>Ga0209676_1000291_pt1 | contig 102996 bp, 113 predicted proteins | sample AraplaCvi_mLB_r2_FD_184282 | JGI IMG/M metagenome (GOLD analysis project Ga0209676, IMG submission 184282) | Arabidopsis root microbial communities from North Carolina, USA - plate scrape MF_Cvi_mLB_r2 (SPAdes) (version 2) | ecosystem: Host-associated > Plants > Roots > Endosphere | place...
GATCGTCCAGAAGAGGCGCGGACAAGGCGGCGGGATTGACCCAAAAACTGGGACAAGCCTGCTTCAGACGATCGAATCTCGGATCTGAGGCGATAGCCATCGGGGGCGCACCATTCTGACGCTAGTCTAATATGTCATAGATGCGACGATGGGCAGGTTCAAGGGTCTAGTGTCAAGCTGGGGATGCGAATGCGGCGTCGCGCGCGTTGTCGCGAGGTTGCCGCCCCCGGCGCCGAGACATCGAGCCAGGATCGACTCTATGATGTGCTGCGGACTCGCGCCGCGCTTGGGGCTCTGCGACAGGAAGCGGACGACGAATGAAGAAAGACGGTGACAACGCAACGGCTCTCCTGCCGCCCGTCAGGGCTAAGTCGACCCATCGCAAGCAGCGATCAGAACAGCCCAAGCGCGTAAAGCTCGCTCCGGCCCAGGACCGCAGTCGTCAAAGAAATGAAAAGATCCTGCAAGCCGCTAGTGAATTGCTGCAGGCGGTGAACATCGAGAACTTAAGTCATTCCGACATCGCTCAACAGGCCGGAATATCCAAGGCCGCCACCTATTATCACTACCCAACGATTGCCGCGATACAGCGCGAACTGAGTATTCGCTACGATGAGGAATTGAGCGAGTTTCTGCTGAAGACCGAAACGGGCTTCGATAGGCGCGATTGGCAGACCTATCTCCGCGATGGCGCGAACAGGGCCAAGGATTGGATGAATAAAAATCGCCCTGCTTGCGAGGCTCTATTGGGTCCTAGGCTCACCCGTGAGAACCAGCTGGTCAGCATAGCGATGAATAGTAAAGTTGGCATTAGGGCTCTGAGCGGTTTAAGGGCTCGATACTATATGCCAGAAAACCCAAATTTCGATCAAATTATTTCCCGCCAGGGCGAGATTATAGACCTTTTCTGGTCTGGGTCATACCTAAGCATCGGATATATTGATGACAGCGCGCACGAAGAAGCGCTTCGGGCGAGCCTTGGCTATCTCAAGAACTACATTCCCGAACGCATGGCCCTGCGGGAGCCTGGGGCGGAATAGATAGCGTCGACCTATTCGGGGTCTCGGCCCGGGGGCGGGTGACTTCCGCGCGCTTGAGGGAGCTCTCCGCGCGGTTAGTCGCCCGGCGCCGCCCACAGATGACGCTCCTGCGTCTAGGATTTCGCCGGAAGGTGGCCTTGAGTTGCATGGCCCCGCATCAGTGGCGCCGCGCGTCGCGGACCGCGCCCTGGGGCCGCTTGTCGCGCGCCCGCCTTGACATAAAGCTGACGCTAGTCGAACTCTAGGGGCGGCCGTTAAGGCTGGGCGGGCCGGTTGGCGGGCTGTTCCTCACGAGACAGGAATGGGCGATGAGACTGGGTGACTTCGAATATCCAAGCCTCAAGGGCAAGGTCTCGGACGCGGAATGGCAGGCGCGCGTCGATCTGGCGGCGCTTTGCCGGCTCATTCCGTTGATGGGCTGGTGGGATCTTTCCCAGGCGCCGGCTTCGGCGCGGATCGGTGACGGATCGGGGCATTACCTGTTCAACCCCGTCGGCTTCCTGCTCGAGGAGGTGACAGCCTCCTCGCTCGTCAAGATCACGCTCGATGGCGACTATGTCGACGATACGCCGCTGAAGATCATGCGGGGCGGGTGGTATCCGATGCAAGCGGTCCACGCGGTTCGCCCTGACGCCAATTTCGTCATCCATTCCCATGACGACTATACCGCGGCGCTTTCCGCGCGCCAGGATCCGCTGCTGCCGATCTCTCAGTTCGCCGGCTTCGTATTGGCCGACGGGCTTGCCTACCATGACTTTGACGGCGTTGAGACGCACGAGGAGCGGATGGCTAGTGTCCAGGCTTCGCTCGGTCAGGCCAACATGCTGATCCTGCGCAATCATGGCGTGGTGACGCTGGGCTATGTCGCCTATCACGCCCTGGCTAGGATGGCGAACCTGAGAAAGTCGTGCGTCATCCAGCTCTATGCCGGGCAGTCGGCAGATGTGCGGCCGATCAGCCCGGAAGTGATGCCGTCCTTCCGGGAGGAGATCGACCGTGGTGTCGTCGTCGATAACCTCTGGCAGGGCCTGCTGAGGAAGCTCGATCGGCTGGATCCTAGCTATAAGGACTGAGGCCGGCGGCCTGCGCGCAGCGGCGTCAGGCTGAACACGGCGGGTCATGATGCGTCGCCCTTGGGGGCCGCGTCCAGATTAGGCGTCTTCGCGTCCGCGGGGCGCCGCCGACTTCACGGTTCCTCACGAGGCCTGCCGCCGGGGCGGCGGGCCTTTTCTTGCGCTTCAATGGTGCTGAGCCGACGAGCCCGAGGCCCTTGCTCGGCGCGGGCGAAGGCGCTTTTCGGGTCTTCCCGGCCATTGAAACTCCTGGCCACAAACGGGCCAGCGTCAATTTATGTGGGGTGGCGTGGATGGGGAACGCAGATGTGCCCGTCCAGAGAGAAGTGCAAAAAAGTGATATAAAACATCGCATGTACTGGTATTCAGCAATCTTTCGCCGAAAAAACCGACCACGACGCCGCTCGCATTACGCATTCATAAAACTGACTTGCGTCAATCATTCGAGTGTGAATATCCTTCTGAACGGTGGTTTCTAACGATCGTTTTGCTGAGGTCCCGGGCAGAGGTGGTCGCGTCTACGTCGTCCGGGGCCCGCATGGAATCGGTCGTGAAGGTGGCGTCTAAGCTGAGGCGCGCCAGCGATGAAGGCGGAAATAATCGTAAGCATATCTGTTCATGCTGTGTCCGATAGCATGCATGGGCGAGAAAATAGGTAAGTAATAAGGAAATATAGCAACAATAGCGCCGGGCCGATGTCGCCGACGCTGAAATGAAAGAAGGGGGTTGTTCATGAAAATCGGAACTATTCTGTGCGGCGCGAGCGTGATCGTCCTGGCCGCGATGAGCTCCCCCGCTATGGCGCAGACCCCCGCGGCTCTGGGCGATCAGAAGCCCGCCGAGCCGGAAGCCAGCGTCGTCAACGAGATCATCGTCACGGCCAACCGCCGCTCCGAGAGCGCTCAGCGCGTGGCGATCTCCATGACCGTGCTCGGCGGCGAGAACCTGGCCCAGCACGTTCGCACCAGCACGGACATCGCCCAGCAGGTGCCCAATGTGCAGCTCAGCAATAACATCGGCTTTGGTATGCCACGCACCGGCATCCGGGGCATCTCGCAAGGCGATTTCAACGCCAACGCCACGACGTCCAACATGATCTACATCGACGACATCCCGATGGATGCGCCGATGTCTCAGGGCGTGCCCACGTGGGATCTAGATCGGGTGGAAGTGCTGCGCGGTCCCCAGGGCACGCTGTTTGGCCGCAACGCCACGGGCGGCGCCATTCGGATGATGTCGGCGACGCCTGGCCCGGAGGCCAAGGGCTACGCCGATTTCAGCGTCGGAAAGTATGGCCAGCGCACCCTGAACGCCGCCTATGGCGGCCCCGTCTCCGATACGCTCGGCCTGCGCGTCTCGGTTCTGCACGACAACGCCAATGGCGACATCAACAATATCTATTTGAACCAGCGCCAGGGCGGCAACAGCTACACCGGCGTGCGCGCGATCGCGGCGTGGAAGCCGACGGACAAGTTCAGCGCGACCTTGAGGCTCCAGCATTTCTGGGGCGACATGAGCCGGGTCCTCTGGAGGACCACGCCCGGCTACGTCACCCCGCCGATGGGCTTTCCGACATCCGCGGGCGTCTATCCCACGCTGGCTGACCTGCAAAAGGCCAAGGGGTATCAAGCCGCTGGGCCGGGCTCGAATTTCCATGATTACGAAAGCGAGCTTCGTCCTAACGAGCACATGAGCCATACGCCCATCTCGCTCAATCTCGACTATGACCTGGGGTTCGCGACGCTCAGCTCAGTGACGGGCTATCTCAAGGTCAAGCAGAAATTCCTCGCGGACAACGACGGGTCCCCGGCGATCTTGCTTGAGGAATACACGACCAATCGAAATCGCCAGGTCTCGCAGGAACTGCGCCTGACCTCGAACGGGGAGGGCCCGTTCAAGTGGATTGTGGGCGCCTTCTATCTCAATGGCGTCGTCAACACCGACCAGTATTACGACGTCTCCGACTGGTACAGCAACATGTCCGAAGCCGACGGCGGCATCCCGGGTGTGCCCACCATCGCCAGCGCGCGCGCGACGCGGGCCGAAGTCGACACCTACGCGGCGTTCGCGCACACTACCTACCAGATCACGCCGGATCTGATGCTGACGGCCGCGGCGCGCTGGACTCACGAAAAGAAGACCTTCGGCTACGACTTCGTGACGTTGTTCTCCTACCCCAGCTTGGTCGCAGGGACGCCAGCGCAGATCAACGACTTCGTCCGGGCGGTCGACAGCGGCAACCTGGGCGCGATCCTGCTGCCGCCCGAGCCCTCGTTGTCGGATAGCCGCGCTTTCAACAATGTGTCCTGGAAGGTCGGCCTCGACTACCGGCTGGGCGCGCGAAGCATGCTCTATGGCCTGGTCTCGCGGGGCTTCAAGGGCGGCGCGTTCAACAGCACCGCTAATTTCAGGGCCGACATTCTCGATAGCAGCGGCCGGGCCATCGCTGTCAGGCCTGAGGTGATCACCGACTATGAGGCGGGCATTAAGACCGACGTCGTCCCCGGTCGACTGCGGGTGAACGCGAGTGTCTTCTATTACGACTACAAGGACTACCAGACCAATCAGCTGGTCCTGGGCGGCGCCGCGCTGCAGGTTCTCTCCAACCTTCCCAAGGCCAACCTCTATGGCGCCGAGCTCGAGGTCACGGCCGAGCCCATCAAGAATCTGACCTTCAATCTCGGCGCGGGCCTTCTTCACTCCGAAATCAAGAAGGCGCTCGATCCTGCCCTGGTCGGCAACAAGCTGCCGCTGGCCGAGGACTTCAACTGGAACGCGCTGGTGAAGTACGACATCGAGACTTCGATCGGCACCTTCTCCCCGGAGGTCTCCGCCAAACACACCGGCGCCTACTACGGCACCAAGGAGAACACGCAGAAGCTCGGCGACTACACGCTCTTCAACGCCCGCATCGGCTTCGAAAGCGCGGGCGGCAAGTACTACGGTTCCGTCTGGGGCACGAACCTCGGCGACAAAATCGTTCCGGTCTCCGCCGATGACCCGACCGAATACTGGGGCAGCAATCTTGCCATCCTGACCCAGCATCGCCGTTACGGCGTCACTGCCGGCGTTCGCTTCTAGGCGACTGGATGCCAGGCGCGTGGTGAAGCCGCCTGGCATCCTTTTTTTGTTCGAGCGGGGGCGGCCCCCGTTACTGGGAAAGATCGCCCTGTGCGCAACTACCTCAAACATTACATCAATGGCGAATGGGTCGACCCGGTGGTCGACCGCGTGATCGAGATCGTCAACCCGGCGACCGAGGAGATCTGCGGCAAGGTCGTGCAAGGCGCGGCCGCCGATGTCGACCGCGCGGTGGCCGCTGCGCAGGAAGCCTTCAAGACCTGGGGACACGTCGACCGTGACGTGCGCATCGCGGTGCTTGAGCGCGTCGTCGCGGAATATCAGAAGCGGACGCCCGACCTCATCGCCGCTCTCATCGAGGAGATGGGCGCGCCCCTGGGACTGGCCTCGCAACAGCAGGCGCCCGTCGGCCTGGGCCAGTTCGCCACCGCTCTGACGGTGCTTCGCACATATACGTTCGAGGAAGATCGTGGCGCTACCCGCATCGTCAAGGAGCCGATCGGCGTCTGCGGCTTTATCACGCCGTGGAACTGGCCGTTGAATTTGACGGCGGCCAAGGTTGCGCCAGCCCTAGCAACGGGCTGCACGATGATCCTGAAGTCACCCCAGGGCGCGCCGTTCACCGCGCAGATCATCGCCGAGATCATGGACGCCGCCGGCGTTCCGGCCGGCGTGTTCAACCTGGTTCATGGCGATGGTCGCGGGGTGGGCGCGCCGCTGTGCGAGCATCCCGGCGTCGACATGATCTCCTTCACCGGTTCGACGAGCGCGGGGGTCGAGGTCGCCAAGAACGCGGCCGCGACCGTCAAGCGCGTGCATCAAGAACTAGGCGGCAAAAGCCCGCTCATCATCCTGGACGACGAGGCGCTGGCTGCGGGCGTCAAGGGAGGCGTCGAAGGGCTGATGCGCAACTCGGGCCAGACCTGCAATGCGCCTACACGCATGCTCGTGCCGGCGTCGCGACTGGACGAGGCGATCGCCGCGGCCAAGGCGGCCGCCGAAGGCCTCATGGTCGGCGATCCCCTGAGCGAGGTGGATCTGGGTCCGGTCGCGTCGAAGGCGCAGTATGACAAGGTCCGCTCGTTCATCGCACAGGGCGTCAAGGAGGGAGCAAGGCTTGTCGCCGGTGGGCTCGACCAACCCGATGGCCTGTCGCGCGGCTATTTCATCAAGCCGACAGTCTTTGCCGACGTCAGCCCGCGAATGACCATCGCCCGCGAAGAAATCTTCGGGCCGGTGATGTCGATCATGACCTACAGCGACCTGGGCGAGGCCGTCGAGCTGAGCAACGACACCGAATATGGCCTGGCCGCCTATGTGAACGGCGCCGACCTGGAGACGGCCCGAGACTTGGCTTCGCGCTTACGCGCCGGGCAGGTCATCATCAACGGCGCCTTCGACATCATGGCCCCATTTGGCGGTTACAAAAGGAGCGGCAACGGCCGCGAATGGGGCGATCTGGCCTTCCAGGAGTTCCTCGAAATCAAGGCAGTCCTGGGCTTTACGCCCGCCGCCGCATAGGCGCTGGCGCCGGTGGATGGAAGTCGAGATGATGGAAGACTTCGACGCCCTCGTGGTCGGCGCTGGCGTCTCGGGCCTCGCCGCGGCGCATGACCTGCATCATGCAGGCCGCAAGGTCCTGGTCATTGAAAGTAGCGACCGGCCAGGCGGCCGAGTGGCTCGTATCGAGCATCGCGGCGACTTGGCCGAGGCGGGCGCTCAGGGGTATTTCGACAACTATACCGAGGCCATGAAGCTCCTGGCCCACTATGGCCTGGACAAGGATCTGCGCGAGAAGGGCGGCAAGTCGCTGTACCTGATGCCAGATGGTTCGCGGCGCAGCGTCGGCAGCGACATTGAGCTGTTGAAACTGCTCGGCTTGCGCGGAGGCTTGGACCTGATGCGCTTCTACTTTGGTTATGTGCGCCGGCCGCGTGGGTTCTCGCCCTTCGAAATCGTCGAACCGACGCCTCCATCCGACGCCGTCTGGGCGGGGTCGGAGTTCGCCTGGGCTGGCCGAGCGTTCCGCGATTTGGTCCTGCGCCCGATGACGCACATGATGACCACCTCCGCCCTCGAGCAGACGGGCCTCTACTACTTTCTCAATGTTCTGGGGCAGGCCGCCCGCAAGAGCTACTATCTGGTGGGCGGTAATGCCCGACTGGCCGAGATGATGGCTCAGGCTCTGCCCGTTCGGTATGGAGCGTTCGCCCAGAGCCTGCACATGAGCAACGGCGAGATCGCCGGCGTCGAGTTGCAGGATGGCTCGGTTCTAAAGGCGCGCCACATCATTCTCGCCTGCCCGGCCGGTGCGGCGAGCAAGATCCTGCCCGCCGACTTCGGCGGCCTTAAAACCTTCCTGGGCGAGTTTCCTCACACCCGCTATGCGCTTGTCTACTTCTTCCTCAACAGCCCGCTTGAAGAGGACGCCTACTTCTTCTCTGGCCATCCCAATCGCGAAACGATCTTCAACGCTGCGATCAATCACAGCGTCTATACGCCCGAGCATGTTCCAAGCCGCCATGCCCTGATCTCTGCCTGGGCCGCCTTCCCCGACAGCGAGCGCATCGCGCTCTGGAGCGACGAGGCGGTGATCACGCAGGCCAAGCAGGACCTTCGCGCCCTGATCCCCAGCCTTGAGGACAAGATCGAGCGCGTGACCGTCGTCCGCCACGACTGGGGCGTGGCCCGCTACGACCCGGGCATGTACCGCAAGATCACCGCCTTCAAGGCTCAGGCCGAAGGCCTGCGGGGCTTGTCGTTCGCGGGCGCCGATTTCGATTGCCCGCATATGGAAGGCGGGATCCGCAGCGGCCAAAGGGCGGCGGCGCGGGCGATGAGGCCTCCGTTTTAGGGCCGCCAACTCAGGCGCCCGCGGCGTGCGGATCTGTTTCCGCCGCGACGGCTTGTGCGCCCTCCGAGCCCGCCGTTTGAGCAAGGTCATGGGCCGGACGAGCATCTGGAGTTTCGTGCGGCGTCGGGTGACAGGACAAGAAACTGAGACCTTAGAACAGCGGCGCGTCAACGTCAGCCGTCGTAGGCGATCGCCTCCAAGCCGTCCCAGCCGGTCGCGGCCATTTTCATCTGTTCGAAATTCGTCACGACTTGCGGAGAGCCAGCGATCAACTCGAACATCACTCCATCGGGGGATCCGGTGTCGAAGAACCGCGTCTCGACCCCGGCCGCGCTGAGCCCGCTCTGGGCGAGCAGCGCCCCGCGCTCGCAAAGCGCCTGGCTGTCAGCCTCGATGTCGTCGCTTAGGGCGCCAAGGTGCTGCAATCCATACCCGTGCTGCTTGACGAAGTCGCGATACACCGACGGCTGGTCGTTATGCAGCTGGATGAGCTCGATATTGCAATCCCCTGAATAGGCGAAGGCCAGGCTCACGTCGGGATTGGTCCGCACGCCCTTGTAGGTCTGCTCGACATAATCCGGGTGTCGCACGACGAAGAACGGGCCAACGCCCATGAGCTTCGACCAATGGTCGATCGCCGCGTCGATGTCGGCCACGACATAGGCCAGCTGGAAGATCTTGGGCTTCATGATGGTCACTCGGCGCCCCGCTGTAAACGCGCTGAAAGAACACAAATCACGGACTAAGGTCAACTCTATCGGGTTGGGCTCGGCTATCCTCTCGCCGGTCGGGCGAGTGCCCGTCCCTGCGGGCGCCACTAATTTTCGCATCCGCGCGCCTTTCGCCGACGGCCGCGCGAAGAACGTCTTCGCAAAAAAGCCTTTCAAATATTGATAATTTTCGGCGACGTCCTCCCTGGGTGTTGCGAACCTTTCGGCCGTGTCGATCTTTGGGCGGCGGGGCGCTGGCTTCGACCGATCGCGATCAGGCGGTGCAATGCGTGATGATAAATTGACTTTAGCCAGTTATTATCTCATGGTTTTGCCGGGGCGCGCTGTCGACGGGCCAATCATAAAAATCTTGAGCCTTGGAGGCTGGCGTCATGGAAATCGCGACCCACGAACATCGTTGGCTGGACGTGACGCCCTCGATGCGCATGTTCTATCGCGATTTCGATGGGGCCGGGTCGACCGGCGGCGCGCCCGTCATCGGGCTTCATGGCTACTGGCGCAACAGCAAGGATTTCGTCGAGCTCGCCGAGCATCTTTCACCCGGACGTAGGGTGGTTCTGCCAGATCTCAGGGGGCGTGGCCGCACCTCACGCTCGACCGAGGTGAGCGACTATGCGTTCGAGCGGCTGCTCGACGACCTCAAGCTTCTCTACAAAACGCTCGGGATCGAGAAAGCCGTGCTTCTGGGCACGGCGCTGGGCGCGCACCTCTCGCTGGTCCTGGCCTCGGCCAGCCCGGACATGGTCGCGGGTCTCATCCTCAACGACACGGGCGTGGAAAGCGCTAGCGCCGCCGCCAACAAGAGCATGGCGCGCTACGCCACCGCCGATGGGTTCAGCTTCGACGAAGCTGTGGACCGTATCCGCGAACAAAACCAGGAACAGTTTCCCGGCTTTGGTCACGATGAATGGGTGCGCATGACGCTCCGGGCCTACGCCGAGACCGAACCTGGCGTATGGGTGCGGGACTTCGACCAACTGACCAATCAGATCTTCCCCGATCTCATCGCGCGCTTCCCGGACTTTTGGACCGAGTACCGAGCCGTCGAACACATTCCGGTGGCCATCCTACGCGGCGAGAACTCCCACTATCTGCCCGCAGAACTGGCCGCGCGCATGGTCGAGGGCCATCCAAACGCGACACTCTACACGATCCCCGGATCGGGCCACGCGCCGACCCTGTGGGAGCCCGAAGCCTTTCACGCCGTCGACGATTTCCTGGCGAAGGTCGACGCGCGCGCGTGATCGAAGGGGCGCGAGCCTCGGTCCGGCGAGACCAAACCAACCCCCGAAAAGCAGACGCGTCTTGCCGCCACGCGGCGCGCGCAGCCTCACGAAGGTGATCACATGAACGGAGCCGAAGCCCTTGTTAAGACGCTGCTCGCGAGCGGCGTCGATACCTGTTTCGCCAATCCGGGCACAAGCGAAATGCACTTCGTCGCCGCGCTCGATCAGATCGAGGGCATGCGCTGCGTGCTGGGCCTTTTCGAAGGGGTGGCGACCGGCGCGGCGGACGGTTATGCCCGCATGACCGACAAGCCCGCGGGCGTTCTGCTGCATTGCGGTCCCGGCCTGGGCAACGGCGTCGCCAATCTGCACAACGCCAAGCGCGCCGAATCTCCGGTCGTCAACATCGTGGGCGACCATGCCACCTATCACGCGCCGCTCGATCCGCCACTCGCTTCGGACGTCGAGGGCCTCGCGCTCCCGGTGTCCTGCTGGGTGAAGACCTCGACGCAATCGGCGAGCGTCGGGCAAGACGCCGCCCGGGCGGTCGAGGCTTCGCTTTCCCGGCGTGGCGTGGCCACCTTGGTCCTACCCTCCGACGTCTGCTGGGACGAGGGCGGCGTCGTCGCGCCCCCAATGCCGCTCACCGCGCCGGTGACCGCCACCGACGATGCGGTGACCAAGGCCGCCCGAATGCTGCGTTCTGGCAAGCGCTGCGGCATCCTGGTGGGCGGCCTGGGGCTCCGCGAAGGGCCTTTGAGGACGCTGGCCGCCATCGCGGCCGAAACGGGCGCGCGGTTCATGGCCCCTAACGCCAACGCGCGCATCGAACGCGGGGCGGGCCGTCCTGCCGTGACGCGGCTGCCGTATTTTGTCGAGGACTGTCAGCGAGCGCTCGAAGGGCTGGAGTGTTTGATCCTGGTCGGGGTCAAGAGCCCAGTTTCGTTCTTCGCCTATCCGGGCAAGCCGCGATCACCGCTTCCTGAAAACGTCATCGTCCATTCCCTGGTCGGTCCCGCCGGAAACGTTGGGGACGCCCTCGACCGGCTGGCCGATGCGCTCGGCTGCAGAGGGCGTCAGGTCGACGTCGAGGCCGCCGAGTTGCCGCCCGTCGCCTCCGGCCCCATCACGTCCGCCGCCTTCGCTCAATCGCTCGCGGCCCTACTGCCCGAGAACGCCATCGTCGTTGACGAGGGCAATACCTTCGGGATCCATTGCTATTCGGCCACTCAGGATGCTCGGCCGCACGACTGGCTGCAGCTGACCGGCGGGGCGATCGGCATCGGTATTCCCCTGGCGACGGGGGCAGCCATCGGGGCGCCGGGACGACGGGTCGTGACCCTCCAGGCGGATGGCTCGGCCGCCTATACCGCCCAAGGCCTTTGGACGCAGGCGCGTGAACGCCTGGATGTGACGACGATCATCTTCTCCAACCGCCGCTATCAGATTCTGCTGCTGGAGCTGGGCAATGTCGGGGCGACGCCGGGTCACACGGCTCACCAGATGATGTCCCTCGATGATCCGCCGATCGACTGGGTTCAGATCGGCCAGGGCTTCGGTGTCAAGTCGGCGCGGGCTGAAACGATGGAAGAGCTCAACGCGCTTATGGCTAAGGCCTTCGCGCACAAAGGGCCGTTCCTCATCGAAGCGGTCATTCCCTAGTGGTTCTGAAATCCACGACCGTTCGCGCCGCGAGGGGCTCCGATCGTACGGCGGCCTCCGCCGGCGCCGCGGTCTTGGCGATCCCTTTTCCTTTACATCCTGCCTGGGCCGTCGCCGCCGGGCGTGAGGGCCAACCATGAGCAATCCAGACACGATCATCATCGGCGCGGGCATTACCGGCCTTGCCGCAGCTCATGCGCTGAAAAAGGCCGGCAAGGACGTTCTTGTTCTCGAGGCGAGCGGTCGGCCCGGCGGGCGTATCCGTACGGTGTCCTACAAGGGCGACACGGTCGAGGCGGGAGGGCAGGGCATACACAGCAACTATGCCGAGATGCACAAGCTGCTGGACGCTCATCACCTGCGTGGCGATCTTATTCCCGCGCCGGAGAAGTCGCTCTACATCGACAAGAAGGGCCGCGCCAAGATTTCGCGGATCAAAGAGGATCTGGCCTTGATGGTCGGTCCTCGCGGGGTGACCGACCTCCTAGCCTTCCGCAACCGCTATTTCGTCAACGCCCAGCCTCAGCCGCAGTTCGAAATCGCCGTCGATATTCCCGAGTACGACAATACCACGGCAGCCGAGGCCTTCGCCGGCTACAGCAAGCCCTTTCAGGACTATGTGCTTCGCCCCGCAACCCATGCGATGGCCAACTGCACGCCAGAGGCCACGAACCTCTACTATGTCGTCAACAGCCTGAAACTGGCGCTGACGACCGAGATCTTCAGCCTAGCCGGCGGCAATGAAAGGCTGGCTGCGGTCATGGCCGCCCAGCAGAACGTCCGATATGGCGCCAAGGTCGACAAGCTGCTGACGACGGCCGGACGGGTCGATGGAGTCCTTCTGGACAACGGCGAAGCGATCAAGACGCGTCACGTTATCGTCACGACCCCGGCTCATATCGCCGGCCCCATGCTGACGGAGGAGTTCGAACCAGCGCGGGCGTTTTTGTCGAGCTTCCCGCATATCGACATGCCGCTCGTCTTCTTCTTCCTGGACCGCCCCATTGGCCATGACGTCGTGCGGTTCTACGGCCATCCCTATCGGGAAGCGGCATTCAACATGGGCATGAACCACGCCCACAAGACCCCGCATCTTTCGCCAAGTGGAAAGGCCATCATCTCCGCCTGGCCGACGTTCCCGTCCACGCTCGATCTTGCGACCAAGAGCGACGAAGAGTTGATCGCCCACGCCTTGGACGACATGGAACTATTCGTGCCCGGCATGCGCGGGTGGATCGAGCATGCGGCCATCGTGCGCCATACGCCCGCCATCGCGCGCTACCCTGTCGGCAGCGTCAAGAAGGTCCTCGACTTCAAGGCCTATGCGCAGACGCTCCAGGGCGTGTCCTTCGCCAGCACCGACTACGATTTCATCCACATGGAAGCGGGGGTGCTCAGCGCCTATCGCGCGGCCGAGCGCGCTCTCAAGAATCTATGATGACGGGTAATGAGCGGCGTGGGCCCGAGGCGCCTAGACACCCCGGGGATTGGCGGCATCTGCGTCGGGCGAGGCGACCTTGGCCCCTCGATGGGTTTGCCAGCGACCCTGGATCGGGAGGAGGCCCAGTTGCTGGGGATCTACGAGAGGCTGGTCGCCGCCGCCCGGGCTCGCGGCCTGATCGTCGGCATCCGCAATCACAGTGCTGACTGTGCTCGGCACATGGCCGACCTTGGCTTCGATCTCGTCACGACCGGGAGCGACCTTGGCCATATGCTGACGAGCGGCCTGAGCGACCTGCGCGGCTTTGCGGTCGCGCCGGGCGTCAAGCCCGTCGCCGCAACCACGTCGACCTACTGAATGAAGGCAGGAAGAGCCGGTGCTGGGGTCTTCGCCGAGAGGCGCCTTTTGCGTCACCGCTTCGGGGAGTCGTCGAGCGACATAAATCGGGCGGCCCTGGCGATCGCCGACCAGCCACGACCTCCTTGAAGAAGCTTTTCCGGAGCCGCGCTTTGCCCCCGTCCGAACTGACGGAGACAACGGTCCTTCCTTCTTCCAAGGTGATGGCCGAGATCTCGCCAGCTCGGTCGCGAAGCCACCGATAAAGGGCGGGCCACGTCGTCAGGTGACGGTCACGGAAGGCGCGCACCACCGGCAGCTTCGCGCCATGCCGTGGATCGCACCCCACCGCCTGCGCGATCGCCGCCAGATCGACGTTCAGGTTGTCCCCGCCATGGACTCTTCGAACCGTGCGTTCGATCACCCTTACGGGCACGCCGCGCGTTCGCAGGCGAGAGCGAGGGTGAGGCCCGCCAGCGAGCCGCCCAGAATGATAATTTCCGGATCTGAAGCCGCCATGTGCCTTCCTTCCACCTGGAGACATGACGCCGTGCCGGCGCCGGACTGGTCGTGCGAAATTACTTGCCGTAGGCCTGAGCGATCTGACCCACCAGCGTGGCCCAGGGCATGTCGAGTGCGGCATAAACCGCGCCGGCCTCAGGGCGGCCGTTGTCCTTAAGGATCTCGACCATCAGCGCGCCGTGGTCGCTGACCACCACGCCGGCCTGCTGCATGCGCAGGAGCCCGGTTTCGCGCTTCGAACGGCTGAAGGTGCCGCAGGCGTCGACCGCGACATAGGCGTCGCGGCCGCGGGCGACGGCCGTCATGGCCGGAAAAGCCGCGCAGACCTCCAGGGAGATGCCGGCGAAGATCAGCTTCTGGCGCCCCGTGGCGTCGACGGCGGCGACGAACCGGGGATCGTCAAAGGCGTTGACCGTCGAGCGGTCGATGATCTCGATCCCCGGCAGGGCCTCTACCAGCTCTGGGAAAGCTGGACCCCACATACTGTCAGCCGCCGTGGTCGTGACCACGATCGGCAGGCCCAGAGCCTTGGCCGCCTTGGCCAGGGCGACGACATTGTGCTTCAGCTCGCCCGTCGAGTAGTCGCGGACGCCCGTCATGAGGCCGACCTGATGGTCGACCAGCACTAGGGCGGCGTTGTCAGCCGTCAGCGGGTCGTAAGCGAAGGTGGTCATGGGGGAAGTCCTCCTGAACGGTGCGCCAGAGGTTGGCGACGAGGACGCTACGGGCTGGACCGCCGGCCTAGAAGTCGCCAGAAATGAAACCCAGCGTCCAAATAGTTGGACGATGAGGGCGCGATGCTGGACCTGAACGACTTCCTTCTGTTCGTGCACGTGGTCGACCGCGGCGGGTTCACAGCCGCCGGCCGCACGCTGCACATCCCCAAGTCGACGATCAGCCATCGTATCCAGCAGCTGGAGGGCGAGCTGGGCGTGCGTCTCCTGAACCGCACCTCGCGCCGGTTCGGCGTCACCGACGCCGGCGAGGACTTCTATCGTCACGCCGTGGCCATGCTGCGCGAGGCCGAGCTGGCCGAGACGGTGATCCGCAACCGCCTCTCCGAGCCGACCGGCACGGTGCGCTGCACGGCCGGCGTGGCGACCATGCAGACGGCGATGTCCGACATCGTCGCCGACTTCCTGGTTAAATTTCCCAAGGTCAATGTCGTAGCTCATGCGAGCGACCGCACGGTCGACATCGTCGGTGAGAACTTCGACGTCGCCATCCGGGCCCATTCCGATCCGCTGCCGGACTCGAACCTCGTCCAGCGCACCTTGGCCCCCGCGCCCTGGTACCTGTTCGCGGGGGCGGAGTTCCTCGCTCGGAACGGCGAGCCGCAGACGCCCCAGGACCTGCAGGGCCATCCGTCGCTCTTCATGATGCGCTCCGGCGTGGCTCCGGTCTGGAAGCTGCGCCACACGCGGCAAGCGCGGGACGAGATCGTCATGCCCCTGACCCCGCGCCTGCTGGGCGACGACATGATCGGCCTGCAGCAGGCGGCGATCAGGGGGCTCGGGGTCGTGGCGCTGCCCGGCTATGTCTGCCGCAACGCCGTGCGGTCCGGAGCCCTGCGGCGGGTGCTGCCCGACTGGATCGCCGGCGACGCCACGCTCACCGCCCTGGTGCCCTACCGGCAGGGCATGCTGCCGTCGGTGCGGGTGTTCCTCGACCATCTGGCGGCCGAATTCCCCAGGGCTGTGCTGATGTAGATCGTCCAATCTGTCGGACACTAGGTTTGAAGATCGACGACTTCTCGGCCGATGGGCCGGGCTCCAGAGTGCTTCCCAACAGACGGACACCCTGGAGATCGAGCAATGGACGGCTCAGCAGCAATTCTCAGCGACAGGCTCGGCGACGTCGTGAGCGGGGTCGCCCACGACGTCGGCAATGGATTCACGGCCAAGCACTTCTCGGCGGCGATGTTCGGCGGTCGGATGGACCCGCTGCTGATGGTCGACCACTTCGTAATGACCGCCCCGACATTCGCCCCGCACATGCACGAGGGCATCTCGGCGGTGACGGCGATGTTCGAGGATTCACGCGGCGCCTTCCTCAATCGCGACACCCTGGGCCACGACATCGCGCTACGCGGCGGCGACCTCTACTGGTTGGCAGCCGCCAGCGGCGCGGCCCACGAAGAGAAACCCGAGGCCGGCGCCCGCATCCACGCTCTGCAGATCTTCGTCGACCTGCCCGGCCGCCTGAAGACGGCGCCGGCCCGGGCCGTGCTGGTCCAGGCGCAGACCGTGCCGGTGCTTGAAGGGGAGGGGCGCCGCGTCCGCGTGGTGTTGGACCGCAGCGACGAGACGCCCGAGCCGATGACCCTGCTGGACGGCTTCCTGGAGGCCGGCGGCCGCTTCGTCCACGCCGTGCCGCGCGGCTGGTCCGCCTGGATCTATGCCGTCTCGGGGACTTTGCGCGTCCAGTGCGGCGGCGAGGCCCGCGACCTGCCCGCCGGCAGCGCCACGACCCTTGCGGCCGGCGGGGCCGTCGAGACGATCCTGGAGGCCGCCCAGCCCGCGCACTTCGCCGTGCTGTCGGCCGCCCCGATCCACCCTTAGCGATCCTTCCCCATACCGGCGCCCGACCCCGCGCGACGCCTCCGCGACGCGTGGTCGGCGAAGCCTTGCCTGCTTTCAGAGGAGACTTCCGATGACCGACATCCAGATCGTTCCCCTCTCGCCCGAGGAGCGCGCCCGCGAGGCGACCCTGCGCGAGCGCTTCGCCGCCTTCTGGGCCAGCGCGACCGGCGACATCCGCGACACCTACGACGCTTTCATCGGCGCCAGCCCGATGGCCGAGGGCGTGACCTTCGATGCCGTGGACGAGAAGACCGTCTGGGGCTGGTGGGCGCGTCCCGCCGGCGAGGGCGACGGCAAGCGGGCCATCCTCTATCTGCACGGCGGCGGTTACATCCTGGGCTCGTCCAAGGCCTATCGTTGCTTCGTTAGCCAGATTGTCGCCGGCACCGGCGTCCCGGCCCTCATCATCGACTATCCGCTGGCTCCCGAGGCGACCCTGCCGGCCGCGCCGATGGCGGCGCTGGCCGCATGGCGCTACCTGGTCGCCCAGGGATTCGAGCGGATCGCCATCGTCGGCGACTCCGCGGGCGGCGGCCTCAGCCTGGTCACCCTGGCCGAACTGACCAAGCAGGGCGAGAAGCCCGTCGCCGGCGCGGTGTTCTCGCCGTGGACCGACCTGACCTTCTCGGGCGCGTCGATGACCGATCCGGCGGTGGTCGATCCGCTAATCGGCTACGACTATCTGCACGATTGCGCCGCCAAGGTGCTGGGCAGCGTCCCGGCCTCGGCGCCGATAGCCTCGCCGCTGCTGGGCGACCTGCGCGGCCTGCCGCCGCTGCTGATCCAGGTCGGTACGGACGAGCGCCTGCTGGACGACTCCCGCCAGTATGCCGAGCGCGCCGCCCTGGCCGGGGTCGATGTCCGGCTGCAGGTCTACGAGGGCATGCACCACGTCTTCCAGCTGGACGTCGCCCACCTGGAGACCAGCCGCGCGGCCCTGGACGCCACGGCCGCCTTCCTGACCCAAGCCTTCGCCCGCTGAGGAGAGCCGTCATGTTCGACACGACCTACGACGTCGTCATCCTCGGCGGCGGCTCGGCCGGCGCGGTGCTGGCCTCGGTCGACAGCTACGCCCATCCGACCTCGACGGTTCCCATGGGGGCGGAGGGCGACCCCGGCGCCGTGGTCGACGCCCAGGGGCGGGTGTGGGGCGTGGAAGGCCTGCGTGTCGTCGATGCTTCGATCATGCCCGAGATCCCGTCCATCGCCACGAACGTGACGACGATCATGATCGCCGAGGCGATCGCCCGCAGGGTCTGACCAAGCCAGGCGGCCCGCCGCGTCGCAAGCTTCGCGGGATTCAATCTAAATCACCGACCTTATGGACAAAGGAGTCGTCCATGTCATCGCTTCAAGGAAAGCGCGCCTTCGTAACCGGGGCTAGCCGCGGCATCGGCGCGGCAATCGCCCGTCGCTTCGCCGCCGATGGCGCCTCGGTCGCAATCGGCTATGAGCGATCGGCTCAAGCGGCTGACGCGGTCGCCAGGGAAATCGAGGCCGCGGGCGGTCGCGCTGTGACCATTCAAATGAACGCGGCCGATCCCGGCTCGATCAAGGCGGCCGTCGATTGCGTCGCGGCGACGCTGGGCGGCCTCGACATTCTCGTCAACAATGCCGGCATCATCAGCTACGGCACCGTCGAGGAAGCGACGCTCGAACAGATCGACGCGATGCTGGCGGTCAATGTGCGAGGCGTGATCCTCGCGTCCTAAGCCGCTCTACCGTACATGGGCGCAGGTGGCCGCATCATCTCGACGGGCAGCAACCTAGCCGAACGCGTGCCCGATGCCGGAAAGGCGCTGTACGCCGCCAGCAAGGCGGCGCTGGTCGCCTGGACCAAGGGCGCCGCGCGGGATCTGGGTCCGCGCGGAATCACCGTCAACCTGGTGCATCCCGGATCGACCGACACAGACATGAACCCAGCCGCTGGGCCCCACGCCGACGCCCAGCGGCAGCGCATGGCGATCAAGGAATATGGCCGTGTTGAAGATCTCGCCGCGCTCTACGCCTTCATCGCCAGCCCCCATGCGCGCTCGATAAACGGAACGGGGCTCACGGTCGATGGCGGAGCCAACGCTTGAACGTCGTGTTCCTGGAGCGGTGCCAACGGCAGCTACTGGCGCACCAGCGAAGTTTGGGAAGGTGCGCGACTTTGCGGCCCCTCGCGCGCCATTACTGGCGCGGCGATCGTCAGGGAACCGGCCGGCGCACGACGCAGCGAAAGCCGATATGGGTGGTGGAGGTGTCGATCATTTCCGGATGGCGCGCGGCTGGGCGGTAACGCTGACAATAGTTCTCGGCGCAGAGGTGCGACCCGCCCTTGATGACCTTGCGGCCGATCCGCACCCCAGGATGGGCCGGATCATAGCTCTGAAAGAGCGTGCCGCCGCGCGGGTTGCTGATGGCGCAGCAACTCTTGCGGCCCTTCGGCGCGGCGGACGTTTCGGCCCACCAGTCCCGCGTCCACTCCCAGACATTGCCGATAAGGTCGTGGACGCCATAGGGATTGGCGGGAAAGCTGCGCACAGGAGAGGTGTCCTCCCAGCCGTCGAGACACTGGTTGGAGAACGGGAAAAGGCCTTGCCAATAGTTCGCCAGCATCTGCTTGTCCGGGGCCAGACTGTCACCCCAGGCATAGTCCGCGCCATCGAGTCCTCCGCGTGCGGCGAATTCGAATTCGGCTTCGGTCGGGAGGTCCTTGCCCGCCCACCGCGCATAGGCTTTTGCGTCGGCATAGGCGATGTGCACGACCGGGTGATCGTCCAGCCCGTCCAAGTCGCTGCCGGGTCCCTTGGGCGAGCGCCAATGAGCCCCATGCACGAAACGCCACCAGGCGCCGGGATTGCTCATATCCACGGGGCTAGCGGTCTTGACGAAGACCAGTGACCCCGGCTGCGCCATGTCTTCGGTCATGCCGGGATAGTCGGCGGGATCGGGCGCGATCTCGGCAATGGTCACATGGCCTGTCTCGGCCACGAAACGCGCGAACTCAGCGTTGGTGACGGGGGTCTCGTCGATCCAAAAGTCATCCATCCGGACTCGCCGCAGCGGCGCTTCTTCGGGATAGAAGCGCTCCGAGCCCATCGTGAATGTCCCGCCCGCGATCGGACGCATGTTCGGAGGGGCGACGCCGGTCATGGCTGCGATGTGCGCTTCTGCTCACCCTCAGGCCTGTTGCCGTCCTGGCCTAGAACAGGGTTGCTGCGAAAGGCTCGTCCCTGACCATGGGCATCCTGCTTGGCGCGGCTGTCGGGAAGGATGCCGTCGATCCGATCGAGCCGGTTAGGCTCGACGAGCCAGGTGTCGGGGAAGGGCGCCGCACCGGTTCCCGTGCGGCTACGGCGCACCGCGCCGATCGCCTGGCGCTGAGTATAGGGGATGACGTGATGGCCGTTGCGGTCGGCCAACTGCTCGTATAGCGCCTTGCGGAGCGCGATCTTGTCGTCGAGATAGGCAGGATCGTCGATGAGATTGTGCATCTCTTCCGGGTCCTTTGACACGTCATAAAGCTCGTCGGTGTCGTACACGCCGTAATACTGGATGTACTTGAGGGGACCGCGCCGGATGGCGAAGGTGCCCGGCGTCATCGGGAAGCTCCATTCCCAATAGTATTCATAAACGAAATCGGGCGCCTTCCAGGCCGAGGCGTCGACCGCGCCGGTGATGAGCGGCCAAGCGCTCACCCCCTCGAACTGCGGCGGTCGCGGTGCGCCGGCCAGGTCAAGGAATGTCGGCGCATAGTCGAGATTGCGCAGCTGCCCGGGATTTACCTTGCCCGCCGGCACGGTGCCGGGTTCGTACATCACCATCGGCACCCGAACCGACGGTTCATAGGCCGTGCGCTTGTCGATCAGGCCATGCTCGCCGATCTGGAAGCCGTTGTCGGCCGTGAAGATGACCAGCGTGTCCTTTTCTAGCCCGTGCTTCTTCAGATAGGCCATGACCCGACCTACGCTGTCGTCCACGGCCGACAGGGTCGAATAATAATAGCGCAGATACTCCGTCATCTTCATGTCGGAGTTGTAGAAGAAATCTATGCCGTGCCAGGTATTGCGCTGATTATACACCCACATCGGCTTGCCGGCGTAATTCTGCGGCGTATTCGCGGCGCTGGCCGGCAGCGTGAAGTTCACGCCGTCATATTGGTGCGCGTAGCGCGGCGGCGGCAGCGGGTCGGAATGGACCGCCTTGTGGCTGAGATAGAGGAAGAAGGGTTTGTTGGGATCGCGCTCCCTCTCCAGCCAATCCACAGCGTAATCGGTCAGTTCGTCGGTCAGATAGCCTTTCTGGGGCACGGCCTTGCCGTCGACATTCAGCATGTTGCGCTCACCGCGCGCAGCGGCCGCGGGAGCGATGCCGTTGGTCGGGTAGTAGGCGCCCTGGCCCTTGAAGCTGATCCATTTGTCAAAGCCGGGTCGGGGCGCATCGGTATCGTTGCCCATGTGCCATTTGCCGATGAACGCGGTCTGGTAGCCGGCCTGCTGGAGATAGCGCGGGAAGAAGGTCAGTCCGTCTTCGGACGAATGATTGTTGTCGACCACGCCGTGGTTGCGGGCGGTCATGCCAGTCAGGATCGTCGCGCGGCTTGGGCTGCACAGCGAAGAGGTGACCACCGTATTTGGAAAATAGGTGCCGCCGCGCGCCAGGGCGTCGATGTTGGGCGTCTTCAACCCTGGCTGAAGAAAGCCCATGCCGTCGTAGCGCAGGTCATCGAGCAGGATGAACACGACATTGCGCGGTCGCGCCGCCTGAGCGGGCTGCGACTGGGCCGGCTGCGTCAGGGCCGCTGGCGTTGGGCGCGCCAGGACCGGGGCCGGCGCGAAGGCCGTCATAGCAGCAAGAAGCGCTGCGGCCGCGACCAGGCCGGATGATCGTTTTTGGCTCATAGGGTGACTCCGAAAATGCCATCAGCCAGGAGGATTGCGCAGCAACCGCTCCAGATCGAAGATCGGGACATGCGGGTCGTAGCTGCCGTCCAGCTGTTGAAGAAGGTAGCGTGCGGCGTTGCGCAGATACTCGATTTGTTCGGCCGCCATGAGCGTAAGCTGCGGTTTGGCGGACGCGGCCTCCGGCCCAATGCGGGTAAGGGCGTTCACCGCCTGCAAACGCACCGGCATCGGATGGGATGGCGCCAGCAGGTCGGCCAGAACGGCGCAGGCCTGCTGGGCCTCGCCGACCCGTGCGCAGGCTTCCGCCGCGGCGATACGAACCTGAGGCGAAGGATCCGTACGCATCGTCCGGGACAAGGCGTCCGCGGACGCCTTGTCCGCAGGAGAAAGCATGGCAAGTCCGGTCGCACCCCACCACCGAAGAGTGGCGTTGCGTTCGGACAGGGCATTCCGCAACAGCCCGGCTTTTCGCGGGTCGCGCCGCGCCGCCGCCTGAGCGAGCGCCATGATGCGCTTCAAGGGATAGACGCCCGCGGCTCTGCTGGCGCGATAACCTTCCGCGGCCTCGCCCTCCGGGATGAAACCATTGTCGCCGATCCGCACCATGTGGGCGTCCAAGGCCCGGCGCATGTCGGCGATGCGCCGACGATGGGCCGGGTCGGCGATCAGGTTGTTGACGCCGTCCGGATCCCTCGTCAGATCGTAGAATTCTTCATAGGGGCGCGATGCAAACGCCCTGGCCTGGACCTCGGACAGTTTTCCGGCCCGGTGGAGCCCATCCCAGTCCTGATAGCCCTTGGCCAGCCAGGAGAACGCCTGGTTCTGGACCATCGGCAGGTAGGGCAGGTAATTGCGGATGTATCTATAACGCCCGTCCGTCACGGTCCGGACGACGTCGTAGCGCTCATCCATTCTGTTGCGCATGCCGAAGGCGTAGCGTTGCGGCTTGGGCGGCGTGCGACCGAGGAAGGGGCTTCCCTGCATCGTGTCGGGGATGGGCTGGTCGGCGAGCGCCAGCAAGGTCGGCGCGAGATCGGCGAAGGTGACGGGCGACTCCACGATCGCGCCCGCCGATTGCGGCGCCAGATGCGCCCATTTGGGTGGAACGCGGACGACCAGCGCGCAGCGCAGCCCCTCATCGCAGCAATAGCGTTTGCTTCGGGGAAGCACGCCGCCATTGTCTGAATAGTAGAAGACGATCGTATCGTCGCTCAGGCCCGCCGCGTCGAGCTCGGCGAGCTTTGCGCCGACCTCGGCGTCCATCCGTTCGATCAGATTGTAATAGCTGGCATAGTCCTGGCGGATCGCCGCGGTGTCCGGCAGATAGGCGGGGAGCCGTACGTCGGACGGCTTCACCCGGCCCGGCGTCGGCTGGAAAAGCCGCGATTCATGGGTTGTCTGGAAGTTGAACACGGCCAGGAACGGCTGTCCGGCGGGGCGATTTCGCCAATGGGCGTCCTTGCCGTTCGCGCTCCAGATACGATTGGGGTCTACGTCGCAGTTATAGTCCGTCTTGGCGTTGTTGCTGCAATAGTAGCCGGCGGCGCGCATCAATTCCGGATAAGTCTTGATGACGTCCGGCAGCTCGGCTCGCGCGCGCATATGGTTTGCGGGTGCGTTGGCCTCGGCGTGGACGCCGGTCAGGATCGTGAACCGCGATGGCGCGCAGACTGGAGCGGTGGAAAAGGCGTTGCGGTATAGCAAGCCTGTCTTGGCCAGCCTGTCGATGTTGGGCGTATGGGCAAGGCGATCGCCATAGGCGCCGATGAAGGGGTTGTTGTCCTCACTCACCAGCCAAAGGATATTGGGTCGGTCCTGCTCTCGCGCCGATACCCGGCTCGCCGACATCGCCGCCGCGGTCGCGCCTGCGGCGCCGAGCAGCTGTCGCCTCGACATGATCTTCATTGCTGATTTTCCGGGGCGGCTGGTGCGTGGGGCAGCGGAGTGCGGTTCGGGCTATCATCGAACCGTTCCCGCAGGCGAAACTTGTCAGGCGCTTCGGCCAGGGCGGGGGTGCTGTACTTGCGAGCCTCGCGCCACCACAGCGCCTTCAACTCAGCGAGCTTGGCTGGATAGCGCGCGGCCAGATCGGTGCTTTCCGAAAAGTCCGCCTGGGTGTCGTACAGTTCCCAGCGATCCGAGGCGAAGTCGGTTTGCTGCTTATGAACGGCGACCGCGCGCCACTTTCCCGCAGTGATGGCTCGATTGCCGCGCAGCTCGAAGTACTGGACGCTGCGCGCGCTGGGCGCCCGAGCGCTCGTCAGGCTCGCCCGTATCGACTTGCCGGCGAGCGGAATCTCCGCCCGGCCGTTCAGCGCCTTTGGGAAGCTGGTCCTGGCGATGTCGGCCAGCGTCGGCGCCAGGTCGACCACATCGACGTACTGGCGGCGGATCGCGCCCCCCCGCGGGATCGCGCGCGGCCACGAAATGATCAAGGGCGTGCGCACCCCGCCCAGGTAGGGCCATACCTTGTATCGCCGCAGCGGGGTCACGCCGGCCATCGCCCAGGGGCGCTGATATTCCGACTGGGTCCTGTCGCTGCCGACCTCGTCGATGCGCGCCAGCATCTCTTCCGGCGTAAGCGTGTTGGGCCGATAGAGCTTGTCGAACGAGCCCTTCTGGCCCGCTTCCGACGCGGCGCCATTGTCCGACATCACCACAATCACGGTATTCTCATATTGGCCGGTGGCCTTGAGATGCGTGACCAGGCGGCCGATCTGCTCGTCCGTATGGGTCAGGAAGCCCGCGTAGACCTGCATGAATCGGGCGAAGACCTGGCGCTCGGTTGGACTCAGATCACTCCAGGCCCGATCCCCCGGATTGCGCGGCGACAGGATGGTGTTGGCGGGAACGATCCCCATGCGGGTCTCGCGCGTCAGCCGTTCCTGACGAAGAGCGTCCCAGCCCTTGTCGTAGACGCCGCGATAGGCGTCCGCATAGCCCTTTGGAACCTGAATGGGCGCGTGTCCTGCACCATAGGCCAGATAGACGAACTTCGGCTTGCGAGGTCGCCCCGGCTGCGGCGTCAGCGCCGCGATGGCGTGGTCGGTGATGTCGACGGAAAAATGATAGCCAGGCGTCGCCGGCGCCGCGACGCGTGCGTTGTCCGAGATCAGATCGGGATGATATTGGTCGGTCCATCCTGAGAAGAAGCCATAGAAGCGGTCGAACCCGCGCTGGAGCGGCCAGGAGCCGTTATGGCCGGGCGAGCCGTCTTCATCTTCCGGGGCGAGGTGCCATTTGCCGAAACCGAAGGTCGCATAGCCACTGCGCTGCAGCACCTGTCCGATGGTTTGGGCGTTGGCGGGGAGTTCTCCGCGGTCGCGGGTAAGGTCGGACGGATCGACCTTCGTCGCCGGCAGGTCGGCCATGCGCACCGTCTGGGGATTGCGTCCGGTCAGCAACGCCGCGCGGGTGGGCGAACAGACCGCCTTCGTATCGAACCGGTTGTAGCGCAGCCCACCGGCCGCCAGCGCATCGATTGCGGGTGTGCGGATCTCGGATCCGAAGGCGCCCAGATCCGAGAACCCGACGTCGTCGAGCACGATCAAAACGATGTTGGGACGGCTATCGATGGATGCGGCGACTGAGGGCGCCGCGGCGATCAAAGAGGCGGCGCTCGCCAGCAGGCAGGCCATGCACTTCACCACCACACGTCGCATTTTCCGCCCTTAGATCTAGGCCTGTTCAGGCCTTTTCCTGAGCTTTCGACGAGCGGCCCGCGGCTGTCAATGCAAAAATATTAGCGCTAAAATTCCTGACGGATCAGAGGACGCGCTCAGGGGCTGCAGCGGGTGCTCAGGACGTGCGCGGGGGAGCAGAGGATTCGCGGACAACAAGCTTGTGCGGCAGATAGACGGCTTGGGGCCCCGTCTCCGCGTCGGTGCGGACGATTTCGATCGCCCGCGCGACCGCGCGGGCGCTGATCGCGGCGATGGGCTGATACACGGTGGTGAGCGTCGGCCAAATCTTGACGGCGAGTGGCCCATCGTCAAAGCCCACCACCGAAAGGTCGCCCGGAATATCGATGCCTTTGCGATGAGCGACGGACACGACAGCCGCCGCCAGGTCGTCGTTGCTGGCGAAGATCGCCGTCGGCCGATCGGGCAGCGACAGCAGTTGTTCAGCCGCCCTCAGTCCCGTTTCGAATTCGACATCAGCCTGGGCGACAAGCTGGGAGAGAAGAGGGAGGCCAGCCTGCGTCAAGGCTTCGGAATAGCCTTCATAGCGCGTTCGGTTGGCGTGGAGATGGGGCGCGATCCGGACAAATCCGATGCGGCTGTGTCCCAGCGAAATCAGGTAGGCGGTCATCTCGCGCGCGGCTGCGCGGTCGTCGATGCGGACGCTCATCATGCCGGGCAGCTCGTCGCCAGGAGAAATCGCGACCATGGGAAGGGGAAAATCAACGGTGTCGCTATGGGCGTGAACCAGTTCGCAATAGGGCGGCGGCGCCACGATCGCCCCGACACCCGCCGTCTTGAGAGCCTCGGCGGTGGCGACCATGTCGTTGATGTCGGCTTTTTTTTCGAACTTGCGCATGACCAGCTGCGCGGCCGCCTCGCTGCTTTCCTCCACCGCGCCGGACAGGATTGAACTCAGAAATCCGCTATCTGCCGCACGGCAGAACAGGCCGATCCGGACAGCGGCCGCGCTCGCCAGCGAACGCGCGGCCAGGTTGGGCGTGTAGCCAAGGTCGCGAGCGGCCTTTAGCACAGCCTCCCTTGTACGTTCGCGGACATTGGGCCGGTTGTTCAGGACGTTCGATACCGTCATGGCCGACACACCGGCGAGCTCGGCCACCGTGTTGATGGTTACGGCCTGGCTGGCGCGACGTGTTGCGCGGGACGGTATCTTAGTCATGCGGGCGATTTTCTGCGGTAGTCAGGCTCGCATTACAACAGACCGGATTTCTCCGCATCAGCCGACGCGTGCAGCGTCGCGGCATAACCTCTGAGGCCCAGAAGCAGGAACACAAGCGCCAGGGGGGACGCGATAGCGCATACCGCAGTGATCGCCAGCGGGAGTTTCGCCGGATCGGCGAACCAATAGTCGGTGACCAGCGCGATCGCCAGTGGGCCGCCGGCCGCGCCGATGAGATTGACCAGCAGCATATAGCCCGACGAGACGAGCGCACGCATGCGATTGGGCGTGATCTCCTGCAGCGCCGCTAGGCCGCCACCGAAGTTGAAACCGGCGAAGAAGTTCATCAGGCCGATAAGCGCGAGGGCTCCGGCCGCGGTGGGCATGAGCGGAAAGCCGATCGAAATAGGAATGAGCGCGATGAAGCCGAGTAGGGCGGCTTGCAGATTGGCGTATCGAAAGCCGCGCCGACGTAGCGCAGCGGCAAAGAAACCGCCAGCCAGCGTGCCCGCGACACCGCAAACGAACACCAGCGGCCCATAGCTCGCGCCGATCTGCGCTGTCGTCATGCCGAACTTGCGCTCGAGGAAGGCGGGGATCCAGGCGCCGGTCGCATTGCCGACGAGGATCATCAAGGCAAATCCGATGCCGATACCGGCATAGGCCTGCCAGCGGCGCCCGACGTGCCGAAAAAGGTGGCCGAGCGGCGCCTTGGCCGTTTCCGCTCCGCCGCCCTGGCGCGCGGGCTCGCGGACGAGGAGCAGCAGGGCCGACAACAGGACGCCCGGGATGCCGAGCAGAAGAAAGACCAGCTGCCAGCCTTTGATGTCGCCGAGCAGAGGGACCGCGACAAAAGCGCTGGGCGGCACATGGGTCGAGATCACCCCGCCAATGACGAGCGCAAGAGCGCCGCCGACATAGATCCCCATCTGATAGACGCCCATCGCCGCGGGTAGGCGCTCCTTGGGGAAGGAATCGGAGAGGAGGGAGTAGGCCGCCGGGCTAAGGCCGCCCTCACCGGCGCCGACGCCGACCCGCGCGGCGAACAGAGCCGGGAAAGTACGCGCTAAGCCACAGATCGCCGTAGCTATGCTCCACACGAAAACAGCGCCCGCGATAATGTTGCGGCGGTTTGATCGATCGGCGATGCGCGCCACCGGTATGCCGACGATCACATAGAACAAGGTGAAGCTCAGCCCATAGAGCAGGCTCATCGCGGTGTCGCTGACGTGCAGATCGGCCTTGATCGGCTGTACGAGCAGAGCCAGAGCCTGGCGATCGACAAACGCCAAGGTGTTGGCGAGCATCAGCAGGGCGGCGGTCATCCACGCGGTCGCAGGCGATGGCCAGGATGCAGCCGACCGCTGGCCGCCAACGTTTGTATCCACGTCTTCCTCCCCGATTTTATTGGCAAGCTTAAGAGCGCCTGGCGCCTTCACCACGGATCTCAAGCTGGCATGTTAAAAATATTTAGCGCTAAAAGTTTTGTCTTGACAAGCTGAGGGGTGAATCTTTAGCGCTAAACACAATAGGAGCCCGCCATGCGAGCGGGCCCCAAAAAAATGGAGGGAGGATTCAATGGAACGCAGTTTCCTATCACTGGCGTTGGTTAGCGCGTCGATGATCGCCTTGGCGGCGCCGGCCTATGCGCAAAGCAGCTCAGCGCCCGCTCAGGCGCCGATGGGCGCAGCCAAGGCCGGCGACGACGCAGCCGACCAAAGCACCGTCAACGAGATCGTCGTGACCGCGCAGAAGCGGTCCGAGCGCCTGCAGGATGTGCCGCTGGCCGTCACCGCCGTTACCGCGGACGCGCTCGCCGCCCGCCAGATCAATGACACCACCTCGCTCGTTCTGGCGGTGCCGTCGCTGAGCTTCCAGCAGGGCGCCAACCCGACCAACACCAGCTTCCGCATCCGCGGCGTGGGCACCGCCTTGTTTGGCCAGGGAACAGAGGCGTCCGTATCGACCGTGGTCGACGGCGTCGTCGCTATTCGCGCCGCCCAGGGCTTTTCTGATCTCGCCGACATCGAGCAGGTCGAAGTTCTTCGCGGACCGCAGGGCACGTTGTTCGGCAAGAACGCCTCGGCGGGCGTCGTCAATGTCGTGACCGCACGTCCGACCCACGATTTCGTGGCGCGGGGCGACGTCACCATCGCCGAACACGACGAGTATCGCGTGCGCGGTACGGTGTCGGGACCGCTGACCGACACGCTGCGCGGGCGCGTCACCGGCTTCTACAATGACGTCAAGGGCATCACCCGCAACATCGGGAACAACAGCTGGGTCAATGGCTCGCGCAGCTGGGGCGTGCGCGGCAAGCTCGAATGGGACGTTACCGAGCGGCTCAACCTGCTCCTGTCCGCCGAGTATCGCGACACGAACGCCGACTGCTGCGCATCGACGCTCATCAACATCGCCAATCCGGCGCTGCAGCAGCTCGTCGGTCCGGTGCAAGCGTCTCGCGCCAACCGTACGATCAACGAGGACGCCCTAACCTACGCCAATTCGAAGGCCGAGACCTATTCGCTCACCGGCAGCTACGATTTGGGCGCCGCGACGATCACCTCGATTACGGCGTATCAGAAGTACAATCTGGACGTGAACCAGCCGATCGATCGGATCAACGCTCCGGCGCCGCTGTTCGTCGGAGCCGGCGCCGCTTATGCGTGGTGGAACCAGAATCACGGTCAGGTCGATCTCGACGGCTTCACCCAGGAACTGCGGATCGCCAACAATGGCCATGACGACATCAACTATGTCGCCGGCGTCTTCTATCTGAATAGTTCGATCACGCGGCCGTTCGACCGTCGTCGGGCGCGCTGCACCGCCGGCGTCTTCGGCCAGCCGTGCGCGACCAACAACATCGTCTATCAGTCGTCGAAGAGCCGTATCACGCTCGACCAGGAGAGCGTCGCCGCCTTTGGTCAGACCGACTTCAAGATTGTCGGCGGTCTGCGCGGCATCGCCGGCATTCGCGTGCAATATGAAAGCGGAACCAATTCTGGCGTCCGGACTGCGCCCATCCAGGCGGGCGACACCGTCTTTCCAAACAATCCTCCGAACAGCGGCACGCGCTCGGCCCACGACACGGCGGTCACCGGAAAGGCCGGCCTCCAGTACGAGTTCAGCCGTAATCTGCAGACCTATGCGACCTATACGCGTGGCTACAAGGGGCTGGGCTATGAAATGGAAATTGGCGGGGACCTCGCCAACCAGAAGGTGGTTCAGCCCGAGCATGTGAACGCCTATGAGATCGGCGCCAAAGGGCGCACCCTGGGCGGCGCCGTCAGCTTCGCCGCGGCGCTGTTCCGCGCCGACTATTCGAACTTGCAGGTCCAGGCGAACCGATCGGACCCCGCGACGGGCGTCGTGCAATTCGTCACCACCAATGCGGGCAATTCGCGAACCCAGGGGTTCGAACTTGAGACGACGCTGCGGCCCTCGAGCAGTTTCACGGTCACGGCCGCGGTCACCTATTCGCGCTCGCGCATCAATATCGACGGCCTGAACTGCGCGCTTCAGCTGCAGGCGTCGGCGCCGGTCATGGCCGGCAAACCGATCAACACCTGCTATCGGACTTCCGCCAGCGCCACGCCGCAACAGAATCTGCGTGGTCGAGCGCTCCAGGCCAGCCCTGACTGGCGCATCTCCATCGCGCCGCGCTGGGAATTCCCGCTCGGAAGCCTGAAGGGATTCATGCAGTCGTCGGCGGCGTACACCAGCGCCCAGAACTTCACGTCCGAGCTCGATCCGCTGGCCGAGCAACCGGCCTATGTGATCGTCGACGCCAGTGTCGGCCTTCGCACCGAGGACGAGCGCTACAGCCTGACGTTCTTCGTGCGAAATCTGTTCGACAAACAATATCTGACCAGCATCGCCCACAACTCGCTGCTTTCTACGACGGCGACCCCGTACGATCTGGTCGGGACTTACAATAAAGACGCCGATCGCTATTTCGGCGGCACGTTTGCAGTCCGCTTCTAGTTCCTCCCCGACTTAAGGATTGGCGCTTCGGCGCCAATCCCCTTTTCCGCGAGAGGATCGATGAAGCGCAGAGCATTCCTTCAAACCACGGCCGGCTTGGCGACCAGCGCGGTGCTGTCGCCAGCGCTCGCGGCGCCCAGGCGGCCAAGGCCCAACATCGTCCTCGTTCTCTGCGACGATCTTGGCTACGGCGATATCGGCTGCATGGGCGGGCGCATTCCGACGCCGGCCATCGATCGCATCGCGCGCGGCGGGACGCTGTTCACCGACTTCTACGCTGCGGCGAACCTGTGCACGCCGTCTCGCGCGGGACTTCTGACCGGGCGCTACGCTGTTCGCACAGGCCTTGGATATCAGGTCATCCTGCAGAATGATGAGCGCGGCCTGGCCCCAACCGAACCGACCATCGCTTCGGTGCTGGGCGCCGCCGGCTATGCCTGCGGGCTCTTCGGCAAATGGCATCTTGGGCACCGCGGTCCGGCCTGGCCGCCGACGCGTCATGGCTTCGACCAGTTCGTGGGCATTCCCTACAGCCACGACATGACGCCGCTGAGCCTCTTTACGATCGACCGTAGCGGCGAGACGCGCGAGGAGCCGGCCGTGCTCGCCGATCTCCAGCAACGCTTCTATGGCGCGGCGGAGCGCTTCATCGAGGCGAATGCGACGCGTCCTTTCTTTGTAGAGCTGGCTTTGAGCGCGCCCCATCTCCCAGCGCATCCGCCTGCGACGTGGCGAGGCAAGTCGCCGGTCGGCAGCTACGGCGATACCGTGATGGAGATCGACGCGTTGATGGGCCGACTGATCGCCACCTTGCGGCGGCTTGGCCTCGAGCGTGACACGCTCGTTCTGTTCACCTCCGACAACGGCCCCTGGTACGAGGGCTCGGCCGGCCCCCTGCGCGCGCGCAAAGGCGGCGGCGGCTACGACGGAGGGTATCGGGCGCCGCTGATCGTCTATCGCCCCGGCGCGGTGCCCGCTGGTCGACTCTGCGGCGCGATCGCCATGGCGACCGATTTCCTCCCGACGTTCTGCGCAATGGCGGGCGCGCCCGCGCCCGACGTGTCGCTCGACGGTCTCGATATTTCCGGCCTCATTGAGGGGCGCACCGACGTCACCCCGCATGACGAACTGATCCTGTTCGACAATGAGGATCCCGTAGCCATACGGACCCAGCGATGGTCCTGCGTGTCGAGCGACTACTATCGCGGCCGGCTTTTCGACACCGAGCGCCGCTATCCGCAGCTCTACGACATGCGCGCGGACCCCAGCCAGACCTACAGCCTTGCCGATCGCCGCCCCGACGTCCTCGCTGACATGCAGCGCCGACTGACGGACGCGCGGCGGCGTTTCGCCCCCTACAAGTCGCGCGAGATCCCGGCGGCTTTCCAGCGCTCCGGAGCGTCATGACCGCCAAGCCCGCTTCATCCCCGTTTCATCTCGACGCCCAGGCCATGCGCTGGGTCGAGACCACGCGCGATGCGATGTCGGTCAACGACCAGATCGCACAGCTGTTCGTGTTCGGCTCGGAGAGCGAGCGCGACGAAGATGTAGACGCCATCACCCGGCTCAAACCCGGTGGCATCCACCGTTTCCCCAATGCGCCGCTGCCGGATGTCTGGCGCGCGACGCGGCGGATGCTGGAGAGCGCTGAGGTGCCGCTCATTCTGAGCGGTGACATCGAAGGCGGCGCGGTGAGCTACCCGTTCGCGACGGCGGTGCCCAACCAGCTCGGAATTGCCGCCTGCGACGACCTGAGTTTGAGTGAGCGGCTCGCGCGGCTCATCGCGCAAGAAAGCCGGGCGCTCGGCTATGACTGGTCGTTCACGCCGGTTGTCGACGTGAACACCGAATTCCGCAGCGCCATCGTCGGCACGCGTTCCTACGGATCCGACCCCAATACGGTTCTCGCCCAGGCGCGGACCTATGTCCGCACGCTACAGGCGCAGGGCATTGCCGCCTGTGCGAAGCACTGGCCTGGCGACGGTTTGGACCAGCGCGATCAGCATCTGCTGACCAGCGTCAATCCGCTCGCCATGGACGAGTGGCGGGAGGTCTTTGGCCGGATATACCGCACGCTGATCGAAGACGGCGTCATGACCATCATGTCCGCCCACATCGCGCTGCCGGCCTATGTGCGAGAGCGCGATCCAGGCGCCGGCCGCGAGGCGTTCGCGCCGGCGTCCGTTTCACGTCTTCTGAACAAGGATCTCCTGCGCGACGAGCTGGGCTTCGATGGCCTCATCGTATCCGATGCGACCGGAATGGGCGGTCTGACCAGCTGGATGGATCGCGAGGCCGCCGTTCCGGCGGTGATCGAGAATGGCTGCGATGTGTTTCTGTTCAGCCGCAACCCCGAGCGCGACATGGCTTTGATGCTGGCCGGCCTTCGTTCCGGTCGGCTGTCGGAACAGCGCCTGCACGAAGCGGTGACGCGGATGTTGAGCTTCAAGGCCGCGCTTGGGCTACATCGCAGGTCCATCGACGACCGACTGCCGCCGCTGCCGGTCATCGAAGGGCAATTGCGGACGGACACGCACCGCGCGACCGGCCGCGAAGCCCTCGGTCGGGGGATCACGCTCGTCAAGGACACGCAAGACCTGCTACCGCTCGATCCCGTGCGTCATCGCCGTGTCGTCGTTGTCATGGAGGAGGGGTGGAGCTTCTTTACCGGCGCGCTGCCGCGGAGTTTCGAGCCTTTCCTCGCCGCAATGCGGGCCAAGGGTTTCGACGTTCGCCTCTATGATCGCACCATCCACCCGACGCGCGAGGACACCGATCTGGTGCTTTATCTCGTCGGCCAAGAAGCCACCCCTGCCGCCGGCTACATCTATCTCGACCTATCCAAACTTCATGGCGGGCATCGCCGGGGCATGACGCAATACTGGCGCGAGCTGCCGACCGCGCTCATCTCCTTTGGCCAGCCCTATTATCTGTTCGATGCGCCGGCATGCCGGACGATGGTGAACGCCTATAGCGCGCTTGAAGACAGTCAGATCGAAGTCGTCGAGCGCTTGCTCGGCGCGGTCCCCTTCACGGGCGTGAGCCCTGTTGATCCCTTCTGCGGACAGGAGCAATTGCGGTGGTAAAGGCGACGCTAGCGGCGATTTTGTGCGCAACATGCCTCCTGCCGGCGTCGGCCGTCGGACACGAGGCGCAAGCAGCGCGCGGAGCCACGACCCGACACCAGGCGTCCCCCCAGCCGCGCCCGGTCAAATCGCCGCCCAACGTCGTGGTGATCCTGGCGGATGACCTCGGCTGGCCCGATGTCTCCGCCTATGGGCGCAGCGAGGTGCCGACACCCAATATCGACCGCATCGCCAAGAGCGGCGCTGCGTTCACCAACGGCTACGTCACCGCTTCGGTGTGCGCGGTGTCCCGGGCCGGCCTTCTGACCGGCAAGATGCCGCAGCGCTTTGGCTTCACCTATAACATCAGCGACCGGGGCAATGCGGACAAGGGCGCTGGCTTGCCGGTCGGTGAAAAGACGCTCGGAGACCGGCTGAAGGCGCGAGGCTACCGCACCGGGGCGTTCGGGAAGTGGCATCAGGGCCAGGACGAACAATTCTATCCAACCCGTCGCGGCTTCGACGAGTTCTTCGGGTTCCTGTCGGGCGAAACGGTCTATGTCGATCCAAAGACACCGGGCTTTGTGACGACACCGACCAAGGCGGACAAGTATCCGCTTGATACGCGTGACGCCGCCGGCGCCGTCGTCGAGGGGCCAAACCGCGCTCCGGTCAGGAATTTCGATCGTTATCTGACAGACGAAATCACCGACCACGCCGTGGATTTCATCGATCGTTCCGCCAAGGGCGGCGACCGGTTCTTTGCCTATGTCGCTTACAACGCGCCCCATTGGCCGCTGCAGGCGCCGCAGCAATGGTATGACCGTTTTCCACACATCAAGGATCCAGTGCGCCGCACCTATGTCGCCATGATCGCGGCGATGGACGCCGGCATCGGGGAAATCCTCGACGAGCTTGATCGAACCGGCCAGCGCGACAACACCTTGGTGGTTTTTCTATCGGACAACGGCTGTCCGCAGCAGTTCGGGTTTTGTGATTGTTCTCATCCGCTTGGCGCGGGCAAGTTCACGTACCTGGAAGGCGGCGCCCGTGTGCCCTTTGTTGTCTCCTGGCCCAACGGCATGAAGCCGGCCGTGGTCGACACGCCCGTGTCGTCGCTCGATATAACGACCACGGTCCTTGCCGCCGTCGACCGCGGACGTCCGCTGCCCAAGGATCTCGACGGCAGTGATCTCGTCGCTATCGCCAACGGGCATGGCGACAGGAACCGAACGCTCTTGTGGTCGCAGGCGCCTGTCTCGGCCGCGCGCTGGGGAAAGTGGAAACTTAGGACCTCCGATGACGCCAAGACGGCGTGGCTCTACGACCTCTCAAGAGATCCCGCCGAAACACATGACGTCGCCGCCCAAAATCCCAAGGTCGCGGCGCGACTGCAGTCGAACCTGAGTGCGTGGCGCTCGAAACTACCGGAGCCGCTCTGGCCATTGCACGCGACACGCCAAGCCATGATCTGCAATCGCCCGACCGAATGGGTCTACTGATGTCCTGAATTCCCAAGGATCAGGCCGAGACAGGCTATCGCCAGCCCGAAGCGATCGACAGGCGCGCCTCATGCGACCTGCTTTTTGACGAAGCGCGGCCGGAAGCCCAACCGGACGCCGCATAGGAGACCGTGTTTATGCGCAGAGGTTTGCTCCGAAACGTGTGGTGCGCCACCACGGCGATGGTTCTTGCAACGGCTGTCATGTCGCCGGCCGCAGCCGAGACCCGTCCGGTGACCCCTGCTCCAGCGCCGCCGCAGCCACGCGCGGCGCGTCCGCCGAACGTCATTTTGATCCTCGCCGACGACGTCGGCGTGGAGGCGTTCGGCAGCTATGGCGGCGAGTATCCGATGCGGAACGTGTCACGCCTGGCGGCGGAGGGCGTGACGTTCGACCACGCCTTCTCGACTCCCCTATGCTCACCCAGCCGCACCCGGATCATGACCGGGCGCGAGAACGCCAAGAATTATGTGGCGTTCGGCCACCTCGATCCCCGCGAGCGGACCTTCGGCAACCTTTTTCGCGATGCGGGATACGCAACGGGCATCGTCGGAAAATGGCAGCTGAGCGGAAACGGCTTTGACGGGAGAACCGGCGCCTCGCCAGCGGAGGCAGGGTTCGACGACGCGTTGCTGTGGCAGCTGTATGCCGGAACGCAGAAGGGCTCACGCTATTGGGGCCCGACATTGTGGCGCAATGGCAAGCCGAAGATCAGTGAGGAAGGGTTCGGCCCTGATGCGATGAATGCCTACGCGATGGATTTTGTTGAGAAGAACAAGGACCGGCCGTTCTTCCTCTACTACCCGATGGTCCTGGTCCATGATCCTTTCGTTCCCACGCCGGATTCGATGACGGCGAGCGGGGCAAAGGCGCGGTTTGGCGGCATGATGTCCTATATGGACAAGCTCGTGGGCCAGTTGCTCGACAAGGTTACGGCGCTCGGATTGGACAACGACACGCTGATCATCTTCACCGCTGACAATGGCACCAACCGCCAGATCGCCTCGGTTCGGAATGGCGAGTCGGTGACCGGTGGGAAGGGGCTGCCGACCTTGACCGGCACCCATGTGCCGATGGTGCTGCGCTGGTCCGGCCACATCGCCCCCGGGGGGCGTCGAGCCGGCTTGTTCGACTTCATGGACGTGCTCCCCACCCTGGCGGATGCCGCGCGGCTGAAGCCTCCCGTCAACATTGACGGCGTCAGCCAGTGGTCCGTCGTAACTGGAAAAGCGCCGAAGGCGAGAGACTGGATCTTTCAGCACTATGCGCCGGTTTGGGCGAACGCACCTGCACGATTCGTCTTCGATACCAGCCGCAAGCTTTATGGTGACGGCCGTTATGTGTCACTGGACTATGCGCTTGATCGTGAGACCGAGATGGAGCCCGCGGCGATGACCCCCGCTGAGAGCCGCCACCGCGAGGCTCTGCAGACGATTCTGGATCAGCAGCATGACGGTCCGCTCGACCCGATCCGATATCCTTGGTGCAAGGGCAAGAAAGCCAAAACGCTCGGCGACGATCCGATGATCGTCGGTTGCGGCCTCGCACCCAGCGAGATCGAATAGTCGCGGTGAGCCGCCGTAGGACTTAGTCCACAGCGCGGCTGCGCGTGATCGCTGAACGCGCTCACTGGAGCAGGGTGGCGCTCAATCCGCCGGGCTCGCCCATCGCCGAGCGAGAGGCGGCGCTTCACAGACGCCGTCTCTGTTTGAAGAAGCTTTTTGGGTCGCATGGGGGCTCGTCCGCCTATAAAATCTGACAAGGGTCGGCCGATGGCCAGGAACGACCAGAAGGGCGTGACGATCGTCGATATCGCGCGCGAGGCGGGCGTGTCGATCAAGACCGTTTCGCGCGTGATCAACCGGGAGGAGGGCGTCGGCCCCAAACTGCGCGCGCGCGTCCAGGAGTTCATCGACACGATGGGCTATCGGCCCAACGTCGGGGCGCGGAGCCTTTCTGGCCGGCGTAGCTACCTAATCGGGGTGATCTTCCTGAGGCTCGGCGGCTATCACTATGTGGGCGAGGTCCAGTTGGGCGCGTTGCGCGCCGCGCGGCGGGCCGGCTACCAACTCGTCGTCGAGCAGGTTGAGACCGAGGACGGAGCCTTCAACGCGAAGGTCTTCGGCGCCAGCCTGCGCGGCGCGCGCTTTGACGGCGTGGTCTTGACGCCGCCGCTTTGCGACGATCCCAGGATACTCGCGGCCGTCGAAGAGGCGGGCGTTTTTTATGTCCGGATGGCGCCCAACGTCGAGCTGGATCGCGCGCCCTATGTCTGGATGGATGACTGCGGTGCGGCGCGCGAGCAGACACGGTGTCTTTTGGAGATGGGCCATCGACGGATCGCATTTGTCGAGGGCCCCCAAGATCACCGCGCCGCCGTTCAGCGCAAGGCAGGCTATCTGCAGGCCATGGCGGACCAGGGCGTGACCGTGCCGGACACATGGATCGCCAAGGGCGACTTCTTCGGCATATCGGGTTTCAAGGCCGGCGACGCCTTGCTGTCGCTCGATCCTCGTCCCACCGCTATCTTTGCGGCCAACGACGAGATGGCTATGGGTGTCCTGGCCACCGCCGCCAGGCGCGGGATCGCCGTGCCCGAGCAGCTGTCGGTGGTCGGTTTCGATAATTCTCACGCCGGGGCCGTAGCCTGGCCGCCGCTAACGACAATCCACCAGCCGATCGCGGAGATGGCCGAAGCCGCGGTCGATATGCTGATCCGGCGCTTCGGCGATGCGCGTTTTGCCGAGCAGGTCACCGTGCGCAAGCTCGACTACAGGCTCATCTCGCGAGCGTCGGCCGCTCCGCCAAGGGCCTAGCAGAGGCCCTTCCCCTCCCAAGCGCCCCGCTTGAACCGATACTCGCCATTCTTGGGGCGACAGACGCCCTCGTCGACCGGGCGCTGGGCCTCCAGCAGGGGATCAGGCGGCCGTCGGCGATGGCGGCGTCGACATAGAAGTTGGGCAATTGGCAAATTCCAAGCCTCTGCGGCGCCGCGTCCAGCATGGCCTGGCCGCCGTTGCAGCGCCACCGGCCTTGCGGCTTGAAAGCGATCTCGCACCTTCGTCGGGGCCGGTCTCGCGGAACGGCTAGGTCTCCACCGCGCCCAGTAAACAGGCGTGGCGTGAGAGATCGGCGATCCTGTGTGGCGCGCCGGCGCATGCGAGTAAGCCGGCGCCTCGGTCGTGAGGCCGTCGGCAGGTAACCGTCAGGTCGCCAGCCGAACGTCGGGTTCCTGGAGTTCCACAAAGTTCCGCTCGTGGCGCCTCGCCGCTCCAGATCGCTTGCCGTTCTTTGTCGTTCTCGTGGTTTCCAGTTGGCAATCCGCTGTTGAGATCGGCGAAAACACGGTCTTCTTAGTCGTCCTCGTGAACCACGGGGACCGACATGGACCAGCCCGACACCACCGTTGAACTGGCCCGAAGCCAGCGCATGCTGCGCTCGGCGCTGGGGCCGCTGATGCTGGCGCGGCTGGATGATCCCGGCGTGGCCGAACTGATGGTCAATCCGGATGGCCGGGTCTGGCTCGACCGGTTCGACGCCGGTCTGGTCGATGGCGAGCTTTCGGTGGCGCCGGCCGACGCCGAGCGGATCCTGCGGCTCGTCGCCCATCATGTCGATGCCGAGATTCACGCCGTCCGTCCGCGTCTTTTCGGCCGAATTGCCCGGAACCGGCGAGCGGTTCGAGGGCCTGATGCCGCCCCTGGTCGCCGCGCCGACCTTCTCGATCCGTAAGCCCGCACGCCAGATCTTTTCCCTGGATGACTATGTCCGCACCGGCGTGATGAGCGCCGACCAGGCGGAGGTCCTGGCCGGCGCCTTGCGCGAACGCTGCAACATCCTGGTGGCCGGACCCAGCTCGAGCGGCAAGATCACCCTGGTCAACGCGCTGTTGGCCAAGGTCGCTGATAGTGGCGACCGCGTAATCCTGTCACCGCTCGCGACTTTACGGTGATCCGCGAACGGGTTGGCGCTGTGGAGGCCTGGCTCGGGACGGCGCCGGGCCACGCCGTGCTGATTTTATTGGGAAAAATGGTGGATGCGACAGGGATTGAACCTGTGACCCCCTCGGTGTGAACGAGGTGCTCTCCCGCTGAGCTACGCATCCGCCGGTGTGGAGAGGTCCGCGAGGACCGATCCGCGAGAGGAGGGGGCCTATAGCCCGGTGTTCGGCGCGCGGCAAGAGGTCAAAAGCGAGATACAGGCCTGGGGCACGTCCAAAAAGCTGTGGATGACCAGATCCGCGCCCAGGGTCTCCACTGGTTCCTCGGTGTAGCCGAACGAGACCAGCATGCAGGGCACGCCGGCGTTCTTGGCCCCCAGGGCGTCATTGATGCTGTCGCCGACCATGACGGCGCGGCCGATGTCGCCGCCCACGGCCGCGACGGCGGCGACGACATGGCGCCCGTCGGGCTTGGCGGCGGGCGCGCTGTCGGCGCCAACCACGGCGTCGAAGTAGGGCAGCAGGCCCACCGCTTCCAGGAGGGCGTCGGACAGGTTGGTCAGCTTGTTCGTGCAGACCACCAGCTTGGCGCCGGCGGCCTTCAGTTGGGCCAGGACCTCGACCACGCCGGGGAAAGGCGCGCTCTCCTGGGCGATACGGGTCAGGTAGTGGGCGATGAAGCGCTCGACCAGCGGCGGGGCTTGTTCGGCGTCCAGGGGCGAGCCGGCGGCGGCGAAACCGCGCTCGAGCAAGGCGCGCGCGCCGCGCCCGACCATCAATCGCACCTCGTCGAAGGGTAAGGGCGGCAGGGCCTCCTGCGCGAGGATGGCGTTCAGCGCCCCCACCAGGTCGGGGGCCGTATCGACCAGGGTGCCGTCGAGGTCGAAGGCGATGGTCGCCCCGTTCACGTCATGAAGCTCGCGCATGGCTCTGGCCTTTCCGCCAATTGGGCGGCTAATGCAACGCTGAACGCTCTTCAGGGAGTCGCCCACGGCCATGACTGATTCCGTCTCCAAGCCTGCCGGTCCCGGGTCCATTAGGCCGCGCGCCGCCGTCATCCTGGCCGCCGGCCAGGGCACGCGGATGAAGTCGCCGACGCCGAAGGTGCTGCATAAGCTTGCCGGCCGAACCTTGCTGGACCACGCCATTGACGCGGCCGAGGGCCTGGGCTGCGAACGCATCGTCGTCGTGGTCGGGGCGCACAGTCCTCAGGTCGGCGAGAGCGTCCGCAGGCGCCTGGGCCCAAGCGCCACCGTAATCCAGGACCCGCCGCTGGGCACCGGCCACGCCGTGCTGGCGGCCAAGGACGCCCTGGCCGATTTCGAAGGCGACGTGGTCGTCACCTACGCCGACTGCCCCCTGACGACCGCCGGCGTGATCGCGCCGCTGTTCGACCTGCTGGCCAGTGGAACCGACGTTGCGGTGCTGGGCTTCGAGGCTCACAACCCGACGGGCTATGGCCGCCTGATCCTGGCCCCCGGCCATGTGCTGCTGCGCATCGTCGAGGAGAAGGAGGCCGATCTGGCCACCAAGCAGGTCAAGCACTGCAATTCCGGCGTGCTGGCCGCCGACCGCGCGGTGCTGTTCGGCATCCTGGCCGATGTCCGCAACGACAACGCCAAGGGCGAGTACTATCTCACGGATGTCGTTGGCCTGGCCCACGACCGCAAGCTCTCGACCCGCGCGGCCTTCGCGCCGGAACCCTCGGTGCAGGGCGTCAATTCCCAGGCCGAACTGGCGGCCGCCGAGGCGGTCTGGCAGAAGGCCCGCCGCAGCGCCCTGATGGTCGAAGGCGTCACCATGCCCGCGCCCGATACGGTCCACATGTCGTGGGACACCAAGGTCGCCGGCGGCGCCGTGATCGAGCAGTTCGTGGTCTTCGGCCCAGGCGTCAGCGTCGCGACCGGCGCTGTCATCAAGGCCTTCAGCCATCTGGAAGGCGCGACCGTGGGCGAGGGGGCCTTGATCGGACCCTACGCCCGTCTGCGTCCCGGGGCCGAGATCGGTCCCGATGCCCACATAGGCAACTTCGTGGAAGTGAAGAAGGTGAAGGTCGGCGCAGGCGCCAAGGCCAATCACCTGACCTATCTGGGCGACGGCTCGGTGGGCGAGAAGGCCAACATCGGAGCCGGTACGATCTTCTGCAACTACGACGGCTTCGAGAAGTTCGAGACCCATGTTGGCAAGGGCGCCTTTATCGGCTCCAACAGCGCCCTGGTCGCGCCCGTGCGGGTGGGCGACGGGGCGATGACCGGCTCGGGCTCGGTGATCACCCAGGATGTCGAGGACGGGGCCCTGGCTCTGGCTCGCGCCGAGCAGACAACCAAGGCAGGATGGGCGACGAAGTTCCGCGCCCTCAAGCAGGCTCAAAAAGACAAGACGAAGGACGCGAAGAAATGAGCAGCGCCGACGACCAGAAGCGCCTCTCGGGCGAAGCCGCGGCCGAGCTCGTCGAGACCGGCATGGTGGTGGGCCTGGGCACCGGGTCCACGGCCGCCTGGTTCGTCAAGGCGCTGGCCGCTCGGGGGCTCAAGGACATCCGCGGCGTGCCAACCTCCGAGGCCACAGCGAATCTCGCTCGCGAGCTGGGCATCCCGTTGGCGGCGCTGGACGATGTGAAGACTATCGACTTGACCGTCGACGGCGCCGACGAGATCGGCCCGGGATTGTCGCTGATCAAGGGCGGCGGCGCGGCCCTTCTGCGCGAGAAGCTGGTCTGGGAGGCCTCGACCCGCTGCGTCGTCATCGCCGACGCCGCCAAGAAGGTCGACGCCCTGGGCAAGTTCCCGCTGCCGATCGAGGTGGTCCGCTTCGGTCACGTCCACACGAGCTGGCGCCTGGCCGACATCGCCGCCGAGTTCGACCTGCCGCCGCCGCGCTTGCGCCAGGCGGATCGGGGCATGGTGGTCACCGACGGCGGCAACCTGATCTACGACATGGCCTCGGGCCGCATCGACGAGCCTGCGGCTCTCGCCACGGCGCTGAAGAGCGTGACGGGTGTAGTCGACCACGGCCTGTTCCTGGATCTGGCCGACGAAGCCCTGATCGGCACGGATCAGGGTGTGGTGCGCCTGGCGCCCTGACGTCCTACATAGAGCCGCACCCGAGCTTTGCCTGTCGGCAAAGCTCAGTTGTTTGGTCTGGAGCATTTTTCGATCCGATAACCGCTCACACTTATCGGAAAATGCTCTCTTAAGTTCCGGAGGCCGCCGTGGCTGACTACGACTACGATCTCTTCGTCATCGGCGCCGGCTCGGGCGGTGTGCGCGCCGCACGGCTGGCGGCCATGAGCGGGGCCAAGGTCGGCGTGGCCGAGGAGTATCGGGTCGGCGGCACCTGCGTCATCCGCGGCTGCGTGCCCAAGAAGTTCATGGTCTATGCCAGCGAGGTCACCAGCCAGTTGAAGACGGCCCAGGGTTACGGCTGGACGATCGGCGAGGCCAAGTTCGACTGGAAGGGCTTCATCCACGACAAGGACGTTGAGATCGCCCGCTTGTCGGGGATCTACGTCACCAACCTGCAAAAGGCCGGCGCGAACCTGCTGCATGGCCGCGCTCAGGTGATCGACGCTCACACTGTGGAGGTCCTGCCCAAGGAGGGCAGCAAGGATGCCGGGAGGTACACGGCCAAGAAGATCCTGATCGCCACCGGCGGTCGCCCTGTTCGTCCCGACTTCCCCGGCGCGGAGTTCGGCATCACGTCGGACGAGGCTTTCCATCTGCCCAAGCTGCCCAAGAGCATCATGATCGTCGGCGGCGGCTACATCGCTGTCGAATTCGCCGGCATCTTCGCCGGCCTTGGCGTCCAGACGACTCTGCTCTATCGCGGCGCCAACATCCTGCGCGGCTTCGACGACGACGTGCGCTCGCATCTGGCCGACGAACTGGGCAAGCGCGGGATCAAGGTGGTGCTGGGCTGCTCGCACACGTCGATCGAGAAGCAGGAGGACGGCACGCTGCTCAGCACCCTGACCAGCGACCTGACCTTCGAGACCGAGGCGGTTATGTTCGCCACCGGCCGCGAGCCCTACGTCCAAGGCCTGGGTCTGGAAAACGCAGGCGTGAAGCTGAACGAGCGGGGCGCGATCGCGGTCGACGCGCACTCCAGGACCAATGTCGACAGCATCTGGGCCGTCGGTGACGTCACGGATCGCATCAACCTGACGCCGGTGGCGATCCGCGAGGGCGCGGCCTTCGCCCAAACCGAGTTCTACAACAACCCGACGACCTTCGATCACGAGTATGTCGCCTCGGCGGTCTTCTCGCAGCCGCCGGTCGGCGCGGTGGGCATGACCGAGGCTGAGGCTCGCCACGCGTTCGGCGCGGTCGACATCTATCGCTCGGTGTTCCGCCCCATGAAGATCACCTTCTATGGCGGCCAGGAGCGATGCCTGATCAAGCTGGTGGTCAAGGCCGACGATCAGACGGTGGTCGGCGTCCACGTGGTGGGACCCGACTCGCCCGAGATCATCCAGATGGCCGCCATCGCCGTGAAGATGGGCGTGACCAAGCCCCAGTGGGATTCCACCTGCGCCGTCCATCCGACCTTGGCCGAAGAACTGGTGACGATGCGTGAAAAGTACGTGCCAGTCGAAGTCGGCGGGGTGGGATGACGCTCGGGTCCGCCCCGGAACGTCGTACGCGGTGGCTGGGCGCGCTCGCCGTCTTCCTGATGGCGATGACGCCGCTGGTCGGCTATCTGGCGCCGCTTGGCTTCGCGCCTCTGTTGGCCCTGGTCGGTCTGCTGGCGACCCCAGGGTTGGCGCGCTCGCGTCCGCCGATGCTGCCGATGTTCGCCCTGCTGCTGTTGGTGTTATGGGCGCTGATCAGCCTCCACTGGAGCCCGGCCGCGCCGACCCTGTCTGGGCTGAGGCGTGACAAGGACGTCGGCGCCTTCACCGCTTTGAAGCTGGTCCTGGAATTGGGCCTCTACGGCAGCGCCGCCGCCGCCCTTGGAACCCTGTCGGGGCGATCGGCGCGACTGGCGGGATGGGTCATGTTGGTCGGCGTGATCGCGCTCTCGCTGTTCACCGGCCTTGACGCCGTGCTGAAGGCCAAGATCTATCAGGCGTTGCGCGCGGCCGTGCACGATCCGATCCGTCCGGACCTGGCGGTCGTGAAGGTGTCGATGCCGATCTATCCGCTGGTGCTGCTGTTCTGGCCCTGCGCGCGATTGCTGAGCGCCTGGGGCGGGCGGGGCCGCAACGTCCTGATCGCGCTGATGGCGCTCATGGTCCTGCTGGCCGCACACCTAACGAGCGCCGACGCCTCGGGCGCGGCCCTGCTGATCGGGGGCGCCGTCTGGCTGGGAACGCGGATCGTCGGAAAAGCTTTCGTGCGCGGCATGATCCCCGCGGTCTCGACCTTGTTCATCTTCGCCCCGATGGTGGTGCTTTGGGGGGTGCGATCGGGCTTCTTCTCCTGGTTGCATGGACTGGCGCCGCCGTCCTGGGACGCGCGCCTCAACATCTGGGCGTTCGCCGCCAACCAGATCGTCGAGCACGCCCTGCGCGGCTGGGGCATCGACGCCAGCCGCATCTTCGGCGACGCGATCCCGCTGCACACCCACAACGCGGCCCTGCAGCTGTGGTTGGAGCTGGGCGCTCTGGGCGCGGCCCTGGTGGCGGCGTTCTTCGCCTGGGTGCTGTACCGGATCGTGGCCTGGACCGGCGACAACCGCCAGGACGGCGCGATGGCGGCGGCGTGCCTGACCTCGTATGTGATGATCGGCGGGCTCAGCTTCGGCGTCTGGCAGGAGTGGTGGATCGCTCTGGGCGTCATCGCCGCCATCGCTTGCGGAATCGCGCAAAAATCGAGCGTCGCCCAGCGCTAGACGACAACGACTTTTCTAGTCCGGCTGGATCGGTGGTGTTCAGCCGCACGATTTTGCCTTTTTATTCCATTCGCGGTATCTACGCCGCCCTTTCAGTTATCGAGCCTGTCATGACCGCCCGCTGGACCCCCGCGACCTGGAGAGCCAAACCCGCCAAGCACATGCCCACGGACTATCCGGACATGGGCGCGGTGGAACAGGTCGAGCAGACGCTGCGCCAGATGCCGCCGCTGGTTTTCGCCGGCGAGGCGCGCCGCCTGAAGAGCCTGCTGGGCGACGTGGCCGAAGGCCGCGCCTTCCTGCTGCAGGGCGGAGACTGCGCCGAGAGCTTCAAGGAATTCCACGCGGACAACATCCGCGACACCTTCCGCCTGATCCTGCAGATGGCGGTGGTGCTGACCTTCGCCGGCGGCAAGCCGGTGGTGAAGGTGGGGCGCATCGCTGGCCAGTTCGCCAAGCCGCGCTCCGAGCCGGTCGAGACGATCGACGGGGCGACCCTGCCGTCCTATCGCGGCGACATCATCAACGGCATGGACTTCAACGCGGCCGAGCGGGTCCCCGACCCGGACCGCCTGCTGAAGGCCTATGGCCAGTCGGCCGCCACGCTGAACCTGCTGCGCGCCTTCGCCAGCGGCGGCTATGCCGACCTCTACAACATCCACCGCTGGACCCTGGGCTTCGTCGGCGACAGCCCGCAGGGCGCCCGCTACCGCGAGCTGTCGGAGAAGATCAGCGAGGCCCTGACCTTCATGTCGGCCGTCGGCGTCACGCCCGACACCCAGCCCGAGCTGAAGCGCGTCGAGTTCTTCACCAGCCACGAAGCCCTGCTGCTGGGCTTCGAGGAGGCCATGACCCGCGTCGATAGCACCTCGGGCGATTGGTACGACACCAGCGCCCACCTGCTGTGGATCGGTGAGCGCACCCGCCAGCTGGACGGCGCGCACATCGAGTTCATGAAGGGCGTCAAGAACCCGATCGGCCTGAAGTGCGGCCCGACCATGGAAGGCGACGACCTGCTGCGTCTGATCGACGTGCTGAACCCGAACAACGAGCCGGGGCGCCTGACGCTGTACGGCCGCTTCGGTTCGGACAAGATCGCCGACCGCCTGCCGCGCCTGATGAAGGCGACCAAGACCGCGGGTCGCTCGGTCGTCTGGGCCACGGACCCGATGCACGGTAACACGCTGAAGGCCTCGACCGGCTACAAGACCCGCCCGTTCGACCGGATTCTCTCCGAGGTGAAGAGCTTCGTGGAGATCGCCCAGGCCGAGGGCGTGCACCCTGGCGGCGTGCACCTGGAAATGACCGGTCAGAACGTCACCGAATGTCTGGGCGGCGCCCGCGCGGTCTCGGAGACGGACCTCGCCGACCGCTATCACACCCACTGCGACCCGCGCCTGAACGGCGAGCAGGCGCTGGAGCTGGCCTTCCTGGTGGCCGAAAAGCTGAAGGCCGCCCGCGATGATCAGCGCCGTCTCGCCGCCGGCTGACTTCGTCGCTTCGTAGGCGGCGCTCTCTGGCGCCCTCTCGCGGCCCGCTATAGCGTCCTCCCCTGGGGAGGACGCGTATGGACGATGTGGAGCGTCGCGCACTGATCGGCCTGGTCGCCGCCGGGGCCATGACGCCCGTCGGGGCGTGGAGCCAGACGGCCGAAGCGACCGATCCCCTCAAATATCTCGACACCGCCGAGCGCTTGACGGTGAAGGCTTACGTGAACGGGCGCGGGCCGTTCGACTTCCTGGTCGACACCGGCGCCAGCAGCTCGGTGATCTCCGCCGAGCTCGCCGATCAGTTGGGCCTGGCCCGGACCGGCTCCAACAAGCTGCACAGCATCGCCGGAGCCCAAGCCGTTTCCACGACCCGCGTGGATAGTCTGACGGTCGGCAAGCGGTCGCGCTCGAACATGACCGTCTCGGTGCTGCCGCGCGCGCTGCTGCGGGTGGACGGCGTTCTGGGTCTGGAGTGGCTGGGCCGGGCCAGCCTGCTCCTGGACTTCCTGAGGCGCCGAATGGTGGTGGGCGAGGGCCTACCCCTGGCCGACGACCTTACTGTGGCGGTCAAGTCTCGCCTGGCCCGCAGCGGCCTGATGCTGATCGACGCCTTCATCCCTGACCAGCGCCTGATCGCCTTCGTGGACACCGGCTCGACGACCACCGTCGGCAATCTGGCGCTGCTGGACGCGGCGCGGCGAGCCAAGGCGATCGTGGGCGAACTTTCGGACACGCAATTGCGCAGCGTCACCGGTCAGATCCTGCCGGCGCGGGCCACCGTGGTGTCGCGCCTGATGCTGGGAAAGCTGACGCTGCGGAACGTTCCGCTGCTGATCGGCGAGGTCCACACCTTCGAGTACTGGGGTTTTCGCGACGAACCCGCCATCGTTATCGGCGTTGATATTCTTAGGAAATTCCAGTCGGTCGCCATAGACTCCAAGCGCGGCGAGGTGCGCTTCCGCGTTCCGGGCTAAGCCGCCGATTTTGCAAGAACGCTGAAAGGTTTGCGATGCAGCGCGCATCGTCTTGACCGTCCGCGCGGCGCTCTCCAATGGTTGTTTGAAGGGAGAGCTACATGCGTTTGCGTCAGAAGATCCGGCGGGAGATCAAGTTCCTCAAGGGATTGTCCCGGACGCTCAAGCGCGTGAAGTCGATTGCTCCCGACAGCAACAACCTGATCTGCGACGATCTGGAGACGGCGGTCGACAGGTGGCGTGAGCGCAAGGCCATCACCTTCGAAGGCAGGACGGTCACCTATGCCGAGCTGGACGGCATGGCCAATCGATACGCCCATTGGGCCAAGGGGCAGGGGATCACCCGCGGCCAGACCGTGGCGCTGTTCATGCCCAATCGGCTGGAATACATGGCCATCTGGTACGGCCTGTCCAAGGTCGGCGTCGCGACGGCCCTGATCAACAACCAGCTGACCGGCGCGGCGCTGGCCCATTGCCTGAGCATCTCCCAGGCCCTGCACTGCATCGTCGATCCCGAGACCTCGCCCTGTTTCGAGGACGTGAAGGGGCAGCTGCAACGACACATGCATCAGTGGGTGCTGGGCCCGGTCCACGGCGAGCAACGCGACCTGATCAAGGCGCTGAAGAGCTGCAGCCAGCTGCGCCCCGACCGCGAAACGGCGCGTGACGGCATCACCGCTCGCGACACGGCGCTCTACATCTTCACCAGCGGCACGACGGGTCTGCCCAAGGCCGCGCGCATCACCCACATGCGCGCCCAGCTCTACATGCGAGGCTTCGCCGGCTCGACCGGAGCCAAGGAGACCGACCGCATCTACGTCACCCTGCCGCTGTACCACGCCACCGGCGGTCTCTGCGCCCTGGGCGCGGCGCTGCTGAATGGCGGTTCGGTGGTGCTGCGCAAGAAGTTCTCGGCGACCCACTTCTGGCCCGACGTCGTGAACGAGGCCTGCACGATGTTCGTCTATATCGGCGAGTTGTGCCGCTACCTGGCCAACCAGCCCGAGCACGAACTGGAGCGCGCCCACAAGCTGCGCATGATCTTCGGCAACGGCCTGCGGCCGGATGTCTGGAACGAGATGCTGGACCGCTTCAAGGTGGGCGAGGTGCTGGAGTTCTACGGCGCGACCGAAGGCAATGTTTCGCTGTTCAATTTCGACGGGCGTCGCGGCGCCATCGGCCGCATCCCCGGCTATCTGAGGAAGAAGTTCAACATCCGCATCGTCAAGTTCGACGTCGAGACCGAGACGCCGGTGCGCGGGCCGAACGGCTGCTGCCTCGAGGTCGCGCCGGGCGAGGTGGGCGAGTGCATCGGCCATATCGGCAGCGACGCGCGCTCGAACTACGTGGGCTATGCCGACAAGGCCGCGACCGAGAAGAAGGTGCTGCACGACGTCTTCGCCAAGGGCGACGCCTGGTTCCGCACCGGCGACCTGATGAAGATCGACGGCGACGGCTACATCTATTTCGTCGATCGGATCGGCGACACCTTCCGCTGGAAGGGCGAGAACGTCGCCACCAGCGAAGTGGCCGAACGCATCGCCGGCTTCGAGGGCGTGCAGGAGGTCAATGTCTACGGCGTCAAGGTCGGCGACCTGGATGGCAAGGCCGGCATGGCGTCGCTGGTCACCGAGGGCGAGTTCGACATCGCCGCCTTCGGCAAGCATGTCGACGAGCAGCTGCCGACCTATGCCCGCCCGCTGTTCGTGCGACTGCAGAAGGCCATCGAAACGACCGGGACCTTCAAGTACCGCAAGATCGACCTGGTCAACGACGGCTTCGATCCGACCAAGACCAAGGATCCGTTGTATTTCCGCGACCCGGCCAAGGGCTATGTGAAGATCACCAAGGCTCTGCACGCCAAGATCGAGAGTGGGGCGTTCAAGCTTTAGACGGGGCGATGAGCATCCGTATGGCCCACGCGTTCGTAGCGCTCGGTGACGAGAGCATGGAGCGCGCGGCATGGCTGAGACGAGCATGACCCGCCGGGTGGGATTGACGGCTCTGGCGGCCGCCATGACCTCGGCCTGTTCGCCGCTGTCGGTGTTCGCCACGCTCACGCCCAAGGACGCCGCGCGCGTCGAGGGGCGCGGCTGGCGCTATGTCGATGGCGCGCGCGGCGGCGTCGACGTCTATGCGCCGCCGATCGCCCATGGCCCCGCGCCGATCGCGGTTTTCTTCTATGGCGGTTCTTGGGACAGCGGGCGGCGACAGGACTATGGATGGGCCGCGCGAGCCCTCGCCGCCCAGGGGCTGCTGACGCTGGTGCCGGACTACCGACTCTATCCGGAGGTGCGGTTCCCTGACTTCCTGGACGACTGCGCCCGCGCTGTGCGCTGGGCGGTCGACCATGCGGCGACGCTGGGGGGCGACCCCGAGCGTATCGTGTTGGTCGGCCATTCGGCCGGCGCCTACAACGCCGCCATGCTGGCGCTGGACACGCGCTACCTGAAGTCCGCCGGCGTGGAGGCCGAGCGCATCAAGGGCTTTGCCGGCCTCTCGGGTCCCTACGCCTTTCTCCCGCTGGACGGACCGATCACCCGCCAGACCTTCGGCGCCGCCGCCGATCTCCGGGCGACCCAGCCTACGACCTTCGCCCGAGCCGATGCGCCGCCCGCCTTCCTAGCCACCGGCGATAAGGACACGACCGTCTATCCGCGTAACACTCGCAAGCTGGCGGCGGCCCTGCGCGAGAAGGGCGCCAGGGTTGAGGAGCGCCACTATCCGGGCGTCGATCACGCCGGAACGGTGCTGGCGCTGTCGCGACCGTTCCGGCGCAAGGCGACCCTGCTGGCGGACATGACAGCGTTTTTGAAAGGCGCCGTCACCCCTGGCTGACGCCGTCGCCCCTCCGAAATTCCGGTCTCGCGGAGACGTGATTCCCCGACGGACGGACGCCTGCAAAAGGTCCTTGACGCGGCCCGGCGGCGTGATGTTGTCCCGGCGATGAACGGCCGAGGCGGGATGAGCGAACCCTCTATTTTCTTTTCCGAAGTCAACGCCCGACAGGGTGTCTTCCACCGGCGGGCGTTTCTTTTGGGGGGGCTCACGGGCGCGGGTCTGTTGGCCCTGGGCGGCCGTCTCGCGCAACTGCAGCTCGTGGAGGCTCAGCGCTACCAGAAGCTCTCGGCCGGCAACCAGTTCAATTACCGCCTGGTGCCGCCACCGCGCGGCCTGATCCTGGACCGCAACGGCGTGTCGCTGGCGTCCAATCGGCCAAACTTCCGGCTGATGATCAACAAGGACAAGGATCTGGACGCCGAGGCGGTCATGGACGACCTCCAGAAGCTGGTCCCAATCGACGCCGCCCGTCGTACCCGCGTGCTGAAGGAGCTGGCCCGTGCGCCGCGCAAGGCGCCCGTCGTGGTCATGGAAGATCTGTCCTGGGAGGAATTCTCGCGGATCAACATTCGCGAACCGGAGCTGCCCAACGTCACCGCCGACATGGGCGAGGTGCGTGTCTATCCGTTCGGCGGCGCCTTTGCTCACGTCATCGGCTATGTCGCCAAGGCCTCTGACAGGGATCTGAAGTCGGCCGAAAGCGACCCCGCCCAGGACCAGGCGCTGCTGCATAATCCAGGCTTCCGGATTGGTAAGCAGGGGGTCGAGAAGGCCTTCGACAAGCAGCTGCGCGGCCGCGCCGGAGCCACCAAGACCGAGGTGGACGCCCAGGGGCGCGTCGTGCGCCTGGATCCGGCCGGCGATATTGCGGCCACCGCGGGCAAGGAGATCCGCCTGACCCTGGACGCCGACATCCAGAACCGCGCCCTGGAGGTGATGGGCGAGGAGAGCGGCGCCATCGTGATGGTCGACTGCCAGACCGGCGACCTGCTGTGCATGGCCTCGGCGCCCAGCTTCGACGCCAATCGTCTGGTGAAGGGTCTGTCCGGCGCCGAGTACAGGGCCTTGGCCGAGTACGAGCGCAAGCCGCTGCTGGACAAGACCATGACCGGCGTCTACCCGCCCGGTTCGACCTTCAAGCCGACCGTGGCCCTGGCGGCGCTGAGCGCGGGGATCGACCCGACCGAGCGGGTGGTCTGCACGGGCGGCTGGTACTTCGGCGGCCGCACCTGGCACTGTCACAAGAAGGGCGGCCATGGCGTGCAGAACATGCACGACGCCATCAAGAACTCGTGCGACGTCTATTTCTACCAGATGGCGCTGCGCATCGGGCCGGACCCGATTCACGCGACGGCCACGGCGCTGGGCTTCGGGCAGACCTTCGACCTGGGCATTCCCGGCCAGCGCAAGGGACTGGTGGGCTCGCGCGAGTGGAAGAAGAAGGCCTTCAAGCGTGACCCGGTCTGGCATCCGGGCGACTCCGTGCCGTACGGGATCGGCCAGGGCTATATCAACGTCAACGCCCTGCAGCTGGCGGTGATGTGCGCGCGCCTGGCCAACGGCAAGCGGGCGCTGAACCCACGCCTCGTCAAGTCGATCGGCGGAGTCGACCAGCCGCATGGCGACGCCGTGCCGGACCTGCCGTTCCCGGCGGAGCACCTGGCCATTGTGCGCGACGGCATGGCGGCGGTGGCCAACGACCCGACCGGAGGCGCCTACAAGCAGAGCCAGCTGGGCCTCGGCGACGTGCTGATGGCGGGCAAGACCGGCACAGCCCAGGTGCGCCAGTACTCGCAGACGGGGTCACGCAGCAACCAAGGCGTCCCGTGGCGGCTGAAGGACCACAACCTGTTCATCGCTTTCGCGCCCTACGACAATCCGCGCTACGCCCTGTCGGTGTTGGTCGAGCACGGTGGGCTGTTCGGTTCCAGCGCCGCCGCGCCCCGGGCGCGGGAGGTCATGCGCGTGGCGCTGCTGAAGGATCCCGAGATCCGCGCCCGCATCGAACGGCCGACGCCGCTGCCGTTCCTCGATCCGGCCCAGGAGGAGGCGGAAGCTCCCACTCCCGCGCCCAGCGAGGATGTCTCGCCGATCGGATAGACGGCCGCGCCCCTAGGGCGCGCCGCACGCCTTGCCGTCCAGTTTCCTCTGATAGGCCTCGGCCAGGCTCAGATAGGGCGGGAGGAAGGTGTGCAGCGCCACCGCCTTCCCGTCCGTCGTTGTCCCGCTGACCCCCGCCCGCAGCTCGAAATGCAGGTGGATCGTCGTGGGCGTGCCGCCGAAGTCGTTGGACACCTTGCCCAGCTTCTGACCGACCGTGACCTGGTCGCCTTCCTTCACCGCCAGGGTCGACATCTGCATGTGCAAGTAGCGGTAGGTGTAGTGCGGCGCGGCCTTGGCCACGAGGGTGACGGTGTAGGTCCCGATATCGGTGATCGTGCCCGCCTCGGCGGCCACGGCCCAGTGCTCGTTCTTCTTGCAACTAGCCGGACGGATGTCCTGGCCCTGGTGACCGGTTCCAGCCCCCGCGCACAGCGGGTTCGACCGCGAGCGCGCCTCGCAAAAGGTGTCATGCCAGGGCGGGGTGTAGTTCAGGCTGTCGCACTGGCTGGGCTTGCCGGGCGGGCCCATGCCGCCGCCGGGACCGTAGACCTGCGAGTTGGGGAAACCAGCCTCGGCCAGGGGCCAGCACATCTTGGGCGACCAGACCGTGCGGTCCAGGTAGCCGGGGCCCTGGCCGGCCGGGATCGCCCCGGCCGGCGCGTGGTCGAAGGTGACCGGCGAGGCCGTGGGCGGCTCGGCGGGTTGGGGCGCGGGATCGGCGCTGGGTGGAACCGGCTCGCTGGATGGCTGCTCGGCCCCGCCGTCGGCGGGCGCGTCGTCCGCCTTGGGCGAACCAGGTTCGGGCGAGGGCGGTTTGGGCGCCTCGACGCCGCTCGCCGGGGCCTTGGTGGTATCGTCGCAGGCGGCCAGCGGCGCCAGGACCAGGGCGGCGACCACGAACAGCGAGGAGAGGCGCATGATCAACCTCCCAGCCCGGCGGCCTGTCGCGCGGCCTTGCCCATCACCACCGCCGTGGTCTTGCCGACCAGGCCCAGCACGTAGTTGTCGTCGACGCAGCGCGGATCGCTGGGCGCGTCACAACGGATCTCCACCGTATAAAGCACCCCGAAACGGACGAAGCTGGCCAGTTGGCCATCGACCGTGCGCTGGAGGGTCAGTTGCTCGGGCCCGCTGTCGACCTTCAGCGGCTTGGTGGCCGGCAGGAGCACGGTAGTGGTGGTCCCGCTCAGCGAGACCCCGGCGCCAGCCGTATCGGCGGTGATCGTATAGTAGTCGCCGAAGCTGTAGATTCGCGCGTTGCTGGCGAGCTTGGCGTCCCTGGGCAGCAGGATCGGCACGGCGGTGATGTCGACCTGGTCGCGGTTGAGATTGCTGGCCAGGCTCTCGCCGAGATTGGCCGATTGGCGCAGGCCGCCGACCGCGGCCTGCCAGTCGACGCGGCCGCGCGGCGCGGCGACCAGGGCGGCGACGCCGGTCGTCGGGCGAGTGGCCGGCGCGGGAGCGCCGGCGGCGTTCCGCGTCTGAGCCTTGCTCGTTGATAGCCAGGCCGTCCCCGCGACCAAGGTGATGGCGACGGCCCCCGCCGTCGCCCACCGCATTCCATAACGCATGGCTTCCCCCACCGAACCGCGTTCGGTCAACCCTAGCCCGGAATAGCGGCGCTGTTAACCTTTGCTGTGAGCCGGTCAGATGCTGCACTGCGATTGAACCGGTCCGGGTTCGTGTTATATGGCAAGGATCGATCGACGGGCCTTGTGTGTGGCGGCCCAGAAGTCTCCAACACGTTCAAAGGGATAGATATCCCAGCCATGCTGCTGACCATGCTGAAGGCCAAGCTGCACCGCGCCACGGTGACCCAGGCCGATCTCGACTATGAAGGCTCGATCGCCATCGATCGCGATCTGCTGGACGCCTCGGGCATCCTGCCGAACGAGCAGGTCGACGTGCTGAACATCACCAATGGCGCGCGTTTCACCACCTACGCCATCGAGGCGCCGCGCGGCTCGAAGGTGATCGGCGTCAACGGCGCCGCCGCTCGTCTGGTGCAGAAGAACGACCTGGTGATCGTGGTCACCTACTGTCAGATGGCCGCGGAAGAGGCGCGCAACTACGCCCCGACCGTCGTGCTGCTGGAAGAGGGCAACCGCATCAAGAAGGCGGCCTGACGGATGCGTCGCCCTGCTTTAGGTCGAGGGGCGCTGGCGGCTCTCGCTGTCGCTGGCCTCTCCGCCTGTTCGGGCAAGCTGCCGGAGGGCGTCGACGAGGCGATCCTGACCCAGGCGGTCGGCAAGTCGATCGGCTCGCCCTCGACCTGCGTGGTGATCGCCGACGCGGACGGCAAGCTGGTCTGGCGCGGCGGCGGCTATGTCACCTGCTCGCGCAATCTGCCGGACTGCGAGGGCGGGCAGACCACCGCCGAGGCCTTGCTGAAGGCCAGCATCGGCAAGCCGGCGCGCTTCATCAGCTGCCCCAGCCCCGCGTCCGCTAACAATACGGTAGGCTGGGCCCTGGGGCCGGTGCCGACCGGCGCGGGCAAGCCGCCCCGCAGCCTGACCTATGTCGCGGTCATGGAGGGTGATCGCGCCCTGCCAGGGCTGGAGATCAAGGACCGGGTTGAGCGGGCTTTCAAGAAGGCCGGCTTCTAGCCTGAAAAAGATGAAGCCGCCGCCGGGTTGTCCCGACGGCGGCTTTTTCATGCCGCTGGCTATCCAGCGCCTATTTCGTGACTTCATAGACCGCGCTGACGTCGATCCGGACCTTCAGCTCGCCGCCGGCGACGCTGGTCGCGTCGGCCATCTCGCGCTTGGCGGCGAAAGCCATCATCGGTACGGGCGGCGAGGGTGGGGTGTAGCCGCCGCCTTCGCTGAGATTGACCAGGCGGACGGTCTTGTAGCCGGTGGCGCGACCGTAGAGCTCGGCCTTGGCCTGCAGGGCCTTCACGGCGTCCAGGCGGGCGGCGTCCTCGGCGACCTGCGGGTTCGCCAGGCCGAAGCTGATTCCGTTGACCGTGTTGGCGCCGGCATTGACCGTGGCGTCCACCGTTGCGCCCAGCTTGGTCAGATCGCGCACCGTGATCGTCACCTGGTTCGAGGCCTGGTAGCCGGTCAGTCGGGGCGGCTGGTTCTGCTCGTAGGCGTACTGGGCGTTCAGGTTCAGGTTCGAGGTCTGGATGTCGCGTTCGGCGATGCCCGCCTTCTTCAGGGCGGCCATCACCTGGTTCATGCGCGTCCCATTGGCCTTGAGCGCGTCGGCGGCGGTCGGGGCCTCGGTCTGCACGCCCAGGGTGATGGTGGCCATGTCCGGCGCCACGCGGGTCTCGCCATACGCCGACAGGCTGAAGGTCGTGGCCTTGAAGGCGGCGTCCGTGCTGGTCTGAGCCAGGGCCGGCGCGGCCGCGCCCAGCAGCAGCGCGCCGCCGATCAGGGCCGGCAGGGCGATCAGGGGCAGGCGGCGAGCGGTGTTGGTCATCGTTCTCTCTCCAGGGCGGACCGGCGCAGAAAGCGTCGCCGGACAGCTATGGTTCCTTTGGTGACAGCCCTAACCTGAACCGGAGCTTTAAGCCGCGTTCGGCTCATGTTATTCGCCGCGTCTCGCGTACGCTCACCACGTATTCGCGCGGGCCTGTAGCTCAATGGTTAGAGCCGACCGCTCATAACGGTCTGGTTGGGGGTTCGAGTCCCTCCAGGCCTACCAACCTTTCAAATCGCCATTGAATTCATTTGAGAAATCGGACGATTTGTCTACCCGGTCTTTCGGGTTAGACACTCGGCGTTCCCTTTTCGGCCCGTTGGAGCGCTTCCAGCGCGTCCTCAGCGAGGCGGACCTGATCAGCCGCAGCGGTGTAGGTCGCCACCTCGACCAGGCTCTTGTGGCCGGTGATCGCCTGGATCTGCTTGGCCGTGCAGCCAGCTTCGGCGAGGCGCCTGGACGCGGCCTTGCGCAGGCCATGGGGTGATGACTGTGGCGGTAGTCCTGCCTTCTTGGCGCAGTCGCTGAACCAGTTCGAGAAGCCGACCGGAGACATGGGCTTGCCGTACTCCGTCATCAGGAAGGTCATGTTCGAGGCGGGGACCGCGTCGATCGCTTCCTTGAGCTTTGGGTGCAGCGGGATCGCAAGCTTGGTGTGACCCAGGCTCTTGCTCTGGGCGACGTGGATCTTGCCGTCCTTGATGTGCTGGCGGCCCATGGTGACCACGTCGGCGCGGCGCTGGGCGGTGTAGAGCAGCAGGGCCAGGGCCAGGCGCGCGCGGCTCTCTGGCGGCCAGTACGCCTCGAACTTGGCGATGTCCTCCTCGGTCCAGGAGCGATAGCCGGTCGAGCTGTTCTTGACCTTACGCACGCCCAGGGTCGGGTTGTCGTTGCGCCAGCCGCGTTCGACGGCGAAGCGCATCAGTATCCGCAGGACCCGGCGGAGATTGTAAGCGGCCCCCGGCTTGTCGGCCATGCCGTCCATGATCCGCATGATGTGCTTCGACTGGAGGTCCGAGACGCTGAGGTCGCCGTAGATCGTGCCGTTGGGCGCCTTGGTCGAGCGGAACCGCTCGATGGCGCTGCGGTAGGTTTTTTGAGTGATCGGCTGCAGGCCTTTGAACTCGGCCGAGCCGTAATAGGCGACGATCAGGGCCGAGAAGCTGCCCGCCTTGGTCCGTTCAAGGCCGATCTGGCGCGCCGGCGCGGTCTCGCCCTTCAGCGCGGCTTGATAGGCGGCCATGAACTCCTCGGAGCCAGGCTTGCCGGGGAGGGGGACCGATTTGAAGCCAGGCCGGCGGAAGTAGTGGCGCGCCTTGCCGTGCCGGTCCACGTAAGCCTTCACGTAGCTCAGGCGCAGCTTTGTCATCCGAAGGCGCGATCCCATTCGTTCTCGGCGCCATGGTCGGCGCCCAGCTGCTCGAACGCCTCGTCCAGGGCGAAGCGGTCCCAGACCCGGCAGCCATCGACAGGCTTTGGCTTCGGCATGCGGCCGTCAGACACCATTTCGTCGAACTTGCTGGTCGAGACGCCAACGTAATGCGCGGCGTCCGGCCGGCGCAAGCCGCGGGGCTCGACCTTGTGACGGCGTTCAGCAGCCATGGGCGCTTCCGAGGCTCATCGCAAACCGTTTCCGAGCAAGGAGGTTGGCTGCAACCTGAGCTTTAACCGCGCACCTACCTTTGCCGTGCGATCGTTGCGCATGGACAAGCTTCATTCGCGGGCAGCGCTGGGCGCGGCCATCGTGCTTCTCGTCGCGATCGTCGGGACCGTCTTGGAAACATTCGGTCGTGCGCTCTGCGGCGCCGCTGGACCGGAGGCCCCTTTCGCTGTTTGCCCGCATGTCGAGGACAACGAGGCGCTGATATCGATCATCGCTCTGGTGATCGCGATCATCTGCTTCTGGCTCGAGTACAAGCGGGCCAACCGGATCGAGCAGGAAAGCCGCGATCGGGCGCGAGAGCAGGAGAGCAAGGATCGCAAGGCCGCCGAGTACGCCCAATTCCTGGCGCGAAAGGAACGATCGGACGCCAAGACGCGGGATCTTCGCGAGTTCCTGAAAGCCGTGTTTGCGCTTATCGACAACGTCGAGCTCAGCGCCAAGGCCGCGGTCGCCATAATGGATGACGACGAGCAAGCGCATCCAGGTTTGTTCAACGACGAAATGTCCTTCGCGCGAGAGGCGTTCGAGGTGATGTTGCCTGCGGCGCCTCTCGATGCTGAGCTCCGACTGTTGTTGCAGCGCCTCAAGGAAGTGCTGTCCAGACAGGTCGGCTCCTCCGGCCGGCGTGGCGTTGAAGCTGTCCAATCCATTCTTGAGGCGCTTGAGTGGATGAAGATGGGCCTCGACGCGCGTCGCAGGTCGATGGAGATTGAAGCCAACCGTCGCGGGATCCAGGACCTGCCCAAGAACATGGACTTCTGGAACCGCTAGGTTGGCTGGCCGATGCCAGCCTATTCCGTCATGCCGGTAATCACGGCCAGCACTGCCCGTTGCTGCGTCGGCGTGAGCTTCGGATAGGCCTCGGCGATCTGCACGGCGCCATCTTCCGCGAAGAAGGCAGCCATCTGCGGCGGCAAGGCGGATTCGCCCGCGCCCTCTAGCCCCTCGAAGAACGCGCCCGGCGCCACCTCCAGGAACTGCGCCGCAGCGAACATCTTCGACGCAGAGACGCGGTTGGCGCCCAGCTCGTACTTCTGCACCTGCTGGAAACTGATGCCCAGCGCGGCGGCGAGTTGTTCCTGGTTCACGCCCTTCGCCTTCCGGATCGCGCGGAGCATTTTCCCGACATGCTGGTCTACCGGCGTCGCGCTGGGCTGTAGGGCCAAGGGGGAACTCCTCAAATTCGGGCGTGGGCAGGCTACAGCGAGCGGAAAGCTTCACTGCACGCTCGACGGGTGGGGTTTTCGTGATCATGCTGCCCTCCGTTCAGGGAGGGGCGGATGCAAGACAATTCGTGGCTCGTGAAAGCCAAACCGTTCTTGCTCATCGCGGCTGCGGTGCTTGTTCTGTTTGGCCTGATGGATTTGTCGCCGGCGTTTTACGGCCCTTACGAGTTTCTGAAAGACCGGCCTGGGATCGCGCCTTGGTTCTCGGGAACTGCCACGACCTTTGGGGTGCTCGTCGCGCTCTACAACACTGACCGTCAGCTCAAGCAAGCGCTCGACCGTCAAGCTACGGACGATCTTCGTCGACAGGCCGAGGAAGAAAATAGGCGCCGAAGCCTGGTCAATGCTGCAGCCCAATTGATCGGCTTGGTCGCTTTCACCGCGTTCGCTACGCGCGAGATACGTTCTGGGGACAATCGAAACTTCGGCTTCGAAAGCGAAATCCATAACTACACGCGCCTGCTCAAACGGATGGAGGCATTTCCAGTTCTCGATCTCCAGAATGGCAATGCTGCGACCAGCTGGCACAGGATTGAGAGTAATCTCGCAGTGATCCTCAATGCGGCTAAAGCGGCTCACGAGCAGTCTCTGCGGCATGAAACGGCAGGTGCGATCCGCGAATGCGGTATCATCGGAGTTCACGTCACAACCGCGCTCACGATGCTCAAGCTTCTGGATGAGAACTGCCGTGAATTTTGGGCAAGAATTGGCGCGGGAGGTTTCGAAGTCGCGCCGCGCCCTCATGAGGAGCGGATCGGTCTCCGCGCTGAAGCTGAACCGCAAAGGTGATGCGGCCATGCACACGATCGCGACCGCGCCGAACTTCGCGGCAGCCTCGATCTCGTTCATGTTCACGTTGAGGACCAGGCGCGGCATGTCTGGGATGCTATGCTTGGCCATCAAGCCGCCCCGGGCGCAGGTGCTTCCGCCTGCGCGGCGGCCGCGAGATAGACGATATGCCCAATGGCGTGTCGATAGAGGCCCGTCACCTCAGCCGCGAGCACCGAAGGGTTTTTCGGCGCCGTGAGCGTGAAGCCCCTGGCCGTCATCGCGCGCTGCAGGTCGGCGATGTGGGCTTTTTCGACGGCGCTCAGCTGTGCAGCGGTCCGCGGAGCGAGTTCCCGAAGCTCAGTCCGGAGCATCTGGAGGAACGCGATCTCCTGGTCGATGAAGTCATCGGGCGTGGGGTTCATGTTGGACCCCTCGGCTGCGCTCCGCCGGTCGGCGAAGGAGATGATCTCGGCGGTCAAAGGGGCAATCTCCAATGCACTGCGCTGGTCGCCGCCAGAGCGAGCCACAGGATGAAGGGCGGGGGAGGGCGGAAAGAGCGCGTCACGGGCTCGGACCTCTAAAAAGGCGCCGCCGACCGCGAAGGCCGGCGGCCAGGTGCTAGCGGCTATTCAGCGGCGAGGAGTTCGGGCGTGTGCCGCACGCCTGCGGCCGTCGTTGCCGACTGCTTGCAGGCCGAGCGCATCAGCGCGGCCACCAGTTTTTCTTGGGTGTCCGCGTCCTTGAAGACAACGGTCGGCGTGTAGACGGACAACCAGCCCAAGGCCTTGATCCGCAGGCGTTGGGTGACCGCATCGTCGCCGTCCAGGGCTGCGATGGCCGCGGCCAGCTGATCGCCGTTAGTGAGGCGCTTGTTGAACTCGTCGTCCGTGAGCCCGTGCTCGCGGGAGGTGAGAAACGGAATTTCGGAGATCGCGTGATCGATCCGGCGCTCAAGCTCGGCCAGCCGGGCCTCACTCCAAGCCGCGGCCACCGCCTTGCGGCCGTTAAGCGAGCCATCGAACGCCTCCGACGATCCCAGAAGCTCTCGGACGAGGGTGAGCGCGAAGTCTTGCGCGGTGCACTTCCCTTCGATCGAATCCCAGTCGCCGCTGCAGGCCCAGTCGACGGCGCGGGCCTTGGCCTGGAAGTCCTCAACCGTCCGAGCCGGGGTGGCCATCAGGGCGCGCGCGATCGGGCCCGACTTGGCCACGGCCGCCTCGTAGGCGACCTCGTCATAGCTGTCGCCTTCGGCCGCACCTAGTTGGCGCTCGACCGCGTAAAGCTCGGCCAGCTTGGCGTCCAGCGCCGCGATCACGATCGACGGGCGTTGCGCGGCGGCCAGACGTTCGAGGTCGCGGTAGACACCTACAGCCGACGCAGCCTCCAAGCCGCCCTCCGCCGCGGTTTGTTCCAGGCCGTCGGCGTGCGACTCCGCGCCCTTGTCCTCCATCATGTTTTCGCCGAGCTTCCACAGCACTTCGGCGATGGTCGACGCCGGCGCGGCGAAGACGGCGAATTCAGCCTTGCTAACGGCCTCGTTCAGCTCTGGGTCTTCGTTGACCCAGAAAGCGGCGCGAGCTTGATCCCGGATAGCCACGGCCTGAGCGAGTGGGGTATTCGGGCCGCTGGGCAGCGTCGGGCTGACACCGTCGGTGCCGAGCATCCTCTGCAGGCTGGCATGCATGTGCTCGCCGACCATGATCGCGTCCTCCATGCAGAGCTTGCCGATCAGGGTGTCGGCGCCCGTCTTCCACGCGAAGTGCTTGACCAGGAGGGCGCCCCAGGCTTCGACCTGGTTCAGGAGTTCCTTCGGCGTAGCCGGGCGTTGGTCGAGGATACGATTGACGATATCGCGATAGACGTCGCAGTGGTTGTCCATTTCGTCCCAGGCCAAGGCCTCTGCCTTCTTCAAGGCCGGATCGTCCCTGCCTTCGCCCAAGGTCGCTGTGTCCGCAGCGTCGTGCCGCTTGCAGGCAGGCCGCACGAACTGGAGGTCATATTCTTCGGCCGCCGCCACGATGGCGGCCAGGTCAACGGGCAGCTCCAGAGGCTTCACGACAGGATGCGGGACGAGGACCCAGTGCGCGTCGTACCGTTCGACCTTGTCCTTGTGCGTCGGGTCACTGGCGGCGAGCAGGATGCGACTGACATCGGCCATGACGGCCTCAACATCTTCCTGGTTCGGGCAGCCCTTCTCGCGAACGAATTCGACCAGCGTCGCCACTTTGGCGACGGCGTCGTCCACGGTCCTGCAGGGCGTGTCGATGATTGATTGCTCGATAGCGTTGCCGGCGCCGGTCACCTTGTCGAGCTCTTCGTCAGATAGGTCTGTCTCGGGCGTTCGGAGGTTGGCATCGTCGAAGAGGGTGTTGCGCCGCACCAACAGGGTGACCAACGACGGCGCCTCTGCAGGGGCGACCGCTTCATGCTTCAAATCGTGCCCAATGTTGGGCTGTTCGTGTTCAGCGGCCGCCTGAGCTTGGTCGGAACTTTCGCGTTCGGTGGGCGCGGCGACGTCGGTGACTTCCGCCCGGCGCCTGGCCTTGAGCTTCTTGCCGATCGCGGCGCCCATGCTAGCCGCGGCGGCGCGTGCCGGCGTCGTAGCTTCTTCAGCGGCCAGATGGGCCGTGGTATCGGTGTGCATGTCCATTTCAGTCTCCCATGGTTGAGTGGACGGGCCAGTGGGCGCGTCGCTGTAGGAGGGGGCGCGCTCGCTGGTCGGATTGGAAGGGAAGGGCGGCTTGGCCATCGACTAGAGGCCCAGCAGGATCGCCACCGGGACGCCCGCGCAGATCAGCACGACCAGCAGGCTCGGCAGTTGGCGGAGGACGGTCAGAGCCGAGCTAACCGGCAAATTTGCCGGCGCATGCACATCCGCCAATTGGCGGCTCTGCACCATTTCAGCGCGAGACCGGCAAATTTGCCGCCTCGCCGGGGTTACAGCGACGGCGGTCATTGACCGTCGCCTTTCGCCGGGACCACGAGGCGCAGGACGTGCTGGCCACGCATTTCCTGGGCGCGCATGTGCATCGCCTCCTTACCGCCGCCGATCAGCCAGTCGCGGCACACGCGCTCGTCGAAAACGTAGGCCCTCGTCCGCCCTAGCTTGGCCCGCCGCACGGCGACGCGACGCTCGGCGTGGACTTGGCGAAGCCGATCCGAGACCCAGCGCGCCAGGCGGCGCAGGCCCTTCATGTCGGTGATGCCGGCCATCTCGATGACCTCGCCGGCTGTAAGGTCGGGGACGACGGCCATCTGCAGCTCGGCGAATTTCCGCTCGACCAGCAGCGCGACCGTCTCGTCGAGGCGGGCCGACAGGCCAACCTCGCGTTCGAGCCCCGTCACTTTGTGGACGGTCATCTTGCCCATGCCGTCGATGCGGGCCAAGCGGTCCTCGACGGCTTCCAACTTGGCCAGGACCATCCCGGCCGCCAGCGCCGGATTGTTCCGGGCCTCCAGTTCGTCCCATCGGGCGATGATTTTGGAGCGGATCTGGACGTTGTAGCCCGAGATCAGGACCAGGGTTTCATGGCGGGGCAGGTTGAAGCACGGGCGCTCTTCGCCGTTGCCGCCCAGGTAGACGCCCCCAAATCTGGGGAGGTCTCCTTCGCCGTAGAGATCGACCAGGATGGTGCGGATGTCCCGCATGACGTGGTCATGCCGCTTGCCGGTCAGCTTCGCGATCTCGCGGCTGGACATGGTCTGCTCGGCACCGGAGCTGACGACGGTCGCTAAGGGATGATTGGCCATCGGGGTCATTCCGCGGCCATCAGGAAAGCGGGGAGGGCGGTGACCTCGCGTTCGGCGCGCTCGGCGCGGCTACGCACGATCTGGCGGCGGAGCAGGGCGATGTGATCACCCAGGGCCTTACGCCGACCAGCCTGACCCGGGTCTCGACCCCAGACGCGCATGTTGAAGGCCGTATCGCAGCGCTCGACCGCGATCATGTGACGCGCGGTGGCGAAGCGGTGCGCGATGAAGCCCTTGGCGCGGTAGATTGCCTTCGAGGCGGCTTCCTTGCGCGCGTTCAGCCGGACAGCTTCAGCGCCTAGCTGGCGGAGGCGGACGTTGTAGGCGTCCAGTTCCTCGGTAGTGATCGTGCCGGCCATGGCCAGGCGCTCCATCTGTATCGATGGAGTGTTGATAACTCACATATGTGTTACGCGTCAACACGCATGTGAGTGGAGGCCTTCAAAGGCGAGTGAATTTCCCGACGATCAGGTGGCAGATTGGCCAATCGTTATATTTGAAGGTCTCTGCCGGAGCGCCCGACCAAGTCCGCGCCGTCCACGCGTCATCGCCCACCTGAGCGAGGGTTCTGACTTTCACAGCGTACCCATCGCCGCGGGGGCTTCTTAGGAGAACGTCGTCGCCAGGGCGGCAAGGATGGGTGGGGTCGATAAGAAGGAGGTCGCCAATATTAAAGACTGGGGCCATCTCATCGCTATACATAAAGTAACCGTATGCGCCTTTCACATTTCCCAGGGGTTCGGGGCGGGTGATGAGGCGAGCGGGGTCTTCGTATAAAAGCTGTTCGCCCGTCGCTGTGCGGCCAAGGCTGAATACTGGCATCATGAACGGGCTATTCTCGACCTGATCCTTCATTCTCTGGACGAAGGCATTGCTCGCGGCTAGCTCGCGCTCAACCGGATCCACAATGGCATCAACTAAGGCCTGTGCCACCTTCATATCGTTGTGCACCGCGCGCTGCATCTCTTCATCCGACGCAATTGTGTGCAGCCCTAGAGCCCGGCGAATTTCGGGAATGAACCGGGACGCGGTTGTAATGCCGCGCTCAATCCGATCGACGGTTTGTTGACTGGTGCCAGAGAGCTCGGCCAATCGCGCCTGTGACATGCCTAGCGCTGACCGGCGCTCGCGGATCTCGTCTGCATTCCTTGATGCGAGACGTTCAAGCATTGTGGGTTTTGGCGCGGCGGTGCTCATGTCTCAGCGATAACACGCGCCGCCCAACTCGATCTAACACGAAGGCTAAACGAATGTGGGTTGCATAATAACACGCAAATGAGTTATTGCGTGTTGCATGACAGACGATCAGCGCGAAAATACTCGGCGGCTTCTGGCCGCTGCGGTCACAATAGCTGGCTCGCAAGGAAAGCTGGGTAAGGCGGCCGGCTTCTCTCAGAATGCAATCTGGCACGCGACCCGTGTTGGTCGCGTGTCGGCAGAGTTGGCGCTCGGCATTGAGCGCGCAACACTCGGTGCGATTTCGCGTCATAAGCTTCGGCCCGATCTTTTCGGGCGCGGCGACGGCACTAGTGCAGCGGCCGCATGATGCCCGCTCAACCGTCATTGGCCGCTCCTGGCGCCAGCACCAACCGTCAGCTCGCCCTGGCCTTGGCCGTCCAGCTCTGCTGCGAGGGCAACTGGCGGGACGTCGACCATCGTGCTGACGGCGCCGAGCGGATCGCCGAGCGGCTGCTGGCCTGGCTTGAGCGCGGGGAGGGCGGTCAAGAGCCGTCTCCTGCCGCGCCTGCTGCTCGGGTGGCGGCGTGATGTCAGTTCTTACCCATAACCATCGGGAGATCCCCCAATGTTCGATCAAGCGACCGAGCTGCGGCTCGAAGCGCTCCGCCTCGCCTGCGCTGGCGGGGTCGATAGCGGGACCGTGCTGGTCGCCCAGCGCTTCCACGACTTCCTCACAGGGTCGACCGACAAGTCGCCGCGGCAGATCATCGCGGAAGCGCTGGAGCGCGCCGGCGTCACTTGAGCTCGGACGTGTCGATACGGCGGAATTTGGTCGCCGTGAGGCACTGCTCGTAGAGCGCCAATCGGCGTCCCACCATGTCGGCGAATTTCTCGTTCTCGACGTCGGGAAGGTGGATTTTGAGCTCGCTATAAAGATCATAAGCCACGCGCTCCGGCGAGCCGGTGCCGTAGTTCGGTGCATAATCTGCCATTTCAAGTTCTCCGTGGTTTGTTGTGCAGCTTCCACGGGAGCGCGCCTCTGCCTGCCAGTCAAGCTGGCGGGCGGGGCGATGCCCGTCATTGGGTACGCTTGAGATGGGCGCACCTCAGTCATCGTTCGCCGCTCCTGGCCCTAATGGGATGTCCTCGTTGTCGGGATCGTCCGGGTCCGCGCGATCGAGGAAGTCGAGCGCGCGGACGACGGCGAGGCGGCGAAGCTGTTCGCCGGGATCGCCTCCGACGGCCATCGCTATCAGGTCCTCGGCCAGCTCCTCTTCGATCAGGTACCGCAACGGATCCACGTCGAGCAGGTCGGCTCGGTGCAGATCGAAGTCGAGCAGCTTGTCGAGCACGATCTTGAACATCAGCAGCTCGACCAGCACCGGCGCCAGCGTCTCCTCAATCAGACTCAGGCGCTCGGGCGTTGTCGGCTTACGCGCCACGGCTGCGGATAGCCTTGAAGTACTCGGCCAGCGCCTTCTTGGCGTCCCTGCGCTTGGCCTCGGCCACGGCGTTCCAGGTCGCTGCGCTCTGCGGATTCATTCGCCCCGCCAACCGGCAGGCGCCGGCGGAAATGGCGTGGTCGATGGCCTCGAGCAGCTTCAAGTCGGCGCCAGAAACGGCGAACGGCCGGGCATGGCCGCCCAGCCGTTCCATCTCTTCGTCCCAATACTGCTCGGACCGGCAAGTCCGATCGTCGTTCATAGTCCCTCCCGCCGTCCTGAACCGGCCCATCGCCAGCTCCAACGAGGTTCACCGTGACTTCAGTTGGAGCGAGTTGCATGGGGCTAGATCCCCTAAAACCTTCAGGCCGCCTGGCCCTCTTTCTTCGCCGCGTCCTTGGCGACGCAAACCAGACCAAGCGCCTGGCGACGGCGATCGATTGCACCCCGAAGGCGGCCGAGAACATCCTGTCCGGCGCCTGGCCGTGCGCACGCCATTGGGCGGCGCTAGTGGCTGCGTTCGGCAGGGACCTGACCGACAGCGTCTTTCATCCCGACGAGGCCGCCCAGCGCCTCGAACAAGAGGTTCGCCATCTTGAGCAGCAACTCGCCTCTCGGCGCGCGGCTCTTCGCGACGTGGCGGGCGCTGTGCCTGGCCGTTCGCAAGCTCTGGCTCCGGTTCAAGACCGGGCCGCCGTGATCAATTCCCCGGCTTCGGCCCGCGAGAGGGGGTGACAGTTGTCACCCTCTACGCCCCGCAAGGCCAATGCCACCGTTCCGCTGACCCCCGACAACTGTCGGGGGCGAATGTCGGCGGTCTGGCCCTGGCAGTTGTCAGGGGAGAACGAGCCCTCCGATCCGGACAAATGTCCGGGGCGAACAACATCAACACCGGCGCCAGGTTGGCGACGAGGAGACCACCATGAATACGGCAGATCGGCTGCGCGCCGCGTACAAGACTGTCGATGACGCAGCGCCGTCGCTGGTGCTCGGCAACGATCCAGTGTCGGGCGTCAGGATCATCGCGCATGCCGCGATCAACATCATGCGCCACCTGTCCCCGAGCGGGACCAAGGCCTTCTTGGAAGGCTGGACGAAGACCGTCGCCGATGACCTCGACCGCGCCGACGTGCGTTAAGCGCCATGTCGGGGGCGAACCTGCACCTACTTCGTCCGGAGGAGCCTGACGGGCGCTTGCTCGGGTATGACGCCGAGTTCGCCGTGCTGGGCCAATGCCTGTACGAACCGAAGATCATCGCTGGTCTGCCGCACCTGAGCGCCGACCTATTTGCCGATCCTCTGACGCGCCGCATGTTCGAGCTGATCGAGCGGAACCAGACGGTCGCTAGCGAGGCGGTGGCGATCCAGGTCATTCAGAGCCTGAGCGGCGATCCGGCCTTCGCGCAGATGGGCGGGGCACGCTTCATCTTTGATCTGGTCGACAAGGCCCCGCCGATCGCGACGGCCGAAGACATGGTGGCCGTGCTGGTCGACCTCGCCGGACGTCGACGGCTTGTGGAAGCGGCTGACGCCGCCCGCGCCGCGGCGCTCGACCACTCTATTCCCTTCCTTGAGGCGACGTCAGTTGCTGAGCAGGGCGTCGCGGCCGCTGCGCGGTATGCCGAATTGGACGCCGCCCATGACATGGACGCGGGCGACATGATCCGCGACGCGCTGCAGGCGTCGCTGGAGAGATCCGGCGTCATCGAGTTTCCGATTGGCCTCGCGGATGTGGATGCCAAGACCGGAGGACTGACGGCGGGGGAGATGACTGTCCTGGGCGCCTATACCGGCATGGGGAAGACCATGGCCGGGATCCAGGTGGCCAAGGCGAACGCCGCCGCCGGCCTCGGCACGATCTTCTACAGCCTGGAGATGGGCAAGGAGCCTATGGCGATCCGCCTGGCCTGCGACGTGGCGTATGACCGCTTTGCGATGGCCTACAGCGGCAGAACCACAAACCCGACACTGGACGCCACGCTGAAGAACCGCGGTGTCACGGACGCGCAATGGGCTCGCCTCGCCGAGGCGCAGAAGATCGTCGCCAGCTGGCCATTAAAGATGGACTGCCGCCCCGGGCTGACCGTAGCCCAGATGGAAGCGGCCGCGCGCCGCCAGCATCGTCTCTGGCGCCGCCAGGGCATCAAACCGGGTCCGATCTTCGTCGACCATATTGGCAAGGTGAAGCCGAGCCAGGGTAGGCGAGGGGACAAGACCGCCGAGCTGTCGGACATCTCCAACGACCTGGCCACCATGGCCAAGCGTCTGGAGGTGCCCGTCGTGGCTCTCGCCCAGATCAATCGCGAGGTCGACAAGCAAGGCGCCGAAGACCGGCGGCCGCAGCTCTCGCATATCAAGCAGTCCGGCGCGATCGCCGAGGACGCTCGTCTCGTCATCCTGCTGTACCGCCCCGAGTACTACTATCGGGAGCCGATGGAGCACGAGGACGCGCTGAAGAAGGCCGAGCGGCTGGAGAAGCTGAAGAAGGTCGAGCGCCACTTCTATTGGATCATCGCCAAGAACAGCAACGGCCCTCAGGGGCAGGTGCTGACCTTCTGCCAGGCCGAATGCTCGGCGATCCGCGACTGGAACCCGGAGGGCATGCGTTGAGCCTGTCCCCTGATGTAATCGACGCCATGGTGGCCAACGGCGCTACCGTCGAAATGCTGGCTGCTGTCATGAAGGCAGAGCTGGCCGCTATCGAAAAGGAGCGTGCCGTTGCTCAGGCCGAGGCTCAGGCTCGTCGGGCCGCCGCGGCGGAGAAGAAGCGCCGACAGCGCGCCGAGCGTCCCCCGGTGTCCCCGGGACGTCCCGCGATGTCCCTCGATGTCCCGGGGACAGACGGGGACATGCCGGGACGTCCCGAGACATCCCCTGAGACAAAGGTTTCCCCCACACCCCCTTCTAAAACTCAAACCCCTGAGTTTACCCCCCCTATAGTCCCCCCCACCAATGGCGGGGCAGGGGAGTTCGAGCTCGTCGGCGGCGATGCGCCGGCCAAGCCTCGGTCAAGGGGTGAAGCGCCGCCGTCCGCCGCGGAGATGGCCCGGTTCGAGGCTTGGTGGCGCGTCTGGCAGAACCGCAAGGCCCGTCAGGCCGCGATCCCGGCGTTCGTGCGGGTCATTAGGGCTGGGGTGGCCGACGACGTGCTGATCGCCGCGGCGGAGAGCTATTTCGCCGACCTGAAGGTCAGCGGTTACTCGGCGGCCCATCCAGCGACCTGGTTGAACGGCCGGCGCTGGGAAGACGAGGTTGGCGGCGCGCCAGCTGGTGAAGCGACCTCACCCGAACGGTGGCGCCTCATGGTCCAGTTCTTCAGCGAGGGCACGCCCTGGCCGGAAAACCACGGCCCAGAGCCCGGCAAGCCAGGCTGCCGAGCCCCACCTGAAATTCTCGCCGAGTTCAACTTTCACCAGCACCACAGGAGCGCCGCATGACGACCGACAACACGATCCCCGCCAAGAACGCTCAGATCCACTGGACCCAAGACGACCCGGCAGCGGTCGGCCGTAGCGCGGTCAACCGCGTGTGGGTGTTCGACCGAACCCAGCCTTGGATCGACAATCCTGATCTGGAATGCTCCGCCGGCGCCTGTTGTGCCGACTGGCTTGACGGCGCTGATCCACGGTCCACCCCCGAGGGCGTCTACGCTGGCTGGCTCGAGACGGGTTTCAAGGACTTCAGCCAGCACATCGAGGCGCTGGAAGAGCTCGCAAAGATCGAGGGATGCGATTGGGCGCGGAAGATCCGCGACGCTTGGATGCATCACATCATGGTAGAAGGGGCAAACGAATGATCCCCCGTCGCCGCCCCGGAAAGCGCGAGCGCGCGCTGGCAGCCGCGTCCGTTCCGCCGATCCGCCAGCCATCGGCGCGGACCATCGACCCGCGTCAGGTCAGCGCAGTGAAGGTCTACGTGCGGGACTTCGAGGTCCTGCAGCTGGACGGCCGGCCGATGCACCGCTTGGCCGCCCAGGACAGCTTGAAAGCCGCTCGCGCCGCGCTGGCGCCGATGGAGGTGGCGATCCTGGACCTGATCGCCCGTGGCCGTACCGTCGCCGACATCGCTACCGCTGCCGGCCGGCCCAAGGCCGCGATGGAGGACCTGCTGCTGACCGCCAGCACCAAGCTTGCCGACCACTACGAAGCCCGCCCGGGCGACGCCTGAACGACCAAGTCGGGGACCACATGACCAAGCGCAACAAGAACGGCCGCCCCCGCAAGTCCGGCGACCGCTACCCCTCCGGCAAGCTGAAGCCGGACGTGAAGCCGAACGCCAGGATCATCGCCATGCGCCGGGCCCTCCTGGGCGCCAAGGACGGGGACACCGCCGACCTGACCAAGACCGAGCATCCGCTCGACCTGGCCCTGGCGCGCGGCTGGCTGACCCAGGAGCGCTACGACGCCGCCCAGCTGTTCATCCGCCTCTACCGCGGGATCCGCTTCCCGGTGATGCACGTGTCACGCGACCCGTCCGACCTCGGCGTCCTCACCAAAGAGGATCGAGCCCTGATCGGCGAGAAGCTGAACTGGCGCAACATGCCGTCGGCGGAGGTGAACCGCCTGTTCGACGCCGTGGTGATGTCGGCAAGGTCGACGCCGGCGGCGCCGCAGCCGAAGAGCCCGCTTCCCCAAGTTCCCGCCCAGCTCCGCGAGATCTGGGCCGCGCTGAAGCCGGAGCAGGCGAGGGAGCTGTTCTCGGTCGCCATCCTGGGGCAGTGGCCGCAATGGGTGATCTGGCAGGCGAGGGGAGAGGTTGTGCCGGGGGCGGCCCGGCGACGTCAGCGGCTTCTGATCGATGGGCTGGACGCGATCGGCCACCACGCTCAGGCTAGCAGGCGATCGGCCAGGGAGCTATTGGGTGCCGCATAGCGGACGATCCTGGCGGCTGGGCAGGGTGGAAAGCGGTCATTGCAGCGTCGATCTGGCGCTCAAGATCAATTGCTGACCTTCTCGATGTACCAGTGCTCAGCGATCCGCCGGTGCCTTATTGCTAGTCCGGGGACCGTCTTGCTGGCGTCCGTATCAGTGACAGCCTCACCGTCCATTTCCAGTTCTGAAAACACGAGGGATTTAGCGGTGCCGCCAACTGAAAGACCGCTGGCCGACAAAATGAAACCAACATATCTGTCGCCGCCTGAAATCGGCGGGACTCCGATGTGCAGCACCCCGAGGGTGCGGCTGGCTGCGACGACTTTATCAATCCTATGAGATGCCAAGCCGCCAGGTGAAACGCGGTAACTGCCGTCCTTTTCAATATCTACTGAGGTGACTTGTGGTGTTTCCGTTACGATATTCGCAAGCCGAACGAACTCTTCGCGGTGCGTGTTGAACCTGTATATCACGTCGGCGTCCGACATCGGCTGTTGAGCTGCCGGTGTGCAAGCAGTTGCGAACATTGCGCTAGCAAAAAGAAGCGATCGGCCGGGCGGCAATGCAACGCTCCGCAGGAAAGGGTTGAGCATCCCGACAATCGAGCCGTTGCGAGCACCGCGCAAGGCACTACGCGAACGTCCGCCATGGGTGGATGGCGGAAGTTCGGATTGAGCGCTCCCGAGACGACGGCCTAAATTGTGAACATGACCGACAGAGTTGTCTCTTGCATCACACATGGCGAACAGAGGCCAACGTTCGTCTGCCATCACCTGGTTCATGGCGTGGGGATTGGGTTCATCACGCCCAACGATGGCGCCGACAGCGACGAACAGACCGCCTGGTGTGAGGCGTGTGAAGAGGTTCGGGCAGCAGAGGGCGGCTGGAACGATCGCTCTGAGGCGAACGCGCGGGTGACCATGATCTGCTCTGGGTGTTTCGAGGCCTCGCGCCGTCGAAACTTCCGCTAAGGGTGGAAAAGCGACCGTCCCTCCGCCAAGCTGGAGCGATGAAAATACCCCTCGGCTTCCGTGAACTCTGCTCAGGTCTCCACCAGGACGCTCTCTACCTTGCTCAGGGAAGCGTGGAACGTCTTGCGGCTGATTGCGTCGAATTTGTCAGGCAGGGTCACAAAGATGATCTCCGCGAATTCCTGCGCAGCGAACTGCAGGCGCGAACGCCGAGCGAACTGAAGGGAACCATCAACCGGGAGAAGCCCGACATTCGCCTCTCGTCGGCCGATGCGAAGACCTTCTTGGAGAATGCCCTTCAACGCCTTGGCTGATCGGATGACTGTCAAACGCGGGCGCGAACAATGTCGGAAACGGGTGGGCATAATCGTGGACTGCGCCATCTTGGACGTCGAAAAGTAGAGCGGCATTGATACGCACCGGCTTTTATCGTCCCGACTGATCAATGCAGTCGCGCCGGCGCCCACCATGCAATCCAGCAATTGGCAGGGTGCCTTGTTGTGCCGAGCGGGGAGGCGGGCCAAGCCCAAATGAAAAGCCCCACCTGTTAGGGTGGGGCTGGAGCTTACGTCACCAGGCGGAGCCGAGGTCGCTGCGGAGCCTCGCCTTCAAGAGGTCCATAGAGCTTGGTGAAGTCGTGTTCGTGGAGTGGCACGAGGCGCGCCAGGTCGGCGAGCGTGTACCCCAGATGCCGGATATGGCTGCGGATCATTGATGGCAGCACGGTCGGTTGTTCATGCGGGAAATCAAGCTCTGGCGGTTCGCGCAGGCGCCAGCCGCGGCTGCTGATCTGCTGCCACAGGTATCGGTTCTGATTAGCGTCGACCAGGCCCAGCGACTTTGCGCACATCAGGAGCGATTGGATCGAAACTTTCCACTCCGGCTTCATCGCCGCGAGCAACTGCAACGTGATCTTCCGGCCTTGGAAAGCTTCGCGCATCTCGCCTTCTGGCATGAGTAGCGCGGACGCGAACTGATCCGCCTCGGCCTCCATGTCTGGGGTGGGATAGCGGTGCATAACAAGATGGCCCAGCTCATGTGCCAGGGTAAAACGCAAACGGTCGGCCGGGTGCGACTGGTTCAGAAGCACAAGCGGCGGCTGGCCAGGGATGCGGAACGTCATGCCGCTGATGGAAGCGCCGCCAAAATCGGAAAGACCAATCACTACGCCCGCTCGCTCGACCAGGCTCGTCAGATTCTTTACCGGCCCGCGCACCAGGCCCCAATGCGATCGCACAAGGGAGGCAATCTGCGCCGCAGACCCATAGTGCTCGACATCCAGGCTCGGGATCGAAGCGCTCGGCTCGAAATCGACAGCATCCAGGAAGCGCCGCAGGTGCATTGCGCGAATGTTTAGCTCGGCGGTGACCATGTCGAGATCGCGCGCGCTTACGTCCGCCTTGGCCCGCGCCATCGGGTGGACACTTACCGGCGGTCCATAGACGGGGTCACGAATATCGAAGAACGCTCGCGGCACATCGTACGCTCGAGCGGCCCGCTCCAGCGTCGTCTCATCGGCATCGGAAAGTCCGTTCTCTAGCCGAGAAAGCACCGGCTGCACGACGCCCAAGCGTTCAGCTGCAGCCTTCTGCGTGAATCCTTTTCGCTGCCGGGCCAGCCGGAGCATGTCCCCTGTAGTTGCCATGACACTTACTGTTTTTCATTGGCGGCGGCAGGGTTGCGTTTCGGCTTGACCAGATCGGCCGCGCTCTCGTCGCTCGGGTCGCGCGGGGTCATAGGCATCGGCAGGATCTCTGTCGAGGGCGGCGCGTGGATTTCATATTCCCAGAGCAGCCGGTCGCCATCGCGCGCAACGATCAACACCGCGTCCAAGGCAGTGTCGATGTCGTTCGGGCGCCAGATCACCTCCACCTTGGGGCAATGTTCCGAGAAGCCAGGCAGCCCCTTATCCGGATCGGTGAACGCAAGCGCGGCAAACGTGGGGATGTTGCTGCCAAGCTTGTCTTCGCCACCTTTCTTGAAGCGAAGAACGACGCCGCCCAGTAGTACCTTGAACGTCTGGGCTTCGATCTTGAGCCGGGCTCCAGCCTCGTCGCCGAACGCGGGGATCGCTCGCCTGGCAATGGCGTCGAAAACGTAGTTCGCAGCGGTGCGTGAATAGAGCAGTGGGGCCATCGTGGCGCCGCTGCGCATGGCTACAATCTGCCGATACTCGGCCCAGGCTTCATCCACAATGCGCCGGATTAGAGAATGGTATGGGGTCAGCGCCTTCTGGACTGCTGCCTTGGTGAACTCGGTCATGAATCAGCTCCCAGCGACGATAGCATCGTGCAGCTGAAAATCTGCAAATTCAATCGAAAATATACAGAACCTATAATCCGCCGCTGAAATCGTTGGGGAACCGCGCGAACGCTGTCTGTTCACCCTCCAGGAAGGATAAGGGCGGCTATCGAGCCGCCCCTGGTGGTCCTACTCACCGAGGAAGATTTCGCCGAACCACTGACGGGCTTCACCGATCCAGCTCGTTTGCTGAGTTCCGCACTTCTTTTCGGCCTTTGCGTCGTTGATGGCCGTAACGCGAGCGTTGATCGCCTTTTCAGCGTCGTTCTTGGCCATGGCATTGCCGATGCCGTAATCGCCCAGGAACCCGGCTACCGATCGCCAGTCCATCTTGGCGGTGCTGGAGATCTGCTTCCGAACCTCTTCAGCGCGGATAAGTTCGAGGTCCAGCTCTCGACAGCTCATGGCCGCTCGCTCGGCGGCACCCATTTGCGTGGCGATCGGATAGCGCTTGGTCGCGCAGGCCGAGAGCGCGCAAACGGCGACGAGCACCGCACCGGTGATGGTCTTGTTCATGGTATCCTCCCCTATGCCATCCCCCGATGGCGAAGCACCACCATAGAGCGCTGTGAGTTCTCGGCGCAACTAGCGGGTGGCGCAAAATGGGGAGGAGAAATCGAACGAGGATGCCCGTACCGCATTCCAGCGGTGAAGGTTCCGGGGAGTTCAGAAGTTGGCGTATTCCGGCTTGCCGTACACGCCAACAAGGTCGACTGCGAATGTCGCGCCATCTGCCAAGTCAGTCAGGAAGGCGTCATTCGCCTTCGCATACATTCCCACGTCGGCTTTGACGGCCTCGGCCAGCAGCCAGCCGACCATCGCTGCCTTCGTGCCTTGGCCATTCACGCCATCACCGCCATAGCTCGCGAAGTAGTCAGCGCGAGTATCGATCAAAGCGTGGATCTTTGCGTCCGTCGGTGTCACCCCGAAGATGGTCTTGTAGGCCTCGCGCGTGGCGTCGAAGAGGCTGAGCGACCCGTACTTTGTTGCAAAGGTCTCCTTGCCTTCGCCGACCTTGCCCAGGTTGACCGCGAAGTTGATGTAGCGGTTTTCCAGGTTGAAGCTCTGATAGTAGGCGCTGTTGAGATTGTTGGCGTTCGGCCCTGTCGGAGAGACCAGGTAGTCGATGCCGGCCTGGCCAGGAATTTTGCCGGTGAAGAACTGGTAGGCGAGGATGGCGACGGAGGTCGTGGCGCCGGCATCCTTGATAGTTTGGCTGAGGGCTTCGGCGTTGGTTTTCAGTCCGTTTGCAACCAGCACAGATAGCTCGGCGGACCCTGCCGCACGAAGGATGTTGCTCGCGTAAGTGCTGGCGGTCGCGCTGGTCAGTTGGAGATTGACTGTTTTGTCGGTGAATTCGATCCGTTCGACATCAATCAGGCTGTCGGAGCCATAGCCGCCATTTTTGTCGGTCACGGTCCAACCGGTCGACGACTTGGTGATCACAAAGCTGCCTACAGCCGCGCCGTAAATGGCCGTATCGGTGCCACCGCCGCCGTTCAGCACGTCCTGCCCGGCGTTGCCGATCAACTTATCGTCGCCGCCAAATCCGAGTATAATATCGTTGCCAGCGCCGCCGGCCATGAAGTCGGCGAATGCCCCACCCGAGATTTGATCATCGCCGGAGAGCCACGAGAAGATGGCGCCGACCGAGTCGGCGTTCTTAACGTACGACATGAACTCCGCGGCGGAGGCCGAGACACCTTCTATGGTCGCGGCCAGCCCCCCAGCAATATAGCTCCGGTACCCGGTGATCGTGCCACCGGTGGGTTCGCCAAACGCGTTGAAAGTGAAGCCCACGCCATAGAACTCGTCCCGGTCTCCGCCTCCGTAGTCGACGACTAAGGTCGTTGAGTTCTGGGTCGTCACTGTGCCCTGAAGCAGCGTCGTTAGATCGAGCTGGCTGAAGTCGATGTAGTAGGCGCTGCCAGTTGTCACGACGGCCATCGACGCAATCCTCATTTAGCTTTCGCGCCGTCTGCCGGGCGACAAGCTCCACCATAGCGGGGCGTAGATCGGCGGCGCAACTACTGGAAAGCGCAGAACGGGGAGGGGACGATTCCGCGCGCTTAGAGCACGTAGCCCGTGCCGGAGGGGCCGTACTTTGCCGGCCCTGAATCCCGAAACTCGTGCCGGGCCGCGTCTGCTTCAACGGCCAGGGCGAACAGGGTCGCCAAGGCCGCACCGACAAGCGGCGCCCACCGTCGGACCTGTTGCTGAAGCTGGGAGAACATGGGCGCCAAATCTCATGTCCCCGGACACGAGTTCAAGGCGCCGAAACCCAGAACAGGGGAGGCGAGGGGGCACCGCCCGGCCGTTGACAGCTGCGCCGAACACGCGCACTTTTCTTCCGAAAGTTCAAACAGCGCAGTTGCGCCAGCAGCCCCGACCCATCGGCCGGGGCTTTTTCGTGCCGGCTCTCCCTGCGATCGCGTGTCACGCGAGATGGAGACACTAGGTGTTCGGCCGTGGGATTGGTGCGACGCACCTGTATCGCTCAAGTAGCTTTTCTAGCGGCTCCGCCACGCTGCCCGGATAGCCATTGTTGTAGGCTTGAGCGATCTCTCTGGTCAGGTCTCGGCAGATTTCATCCTTTGTATTGGCTTTGGCCTGCTCCACCTGCTTCGAGACCGTCACGACGGAATCTTCCAGGCGATCAACCTTGTTTTCCAGCGCTGCTGTCCAACGGGCAAACGCGATTATTGCGCCGATGAGTGTGATTGCGAGACCGCCCGTGGCGATCCAGTCGATCTTGCTGCGCGCTGGCTCAGCCAAGGCTCACCCCCGAGTCAAGTTTAGCTGCGCCATAGGGTGACGCACTGGTTGCAAATTCGTCAAAAGGATCATGACGATATTCGTCACGCCTATGGGCGTGGGGGCAGAATCCAATGGCACCAGCCAGCCTCGAGCGAGCTCCACACTGGAATTCCTCGGCGCGAAACCTACAGGAGGCCGACCATGTTCGCATCTGGCCTCGCCCTGGACTTCATCACTGGTGGCGTCACCGCCATCATCGTTGCCCTGGTCCTGATGTATCGGGCCGCCCGCCGCGCTGTTCGGGGCTGGTAGACATGACCTATCCGATCATCAAGCCGGCCCCGCCGCCTCCGCCCCCGCCACCGCGCGGCTTGCCGGTCATTCCCGAGCCGACGTGGTTCGACAGGCTGCTACACATGGGCCCCTGGCTCATGATCGCCTTCATCGCTGGCGCGCTGTTCGGCGCCGCCTTCCTGGCCTGACCGCCAACCTCCTCCACTCGATCCACCCATATTCGGCGCTGCGGCAAAGGTTGGCGTGGATCGGATGAAGACGAGGCCCCTGGCCTCAAAGCCCCAAGGAGGGCCCCACCATGGCCGCTCCCGCCGGCAATCAATTCTGGAAAGCGCGTAGCTCCCACGGCCGCCGCCCCATCTTCGCCGACCCTGACGCCCTTTGGGCTGCTGCGATCGAGTACTTCGAATGGGTGGAAGCCAACCCGCTGAAGGAAGCGCAGGCCTTCGCATACCAGGGGAAGGTGTCGATCAAGAGCCTGCCGAAGATGCGGGCCATGACCGTCGCGGGCCTCTGCCTGTTCCTGGACATCAGCCGCGACACGTTCATCGAATACCGTGAGCGAGAAGGTTTTTCCGAGGTCACCACGCGTATCGACGACGTGATCCGGACCCAGAAGTTCGAAGGCGCCTCGGCTGGCCTGTTGAATCCGAACATCATCGCCCGCGACCTGGGCCTGGCTGAGAAGTCGGAGGTCAGCGCCGGCGTCACGCTCACCGTCGCCCCGGACGACGCCAACCTCTAGCCATGGCGTTCAGCCTGACGCCGAAGCAGGTCGAGGCCAATCGGCTGCTCGGCTCGCCTGCCTCGAACATCATGCTCCGGGGCGGGTCACGGTCCGGGAAGACCTTCCTGCTCATGCGGGCCATCGTCCAGCGCGGCTTGAACGCGCCGGGCAGTCGGCACGCGGTGTGGCGGTACCGGTTCAACCACGCCAAGGCGTCTATCTGGAACGACACGCTGCCCAAGGTGCTGGCGACCTGCTTTCCAAAGCTGGTCGTCGACAAGAGTGAGGTCGAGCTGATCGCCTTCCTGCCGAACGGGAGCGAGATCGTTCTCGGCGGTCTGGACGACAAGGCCCGGGTCGAGAAGGTCCTGGGTCAGGAGTACGCGACCCTCTATTTCAACGAGAGCAGTCAGATCCCCTGGTCGTCGGTCGAGACGGCGATGTCGCGCCTTGCGCAGAATGTCCCGCTCGACCCGGCGATCGCCGCGGCCACAGGCCGGACGCACCTGCCGCTCAAGGCCTACTTCGACTGCAACCCGCCTTCGAAGCTGCATTGGAGCTATGAGCTTTTCCGCGCCGGCCTGAAGCCGGGCACCAAGGAGAAGCTGGCCGATCCGTCTGATTACGCCGAGATGAAGCTCAACCCGGCGGACAACTCGGCCAACCTGCCTGCCAAGTACTTCGACATCCTGTCGAACATGTCCGAGGCCAAGCGCCTGCGGTTCGAGAAGGGTGAATGGGCGAGCGAGGTCGCCGGCGCCTTGTGGACGCTGGAGGATCGTACTGCTGCCGACGGCCGGGTCATTCCTGGCATTGACAGCACCAGGATCAACGCTGACCAGTTCCCGCACCTGCAGCGCGTCGTTGTGGCGGTCGACCCGTCCGGCACCAAGGGCGACGACGCAGGCGATGACATCGGGATCGTAGTCGCGGGCAAGGGCGTCGATGGCCGGGCCTATGTGCTCGCCGACCGCACATGCCAGCTTTCCCCTGATGGATGGGGCCGCATGGCGACGGCGGCCTATCACGAGTTCAAGGCTGACCGCGTCGTCGGCGAGAGCAACTTCGGCGGCGACATGGTCCGCTTCGTTGTCCAGACGGCGGATCGCAGGGTCGCCTACCACGACGTGAAGGCCAGCCGCGGCAAGGTCGTTCGGGCCGAGCCGGTGTCCGCCCTCTACGAACAAGGCCTCGTCTCGCACGTCGGCCAGCTTCCAGATCTGGAGGACCAGATGTGCAACTTCACCCAGGCCGGATTTGTCGGCGAGGGCTCTCCTGACCGCGCCGACGCGCTGGTCTGGGCCCTGACCGAGCTGATGCTGACCGGCTCGAACTACAGCTTGGCCAACGTCTGATGCGGTTCTCTGACCGCCTCGTGAACCTTGTCTCGGCGCTCGGCACCCGCAAGGACAAGGCGACCGCTACCCGCTGGATTGTTCGCGAGATGGACCGCGAGCAGGCGCTGGCCGCCTACCGAGGCGACTGGATCGCCCGCAAGCTGGTGAAGATTCCAGCCTTCGACATGACCCGCGAAGGGCGCAACTGGAAGGCCGGCAAGACCAAGATCGAGCCGTTGGAAGCTGAGGAGGCCCGCCTGCAGGTGTGGCCCAAGCTGGCCAAGGCTATGACCCTGGCCCGCCTTTTCGGTGGCTCGGCCATGATCATCGGGATCAACGGTGACGATCCATCCAAGCCGATCGACTCGTCGCGCATCGCCAAGAGTGGCCTGTCCTATCTTCACGTCGCCAGCCGCTACGAGATCAACCCCGGCGAAATCGACCGTGACCCCGGCTCGGAGGGCTGGGGCGAGCCGCTGTACTACACCATGTCGTCGGCGAGCGCCGGCCAGTTGCGCATCCACCCGTCGCGAGTGATCCGTTTCATCGGCGCTGACGTGCCGGATGCTGCATTTCAGAACGGCTGGGGCGACTCGGTGCTGATGGCCGTCAGCGAGGCCGTGGAGAACGCCGGCATCGCTCAGAGCGCCATTGCGCAACTGCTCCATGAAGCCAAGGTAGACGTCTACAAGATCCCCGACTTCATGCGGAACGTGGGCGACGAGTCCTATCGCCAGAAGGTCATTGAGCGGGTCAGTCTGTCCCAGCAGGCCAAGTCGATCGCCAACGGCATCCTCATGGATGCTGAGGAAGACTATATCCAGAAGCAGATCGGCTTCGCCCAGCTGCCCGAGATCCTGCAGCTCTATCTCCAGATCGCCGCCGCGTCCGACGATATCCCCGCGACCCGGTTTCTGAGCCAATCCCCCGCCGGAATGAACAGCACGGGCGAGAGCGACACCCGCAACTACTACGACCGCCTCGCCGGCGACCAAGAGATCGACCTTCGCCCTAAGCTTGAGCGGCTGGACAACGTCTTGATCCCGTCGGCGCTCGGGTCGCGGCCTGGCGAGGTCTATTGGGAGTTCGCCCCACTCTGGCAGAGCACCGACAAGGAGAAGGCGGAGGTTTTCAAGGCGAAGGCCGACGGCGCCCGCGCCCTGGCCGGCGCCAAGGGCGGCCCACTGCTGCCGGTGAACGCCTTGTCGGACGCCCTGGTCAACACCTTCACCGAAGACGGCTCCTTGCCTGGCCTGGAAACGGCGATCGAGGAGCACGGCAAGCTGAGCGAGCAAGAGCCGGCTGGACTTGTCGCCGAGGATCCGCCGGAGCCGGTGGAAGACCCGGAAACGCCTCCCCAGGCCTGATCGGTCAGGAGACCCCCTTCATGATGATCACCGACACCCTGACGCTTGATGCGTCGGGTCTATCCCTCACGCGTGATGGTTACCTGATCGGGGACGCCAAGGTGTCGCGGGCCGGCAACGTCCAGCAGTATCTTGGCTCCGAGCTGGGCCTGACCGGTGACGACGCCAAGAAGGTGTTCGGCGTCTACCGTGACCCGGACGTCGTGTTCGACTCCGCGAGCCTGCTGTCGCTCGCCGGACGCCCCGTCACTCGCGGCCACCCGCGCGACCCGGTCACGGCCGACAACTGGCGTGACCTCGCCAAGGGTCAGGTCGGCGGCGTCATCCGCCGCGATGGCGAGCACGTCGTGGCGCCCATGGCCATCATGGACGCGGCCTCGGTCAAGGAGATCACCGACGGCGCCCGCAGCCTGTCGGCCGGCTACACGGTCGACGTGGTCCCCGCGGTCGGCACCGCTGCCGACGGCACCCCCTACCAGTTCAAGCAGGCCGGCCAGCTGCGGTTCAACCACGTGGCCTACCTCCCCGACAACAATCCCCGGGCGGGAAACACCCGCATCGGCGACGCCAACCTCGACGGGGCCTGGGGCTCCTCGCTCGCGGATCGTTCCACGCCCCCCAACCATGGAGACCGCCACATGGCGCTCAAGACCATCATCGTGGACGGCCTCCCGGTCGAAACCACGGACGCCGGTGAAGCCGCCGTCAACAAGCTGAAGGGCCTGCTGGACACCGCCAGCAAGGCTCTGACGGACGCCCAGGCCAAGCACACCGCCGATCTGGCCGCCAAGGACGCCGAACTGGCGACCAAGGACGCCGAGATCGCCGACCTGAAGACCAAGGTGCTCGACACCGCTGCCCTCGACGCCCTGGTGGCCGACCGCGCCGCCGTCGTGTCCAAGGCCAAGGCCCTGGTCCCGACGCTGGACACCGCCGGTAAGTCGAACCTGGACATAAAGCGCGCCGTCCTGGGCGACGCGGCCAAGGACAAGTCCGACGCCTATGTCGACGCCGCCTTCGACCTGAAAACGGCCGACGTGAAGACCCCCGACCCGCTGCGATCGGCCATCGCCGACAGCCGCTCCACGGGCGGCGTCAATGCCGCCTCGATCCGCGACGCCGCGCGCCTCGCCAGCCTGAACTAAGGGAGACCGAACATGGCTGTTCTTCAGGACACCTATACCAGCACCATGACCGCGGCCTACCCCGGCATGGTGGCCAACGGCGAGACCAGCAACCGCATCTCGCGGACCTGCGAAGACGCCGGCGGCATCCCGTTCGGCGCGCCGGTTTATCGCGGCTCTGGCGATCACGGCTGCACCGCCACGGTGGGCACCGCCGCGACCTTCCTGGGCTTCGCCATCGCCGACGAAACCGGCGCCCTGCTGCCGGGCCAGACCGCCGACCGCTACCAGCAATATGACAACGTCGCGATCATGACCGGCGGCGTCATCTGGGTCACGGCCGGCGGTGCTGTCACCGACGGCGCCTCGGTCACTGTCGGCAAGAACGCAGGCGCGGCCGACGGCATCGGCGCCACCGCTGCGGATGCGACCCACATCGCCGCCACCGGCTGGGTCTTCGACGACACCCTCGCGGCGACGGGCCTTGCCCGCGTCGCCAAGCGCTAAGGAACCTCGAACATGATCATCAACTTCGCTGACGCGACCGGTGGCCTGTTCACCGACGCCGCGTCGTTCCTGGCCGCCAGCGATAGCCAGCGTGAGCTCGCCTTCCAACGCTGGGCCGCCTATGACGCGGCCATCGCCGCCACGTTCGGCGACAAGGCCTCGGAGTTCTTCGTTGACGCCCAGGTCGGCCGCGCCTTCCTGACGCCGCAGCTGTTCCGCATCGAGACCCAGGTCTACATGCGTCGCTATCCCAACGCCGATCTGACGGGTCTTATCCCCGTCAACACAGCCGGGGACATGTGGGACGTCGGTACCGTGTTCTACAGCATGGACGAGGTCGGCAAGGCCGAGTTCCTGAGCGGCAAGGGCTTCGATATGCCCTACGCCTCGACGCTGATGAACCAGAACAGCCGCGGCTACCACCTGGCCGGCATCGGCTACGAGTGGTCGACGCAGGAACTGCAGCGCGCCGCCAAACTCGGCCGCTCCCTGTCGGCCGACAAGGCCGCCGCCGCCCGCAAGGCTGCGCAATTCTTCAAGCGCTCGGTCGCGATGACCGGCCGCGCGCCTGGGACTTCGGCCTCGGAGAAGGGCTGGACCGGCTTCGTCAACGACGCCAACGTCCCGACCGCCAACGTCGCCGCCGACGGCACCAGCTCGTCCACGACCTGGGCCAGCAAGACGCCGGACCAGATCAGCCGGGACATCTGGTCGGCTGTCAACGCGGTCGAAAGCCAGACTGGCGAGACGCACACCGCCACCACGGTGGCCCTGCCGACCGCCAAGCTGCGCTACATCGAGCAGACCCGCATGACGGACACCGGATCGACGATCCTGGCCTATATCCGCGGCAACCGGGACGGCGGCGAGAACATCGTCTTCAAGCCGATCCGCGAGCTGGCCGGCGCCGGCGCTTCGGGCACCGACCGTCTGGTGGCCTATGACGCCTCGGAAGAGGTCGTTCAGTTCCACCTTCCCGGCGATCACGAGTTCCTGCCCGCGTTCCAGAAGTCGTCGATGACCTACGAGGTCGGCGGCATCATGAACGTCGGCGGGACCGAGGTGCGTCTCCCCAAGGCCATGACCTACCGTGACGGGATCTAGGCCATGACCAAGTTCACCAACAACACCAGCGGGCCCAAGGGCGTTCACACGACTGCGGGCCTGGTCCTGATCGATGCCGGCAAGACCAGCGATGACCTGGAAGTCAGCGAAGGCGAACTGAAGTCGGCCAAATCGACCGGCTGGTTCACCATCGATGGCGAGGCCAGCGACGACGGCGACAAGGGCCTGGCTGGCATGAAGGTCGAAGACCTGAAGGCCCTCGCCGAGACCGAAGGCGTCGAGCTGGGCGACGCCACCAAGAAGGCGGACATCATCGCCGCCATCGAACTGGCCCGCGAAAGCAAGGCGCAGGCCTAAGCCCATGGCGTACGGCGATGACACCAAGTTCGAGGCATGGCTGGCCGCCAACGGCTTCACCGTGCCCGACAGCTCTTCGTCGTCCGCCCAGCTGCGGAGCCGGGGGAGCATGCACGTTGACGCGCATGTCTTCCCCGGCGCTCCCACGGATCCATTTGTCCAAGACAACGCGTGGCCCCGCACCGGAGCCACCGCGTACGGTCAGGCGATCCCGTCTGATGTGATCCCGGTGGCGATCGAACACGCCAGCTATGCGGCCGGCTACTTCGAGGCGATGAACCCGGGTGTGCTGACGACGCGCTCCTCAGCCGACCAACGGCTGAAGCGGAAGCGCAACCGCGTCGAGGGCGCGGTCGACGTCGAGACCGAATACTTCGACAACGGCTCTGATGGCGCCGCCGGAGAATCCGTCACCATTCCCATGGTAGAGGGGCTTCTGGCCCCCTTCCTGACCAGCGCATCCGCTGGCCCTTCGATCTTCATCGTCTGATGAGCATCTATGACGAGGGCAGGGCGGCGGCCATACGCCTGCTGGCCCCCTTGGGGACGAATCCTGACGCCGCGGGCCAGGTGGTCACCTTCGACTTCACCCCGCCAGGAACCTACATCCCCGGTGGCAGCGTCATTCCCGGCGCCCCGGTCAACCAGACCTGCAGCGGCGTTGAGAAGTCGATCAGGGCGGAGCGGATCGACGGAGCCAACATCCTCCATGGCGACATCGAGTTTGTCATGAGCCCGGTGACGATAGCCGGCGCCGACCTTCAGCTACCGCCGATCACCAATGGCCAGCTACCCGCCGATGCGATCCTGACCCTGTCCGACGGACGGCCCTGGCGCGTGGTGAGCGTCGACGCCAAACGGCCTTCGGGCCTGCTGATCTCGGCCACCTTGCAGCTGCGACTATGACGCTGGGCTTTGCCGACACCGTAGACAGAGCCGTCGAAGACTATTGGGCGCGCGCCGCCCAGGTCGTGCGGTTCACCATTGAGGAGTCGGGCCGCCGCCTGATCAAGCGCTCGCCGGTCGGTATGCCTGAAACGTGGAAGCGGAAGGCGCCAGCCGACTACCGGCCGGGCCAGTTCCGTTCCAACTGGCGACTGTCCAAGGACGTGATCGGCCACGGCTATGACGACCTGACCAGCGTTCGCGAGGTGCGCAACCTCGACATTCTCGACGCCGAGCCCTTCGGCCACCGCTTCTACATCAGCAACTCGCTGCCTTACGCCTTCCGGCTGGAGATTGACCGCTGGTCAAAGCAGGTACCGGAGGGCGGCATGGTCCGCCTCACGGGCTTGGAGTTCGACCAGATCTTCCGCTTGGCGGTCGATGAAGCAAAGACCGTGTCAGGCCCGCGCGAGATGCACCGAGGAGGCTACGGACGATGAGTGATCTCCGCGCCGCCCTGGAAGCCGCCCTGAACGGCATGAGCCCCGCCCTGGCCACGGCCTGGGAGAACGCGCCTTACAGCCCGTCGCCAAGCGTCCCGTATCAGCGGGCCAGCCTGATCCCTGGAACGCCGATCAACGATGAATACGGGCGCAACTTCGCCGATCAGGGGTTCTTCCAGGTCAGCCTGCACTGGCCGCCCGGCCTGGGCGCTGAACCGGCTGAGAGCCGCGCGGTGCTGCTGCGCTCAACCTTCTACCGTGGCGCCACCTTCACCAGCGGCGGCCTGAAGGTCACCATCATGAAGACCCCGGCTATCCTGCCGGCGATGACCGACGACGACGGCCGGTACGTGAAGCCCGTCTCGATCGAGTACCGCACCTCCAACCAGACCTGACCGGCCGCCAGGCCGCCAGAACCCGCCCGCCCGGCCCATGCCCGGCGGACCCCTTTTCACATCTAGATCAGGAGATCCGCCATGGCTGTCGCCCAAGGGATCAATAAGAAGACCGTCTACAAGAAGCAGACCGGCCTCGGCACGCCGGCAACGGGCTCGGGCGGCCAGATCGTCCGCCGCACCTCGAGCGTCTTCCAGGCCCCGCCGGACACGTTCGAGAGCAACGAAATCGTCTCCCACCAGCAGGGCACGGGCGTGGGCATTGGCGTCGTGAAGCCCGCCGGCAAGATCGACGGCCTCCTGTCGCCGGGCACCTATGCCACGCTCCTGGCCTCGCTGCTGCGGAAGGACATGACCGCCGGCGTCTCGGCCGCCTCCGCTTCGCTGACGATCGCGGCCAACGGCCAAAACTGGAACATCACGCGTGGAGCGGGCTCGTACCTGACCGACGGCTTCAAGGTCGGTGACGTGGTGCGCCTGACCGCCGGCTCGTTCAACGTGGCCAACAGCCAAAAGAACTTGCTCATCATCGCGATCCCCTCCGCCACGGTCGTGACGGTCAAGGTGCTGAATGGTTCGGCCCTGGTGGCTGAAGGACCGATCGCCTCTGCCACCATCGCCGTCTCGGGCAAGAAGAGCCTGGTCCCGCTGACCGGCCATACGAACGACTACTACACGTTCGAGGAATGGTATGCCGACCTCACCCGGTCGGAGGTCTACAACGACCAGCAGATCGCCCAGGCCGCCCTGAACCTGCCGGCGACGGGCAACGCGACCATCTCGCTCGACACCGTTGGTCGCACCCGCACCCTGGGCAGCGCGCAAATCCTCACGTCCCCCACGGCCGAGACCACGACCGACATCCTCACCGCGGTGAACGGCGTCGTTCTGGTCGGCGGTACCCCCGTCGCCAACGTGACCGGCGCCCAGATCACCATCAACGGCAACACCACCCACAGCGACGCCGTGGTGGGTTCGAACGTGGTCGACGACATGCAGCGCGGCCGGGTGACGGTGTCGGGTAGCTTCACGGCGAAGTTCGACGGCGTCACGCTCCAGACCATCTTCGAGGCTCGCTCGACCACTTCCCTGGTCCTGGCTGTCACCGAGGACGCGACCGCCAACGCCGACTTCGTCGTGATCAACATCCCCATGATCAAGCTGACGGGCGACACGCCTGACGACGGCGAAAAGGCGGTTATCCGCACCTATCCATTCACGGCGCAGATCAACAGCGCCGGCGGCGCTGCCCTGGCGACCGACCAGACGATTGTCGCGATCCAAGACAGCGCGGCCTAACCGACGCCCGGCCGCGGGGGCAGTTCGCCGCGGCATCCCTCTCTGTCTCCCCCAAACTCAGCGCCAGGGTAGCGCCCTGGCGTCCTTTTCAAGGACATCCCCATGACCAAAGCCGCCTTCTCGCTCGACGCTTTCGACGCCGCCACGGCCTCCGACAAGCCGATCGAAATGGAAATCATCCTGCCCGACGGCTCGAACTCTGGCGCCTTCCTACTGGTCCTCGGCAACGAGTCGCCGAAGGTCCAGGCCGAGGTGAACCGCTTGGTGAACGAGCGCCGTAAGAAGGCGCTGCGGGCCGAAGCCGTGCGCGTCAAGGGCGACGCCGCCTTCACGCCGATCGAGGAAGACATCGAGTTTGGCCACCGGCTGACCGCCGTCCGCGTCGTCGGTTGGCGCGGGATCAAGGAAGAGTGGTCGCCCGAGAACGCCTATCGGCTGGTCAGCCGCAACGCCTCGATCGCCACCCAGGTCACCCAAGCCTCGGGCGAGGTGGCCGATTTTTTGCGGAACTCGTCCGCGGCCTAATAGCCTACGGGCGCGAACAGTTCGAGCTGGCGGCTCGCCAAGACGACGGCGAGCCGCTTCGGACCCACCTCGAAAGCCTAGCCCGACAGGGCGACCCTGAGGCCGTCTGGCGGCTGGCGAACACGCCTCCGCTTCCACCTCTCGTCGCTCACATCTGGGGCTGGTACGCCGATCTCTGCCAAACGCGACAGAGCGGCGGGTTCGGGCCGTCGCGGATCTCGCGCTTGGAAATCCAGGCTTGGGAACGGGACGAGGGCGTCAGGCTAGAGCCCTGGGAGCGCAGGGCCATCATGGCGCTCGATGCTGAGCACCTATCGACGCCGGTGGCACCGGCGAAGAGCTAGGCCTTCTTGGCCAGGACCTCGTCCAGCATGGCGCCGGCGGTGAACAGCCGCTGGTGAACCTCGGCCCAGGTCCCAAGGGTCTGGCCGCACTCCCCACAGAAGAACGGGTCGGGCGGCGCGGCCATCTCGGGATGCATCCATTCATCGTGCCCGCAGGGGCAGCGGACGGTGAGGCCTTCGGCCCTGGCGTCGGCGATCTCGCTCATGGGCGAAGGCTACCACAGGAGGTGTCATGACCGAAGTCACGCTCGCCTCGCTGGCGATGGATTTCAATGTCGCCAAGGCCGAGCCGGCCAAGAAGCAGACCGACGATCTGCGCGCCTCCGCCCGCGCCCTTGAGGAACAGGCCAGGGCGACCGCGCAAGCCGTCCGTGACCAAGCCGTCGCCCAAGGCTTGTCCGGCACCGCAGCCGGGAAGGCCGAGGCCTCCGTGCGCGGGCTGGCCCAGGTATACGGCAACGCCTTCAACGCCCAGAGCCAATACAACCTCTCTCAGGAGGCGACGGCGAAGCTGATCTTGCAGAACGCCAGGGCGACCGACGCCCTGACGAAAGAGCAGACGCGCGCCGCCAAGCAACTCGAAGCGCTCACACGCGCCTACGATCCGGTCGGCGCCGAGATCATGCGCACCAACCGGCTGATGGCCGAAGCGGTCAAGATCCAAGGCGATAACGGGGCTGCCGTCGTCGGCCTGCAGGGCAAGCTGGCGAACCTGCAGAAGGCCCACGCGGCGTCCGGTGAAGCTGCCCGCCTTCAGACCTACCAGCTTCTGAACCTCGGCCGGCAGGGCGCCGATGTGTTCGTGTCGTTGGCCAGCGGACAAGCGCTCTGGATGGTAGCAATTCAGCAAGGCGCTCAGGCCGGCGAAGTCTTCGCCGAGGCAGCAACGCGGGGAGTTACATTCAAGGCGGCCCTCGCAGGGATCGCTGAGGCTGCGGGCCCGGTCATCGCTCTGCTCGGTCCCATCGTCCTGATCGGTGGCGCGATCACCGCCGCCGCCGTGGCGTTCAACGAGGGCGATAAAGAAGCGGCGAAACTCGCCAACACCCTGGCGCTCGCAGGTAGCAATGCTGGCATTACCGCTGTCCAGTTCGAGCAGTTCTCCAGGCAAGTCGCCGGCGACACGAAGACCAGCGTCGACGCCGCTCGCGCGGCGCTGCTCGGCCTGACGGAGACCGGCAAGTTCACAGGCGAGACCATCAAGGTCTTGGGCGAGGACGTCGTGATGTTCTCCCGCCTGACCGGGAAATCCTCGACGGAGGCGGTCAGCTACTTCGCTCAGATGGGTTCCGGCGCCTCAGACTTCCTTACGAAGTTCCAGGAGTCGTATGGCGGCATGCGGCTGGCGCAGATCGAGCACATTCAGTTGCTGGAGCGCCAGGGTGACACAACCCAAGCTCAGCTTGAGGCGGCAATCCTGGTCCACCAGCGTTTGGGCAAGGCTGGCCCTGAAAACCTCGGCTATCTAGAGAAGGCCTGGCGCGGCGTCGGTGACGCCGTGAAGGACGCCTGGACCTGGCTGAAAATGTGGGGGAACGAGGCCGCAGGCCGCGCGAACGCCATCCAGAACATCCAGGACCAGATCAAGCTCAACAATGAGCGCCTGCAAGGAAATCCGGCCACCGGCAAGGGCAACAGCTTCCTTGACGACGAGCGCCGTCAGTTGGAGGCCCGCAACAAAGGCCTCCAGGCCCAGCTGGCAGCGCTGAAGGCCGTTGAGGCCGCTGAGCAGAAGCGCGTTCAGGCCGAAGCTACCGCCAACCAGGTTCAGGCCGACGGCGTCGCCGCAGCCAACGAGCACGCGAACTCGTGGTCGAAGATTGCGAGGAACGTCAGCCTCGCGACGCAGGAAATCGAGCGCTACCGGAAGGGGCAGGCTGATATTCGCGCGGCGAACCCGAACAGTAAGGAACTCGACAGCCCTGCGCAGGCGGCGGCGATCGAGGCGGCTATCCGCAAGCGCTACGAACACCTCACGAAGCAGCCGGCGGTCTCTGCGGCGACCAGGGCCGACGCTCGCGGCGACAACGTCGTCGAGCAGGCTCAGAACGCAGAACTTGCCGCCCAACTGGCGCTGACCAAGAACATCGAGCAACTGGCGCGTATCAAGGGCGCCCAGATCACCCAGGAATTGGATACGCAGCGCGTCCGGCTCGACGGGCAAGTTCGGACCAAGCAGATTAGCCAAGCGGATGCCGATGCAGCGCTGGGCAGCTACCGCGTCGCGGCCGGCTACAAGCGCCAGGCTCTCGACCTTGAAACGGCGAACCAGATCGCGCAGCGCGACCTTCAGCAGCGCCAAGAAGTGCTCGGCTATACCCAGCGCGTCGCGCAGCTCCAGGCCGCCGCCGCGCCGACGCTGGAGAAGTCGTTCGCCATCCAGAGCAAGGCCTTGGCCGAGCGCCAGGCCTACGACCGCGACGCGCTAGAGGAAGCCGTCGCCCAGCGCGTCATCTCGGGCGACATCACCCTGACCCAGGGCAAGCTCCTGCTCGTCGATCTGGCCATCGCCCAGGCGGCGGAGGGCGAGGATAAGGCCCGCCAGGACCGCCTGGCTATCTTCCAGCGCGACCTCGCGTTAGCTCAGCAAGGCTTCCAGAACGAGGCCGACCTGCTGCAAAGCCGCAAGGGGCTGGCGCAGTCGTCTTATGAAGCCGCGCAGTTCGATCGACGGATCGCGGGCGTGCGATACGCGGCTGAGCGCCAGGTGCTCGAAAAGACCACGATCGAGAACGGCTACAAGCAGGACGCGGTCGATGCGGCCCAAGCCCGCCTACCGGTCTTGGAGGAAATCTACCGCAACGAACTGCGCCAACTGGAGCTGAGCGACAACGCCGTCACGGCCTATGCCGATCTGGTGGGAGCCCTGTCGAACGCGGCGCGCGCGGTGATCGACGGGGATATCGGCGGCTCGATCTCGGCGGCCAGTGGCGTGCTGAAGCAGCTGTCCGGCCTGGCCGGTGGGCTGGGGACTTCGCTGGGCGGTGCGCTGGGTAGCGCGGCGGCCGTCGCCGGCCCGATCGGCGCCGCCGTTTCGGCGGTGACCGGCGTCCTCGGCGCTATTGGAGCGAGCTCGGCTGAAAAGGCCCAGCGCAAGATCGAAGCCTTGACCAAGGCCGTCGAGGATCTGCGGTCCGACAACAAGACCTCCAGCGGATCCATCGCTGCGGCCCTGGCCGAGGCGAACAAGAACTGGAATTCGGACCTTGAGTATTCCAGCGCCATGCTGTCGGCCCTGCGCTCGATCGACGCCAAGACCGGCGCGGCGGCTGCGCTTCTGGCGCGCCAAGTCAGCACAGGCGGGCTGCTGAGCACGTCTGGCCTGGGTCTCGGCTCGACGACGGCGCAGGGCAACCTTGGCGCTGGACTGGTGGCGGGCGGATTGACGGGCGCGGCCCTGGCCGGCGCGGGAAGCTTCCTGCTCAGCGGCTTGGCCGGCTCCCTTGCGCTGGGCCCGATCGGCCTCGTTGCCGGCGCCGTCGGCGCGCTGGTCGGGGCCCTCACCAAGACCAAGACGACGACGGAGATCCTGGATCAGGGCCTGCAGTTCACCGCCTCGACGTTCGACCAGATCACCAAAAACGGCGTCACCGGCTCGTCCTATGCCGACCTGCTGACCACCACGAAGAAGTCGATCCTCGGCGTTGGCTACAGCACCAAGGTCAAGACCAGCACGGTCACGGGCTCTATCGACCCTGACCTCCTTGGCCAGATCAGCGGCGTTATCCAGGCCCTCGGCGATGGCGTCCTGTCCGCGGCTGCGGTGTTTGGTGTTGAGGCCGCCAAGGCGGCGGAAAGCGCGCTCGGCTCGGCCGTGGTGGATCTGGGCAAGCTGTCGCTCAAGGACTTGAAGGCCGACGAGATCGCCGATGTCCTGAACGCCACCTTCGACAAGGTCGGTGATCAGCTGGCCGCCGCGGGCGTGCCGGGCCTGGAGGAGCTTGCCACGGTCGGCGAGGGCGCGTTCGAGACCCTGACGCGCCTGGCCCGCGAGTATCAGGTGGTCGACGTCGCCCTGGCCAGTATCGGCAAGACCTTCGGCCAAGTCGGTCTGGAGAGCATCGCCGCGCGCGACGAGCTGGTGCAGCTGTTCGGCGGCATGGACGCGTTCACCTCGTCCACCTCGTTCTTCGCCAGCAACTTCCTGACCGACGCCGAGCAGCTGGCTCCGGTGATCAAGGCGGTCAACGATAACCTGAAAGCCTACGGCCTGACGGCTGAAAGCAGCCGCGATCAGTTCAAAGACCTGGTCCTGGCTCAAGACCTGACGACCGAGGCTGGCCGGGCAACCTATGCCGCTCTGCTGGCTGTGGCGCCGGCGTTCGACAAGGTGGCCGACGCCGCAGAGGCCGTGGCCAAAACTGCAGCTGAAGCCGCCAAGGCGGCCGAGGATGCCGCGGCCAAGGCCTTCAACGACAGCCTCTCTCGGTCGATGGAAGCGGCCGAGGCTGAAGCGACCAAGGCCGCCGCCGCTCAGGAAGCCTACACCAACCAGATGACCGCCTTCGCCAACGCGGCGGATACGGCGGCGCATGCCCTGGACGGCGCGATGAGTTCGCTCACCGACTTCGCCGACAGCCTGAAGTCTGAGCTTGGCCTTGGCACGACGGGCGGCTCCTTGGCCCAGGCGGAGCGCGCCTTCAAGACCGCGGTGGCGACGGGCAACTACGACGCCATTCCCGAGCTTGGGAAGGCCTATGCCGACGCCGCCAAGTCCGGCGCCGGGAGCCAATCCGAGTACCTGCGCATCATCGCCCAGATCCGCCAGGCCAGCCTGAACAGCGTCACCTCGGCGAAGTCGGACGCCTACCAGAGCAGCCTTTCCGCCCTGATCATGGGGGCCCTATTCCAGGGCAGCAACACGGGCGACTTCTCAGGCTTGGCCCAAATCCGCGCCTTGCAAGCGGCGGGCCTGCCTGGCTTCGCAACCGGCGGCTCGTTCACCATCGGCGGTAACCCGGGCGTCGACCAGAACACCCTCAGCCTCAACGGCCAGCCCATTGCCAACGTCAGCTATGGCGAGACGGCGTGGATCGGGCGAGGCGGGCCGTCGAACGACAACGGCAACGCCGAGTTGGCCGCCGAGGTGCGCGCCCTCCGCATTGAGGTGTCCCAGCTTCGCGCCGTAGCCGCCGACGTCGCCAACATCCGCAGCACACTGACCAACGTCACGGAAGGTGGTCGCGCCATGCAGACGGAGCCCGCCGCATGAGGGTTATCCCGCCCGTCCCCGTGACGGCCGCCTTACTGACCTCGTCGTCCGTCTCTGAGCCCTCCAGCGGCGAGGCGACGTGGGCGTCGGGCACGGTCTACAAACTCGGCGACCAGGTCATCAACACGACCACGCACCGGACCTACGAGAGCCAGCAGGGCGCCCAGAAGGTCGTCACCATGACGATCGCCAGCCCGTGCATCGTGACTTGGACTGGCCATGGCCTCGCGGCCGGGACGCCGATCCTGTTCACGACCACGGGCGCTCTGCCGACGGGGATCACGGCCGGGACGATCTACTACGTCCTCGCCGACACCGTGGACACGTTCAAAGTCTCCGCCACGATCGGCGGGGCGGCCATCAACACCTCAGGCTCTCAGTCGGGCACGCACACCGCCACGGCCAACCCGAACAAGGGTCATGACCCGACGACGGATGACGGAACGTGGTGGGTCGACGCCGGCCCCTCCAACAAGTGGGCCATGTTCGACCTGCTGCGGAACACCGGCACTACGGCAACGTCGCCTATCGTGGTGGTGATCACGCCCGGCCGGCGGATCGACAGCGTGGGCTTGGTCGGCCTGATCGCCGACACGGTGCGGGTCCAGATGAGCGTGTCGGGCTCGCCGGTCTACGACGAAACCGTCGACCTCCTGAACCGGCCCGTGGTGAGCTGGTACGAGTACTTCACCGCCGAGTTCTCCTATGACGGCGAGGCGGTCCTGTTCGACCTGCCGCCCGAGACCAGCGCCGTCATCACCGTGACGATCTCCCGGGCGACAGGCCCGGCGACCTGCGGCGGCCTCGTCATTGGCCAGAACGCCTATCTTGGCCGAACCCTGCACTCGGCGCAGTTCGAGGCCCTGAACTTCTCCAAGATCGAACGGGACGAGTTCGGGAACACGATCCTAGTCCAGCGCCGCTCGGTGCCGAGGACCACCCAGAGCATCCGCGCCAGCAAGGCCAACGTCCCGAAGCTGCTGCTGTTGATCGACGCCCTCAACGCCGTCCCCGCCCTGTGGTTCGGCATCGACGACCAGGCGAGCGGCTTCTTCCCCGCCCTCCTGATCCTGGGCGTCTACAAGCGCTTCTCGATCGACATGGACCAGCCGGAAGAAGCCCTCATCACCCTCGAACTTGAGGAAAACTGACCCATGGTTGGCATCACGCCTCTACCCACGCCGCCGTCCACGAGCGATCCGACCAACTTCAACACGCGCGCCGACGCGCTCCTGGGCGCCTTGCCGACGTTCGTCACCGAGGCCAACGCCTACGCGGTGTGGCTGGCCGCCGCGGCCCAGCCGGCCGCCGCCTACATCGCCTATACCTGGGTTTCCTCGACCAGTGGCGACCCGGGTAGCGGCTGCGTCGGCGGGAACAACGCGACGCAGAATAGCTCGACCAGCCTTCGGCTCGATGACCTAGACGCCCTGGGCATCGGCGCATCGTCGATCGTCGATACCATGGATGACAGCACCTCGGCCCTGAAAGGCTTCCTGCGGGCGCAGAAGGTCGGCGACCCGAGCAAGTGGCTGCTGTTCCGCGTCAACGGCGCGGTCGTCAACTCGACCGGCTACCGGACCCTTCCCGTCGCGATCGTCGCGGGATCGGCGGCCAGTCCATTTACGGCTGGCGACGCCGTGGTCGTGACGTTCAGCCCCGCCGGCGACAAGGGCGACACCGGCCCGACGTCGGATATCGGAGCAGACTTCGTTGCGACCGAGGTCGGGTCTTATCCTGGGCCGGCCAGCCGCGTGGCGCGTCTGCTCAATACGGTCAATCGCAACCGTTACAGTTGGACGTTTTCGTCTAACCAACTGACTCTGCCTGCTGGCGACTACATGGCGTGGGCCACGGCTGGCGGGAGCGGCATCGGCAATAACTGGCCAGTTTTGCGCAACGTCACGGACTCCAGCGACATCCTGACGGGCGTCGCCGGCTCCGCTCAGCAAGTCACAGATCTTCAGTTCTGGGGCGCAGGCTTCATACCGCACATGTGCTTCACTCTCGCCGGAACGAAAGTCGTTCAGCTCGACCACATCATGAGCATTACGACCGGCGGGGCGTCGCTCAGCATCACGCCCGCCGGCGCAGCCCTCGCCATCTGGAAGAGGAACTAGGCCATGACGGACAGCCCCAAGGATATCGCCCTGATCGTAGGCGGCGTGGTCGAGATGGTCTGGCTGAACACGACCATTGAGGCCGTTATCCCGACCCTTCCCCAAGGCGATCATGACCTTGTCGAGTTCGAGCTTGGTCAAGTCAGCTGCGGCATGCTGTGGGATGGCGAGACGCTGTCCAGCCCGCCGGCGCCTCCTCCGCCCCCGCGCCGGATCTCCAAGGGCTTGGTCAACACCCGTTTGGCTACCGCCGGCCTGTCGGAAGCCTTCATGGCTGAGTTGCAGGCGCGTCCGGCCTTCATGCTATCGTGGGTCACCCCTTCAGCATTCGGCATCTCGGTCGCCGATCCAGATCTTCTGGATGTGCTGGACGCCATTGGCGCGGACGCCGCCGTGATCCTGGCCCCATAGCCAGCGCGACCACCTGCTAAACTTCGCGGACTCGCTGCCGTAGGACACCCGCCCAGCGCCTGACGCGCGGGCCTTCCCCACATCGCAAACCCAGAACCCGCCTCGCGCGGCGATCCCTCATGCCTGGAGATCAAAGCATGGCCCGCCCTCCTGTCGTCCAAAATGAAACCGGCGCTTCCGTGCCCGCCGCTCCGGTCTGGAATGCCGCCGGCGTCTCGATCGCCACGGCGACGCCGGTTGTCTCGACCAGCCCCGCCTACACAAGCGGCGACGTCATCGGTGGAAAGATGACCTTCCCCGGCATGGCGCGCGAAGCGGGCGGGTCTGGCCTGGTGCAGATGGTCAGCATTTTCAGCAAGTCGGCGCAGAGCTTCGCCGGCGAGCTGTGGCTGTTCCACACCGACCCGTCGAACTCGACGTTCACCGACAACGCAGCCTTCTCGCTGAACGCCGCCGACTTCGACAAGGTCGCCGCGGTCGTGCCGATCTCCACTTGGTATCCCGCTGGAACGCCCAGCTTCGCCGAGGCCGCCCAGCTGGCCATGCCCTACAAGCTCGCTTCCAATCAGGTCGACATGCAGGGAGTGCTTGTAGCCCGGGCGACGCCGACCCTGGCCTCGACCAGCGATATCAAGGTCACCGTCAAAGGGCTGTTGGACTAATGGCCCTCAACATCGGTCCACGCCGGGTCATTGGGCTCACACCTAACCAGGGTGGTGGGGGTGGCATAGACTTTCGCGGCAAAATGGGTGTGCACCCCTACACCCCTGGCGTAGCTGGTTTGTCGACCTGGGATGCTTGGTTCGGGGGCGTGACCGACTTCGTAACCGTGTTCGTCTCTCATTCGAACTGGTCGGCGTGGGACATCAGCATCGCCAGCATCGTCTCCAACTATACCGGCGATGCTCGCCGCAAGGTGTGGACGATGGGCCTGTGCGTGACGGGCACGACGCTGGACGACGCTGCAGCCGGCACGTTCAACAGCCACTACCGTGACGTTGCTGTCGCGGCGCTGGCTGACGCGCCGGCCGATGGGCGAGCAATCCTCGTACGCATCGGTCACGAATTCAATCTGGCGGGTACCTACCCGTGGGAAACGATCAACAGCGGCAAGTGGACCCAGTACGCAGCGGCCTATCGGCAGGCGGTCGGGCAGTTCCGCGCCGTCTCCAGCCGCTTCCGGTTCATCTGGTGCACGAACTGGATCACACTACCAAATCCAGCAACGACCGATCTCTCGCCGGCCTGGCCAGGCGACTCTTACGTGGATCTGGTGGCCTCGGACCTCTACTACAACAACACCGACGACGCTGATCCGACCGTCGCCTTCAACTATGCTCGCGACCTCGCCAACTGCGGCCTCGCTTGGCTGGTGAACTTCGGCGCCGCGCACGGCAAGCCGGTGGCGATGTGCGAGTTCGGGCTGAACTGGGATAAGCCCCAGTGGATCGACGCGGTGTATCAGTGGGTCAAGACGAAGAACTACGCCTACGCCGCGTACTGGGACCACGCCGCCGGCAATTTCCGGATCAGCGACGGCTCCAAGCCCGACTGCACCGCGCGCTTCCGCGCCACCTTCCGCGATGGCGGTCCAAGCCCGATCTTCAACCACACCTTCGCCTTCAGCAACGAGGGCTTTGGGTTTACCGGAACGGCGCAATTCAGCGTCGTGTCGGCGGTCGCCCAGGTCACCAACGTCTCGAACTTCTCGGACAAGGCGCAGAAGACCTGGACCGGTCTTACGATTGGCGCGACCTACCGGGTAGAGTTGGACCTCGATACCGGCACGAAGAACGCGCGCCTAGCGATCGTCGAGCAGATGGCCCCCAATGGTCAGCTCGCCTCGAACAACTACAACAGCGCCGGCGCCGGCATGGTCCACCGGTCCTTCACGTTCACGGCCACCCAGACGAGTGTCGTTTTCCAGGTCATTCCAAACGCCGGTGACGCGGCTCAGATTGTGAAGTTCGACAACGTGATGCTGTTCGCGACGTAACATTTGGCCCGACTTACCTGATATATCTTAGAAATCTTGCGGCGGCTGGTGATCTCGTCATGAGTTCATCCGGTGCCCCCTCTCGAGGCCCCCACAGCATTCTGTGCTCCTCCTCAGGAGCGAATATCGTCCTCTTTCTTAAGGCGATATCTATCTGCGCATTGCTCAACGGATCGATCCCTGCATCCGTATAGACGACATCACCATGCACCCAGTCGACAATATCGAGTGCATGGGACTCGGCTATTGCTTCGGTGAACTTGCTGACATCCAGTATTTTAACCAATCCATCGTGTATTGCTGATAGGTGTGCGTTTGATCCGGATTTGCTTGCGCAAAGAGTGAAGTAATTTACACTAGATAGTTGAAATTGGCAGTCGATAACATCAAAATTGCGCGGGTCAAACGCGACTTCAGGGCCGAAGTCGCCGACATTCCATTTCGCAACGGCGGCGCGTTGGTCGGAGTTTAGTTCACCGAGATTGAAGCTCGTCGACTCAGAGAAGGCTATGCCGTCCAGCGGGTCGCGCAGAAACCCGTTTTCCATCGTGTGGAAGGCGGATATTCGCCGTAAGCGGAAGATGCCTTCGCTGGCTGCAGCCTTGGAAAAACGTGATGGCATATAGGCAAAGGCGACGGTCGGCTTTGGCGCGTCAGCCTTTCGTTTCTCGATCCGAGTATGACTGCTTCTGCTCATGCCCAAAGCTTGGCTTTGACGGTCTTGCTTAGCAAGTCTGCTTAAATCCGCTCACATCCTGGAGGTCCAAATGGACATCGACCCCATCCACTGGGCCGACGGTGCGCGCCTATGCCCGTAGCCGCGTGGATCGCCCTAGCGGGCTTGTTCTTCACCATCGTGCTCCAGGGGGCGGGCTTTGCCTTCTTCTTGGGGCGACTCTCCGAACGCACCGCCACCCTGGAGCGTGAAGCCAAGCGCGAGGCCGGAATATCCGAAAAGGTTATCCGCCTTGAGGTGCAGCTGGAGCACGCCAACGAGAAGCTGGACGCCATGGATCGAACTCTCCAGGGCGTCAACCGACAGCTGGCCAACATCGCCACCGGCAAGGCCGGCATCTTCCATCAAGCGGAGTGACCATGACCCGCGACTATCGCACCCTCGACGCCATCGTTGTCGTTGCCAGCCTGACCATCATGGGCTTCGTCATGTGGGCCCTGGCATTTCTGACGATCCCGCAAGCGAACCTGCCGATCCTTGCCGCGCTGTCGTCGGGAACGTTCGGGGCGGCCCTCGGCGCCTACGTCGGCGCGCGATGGGGCAACAAGAAGCCGACCAGCGAGCCCGAAGCAGCCACGACCGTGAATGCACCGCCTGGCGCGACCTTGACCGCGACGGTCGAGCCCAAGGCTTAAGCCATAGGGGCGGCCGGCGACCGCTAAGCCGCCGGCCTGGTTCAGCGCTTCTCAAGACGCGAGCCGGTCGCCCGGCCTGCCCAGATCTTCGCGCCAGCCACCGCGCCCGCGCAATCCCCCAGAATTAAGGGGGAACAGCCAAGGAACATCGCCATGCCTACCCGCACCGTGCCTTCGTGCGCGCTCGACCTGCTGCGCCGGTTTGAGGGCCTGCACGACGGCGACAAGAAGACGCCGCAACTTGAGCCCCAGGCCGATCCGATCGGGATCTACACCGTGGGGTGGGGCCTAGCTCTGTTCCAGAACGGCAAGCCCGTTAAGGACCGCGAGACGGCCTATCGGATTTGGCGCGCCCGCTGGCCGGGCGGCATGACCCGCGTTGAGGCCGACGCCCTGCTCAAGGCCGTGGCGCAAGAGGTCTGCGACAAGATCGTTCGCCTCCTGCCCGGCAGGACACCGACCGATGGACAGCTGGGGGCCATGGTCTCGCTCGCCTACAATATCGGCGTCGGCGAGGTCGGAGGCGGTGCGGACTTCGCCGACTCCAGCGTTCGACGCCGGTTCCTGGCTGGAGACCTTGCCGGCGCGGCCGACGCCTTCCGCATGTGGCGCTTCGCCGGCGGACGCGAATTGCCCGGCCTGGTCGCCCGCCGCGAGGCCGAGCGCGCCGTCTTCCTGGGCAAGTAGACCCAGCTGAACCCGCGCCGGCCGGCTGCCGGCAATCCTGAAATCGGAGGCTTCCATGAAGCGCCTCTATCTGGCGGCGGCCGCGGTCGCGTGCCTGTCCGCATGCGCGTCCGTGACGGACCAGAAACCGCTCACCACCTTGGCCCAGGCCCGCGCCGCCTACGTCTCGACCTGCGGCGAGGTTCTGCGGCTGCGCGACGCCGGGCTGGATCTGCCCAGCGCCCGGACCAGCTGCGTCACGGCTGCCGACGCGCTGAACGTTGCGGACGCCGCCTATCAGGCCGGACAGCTCGCCCAGGCTACCAGCGGCGCCACCCGCGCCCTGGTCCTGATCACGGCTGCTCAAGCCGTTGTCGCCGCTTCTGGAAAGGTGAAGTGACCATGGACGCCCAAGCCATCGCCCAACTGATCGCGTCGAGCCTGAACATCGCCGCCACGCTGCTGCCGGAACTGGAGAAGGTCCGCGGCGCCAGCGACGACAAGGCAGCCCTGGAGGCGCTGTACGCGGACCTGACGAAACGATCCAACGAGATCGCGAACCACCTCCGCGACGGATAGCCCGTCCGGCGCTGGCCGAATACCAGTAGTCAAGGAATCCTTGACACCTGATCGGCTCCCTTCGGGTCGAGCCGCACAACGAAGGCCCCGCCATCATCGGCGGGGCCTTTTGTCGTTTCAGCGCCGCCGCGTCGAGAACGGTGAACCGGGCCGGAACGTCTCGCGCCTGGTCGACGGCGCCCAGCGCTTCACCTGCTTCTCCAGCAGTTCCAGGGCGACGGGTTCGGGGTCCTGGCCCTCGGATATCGGCGCGCTATCGCACCCATAGGCGCTACGCACGCACACCTCGCCTCCTGTGACCTGGTAGGACCCGTTCCAGTCCTTCTCTTCACCGATGAGGCGTAGCAGTTGCATGCCGGCGGAACGGACTTGGCTACGAGAGCGATCCGACTCGCGTAGAGCAAGGCCATGTCGCTGCTGATCTTCGCCGCCGCTGCCGCCAGTATCATCGCCTGTACGGATCCGAGCGTGCATGACGGAGATACGATCCGCTGCGGTGCGGAGCGCGTTCGACTGTTCGGCGTCGACGCTCCAGAGGTCCGCCGCGGTCAGACGCCGGCGGAGCCGTTTGCCTATGACGCCCGTGACGAGCTGATCCGGCTAACCCGGGGACGAGTGGGCTGCAGGTTCGTCGAGCGCGATCGCTACGGCCGCTTCGTAGGCAAGTGCTGGTCGAGCGTCAGCCCAGATGTCAATGCCGCGATCATCCGGTCAGGCTTTGCCACCGAATATCGGCGCTACAGCAAGGGGCTCTATGCCATGGCTGAAGGGGAGGCGCGCGCCGCTGGCAGGGGCGCCTGGGCCGATCCTGCAAAGTAGGTGTGGATGACGGCCGATCCGCGGACAGGCCACGGCGGAATCGTCCTACGCGATCTGGATGACCCTCGACGAAATTGATCATCTCCTCGACTTCATGGCCAAGGAAGCGGCCGAGAAGAGCGACGAGAGCTACCTGCCCGGCGTGATCAGCCTCGACAGCGACACCTATTATCGCCTGTCGCCGCGCGGGCTGCCCTTCTCGTGCACGAACATCCTTCACGGGATCCGCTATCGGGGAATCCAGACGCTCGTCGCACGTGGGCGGGAGAACAAGGTGTTGAACCGAGCCGATGCTGGTGAGACAGGCGCGCCGTACTTCGACCTGGAGCCGAAGGCCTAGCCGAACAGATCCGGCGGCGGGAAATCGCGTTCGACTGCGAGCGTGCCTGCCGGCAGCGCCCGCAACATCTCCTCCTGCGGCCGGGTCAGGTCCAGCCAGTCTCGGCCGTGCTCGGCAGCAAGGAGAACAATCTGGCGGTCGTGGTAGGGGGCCACGTCCGGCCCCGGCTCGGTCGTCAGCATAGTCCACGCCCCATTCTTCACGATCCCAGCCACCCAGAACAGCGGGCTTTGGGGCATCGTGAATTTCCAGCGGGTCTTGCGCTTCTGGCCGGGCAGGGCGTCCGTGAACTCATAGAAGGCGTCGGCTGGGATTAGGACGCGGTCGCTGTCGCTGAAGTCGCGGCCATCGGACCGGAAATTGAACACCGGGGCGCCGCGCGGGCCCGCCCAGGCCCACTTGGTCATGGAGACAACGGCCTGTTCTCCGACGTGACGCACGATCGGAGCCTCCTCGGTCATCCGGATCTCAGGCCGTGGCTCGAAGTTCGAGGCCTTACCGTCCCAGACGACAGGCAACCGCAACACCCTTTCCCACGTCCTGAAAAGGTCGCCAGTCTCCAGGCTATAGAGGTTGCACACGGCTTAGCTCTGCTTCAGCCAGAGCCGAGCCCACCAATTGGCCCCGTCATCGTCGTCAAACTCGACCTCATACGCTTCAAGGCGCGGATGAACGTGCCAGAACACGGTCGGAGGGGCGTGCCCCTCGTTGTAGGCTTCAAGATCGTGCGGGCGGTCGGGGACGGTCGGCGCGACTGACGAAACCGTCGCCGGGTTGACCTCGCGCCGGAACCACAGCCGCACCAGCTTTTCGTCTTCAGGGCCGCCTTCCGCCGGCGCCACATCGGCGCGTGCGACCCAGGGCAGCGACCAGAGCGACGGATCATGGTCGAGGATGAAGAAAGCGGCGTCGGGCTGGTCGGTCATGGCATGAACCTAGGCGAGGCCCGCGACCGCGGCTAGTCTGGAGCCATGCCCGGTCCACACAATGACGATGCTCCGAACCTAAGCCAGGCCGTCGAGTTTGACGTCGCCGAGATCCTGGAAGAGTACGAGCCCGCTACGCCCGCGGACTTCGAGCGCTTGGCCGCAGAGGCTGAGCGGCGACCTGAAAACTACATCGGCGGTCCTGCCGTGGCGCTGGCCGTTGCCGCCGAGTTGCGCCGGCGCGCCCAAGCCATGAGGGATGCCGGCTAACTGACGTCTCTGGCGCCAGCAAGCGGACTTCGCGAACTTCTCAGAAGGGGGATAGCGGAACTAAGGCTCCCAGGTGACAGGCCCCCAAGGCTGAGCATCAGCCCAGACCCGCGCATCTTCCAGGCTGTTGAATGTTTCGAACCAATGAGGCTGAACCTCAAACATCCAGCCCGATGGACCCAATGGCTTCGGCCCCTGAGGAGGCTCGTCCGCATAATCGGCTGGCCCCTCGTCTTCCCATATCTTCAACGCCGCTTCATACGGCCTGTCGTAGTTGCTCGCGACGATGCAGATGTTGTGCCTAACAATGCCGTCGTAAAGCCAGAAGCCTGTAGCGACGACCTTGCTGACCTTCTCTATCGCCATTCGCTCGCGCCAGTCGTTTGTATCAGTGACACCAGTATGCCAGCGAAGCTGACCTTGCGAAGCTCAGACATGGGTGGTTACCGGACTTTGGGCCGAAGCTCGATCCGATCAAACGGTATCACGCCGAACCGTTGTAGGCGTTGACGCGCCTCATCCGCATATGATGGTCAGCAGAACTCCGGCCCGGCGATAGTCACTACGGTGAGTTTGCGATCAGGTCGTGTGATCGTCGCGCCAAGCCCTTCGCGACGGCAGATCTCGGCCACTTCCGAAATGGCTGCCTCGTCATCGTTAAAGGTCAAGGTGCCAAGTCGGACCTTCCGGCCACCGATGTGCCATTCAACCTTGTACTTGGGCATGGCTCGTACTCTGCACGTCGCGCCTGAAGCTCACAGAGCCGGCGGCGCCAAATTCCGCAAGGGGTGGATGTAGGACCTTCGATCTGACAACCTTCTTGAATGACCCTGCCGCAACGAACCGTGTCGCAAAAGCCGCCCGAAGGTTGGTCGTTCACCGTGACTGAGGTCACGGCGGGCATGTACCGCGTTAAGGGGATCGGCCCGGATGGCCTCACCATAGAGCGACACGGACCAGACGATGATCTTCTTTTAGACAAGCTGATCGCAGACTCGATCAAACTGTCCAGCTAACAGCGGGCGTAACTACCAGCTGCTAAGGTGATGGGGTGGACGCCCCCCGACGGCATCTACGTGCCAGAGTGAGGTGTGTTTAGCTCACTCGAGGGAGGCGCCCATGGGCGAGGTTACCATCATCGGGCTGGATATCGCCAAGTCGGTGTTTCA
>Ga0209676_1000292_pt1 | contig 101778 bp, 107 predicted proteins | sample AraplaCvi_mLB_r2_FD_184282 | JGI IMG/M metagenome (GOLD analysis project Ga0209676, IMG submission 184282) | Arabidopsis root microbial communities from North Carolina, USA - plate scrape MF_Cvi_mLB_r2 (SPAdes) (version 2) | ecosystem: Host-associated > Plants > Roots > Endosphere | place...
TTGTGACACTTTGGTACGGTCTTGTGACATTCCGAAGCACTTGAGGCAGGCCCAGCGGCGGACCTTTCGGGCACCCTTCTGGGTCCTTATCGCCTGCCCGTGAGGGTCCCTATCGCGCTCACAGCGCACCCACGCGAGGGCCTACGGGGGAACCTGCGCGGGATGTCTTGTAATGGTGGTCATTCAGATTTTTCTGTCAGATTCTCAAAGGACCTACCGGCAACCAAGCGACCACAACCAGAGGGCCACACGGACGATCAGGCAGGCCCAGAGGATGGCCTGTAAGTAGTCCATGGGGTTCTCCTTGGGATGATGGTTAACGGCCTCAGCGGGCCTTGAGACCCAGCTCAACGGCTCTCTCTGGTGACAGGTTGCCCTTAGCTACAGCAGCCCGGAGACCCTGCTGGGTGTTCCTATGGGGAGCCTTAAGTGCCTTCCAATCACACTTGTCATTGAAGGTGTGGCGCTCAAGGATGGCAGCACTATGGTCATGACCAATATCAGTCATGATTCCGGCAACGATTCGGGCGACCTCTGGTCTCTCAAGGATCGCCTCGAAGGCGTGGAAGACGACACGCTTGAACTCTCGGGAAACCCAGGCGGCATACTCAATGGTCGCCAGCTTGGTGCCAAAGGTAGCCTCACGCTGCTTACCGGCTTGCGAATGCATTTTCTGCATGCACAAATCACCTGTCTCTCTTAGGTCCTTGGCGTCTGCGTTTCGCCACTGGCCCGGTTGTTTACCCTTGGGCAGCTTCAAGGTTTGCCAGACGTCTGTCAGGTCCCATTGGCCCCGGTCGTTTGCCCTGAAGGCTTGACCTTCGATGATGATGACGTGGCCGGAATGCTTGTGTTTGATGTCGATGTTCATTGGTCTTTTCCTCTTGTTTGCTCCCTCAAGTTCGCTCCCACGGGCAGCCGAAAGACCCGACCAAGGGTTCTGCCGGTGGCATGAAGGAACAAACAGGAAGACTTTCGATTAGGTGTGCCCAGCGACGGGAAGTGTTAGGTGAAGCGGTGCCCCCAGATTTTTGGGGGGGGTGGAGAGATTCAATTTCTGCATCTCTGCCGTGCCCCTGCCGGTCCCTCTTTAGGTCCGGCCTTACGGGGCGCTTGTATATCAGCTCAGGACAATGCGAGTGACCAGCGGGAACGGTACTTGAACAGTCTGTAGACCATCGGTAGTCAGTTTCACCTTGACCATGCCGTTGGCGATGATGTCCACCATAGCCATGATCTCAAGGTCCCAGCCTTGGGCGTTCGGGTTGCGGGTCGCTTCGATGCGCCAGATGTTGCCGTCTTGGCGCTCACGGTAGCTCAGCGAGGTGAACAGCTTGGGCAACATGAAAATGCCACGGTCGGTGCCGGTGTAGGGCTGAACGCCAGCGCCTATGAGGTCCTCGATAGAGTCCTGACCAGCACGTTGAGCAGCACGCTCAAGGACAGCCACCAGTGACACTGGCAGCAGCACCACGAAGTCACTCAGCGAGGTGCCCACAGTCTGGTTAACGTGGGTTGTCATAAGATCAATGAGTTCCTCAGCGATCTCCATAGGCTTACCCGTTGGCTTGACCTCAGAGACGCTCTCGGTGCTTAGTGCAGTCGCCAAAATGGCAGCGACCTTACCGGCTGCGCTGTACTCGATGTCCCGCATCATCTTGTCAGCGGTCTGTTCCATAGACTGGACAGTAAAGCCCGCCTGAATGTTGTGGTCGAGAATGGTAGCGCGGTGGCTGATGACCAATGCCGTGTCGGTAGCCTCGGTGAAGATCACAGAACCGGCCAGGACTTCGCCCTTCTCGACGGTCTGGTTATCCCAGTTTTTGCGAGGGTCAAAGGTGACGGAACGGTCGGCCATGGTGATGATCTGTTGCCCAGTAGCCTCAGAGCCAGCCGGACGGAACTCGCAAGGGGTTGCCTCCATGGCAGCCTCTCGCCACTCATCGCCGTTCAAGTATTCCTCAGCGGCCTCCACGAGAGCCTCCACATAGACGGACACATCGGTGGCCGCTTGGGTCTCTGGGCGGACATCGCTGTTGTTGAATCGGATCGACCCGTTGCTTCCATCGACAATAGCGGTGGTGTAGGTGGATGGCTTGGTGTATTGGAATGGCTTAGACATGATTGTGGTCTCCTGAATAGATGAATGAGGGTGTCGGGACTGGCGTGATTACCAGCCACCGCTATTGGCACGCGAGGCAGCTCGGATACGTTCACCGTGCTCACGAATGGCAGCGTCTCGGGCCGTCTTATCGGCCTTCGCTTGGGCCCACTCACGGTCTGTGGGCACACGGCATCGCGCAGCATGGGCGTCAGCTTCAGCTTGCTTACGGGCCTTCTCTTGGGCCTTCTGGTACTGGTCTTGGCGGTACTCTCGGGCGACATCGGGAATCGCTTGGAGCGACAGACCGGCCTCATCGAAGGTCTTAACGATCTCGAATTGCTGGCCCTTCACAGTGCCGCACTGGGCGACCAGCACGGGCAGCATGATGTTCTCGACGTACTCACGGTTCAGGGTCTGGCCCGACACAGTGACTTCGTTCTTCAGGACTTTAGTGATGGTGATTTTCATGGGTTGGGTTCTCCTGTGAGGCGACCCATTCGCTCAGCCTTGGTGCCATAGACGCGCACGACAAGACGGCAAGGAGAGAGCCGCGTGGGCACCTTCCAAGGCTGACGGATGAGTTCTTGATTTGAGGTTGGGGTGATGCTGGTCGATCAGAACATGGCGAGCCTGAACGGCATCGGTATTGCGAAGGGTTCAACCGTGGCAACGGCTGTGCAGCAATGTCAGGGAGAAATTATTTTGTTGTTGGCCTTCCTGTCTTGGCCATAGTGAGGGTTTTTAACGACAGCTTGACGGATGCCTTCAAGTTGTGAGCGAGATTCCTTCGGAGCCACTCAATGGAATCCTCAAGTGGGTCGAGGCGATTGCTTGAAGACACAACCCTTGCTCAAGTAACTGACTCAATCGGTCGAGTGTCTTGGCTGGGCACTTAGCGAGGACCCGCTGGGCTAAAGCATCCATGTTGAAAGTGACCTGTCCTTCCTTATAGGCTCTGAAGTTTGAACGATGGTCGCTGAGGACTCGACGTAACTCGATGAGCTGGATTCGAGCAGGTCGAGGGAAGATCGTGGACAAAGTGGTCAACTGTTCAGTGGTGAGGCGTGAGTTAGCTGGACAGACAATGCTGGTCATGTTGAAAGTTCTCCTTTACGTTGTTCTTTAAGATGCCCTTTTCGATGAATGAAAGATGAGGGGTGATTTCATCACTACCCCTCTCCCTCTTGGGCTCTTGGGTCTACTCGATGAGCTGGTCGATTCCGTTGGCCGCTTGGGTCTCGTTGAGTTTTCTTTTAAGTATGCGGCATTTATTCAGGCAGCCTTAGCACCCAGCGTTCTCAGGTCGTGGTGCAGCTTGGCGAGGACTTCAGGACTTGGCGGTTCGCCTGGGTCTTCCCACTCGTTGACGCGGCTGGTTTTCAGGAAGCCATAGCGCATCTCATGGATCAGCTCATCGGGGCGACTTTTGAGCAGGTACGGCATTGCCAGTTCGATGGCCTTCACATACCGCTGGGCTTGTCGGAGACCCAGCCGGTACTGAGCCATGACGTTGGCCGCTGAGACGACTTCGAGTTCTGCAAGGATGGCAACAAGGCGCTTCACGGACAGAGGTTTGGACGAGCCACCAGACCCGATTGGACGGTCATGCCAGTCAAGCCTTGCGATGCCCTCAAGGATGTCCATTGCGAAGTGGGCGTATTGACCGTAGTCGGTGGTCGGTCCGATGAATCCATAGAACAAGTTGTCGATGATCTTGGGAGGGCGGCCTCTGCCACGTTTGGGAATAGCGAGCGCAGCGGTAGTAATGGCCTCGTGCTGAGCTGGGTCGTAACTGGTCATGAATGTGATCCTCCTATGGCCGCTGTGGGAGTGCAGCCATAGTGAGGGTTTTACGACAACCAATGACAGATACTCAAAGCGGGGCCGACGAAGCCCCCACACACGAAAACCTCAGAACGGAAGATCGTCGTCTGCGGCTATTGACTGCCTCTTAGAAGATTGAGACTCATAAGACAAAGCTTCAAACTGATTATAAAGCTCCTTCATCCTTGAACTTTCATCTTTGTATCTTTTTGCAATATAGCGAATTGATCGAGACATTTCTTTGAGTGAGTTTAACGAATCTTCATAGCCACCCATCTCTTCCACTTCGACTTCATGCGCCTTTATGAAAGAGTCAAGCAAATCTTCTACAGCCTTGGGAGAGAAAAGAGTGGTCTGTCGAGCGGACGATCGAGCCAAAAGCAATATTTCATCCAGCACCTCTCTGTCAGCGCGAACTGGTCCATCGACGATAGTTATCGAAGTCAAGACCTCATTAATTTTCTCTTCAAGATCAGGCCACCACTTTTCAAAAACGTTATCCAAGGTTTTCGCAGGCAACTTGTGATCACCCAACCTACCGTTAATTACATTGATCAGCTTATGAAAATCCGTCTTCGTGAACTCAGTCGTCTGGAATTGCTTCAAAGGCCCAGCAAGGTCCGCATTATTTATACCAAATAGAATTGGACAAACATAGCTTTTATCGAGACTCTTTGATAGCGCACCTGCCTCAAAAAGTATCCAGTCACTGTGAATATTATCTCTTGTGACGCAAAGTATACCAATTTCGGCACTGGATAGTTCCTTGGCGATATCATTTGCCCACCGCCCACCCTTTTCGATATCAGATGGTGTGAAGTATGGAGTTACGAGTTGCAAAACCCCCGGCAGCCAATCCCTGATGGACTCTGCTAATCTTTTACTAACTGGACCCGACCAACTGATAAAAACCTTCATACATGATTCCCCGAATTTTAAATCACGCATGATAGCAGTAGCTAATAGCCTTGCGCCACCATCACCCCATGGCAGCCCTTATCCCGAGAGAGTTTGATGTCCACTCACATTCTTTAACTAAGTACCTTTTTCAAGGCTTCCACCATGAGCCCCGTTGAGGCTGCCGCATTGCCCCCGTAGAGATCGAACGCAAGCGCCCCCGAGCTATGCCCCAAGATAGCCTGAGCGATCCCCACAGACACGCCAGCGGCCTTCAGGTCGGACGCCATAGAGTGCCTCAACGAGTGGAACGATAGTCCTTCCCCGGTCTTAGTGCCCAGCAGGTCTCGGATCATCTGATTGGTGAGTTGATCGAAGCCACTCTTGGACTGAGTGAACAACCGCCCTTGGGTCTGTGAGAGCTTCTCAAGGTGATCCTCGGGGATGCTCAGCAAGGGTACTATGCGACGACTGAAGGAGTTCTTCAGGGTCTTCCCTTCCTTGTCATTGATGTCCACGACCCATTGGCCATCAGCCTTGTAGATGTCGCTGCCGGTGAGCTGATGAATCTCCCCAATGCGTGCCCCAGTGGCGACCCCAAGGGCAATAGCAGTTGCCTTCCAGTCCTCCCCGAGGTTGCTCACGGCCCAGTCACGGAGAGCCTTCAGGTGGTCCTGAGTGAACGCCTCACGGGCGCTCTCGGCACCTTTGGCAATGAGCAGCTTCTTCGTGTAGTCACGCTCAATGAGACCTGTGGCCACAGCCCAACCTATGACAGAGGAAGCATGGGTCATGATCTTGTTAACAGAGGATGGCTTACGCCCATCAGCCAAGAGAGCATCACGAAGACCCACGAAGGTTGCCCTGGAGTGGTTCGCCATGTCGGCATCCTTGAGGTGCCCTACGATGGTCTTGGTGCAGCTCTCCCAGTTCTTCAAGGTGTTGGCCGACAGGTCACCGCCCCGTTCAGCCTTGAAGGCATCGTAAAGGTCACAGAAGGAAGTCGTAGAGGTGCCCGTAGGGAGCGACTTACAGATAGGGACAGGCACAGACTCGCGACTATCGACACCTGCTAATTGATTAACATTATCTATAGACCCCTTCAGGTCCCCATTGAGCAACTCAACCAGCCCTCTCAGGTCCCCGCTATGCCTCCCTTTAGCAGCTGCAAGGACTCTCTGAGCCATCAGAACAGCCTGCGCTTGTGCCAACCCCATCGGCATCGTTTCGGCGATCTCAGCGAGATTCTCGGAGACGTCATCCAGTACCAGCCCATAGGCGTCGCCCTGAGGATTACCTAACGCTTCCTCAGCGATATCTCGAAGGTTGTCCCGCAGCATCTCAAAGCTCGCCTCTGGATTGTCGAGGTGGAACGCTTTGAGGGTCTGAAGGAGGTGCTTGGCGATAGTCATGGCAGCAGGTCGATTGGTGGTCTTGAGGGAGATCGTACAGGAGTCGTGGCAGCCCTTGAGGCGGACTCGAAGGTGATACCTGCCCGAGGCTCTACGGTAGACGTAGGGCACAGCGATTTGTGACACGTTGGGACGATTTGTGACACTGGATTCAGGAGTGAGGATGGTCATTTTGGGTGTAAGCCCCATGCTGCTTGGCTTTACCCGAGATCAAGGACAGTTGGCAAGAAACTCCACGTTGACTCCTTAAAGACCTGCGCCACTACGGCGCGTAACTGTAGCAAGCATACCGTTGCGCCTGAGGCGCTGCCAGCCGCTGTAAACGCCGGCAACACCTTTCAAACAACCTTTTCAAACGCTTGTATGTTTTTTCGTTGACAGCCCGTGTGCCGCATCCTAACCTCGCAGCAACCTCCAACAGGCCGGAACCTTCCGTGGGCAACCTCTACCTGATCCGACATGGCCAAGCCTCCTTCGGCGCCGATGACTACGACGTCCTCTCGCCTGTGGGCGAACGCCAGAGCCAGGCCCTGGGTGAGCACCTGGCCCAGCTGGGCGTGCGCCTTGATCGCTGCGTAGCGGGCGACCTACGCCGCCAGCAGGATACCGCGCGCCTGGCGCTACACGCACTGCAGGCCAATGGCTGCGCGGTGCCGGCAATTGAGACCGATGCAGCGTTCAACGAGTTCGATGCCGACGGTGTGATCCGCGCCCTGTTGCCCGGCCTGCTGCCGCAAGAGCCCGACGCCCTGCACATCCTGCGCAATGGCGCGCAGCACCGCAGCGAGTTCCAGCGCCTGTTCGCACTGATGGTGCAGCGCTGGCACGATGGCGAACATGCCGACGATGGCCTGGAGAGCTGGCAGGCGTTCACCACCCGCGTGCAAGGCGGCCTGCAGCGCGTACTCGATGCCGCCGGTAGCGGTGACAATATCGCCATCTTCACCTCGGGTGGCACCATTGCCGCCCTGCTCCACCTGGTTACCCGTATTACCCCCGGTCAGGCGTTCGCACTGAACTGGCAGATCATCAACACGTCGCTCAGCCAGCTGAAGTTCCGCGGCCGCGACGTAGCACTGGCTTCCTTCAACAGCCAGGCCCATGTGCAGCTGTTGAGGGCGCCGGAGCTTGTCACCTATCGATGAGCCCGGCTTGTTGTGTCCCTGCGGGGACGTGTAAATCACTCTATAAGGAATGCGCCATGACCTCCGTAGCTGATGCCGTCAAAAAGATGCAAGAGAAGTTCAACCCATCCGCTGCCGCCGGCCTGGACCTGGTGTTCGGCTTCAACATCACCGACGAAGGCAAGCACTACGCGCTGATCGTCAAGGACGGCACCTGCGACCTGCAGGAAGGTGAGAACCCGGATGCCAACTGCACCCTGGTGATGGACAGTGAAACCCTGAAGGGTATCGTCAGCGGCGAGACCGACGGCATGCAGGCGTTCATGGGCGGCAAGCTGCGCGTTGAAGGCGACATGATGCTGTCGATGAAGCTCAGCGAGCTGTTCCCGTCCTGAGGGGCTGGAGATAGCGGATGATCGAAAAACCGAAGCCTGACCGGCTTCGGTTTTTTTTTGCCTGGCTGCTTCAGATCGAACGCTGATCACTGTGGGAGCGGGCAAGCCCGCGAAACAGGCACCGCGATAGATGGCACGGGCGTCGCCCGTGTTCGCGGGCGCGCCCGCTCCCACAAGGACAGCGCAAGGTTTCAAGATTTGGGCACCCATGAAATGCCGGGCACGTTTGGGGTTATCAAGGCAGTTGATCAGGCAGCAACACCCTCGCCTATATGGCACCTGGCACGCTTGTTCCAACCTCGCCAGCGCATTAGATTAGCCAATAGTCCTTGCGATCGAGAATAAGGAAAACGCATGACGCTCACCGACCAGCCCACCCAGGTACGCCCCGGCGAAGAACTCGACGCGGCAGTCATCGACCCTTACCTCAAGGCCCACATCCCTGGCCTGGATGGCCTGCCGAGCATCAGCCAGTTCACTGGCGGCGCCTCCAACCTTACCTACCTGGTCAGCTACCCGGGCCGCGACTTCGTACTGCGCCGCCCGCCGTTCGGGCAGAAGGCCAAATCGGCCCACGACATGGGCCGCGAGTTTCGCATCCTCAACCAGCTGAACAGTGGCTTCCCCTACTGCCCCAAGGCCTACGTGCACTGCACCGACAGCAGCCTGATCGGCGGCGAGTTCTACGTGATGGACCGGGTCAAGGGCATCATCCTGCGCTCGGACATCCCGGCCGAACTGGACCTCGACGCCAACCGCACCGAGGCCCTGTGCAAGAGCTTCATCGACCGCCTGGTGGAGCTGCACCAGGTGGACTACAACGCCTGCGGCCTGGCCGACCTGGGCAAACCGCATGGCTATGTGCAGCGCCAGATCGAGGGCTGGACGAGCCGCTATGAAAAGGCCCTGACCCCCGACGCCCCGCGCTGGGAACAAGTGACCGCGTGGCTGCACGAGAAAATGCCCGCCGACCACCCACGGCCCGCCATCGTGCATAACGACTACCGTTTCGACAACGTTATCCTCGATGCCGACAACCCCATGCGCATCATCGGTGTGCTGGACTGGGAAATGACCACCCTCGGCGACCCACTGATGGACCTGGGCAACAGCCTCGCCTACTGGATCGAGGCTGACGACCCGCAGCCGATGCAGCTGATGCGTCGCCAGCCGAGCAACGCCCCGGGCATGCTCAGCCGCCGCCAGTTCGTCGATTACTACGCCGAGCGTGCCGGCATCCGCCTGGACAACTTCGATTACTACTATTGCTATGGCCTGTTCCGCCTGGCCGGCATCGTCCAGCAGATCTACTACCGCTATTACCACGGCCAGACCCAGGACAAACGCTTCGCCCAGTTCATCCACATGAACCGCTTGCTGGAGCAAATGACCTTGCAGGTCATCGCCAAGTCCAGCCTCTGAGTACGACCTCGACGACGGATAACAAGGAAACCAGCATGTCCAAGACCCACCTGTTCGACCTCGACGGCAAGATTGCCTTCGTCTCCGGCGCCAGCCGTGGCATCGGCGAGGCCATCGCCCACCTGTTGGCCCAGCAAGGCGCTCATGTGATCGTGTCCAGCCGCAAGCTCGACGGTTGCCAGCAGGTGGCCGATGCGATCATCGCCGCCGGTGGCAAGGCCACGGCGGTGGCCTGCCACATCGGTGAACTGGCGCAGATCCAGCAGGTGTTCGCCGGCATTCGCGAGCAGTTCGGGCGGCTGGACATCCTGGTCAACAACGCCGCCACCAACCCGCAGTTCTGCAACGTGCTGGATACCGACCCGGGTGCTTTCCAGAAGACCGTGGACGTGAACATCCGTGGCTACTTCTTCATGTCGGTAGAGGCCGGCAAGCTGATGCGTGAACAGGGTGGCGGCAGCATCATCAACGTGGCGTCGATCAACGGGGTTTCGCCCGGCCTGTTCCAGGGCATCTATTCGGTGACCAAGGCGGCGGTCATCAACATGACCAAGGTCTTCGCCAAGGAATGCGCGCCGTTCGGTATCCGCTGCAACGCCTTGTTGCCGGGCCTGACCGACACCAAGTTCGCCTCGGCACTGGTGAAGAACGACGCCATCCTCAACGCCGCGTTGCAGCAGATCCCGCTCAAGCGCGTAGCCGACCCCAAGGAAATGGCCGGCGCCGTGTTGTACCTGGCCAGCGATGCCTCCAGCTACACCACCGGCACCGCGCTCAATGTCGACGGCGGCTACCTGTCCTGATCAGGCTTTTACGGCCACCAGCGTGTAACTCAGGGGCAGGCGCGCGGGCTGTTCGCGCAGGCGATATTCACCGTCGTCGCCCTTGACCATCTGCCCCGGCAGCGCCTCCCAGGGGATGCTCTGGTGCTCGACCAGGGCGGTCAGCTGCAGGCCATGGACCAGCAAGGCGCTGATTACCTCACCCAGGCCGTGGTTCCACTCGTGGGTTTCGGTGTGGGAAAGGCGCTGCTCGGTTTCGACGTAGGTCTGGTCGTTATGCCACACCGTCGGCGCTTCGTGCTCGAAATACGGGTATTCGAGTTGTAGCCGGTCCTGGTGGTCTTCATTGACTGCCATCAGCATCGGGTGGCCGTCGCGCAGGAACAGCCGCCCGCCCGGTTTCAGCAGGGCCGCGACAGTGCGCGCCCACGGCTCGATACGGGGCAGCCAGCAGAGCGCGCCAATGCCGGTGTAGACCATGTCGAACGTGCCGACCGGCAGCACCTTGTCGGCGGCGTATACGTCGGCCTCGACATACGCGATGGGTGCCGCACAGCGCTGGGCCAACGCACGTGCCTCGGCCAGCGAAGCCGCGGAATAGTCCAGGCCACAGACCTTGGCGCCAAGGCGCGCCAGCGAGAGGGTATCAGTGCCGATGTGGCACTGCAGGTGGACAGCGTTGAGCCCGTCGATATCGCCAAGCAATGGCAGGTCGAAGCGTACGGTTTCGGAAAGGTGTTCGGGATGCTGGACGAGCCGTTCGACTTCGTAGTCCTTGGAAGCAGCGTGCAGAGGGGCACGTTCATCCCAGCTGGCGCGGTTGAGTTGCAGTGAGCGGTCCATGGCGTCTTCCTTGATTCGGTAGGGGCTCATGCTAGCCCCCACCAATCTCCCTGCGACACAACAGCCTTGCTAAAAATTGTAATGCTGGTGCGGTCACTGTGGGAGCGGGCGTGCCCGCGAAGAAACAACCCGGTGGCTGGCACCGGCTACGCCGGTGTTCGCGGGCGCGCCCGCTCCCACCCGCCTTCTCAGAGCCCGTGCCAAGTCAGAAGTCAGCCAGCCATGTGCAGTCGCCAACCGTTACAGGCAGGTCGCCGCTGCCGCCCGGCGCTGCAGGGCCACACCGTCGTTCTTCTGCGCGTAGTAATCCACCCGCGTCCCACCGGCCTGCGGGTACACATCCACGAACGCCTCGGCTTCACGGGTATACACCGTGAACCCACCCTGTTTGCGTGGCTCCAGATAACCACTGGCGTCGTCGCCGAACACCTTCTCTTCCTGCCAGCTGAACTGGATGCACTGGGCCACCAGTTCCGGCGCCTTGTGCGAGTCGAGCTGCGCAGTCGGCTTGCCGCCGCGGGCCGTTTCCATGGTCGCAGAAGCACAACCGACCAGCATCAGCGCCGCGGCCATCGGCAGAATCGCACGCATGTTCCATCCTCAGGGTAAAAAGAACGCGACTCTAGCACTGGCAAGCATCGCGAGTGAATTGTCGCGCGCAGGCAGCTGTCGCAGATAAGGCATTCCGTCACAAGGAGATCGTCATGAAACTGCACTACCTGCTGTTCGCTGCCCTTCCCTGCCTGCCCCTGGCTGCCACCGCAGCGCCCTCCAGCGAGGAGAGCATCACCGCGCCAGAAACCCACAACCGCGAGCTCAAGGTCGGCGACAAGGCACCTGACCAGTACAAGCGCGAGGACCAGGCAATCAAGGACTGGAAAGCCAAGGGCCTGCCCGCGCCGGAAAAGGAAAGCCACTGGGTAAACATGGGAGGGCGTTACGTGCTGGTGCAGATCACCAATGGTGTGGTGCTGGCGATTCAGCCAACCCACTGATTCTGCGTTTCTCACCCCCGCCGCCCATCGCTGGCACGACAAATTTTTGCCTGCCAGCGAAACCAAATGGATCCTTTCCAGTCTCAGAAGGTGTGCCGTAAACCTTTGCGGATCAAGGACCTATATCGTGATTACCCGTCTTGCAAGCCTTTCGCTGATTGCCGTTGTCCTGCTGACCGCAGGGTGCCATAGCCATCGCTACCATGACGACGACGATGGCTGGCGTGACCGCGATCGTGACCACCGCCACCACCATCGGCATGACCGCGACGACGATGATGATGACTATCGTCGATACCGTGGTGACCGCTACTACCGCTGAAGCGTCTTTTCCACCCTGACCCGTCGCCCGTTGCGCGGCAACTTAACCTGATGATTCCTTTGAGGTTCGTATCATGCGTCTGACTCTGCCTTCCCTTGCCCTCGGCCTGCTGCTGTGCCAGGGCGCTTTCGCCGGTGACGGTACCGCCGCCATTGGCGGTGGCCTGGGTGGTGTTCTGGGTAACGTTGTCGGTCAACAGATCGGCGGCAAAACGGGGGCGGCCATCGGTGCCGGCCTCGGCGGCGCAGCCGGCAGTGCGGTAGGTGCACGCAAGGGCAACCGTACCGAAGCCGCCATTGGCGGTGGCCTGGGCTCGGCCGGTGGCTCGCTGCTGGGCGGCGCGGTGGGCGGCAGGACCGGCTCCACCGTAGGTGCCGGCCTGGGTGGCGCGGCCGGTGGTGCCATCGGCAACCACCTGGGCGACAACAACGGCAAGCACCGTCACCACCGTCACTGATCCCGGTGACCAAGGGGCCGCCATGCGGCCCCTTTTGTTTTACAAACCCTGCAGTACGTCAACACCCCCTTCAGCACGCTCCGGCATACTGGCTGCTACTGTCTATCGTGCCCCCGTGTGAAGGAACACCCCCTCCTCATGAACCAAGAGCTGCTCTGGGTCCTCGGCCTGCTGGCCATCGTCATCATCCTGTTCGTCATCAACCGCCCACGCATGGACGTGGTCGCGCTACTGGTGATCCTCGCCCTGCCGCTGTCGGGCATCCTCACCGTGGAGCAGGCGCTGGCCGGCTTCAGCGACCCCAACGTGGTGCTGATCGCCGCCCTGTTCGTGATTGGTGAAGGCCTGGTGCGCACGGGCATTGCCTATCGCATCGGCGAATGGATGAGCGAGCGGGCCGGCAACAGCGAGGCGCGCCTGCTGGTGCTGCTGATGGTGGCCGTGGCGGGGCTGGGTTCGATGATGAGCTCCACTGGTGTGGTGGCCATTTTCATTCCGGTGGTGCTGAGCATCGCCGCGCGCCTGCAGCTTTCGCCCAGCCGCCTGATGATGCCGCTGGCTTTCGCCGGCCTGATCAGCGGCATGCTCAGCCTGGTGGCCACACCGCCCAACGTGGTGGTGCACAGCGAACTGGTGCGCCATGGCGAAGCGGGCTTCAGCTTCTTCAGCTTCACCCCGTTTGGCCTGGTGGTGCTGGTGCTGGGCATCGGCTACATGCTGCTGACCCGGCACTGGCTGAATGGCGAGGTGCGCAAGGACGGCCGCGTGGAAAGCCGCCGCACCCTGCTGGACCTGGTACTGGACTACAAGCTCAACGGCCGTGAGCGGCGCCTGCGCATCCGCCCCCACTCGCCGCTGATCGGCCACACCTTGGGCGAGCTGGAGCTGCGCACCCGGCATGGCGCCAACGTGATCGGCATCGAGCGCCAGCACAAGTTCACCACGCGGGTGATCGCCGCCGACTCCAGCACCGTGCTGCACCAGGGCGACGTGCTGCTGCTCGACCTGTTCGCCAACCACGACGACTTGCGCAGCCTGTGCCAGACCATGCAACTGGAGCCGCTGCACTTCAAGGCCGCCTACTTCATCGACCAGTCCCAGGAGCTGGGCATGGCCGAGGTCTCGCTGCCACCTGGCTCGAAACTGATCGGCAAGAGCATCCTCGAACTGGCCTTCCGCACCCGCTTCGACCTCAACGTGGTCGGCTTGCGCCGCGAGCAGGCGGCGATCGAAGCACAACTGGTGGAAGAAAAGCTGCGCCTGGGCGACACCCTGCTGGTAGTCGGCCCATGGAAAGCCGTGCGCCAGTTGCAAAGCAAGCCCAAGGACTTTCTGGTTCTGAGCCTGCCCGCGGAAATCGACCTGGTCGCGCCCGCCCGCACCCGCGCACCACAGGCATTGCTGAGCCTGGCGGTGATGGTCGGGCTGATGGTCAGCGGCGTAGTGCCCAACGTCATTGCCGCACTGATCGGCTGCCTGCTGATGGGCGCAGGCCGCTGCATCGACATGAACAGCGCCTACCGGGCCATCCACTGGCAAAGCCTGGTACTGATCGTCGGCATGCTGCCCTTTGCCCAGGCCCTGCAGAAAACCGGCGGCATCGACCTGGCGGTGGGCGGCCTGGTCAGCGTACTGGGCGGTGCCGGCCCCAGCGCCATTCTGGCCTGCCTGTTCGCGGTCACGGCGGTGATCGGCCTGTTCATCTCCAACACCGCTACCGCGGTACTGATGGCACCCGTGGCCGTCAGCACCGCCGCGCAGCTGGGCATGTCACCCTACCCGTTCGCCATGACCGTGGCGCTGGCCGCCTCGGCGGCGTTCATGACGCCGGTGTCATCGCCAGTCAACACGCTGGTACTGGGCCCGGGGCAATACCGCTTCGCCGACTTCGTCAAAGTTGGCGTGCCGTTTACCGTGCTGGTGATGCTGGTGACCGTGGTGATGGTGCCGTGGTTCTTCGGCTTGTGAGGTGACGGGCAACGAATGAAGGCAATTTGGCATTATCTCGACCAATCGCGGCAGATTGACATCAAGTCCTCTGACGAACCAAACTTGTGCGCAATTGCCCCAGGTGCTTCAAGCCGTTGTCCTGGATTTCGTTTCCGCTTTGCCGGTCGAGCCCATGGTTTTTCCAGCCCAATCGCGCGTGCTGCACTACGTTGTTCTGCTCGGCCTGACCTTTGCCCTCACCCTGGGCGGCATCCTGGCCCGCCCGATCGAATCCCTGTCGCTGTTCTGGCCGGTCAATGCGGTACTGGCTGGCGTGCTGCTGCGTTATCCCCGGCAGGCCACGCCGACGGGCTTTGCTTTGGTCTGGCTGGCCATGGTCGGTGCCGACCTGCTGTGTGGCAGCGCCTGGGTACCCGCGCTGTGGTTCAACCTGTGCAACCTGGGCGTGGTGGCCACCCTCTGGCTGCTGCTCTCGCGCTTGCCGCGCCTGCACCGGCGCATGCGTACCCCCCACGGCGTGCTCAGCGTGTTTGGCGCCTCTGCCGCCGCAGCGATAGTGGCGGCCAGCATGGCGGCGGTCATGGCCGCGCCGTGGTTTGAACAGTCCTTGCGCGCCACCTGGCTGGCCTGGTTCAGCGAACAATTCTCCACCAGCGTGCTGGTGCTGCCAGTGCTGCTGACCGCGCCTTCGGCACGGGCACTGGTTCGCGGGGGCGCCCAGGCCATCCGCCTGGCGCCGTTACTGGTGCTGCTGGCCTCGCTGGCGTTCAGCATTGCCTTCGGTGGCCCCGGGGCCATTGCCTTCCCGATTGCCGCGCTGCTGTGGTGCGCCTGGAACTATTCCCCGTTCCTGGTCTCGCTGCTGACACTCACCGCTGGCAGCACGCTGATCGTGGCGGTAGCGCAAAACCTCATGCATTTCAGCGTGCCGCAAAGCGAGCCCGGGGTGACCACGCTGATGTCGGCGCGCCTGGGCATCGCCATGCTGGTGCTCGGGCCGCTGGTGGTAGCCTGCGTCAGCCAGGCCAACCGCAGCCTGATGGCCCGCCTGGCGCATCAGGCCACCATCGACCACCTCACCGGCGTGCTCACCCGTAGTGCCTTCACCCGCCGCGCCAATGCATTGCTGGAAAGCCGCCAGCAACACGCCCAGGCGTTGCCGCTGACGCTGATGATGCTGGACATCGACCACTTCAAGGCGATCAATGATGCCCATGGCCATGCGATCGGTGACCAGGTGCTGCGCCAGTTCGCCGGCACCCTGCAGGACCAGTTGCACGATGGCGAACTGTTCGCCCGCCTGGGCGGCGAGGAGTTCGTCGTGGTCCTCCCGGGCCTGGCGCCAGATCGGGCCAAGTTCACAGCCGAACGCCTGCGCCGCGCCGTACAGGACCTGCACGTGGTACAGGCCGAGCAGCCCCTGCAGATTACCGTCAGTATTGGCCTGGCCGGCTGTGCCGCCGACATGCCGGCCCCTACCCTCGACGAACTGCTGGCAAGCGCCGACCAGGCCCTGTACCGGGCCAAGGCCCATGGCCGCAACCGCGTGGAGCAAGCCGAAGCGCAACACCAGGTGATATGAACTAGCCGGCCAGCAAGTCCCAGGTCAACTTGGCGATCAGTACGCACAACAGTATCAGGAACAGCCCGCGCACAAAGCCCGCGCCCTTGCGCACCGCCAGCCAGGTACCGGTCAGCGCGCCGAGGATGTTGCACACCGCCATGGGCAAGGCGATGGTGTACAGCACGTTGCCCGATGGCACGAAGAACACCAGCGCCGCCAGGTTGGTGGCGATGTTCACCACCTTGGCCGACGCCGAGGCGTGCAGGAAGTCCAGGGCAAAGAAGCGAATGAACAGGAAGATCAGGAAGCTACCGGTACCCGGCCCGAACAGGCCATCGTAAAAGCCGATCGCACCACCGATCAGCACCGCCAGGCATTGCTCCTTGCGGCCGATCCTTGCGGGCTTGTGCAGCGTGCCGAAATCCTTCTTGCAGAAGGTATAGATGGCCATCAGCACGATCAGCACCAGCACCGCCGGGCGCATCACGCTGGGCGGCACCAGCGACACCGTGGCGGCACCGGCAAACGACATGGCAAAGGCACTGAGCGCCGCCGGCACGATCAACCCCCAGTCCAGCGTCACCCTGCGGATGAACGAACGCGCCGCGAAGGCCGTGCCGCACACCGACGCCAGCTTGTTGCTGCCGAGCAATGCCGCCGGCTGTGCGGTGGGCAGCACGTTGAACAAGGCCGGAATCTGGATCAACCCGCCGCCACCCACGGCGGCGTCGATCAGGCCAGCGGCGAAGGCGAACACGGAGAGCACAGCGATATCCATCATGACGCGGTTCCAGGCAGTGAAGACGCCTGCAAGGCTAATCAAAGTGCCGCGCCTGTGTTGAAATGCCATATTGCGAAAACTGCAACGAGGAGCAGAGCAATGGCGTTGGACATGCTGCGGGAAATCCAGGCGTTCGTCAGCGTGGCGCACAAGCGCAGCTTCGTTGCCGCCGCCCGCGCGCTGGGGCGCTCACCCAGCGCCGTCACTCGTGCGGTACAAACCCTGGAAGACAATGCCGGGAGCAAACTGCTCAACCGCAACGCCAACGCCGTGACCCTGACCGAAGCTGGCGAGCGCCTGCTGCCCCACGCCGAACGCTTGCTGGATGTGCAACGTGATGCCGCCGACGAACTGGCCGCGCTCAGCGGCAGTGCACAGGGCTGGATCCGCTTCGCCGTGCCGCAGGTGCTGGGTGAACATGTGCTGCCCCAGGTGCTTGCCGAGTTTTCCCGCAGCTATCCCCAGGTAACCCTGGACGTGCAGTACAGCGACGGTGCCCTGGACCCGCTGCAAGGCAAGTTCGATTTCGTGGTGCGCGGTGCCTTCCCGCAGTCCAGCGAGCTGATCGGCTACCCGCTGTGGGATTACCGGCGCCACCTGTATGCGAGCCCTGAATACCTGGCCCTGGCCGGCACGCCACAACAACCCGAAGACCTCGAAGGCCATGCCCTGATCCTGCACACCGCCCCGCGCATCCTCAAGGCCTGGCACTTCTGCCGCGACGGCCAGATCACCAGCCTGCGCCCCAGGCCGAGGTTGCGCCTGGACTCAGGCGACGCGGTGTACCACAGCACCCTGGCCGGTGCCGGCATTGCCCGCCTCGCCGCCTGGGTTGGCGAAGCACAGGTCAAGGCCGGGCGGCTGGTGCGGGTATGCCCGCAATACCGACTGACCTCCAGCAACGGCCAGGACCCGCAAATGCATGCGCTGTACCCCGCCGGCGAACTGCCGGCACGGGTGCGCGACCTGCTGGCGGCCCTGCGTCGCGCCGGCATGGCCTACTGCAACCCACCCTGAAACGGCTGTTCAAATTCTGCTCAATTTAACAGAGCCCGCCGCGGGCTTGGCTTGCAGCACTTTATCCACAGACCTACCCACGTTTTTTGTGGACAGATTTCCCAGTGCAAAGAATGACTTATCGTACAAATAGGTAGGGTGAATCGGCCAACCACGAGGAGAACCGGGCCCACCCGGAGGACAGGCAGGCCGCGAGGAATATGGATGATGAACGTCAGCTTGGCGGAATGGTGCCAAGAATACCAATCAGAATGGTCAACAGCAGAAAACCACCCAGGAACAGCGCGAGCTTGCCCATCGGAACCTCTACAAGTGTGATGCGGGAATGGGCATATTGTCGGGCCTGGGCTGATACGGTTACAGATTCAGGTTTGTGGAAAAAAAGCGGATCAGATGCGAAGCGCTGGTTCTTTGTGGGAGCGGGCATGCCCGCGAACACCGGCGCAGCCGGTGCCAGGCACCACGTTGGTTTCTTCGCGGGCACGCCCGCCCCCACAGGGTACACGGACCGCTTGTGCACCGAGTTTTCTGCGCGACAGCGCACCTGGCCCCTACGCGTGGCAGCTGTGCTAGGTTCAAGTGCTTGAAACCCGCCAAGGAGTGCCATCCCGCCATGACTGCTTTCGCGACCAATGCTGCCTTGTTGCTGATCGACCTTCAGGTTGGCATCCACCACCCGCGCCTGGGCCGGCGCAACAACCCTGAGGCCGAACTGCGTACAGGCGATCTGCTGGCTGCGTGGCGTCAGTCAGGACGCCCGGTGGTCCATGTGCGCCACCTGTCCCGCTCGGTGGGCTCGGTGTTCTGGCCGGGCCAGTCCGGTTGCGAGTTCCAGCCGGCGTTCACCCCGCTGGCCAGTGAAACCGTGTTCGACAAACATGTGCCCGATGCCTTCGCCAACTCCGGCCTGGAGCGCTGGCTGCATGCACGCGGCATCAATCAACTGGTGATCGCCGGGGTCATTACCAACAATTCCGTGGAATCCAGCGCACGCTCGGCGGGCAATCTCGGTTTCGATGTGGTGGTCGTCGAAGATGCCTGCTTCACCTTTGACCAGCATGACCTGCAAGGGCGGCTTTGGCCTGCGGAGGATGTACATGCGCTGTCGTTGAGCAACCTGGCCCTGGATTACGCGCGCATCCTGCGCACCGAGCAGGTACTGGCCGGCGTCGCGCTTCAGTTCAGCCGCTGAAGCTTCTGCGCAGGCGCCGAAGGGTTCAGCAAGGGGCGGCAATTGCTACAGAAGATTTCCAAAACCTCGACAGGCCCTGGGTTGAGCCGCGTCGAAGGCGTGCATTGCCGAAAACCGCTGGTTCCCCGCTACCACGCGGTGTTTAGCCAAGTTTGAAAGACACTACTTGTAACGCAGCTTGTAGGATCTTTTACCGCGCAGTGTAGGAAGAATCGATGTAGCGGGCTTTGCCTGTATGAAACATCAGTTTCTCCAGCAAATTCGAGCTGCTACGGTCCAGTTTTCCTACAACGGCACGGAAGCCTACAGCATGAGAAAAGCATGGACCCGTTCAATGCCTCGGCCCTGAAACTGCAGAAAAATTTGCTTAACCTGCGCCTTGAGCGCGATCGCCTGAGAAGGGAGGGCAAGGACAAGGAAGCGGACGAACTGGCGGCACCGATCGAGCGGATAGAGGCGGCCATTCGGCAATTACCGGATGACATGAAGCCGGTGACCCTGCAATAGAACCCGTGGGCGCGGGCATGCCCGCGAAGAATGCAACGCGGTCCCGCGAAGCTGCGAAAAAGCGGCGCTTTCCAACTTCCAGAAATGCAAAAGCCCCGAATAATCGGGGCTTTTGCTGAAGATATGGCGGAAGCGTAGAGATTCGAACCCTTATCCAAGGCCCTCCCCCTTTTCAGGGATTTTGACGTTCTTAATCCCTTACCGTTAATTCCCGTTAACCCTTACAAATCCGGGCCTTTTCCGCAATTGCTCAGTGGCGTGGCAAGCGTGCAGTCAGATGCATGCTTGCTCTATCGACTCCAGCTAGGCCTACCCTCTCCAAGTTCGATAGCCTCCGTTGATGTGAGTCCGACTCAATGTGGAGCGCAACACTTAGGCAGGTAGACAAAGGACAAATAATGCCACTCCCTACGGCGGTTTTTTTTTGATCGAGGCAGCCAGCGATTCAGCGCTCACTGTTTGTTCTGGCAGTCCTCTGTGCGCTCGCAAATATCAATCACGATCACTTTCTCGGTAGTGCTTGCGTCTGCGTCCTTTGACAGAACGAACTCATCAAGCTGGTCGTACCCAGCTACCCGCCCTTGGCAAACCAGATCGTCATAGCACGCGACCACGTCCTCCAGGCCCGTATCCGAGCGTGCTATCAGGACTTTCATCTCCGGGTCGAACGCTTGCAGCAGCTGAATCAACTCACCGACCTTCATGCACACACCCCACTCCGCGACGATCACCTGACGCAACTGGTTGCCCCTACCCTACAAGCTCAGGATAGAAGGCTTCGCGACGATCCAGCCGGGCTCTTCGAGCCCGAAACGCCGATGGCTATCCCCAGGCAGCTTGCGGCACCGTGCAGATACTAAGCCTTAACTGATGACCGAGCCGTCGATGGCCATTATGGATCTGAATGCCACGCCATGAGCCTCAAAACCGAGCATGGGCCACTCTGACCTGTAATCCAGGCAATCATGATGATGTCCATGCACAACCATTTTTGCGCCCATTGCACGGGCGAGTTCATCGATCTCTGGATAGCCGTGCGGGTGGCAGCTGGGAGCCTCGTGGCAAATCAGAATATCCGCCTTCTCCATAGCGAGCGTGAAGTAGTCGTCTGGATAGATCGCTGAAAGAGCATGCTGCTTTTTCGTCGCAACAATGTCAGCGGGCTGAGGCCTGAGTGCCAGGCGCTCAAGGAGGTCTCCGTAATTCTGGATACCGGTATCAGGGCTACCTGGTAGGCAGACTTGCGACTCGAACGTGCCACCCAGCCTTGCTATGCGATGGCCAGCAATCTCCACTACCCGGCCATGCAGGCTGCGTTCAGCGAGGCCGCAGCCATAAAGGTTATGCCAATAGGCTGGGTGATCCGAGTCATGGTTGCCGTGGATAAACCAGATCTCAGTGATGTCGAGGATCGGGCGCAGGATCATATCTAGGGGCAAGCTGCATTCAAGATCGCCAAGAAAAATCACAGCAAGAGGCCGATGAAGCTTCACCAGCCTGATGACATGATCAAAACGTCCGTGAACGTCGCCAAGAAACCAAATCATTCCTGATGATCAGATCAGCGTGGGTTATAACCACTACGGGCCACGGCATCCTGCACCTTCCCTACAGCGGCTCGGATTGAATAGGCTTCGTCATCATCTACTGCGCACCCACGAAACTCGCTCCAGTGGGCTCGCTTAAAGAATTGGGCAAGTGCCATAGTCTCTTCGCGGCTCATGAAGGCATCCGCCTGGCAGCCATCAATCTCGAAAATCACTCTGACGTCACTGTTCTGGGTCAAGTTGCTCAAAGGGAGGCTCCATTTGGCTTTATGGCGAGGTGGCTCAATAGCTTAGCTGACCACTTCCAAAGCGCGAAGGCCAAGAGAGTCGTAGGGGGTGGAGGTCAAGAACTCACAGCTGAGAAGGCTGTAGGAATTAAATGCAGATGCCGTGATCAACTCCCGTGTCATGAGCATGCTGCCCCGCTTCCATCATCCGACTAAGGCTAGCCCCTTCGGGAACGAGCGATGTTCATGAGCGGCAGGACTCGCTTTTTTACCTGATTTCCGACATAGCAAGGATAGGTCTGTGGCCAAGGATGTTGGGGGAATTGCGTTGAGCCCTGCGACTCTCTCGCTCAAGAGCCTGCTTTGGGCGAGTCAAGGCCGGCACTCCCCTCCCCATCAGCACTCCAGGTGTCTTCCAGGATACTTTTGAACACACCAGCAAGCGCTGGGTGCCGACCTGCAGAAAGCAACTGCTGGACGAGGGCCTTCAGCTCTACAGCCTCTTCAGACGTCAGAATGAGGTCGCAGTAATGATACCCGGCCGTTGCTTCACTTAGATCCGCTTTTTGATCGTCCTGCATTAGATTAACCCCTCCTGGTATGTCCCATGGGATTTGGTCGAAGCGAGGCAATGCTGGCCCACGATAGACCTCTCGGGAATCGCTAAGGGCGGCCTCGATGACCTGAACTTAATAGAAGACCGTCGGCCAGCATAGATCCACTCCTGATATTCTAAGCTAACGGCGGTTGAGCGAACGGAACGCAACAAGGAGCAGTGAAATGGCTGGTCAAAACCGCTCTGAAGAGCAAGTGATTGCTGAGCTCATGGATCTCACCGCTCAGTCCGGCTATGTATACGCAATCGCCGCGATCTGCCACAGGGACGACCTGGTGATGTATGGCGAAGAGCTCGTGGCAGAGAATCTGGAGCGGATCAAAGGCACCAAGCGGCTGATCAGAACCGAAATCACGACGTTGTTGGGGCTGATGGTTCGCCAGCCAATCGATCTGCAGCTGCCTACACTCGAACGGATGCAGGAGCTAGTCAATCGCACAGATGCCTTGATGTCCGAACTACATCGCGCAATGAACCAGCCCTCGCTAGACTCGATACGCGCCGCTTCGAAAAATCAAAGGAAGGATGAGGTCTGGCAGGGGGCTGCGATGAGAGAGCCCATATTCTACGGCAGCGAGTCGGCATACCCGTTCCAATACCGCGACCTGTTCGTTGAGAAACACGCCCCTGATGATCACTGGCTATTGAGCAACAAGGGCTTTACCAGCGCGCAAGCGCAGAACGTTGCACGGGCAATGTGCTCCCTGATGAATAGCCGAGTAAACCTGGCTCCTTCCTCGGATCTTGATCATCTAGCGAACCTATTGTCGCCCTACGAATTTACTGCCGAAGCCGTAGCTGAAAAGAGCCGTCTTGCCATAGAGATTGTGGAGAACGTCTTCCGCGCGTTGACCCTTGACTCTAGTAATGACCAGTTTAAGGAGATTGGCGACTTCAACGCGGTTTGCGCCACACCACTGCTACCCAGCGGGCGGGGATCGGTGCTGTTGTTCCAGCAGTATGCGATTTATGAAGCGCTTTACGAGTCGCCCTTCTTCTGGATGCTTGCTGACAAGACCTATAGGGCAACCGCGTCAGATAATCGAGGGGCTTTCGCGGAGAAATTTGCCCATCGCCGACTCGCAGAGGTTTTCGGCCGAGGCAGAGTGCACTCGAACGTGAATATCTTCGACAGCAAGGAAATTGTGGGGGAAGCCGATGTCCTCGTTGTATACGCAGACAAGCTGATCATCGTTCAAGCCAAGGCAAAGAAGCTAACACTTGCCGCTCGCAAGGGTAACGATGGTCAGCTCAAAAGTGATTTTGCGGCAGCAATCCAGAAGGCCTATGACCAAGGGTATGAGTGCGCAGAGGCGATACTCAGTGGACGCTGTCATCTTATCGACAGCGCAGGTGCTGAGATCAAGCTACCTGAGGATATCAAAGACATTTATCCCGTTTGCCTGGTCTCAGATCACTACCCCGCTCTGGCATTCCAAGCCGCACAGTACTTGGAGCACACCACCACAGAGATCATCCGCCCACCTTTCGTGATGGACGTTTTTTTGCTCGATGTTCTGGTGGAGATGCTGGCCTCACCCCTTCGCTTCTTAAGCTATGTCGACTTACGTGTAGCTGCGATAAACGAAATCCTAGCCAGCCATGAGCTGACCACGTTGGCATTCCACCTACGCCGTAATCTTTGGCTCGACCCTCAGTACAACATGTTCATGCTGGAGGATTCGATCTCGACGGATCTTGACGTTGCAATGATGGTCAGACGCGATGGATTTCCTGGACAACGAACGCCACCCGGGATCCTCACCGCCATGGCAGGCACGCTGTACGAACATCTCATTTCTCAAATCGAGTGGAGAAATGAGCCCTCAATAATAAGCCTGGGCCTGCAGTTGCTCGCGTTAGGAGAGCAAACGTGCCGAAACATTGATCGCGGCTTAATGGCCATCACCTCTCAGTCGCGCAGTGACGGGGCTGCACACGACTTTACTATTCAAGGCGCAGATCGCACTACCGGGATCTGCTTCCATTGCAATCCGTCACCGACTCCGAGATCAATCATGGTGCTGCAAGCCCACTGTCTAAAACGAAAATACTCACAGCGCGCCTCCAAATGGTTTGGCGTGTCAGTGAATGCTTACAGCGAGCTGCAGTTTGGAGCTTCCTTTGATTTCCCTTGGGAAAAGGACGAAAAGATGGACGTCGTGATCAAGGATGCTAAGCCACCTTCCAGCGCGGCGGTGGCAATCAAAGCACTCGAGCGACAGATGCGACCGAAAAAGTATGGGCGAAATGAGCCATGCCCTTGCGGCAGCGATCAGAAATACAAAAAATGCTGTGGCGCTCCATGACGTGGCGCTGGTGCTGCCAAATAAAGCAGCGGATGTGCTGCCAGTTAAATTAATTAACAGGTGGATATTAATTTGGTCTGACTGTGGCGAGCACACCAAGCATCGACTTACCCGCTTGGCGTTTCTCAAGGATCTCACCAACTTTTTCCTTGCTATAACCAATGATTGCAGCGCTGGCAGCACCTGCGAGCGCGACTGTAGGTACACCTACTGCCAGGAATGGGGAGAGGAAGGGAAGCATGACCGCTGATGCGACCACGCCCGCACCTAAAAAACCACCACTAAGAACTGCTGCTTTCTTAGGTGTATATTTTAGCTCAATATCCTTAAGATTTTTTCGTTGCCGCTGCACAAGCGAAGCGAGACCGTGGCTTACCTCCTTGATCATTTCATTAGTATCAATCGGGCCTGCGGATGCCAGTTGACTTGTGTACTTATTTAGCTCTTCTCGGAGCCATCGGTGCTCATTATTAGAAATTAGCTCAACTAGAGTAGTTACAGGGATATTAGCCAGCCACGACAGGCTATCATCCTGAACCGCATGGAGTGTCTGAAGCGCCTGATCAGAAATAACATTCCTTGACCGGAGATCCACTGCATTTGCTTGAGCAATCTTCTCAAAATAATGCCAGTGAACAGGCTGTGAAAGAAGTGCTTGCGCCCCAAGCTCGCTGGAATTTTCAAATAAATGGTATTGAGGCCTTAGTCTTTCCAAGACACCATTGAGAAGCAGCGGGCCGATGGGCATACGCTTCATTTTATCCAGAACACCAACAGAGCGTGCTCCCTCAAGTTCTCTGAGATACTGGTTCGCTGCTTCGTTAGCGCTAAGTTGAATGCCAGGCTTCCCACCTGGCGGGACAAACAAACCTGATGGCATCAGAGCGTCAAGAAATGCACTCTCTTGACTCCTTGAGTAGTCGATAAGTTCTTCAAGCGATTGAATCTGTCCACGGCAAATAGGAGAGATTAAGCGAATCGCCAGCTGCTCAAGACCATACTTTGTATGCGCATCATTCTGTTCCAACACTTCCTCGAAACTCGGAAAAATGAAAACAGCTGGGACAGGAAGCCTTGCATCCACTAGCGGGCGAAGCTGCAATATATGAAAAAGCTGAATAGCGAGCTGTAAGTGTAAGGCATTAAGGTTTAGATCCGAACTCAGAAACGGATATATTGGATCCGGGATCAGTTGTGTATCTGCGTAAAGACCGGTTATACGAACCGCATCTAGTGCTGATGGGCCAAAATGACGTTGACCACCCGTAACCAACCTCATTCCACCAAGACTTTTTGCTTGTTGGTAGATACTTATAGAATGACGACTATAAAACTCAGTTAACTCTTCCACGACTTGGTTTACGGAGCTGGCGAAGACGTCTGGCTGATATTTAACTCGCCACATCATCCGCTGTTTGATCTCGTCCACGTCCCTGACCAGATCGACCGAACGAAATGTCAAAGCTGAAAATAGTGAGCTGAAAATGGCAAATAGTTCAGCTTGGATTTCATTCATATTAGTGGCTGACTGATGAACCCTACCCTCTAATGCTTCTTCTCTCTGTACCGCCAGCGCTGCACCAAAACTGCTTGCCATCAACACAGCTTCTCTGCTCATGCCTTTCGTATCGACCAACCCTGCAGCGGTCAAAGGCGCAGCCAACAACTCATCTGCTTGGGATTGTAGCGCTGGAGGAACGGTTAGTTTTCCCTCCCTCATTGCTTTCCAAGCATCCAAAAGCCGCTGTGCATCGTTGGGACTATCTATACCATTCATAGCTCTTCTCAAAAGTGATTGCAAGATACTTAATGGAATTTGCCACTAGCAGATATAACATCATTAGCAGCTTGATGCCACTCAGTTTCAGCTTAATTCCAGACTGTTTCTGAACGAATGCCCCTAGACCATAAACGAAAGATCTAGGTCGAAAGCTGCCAGCCATGGATGACCACGACCGATGCAATCTTGCGGCGCTGCCGATGTCAGGACGACTGCTCCTTCGATACAGCTCTAGACACTCCCCCCTGGCACCGCTTGCCATCACCTCAATGGAATCGCTTCTACGCAGCCCCCAAATGGTGGGCCATCAAGATAGTGAGCTTAGCGAACAGCTCAGAAGAAATGCTCCCATCGCAACCCGAGGTTCAAGCACCTATTGAAACGCCAGAGCCTGCCGACAACCTGAGATCGTTCAACCTTAAGGTCGCAAGAATGAACTCGCAACAAAAATATCTGGCATCGGACAAAATCCAAAAAACAAAAAAAAAGAAAGTATCGACTAAAATAATGGTTTTTGCGATCATTTCCGCCCTCGCCACTGCAGCACTTATATCGGCCATTGCAATGGATGTATCCGAAGGGCCATATGCGAACTACATGGTATTACTACTCACAACCTCCATGATCGCAAACACATACATCCTATTTGGACTCATAGAATCAAAGCTAACCAAGTTTATCAAGAATTCCAATTCAACCGCGCTACTGTGCTTATCGGTAGCCGGCCTAACTACCTGGTTCGCTCACAATGCTGCCCTAACAAATGTGAATGCAATCTTCAAAGTCGACCCCACGCTACTGCCCGCAACAGTTACCGCATCAACCCTAATGCACGTAATGATCACACTGAAAATCCCGTGCGTCGTGAGCGCATTAGCTTCACTCGTATTCGCAATCCTCCCTTATATGGCTTCACGTCTTAGAAAAGAATTTCCTTATATCGGTGCAATATTACTCACAAACTCCGTAGGATTCTTTCTGATCATTTCATTAATCTATGTCGTGATCGAGCCTGAGTTTCGCAGAAACAAAATTTTGTACCACATAGCACATCAAGCCGACTTTAATTATGAGTCACCCTGCAAAAACGTTAGCGGGGATGATGCAGTACTTTATTTAGACAACATGCGAGAGAAAATTTTGTTAGCACCAAAGCTCCAAGAGCAAGAGCCAACCACACTGATTACGCACCCACTCCTGAAACCGATCGCGGTACCTGGCAAGTTTCGATACGACGTGTGCAAGTATCAAAATCAGTGATTACCAAAGCCTGCCCAATGAAGAGTGCTAGAGGGGTTGAGCCATTCATACTTTATCGTCATTTTAAGCCCCCGGATCCTCACCTAATCGCCGCTTTGCTTCGGCCAGAATTCCAGGCACATGCAGGGCTACGAATTGAAGGAAAGAAAAAGCCTTCACGCTAATGATCTCGGTACCGTAATCAGAAACCTCCCCGTGCATGACCTGGTGGCGGTTCAGAGCATTAAATACTCTCCCGGCTTCCTGAGCTTTTGCTTCACGGGCTCGTTGGCTTTTTAAGATGTCCAGCTCGTGTAGCTCCAGAATAGCAAGTAGGCAACCAATGGCCTCTACATCGGCACCAATCTGCTCACTCAGCCACTGGCTCCCCTTGATAATATTTTGACCCCGTACCTTGTCCATCGCTGAGGGAATGCCAGTGACGTCCGAAATTATGCCGTCAGCCTGTGCCAAGAACACTGGGATGCTCAGCGAGTATGACTGAACATAACCAGCACGACGTACCGTCAGGCGCTTTGACGGCGCGGGACGTCTGCCAAGTGTTGCGAGAGGCGGTGTTCGGGCGCCGGACAATGACCAAGATCGGCAGACAGTCCTGGGAGCAGGTGTACGCCTGCCATTTCGAAGTGAATGTAGATGGATGGCGGATCACGATCTACAACGACTGTGACGAGCTGGACTACTGCGAGCGGTGCGTGAGTCCCGAGGGAAAGCGCTGGGATTTCGATTCAGGGGAACGGACTGATCCGGTTGCCCTGCTTTCGACCTGGGAGCATCAGAAGCTGGAGCTGATGTTGAAAGCCTTGTAGGGGCATGAGGGCGTGCCCTCCCAGGCCCGGCTGTCGTGAATCGAGCCATCGTCGTACGCCGTCGTCTCGCCCCTTCGGGCTTCCATCCGTCCCGCCTGCGCGCTCCGCTTGCTACCACAGCTTTTCAATCGATTACAGGATGACCTGACCATTCACCGCCATGACCGACCTGAACCCAACGCCGTAGGCCTCGAACCCAAGATTGGGCCACTCAACCCTGTAATCCAGAGAGTCATGGTGATGTCCATGAACGACCATTTTTGCACCCATTGCCTGGGCCAGTTCATCGATCTCTGAAAAACCGTGCGGGTGGCAGCTCGGAGCCTCGTGACAGACTAGGATGTCCGTCTTCTCCATGGCGAGCGAGAAGTAGTCGTCCGGGTAAATTGCAGAAAGTGCGTGCTGCTTCTTCGTCGCTACGATGTCTTCGTGCTGAGGTCTGAGCGCCAGGTGCTCTAGAAAGTCCTGGTAATTCTGGATGCCGGTTTCAGGGCTGCCTGGTAGCCAGACTTGCGACTCGAATGTGCCACCCAGCCCCGCTATGCGATGTCCAGCAATCTCTACTACCCGGCCATGAAGGCTGCGCTCAGCGAGGCCGCAGCCATAGAGGTTATGCCAGTAGGACGATTTATCGCCGTCGTGGTTGCCGTGGATGAACCAGATCTCTGTCTGCTCTAGGATCGGGCGCAGGATCATGTCCAGGGGTAAGCTGCATTCGAGGTCACCCAGAAAGACCACTGCCTCGGGACGATGAAGCTTCACCAGTCGGATCACATGATCAAAGCGCCCATGTACGTCGCCGAGAAACCAAATCATTTCTTAGATCCTGCTGCAATGTTGCGGTTGGATAGCGACGAACCGTCCGTTAATTGCGCCACCCTCCCCATTCACCAACCCGCTCCTGGTGCCGCCGATTCAGCACTGTTCGGCTAGGCAAGCGCTGACGATTATTTCCTCAGAGGCTTCTCGTCGCGTCGGCTCACTCCGTAATAGCATTTGCCGTCCTTAGCCATTCGCCAAGGATCAAAAAATTTACGCAGATGAGGGAGCTCACAGTCAGGGTTATTCGCGAGCTGCCGGCGTACTGCCGTCCGATAGCTCCGGTGCCATGCTTCTTTGTCGACATGCTCGCTTACAGCTGAGGTGATGCCGCGAATTGGAGTTTTGCGACGACTTCTGCTCATATGTGGGTTCAAGACTGATGAAGCACGCTCTTGCGTGCTTGCTCTACTAAGCAGAACATTCAAGTCTAACACGACTGTGCAGGATCCAACACTTAAGGCCCATCGAACTCTCGTCACTGATAGTCGGTGACTGCTTGAAACCTATGCTCTGCCGAAGGCGTAGCCCATACCTCCCACATGTCAGGAAAACAGATGCACGTTTCTTACTCCTCATAAGCGGCACCTGAGGGAAGCTTTTTCGAAAGCACCTCATGGAATGCATTGCGGTGAAAAACAAGCTCACTTCCAAGTGTTTCGTGCGTATTCATGCGATCAGGATTGACCGTACCCCGCTTGAATTGACTCAGATGGAGTTTGTAGGCATGCAGCTCATCAATTTTTGGGAACGAGTGGGTAGCACGGAGTTGGTAGAAGACAAAGTACGCGGGATTCTCTGGCGAAATGGTTTGCACCGCGCTCAGAAACGCTGAGCCACGCTCCGGTTGATCCTTTTTGCGACTTCCCCGATAGGTATCAGAGCAGGTGGTGCTTAGATGCCAACCACGGGCTATGCGCGTGCTTACCCCCTTCGCCCTACTGCATTCCCCGATTTTCATGAACGGAGTAGCTGCTGCAGAGAATCGGTAGAAGTAAACCCCCAGTGCTCCGTTGAGGCCGGCTCGCTGCAGTTCGTTGAGCACTCTGCTTGATGGAGCGGGTGTCAAGAGGTCGCTTGGCGAGCGCAGACAGAGACAGAATACTCGTTCCTGCCCACTACCCCGGCCCGAGTCAGCTTCATAGATTTCACACTGCATGCAAACTTTCCATCTGTAGAGAATTTACGCTGCTCACATATCCAGGCAGCCAAACCTTGCTCATGCTTAGCTCAAGAATTTTACTCGGTAGAGGCTCACCTGTCTGCGCCATCCTCAACAGAGCGAGCCCTTTCGGGGAATGGCGTGGCCTACGAGCGACGCTCGAACGAAACAACCCGACCTTGAGAGCGAAAGCTCAACAGCTCTATTGGGGCTTGTCACATTTGGACGTTAGCCCCGCATTGAGCACAAGGGCTAAAACGGTTTGCCGCCCTTTTGGTTACTACTCTGAGCAAATACAGTCATTTTCCATTCGCTTCCGCTGCATTCGCTGCAGGGAGGGAGCTTCGTGCACTCACGGTTTATTAAATCCTCGTAGCCGCATTTTTGGCACTCGTAAATTCCCGGATAAGTTGGTTCACTACCCGTTTTTTGGGTTTTCTGAAAATGCTTCTTGCTCGCATCGTTCGCCGGAATTACCTTTTTTTGACCAGTATCACTTATAGCCATTGCTCACTCTCTAGGTTTGGATTGATTTGGCCTGGCAGCGGATGCTCCCAGGTACCTAGAGAAATGAGGTAATGACTGATGATTTCAAGAGGCCACCATTAAAAATAATGCGGGATTCGGCTATCGCTCCGCGTGGTTTGACAGGACGGTTCGCCGTCGTGTGGCGCGATTCCGTAGCCTAGTAGGGACAACCGCTTCGGAGATGATGGGCACATGGTGATGAACCGATGCGGTTGGAGATGTCATCCTGTAGGCGAGCAGACGTCAGTACCCCAAAAGCCATTTTCTCAGCGTTACGGCTGTGTTTGCTTTGGCATCCAGTACCATCCACAGCTCTTCCTCATACCCTGATAGCTTTCCCCAGACGATTCGATGATACAAGCCGAGATACTCCCAACTCGTCCAATTGTCATCGTAGGTGCTATCAGATGCTGGAAACAGAGCTATGTTTACCAGGCCTTTTTCGCCGTCTGCGATGCCCAACTCCCAAGGAACCCACCGACTGTCCTTGCTGTTCTCGGTCGTTAGCAGTACGAAGCGTCTTGTTTGACTAATGCGCTGCTTAAGTAAGGCAGCAGTTTCTGCTGAGGTGTAAGGCGGCATCTCAGGATCAATCTCATCGATGTAGACTCGTGCGCCGTGATTGTAGAGTACCTCCATCGCGCCCTCCAACAGCTCCTCATCTTTGCTAGAGTGCGATAGAAATGTGCTCGTACCACTGCTGGAGGTAACATCCGACACAGCGCAGTGAGCCTACCTCTAACGGGTGTCCGTGCAGCCGGGCAATGGCTGATCCCACACAATCGATACGTAACTGATGGAGCAGATATGTTTGCAAACAGCTTCTACGATCTAGACGAAGGATACGAGCTTCAGACCGTGATCAGTCGAAACGAAGGCGACGAGATCATTTTCGACTTTTGGCATTCGAGTGACGAGCAAACCTACACGGTCAAGCTGACCAGGAACAACGGTTCCATTTTCACAGGCGTAGCTACAAGCCGAGAAGCTGTTGATGTCGCTCAACTGACGTGCCGGGTCTTTATCGATCCTGATGCAGGCGATACGGTTATCTTCGGCACGAAGTGGAAATACCCCGATAACCCAAAAAATTTCCTGTGGGCTGTTCGACTCGCGGGCTAACCGCTTCTACAGAAACCCTCGCCCTCCTGCCGGTTAGTCACAGAAAGAAATGGCTTAGAATCGCCGACATTCAGGCCACCCATTCCGGAGGACGGCGATGGCAAGGGTGATCGATTTGAAAGATAAGAACCGACCTCCGAGCACCGAAGCAGAGGTGCCTAACGATGACTCTGCGACCTGCAGCGCTAGCCTACTCCCAGAGCAAGCTGGCGAGGTCGTAACACCATCTATCGGTGTCGACAGTACTGCACGGACAGGTGCGGATCTGTCTCTCGACCCTCCGAGCATCACAACCCTAGAGCAAGCAAAAGCTTCGTTAACTGCGATGGACACGTTGAACTCAATCAGCAATAAGCCATGGTTGAAGACCATGGCTCTGATTGATTCGATTAACAACCCACCGTGGAAAAAGGCCATGGCGATAATTCAGGCAATCGAGAATTCGCCATGGAAGCAGGCCATTGCGGCGTTCGAAACAATGGAGAATCCGCCTTGGAGGCAGGCGCTGGCAGCGGTTGACTCGATCGAAAACCAACCATGGAGGCAAGCCATTGCCGCTATCGATTCGATTGAGAATCCACCATGGAAGCAAGCCTTGGCAGCAGTTGGGTCGATCAACAATCCATCTTGGAAGCAGACGATGGCAGTGATCGAGTCAATGGAGAACCCGCCCTGGAAGCAAGCCTTGGCTGCGGTCGACTCAATCAATAATCCATCTTGGATAAAAGCCATGGAGGCTATCGAGTCAGCGCAGAATCCGCCATGGAAGCAAGCCATAGAGACGGCACTCCAGTCAGTCAACAATCCAGGTTTGAGAGTGGCTAGAGCAGCGCTCGAGTCATTGAAAGTTTCCTCATGGCGGAATGCTCTCGCTGAGCTGGACGCGATCACCAGCAGCTCAGCATTACGCATGGCCGCTGTGGCAATCGAATCCTGGGGAGATCTCCACTCTCCTCTTCTCGGCTACCTGGCGTCAGACGAAGCACGTGACCTCACCGCGATTTTGGGAGAGGTGGCACTTCAGAATCCCGAGTCGTTTTTATTTAGCGATACTATTGAGCACTCCGACCTACCTGCGCTCGAACGCCAGATCGTCGGCCTGCTAGATAGCGGTGATGCGATTGAGCAGCTACCGGCTACGGCCAGGTCTCACCTACTTCAGTACGCTATTTACCTATGTCACTTTGCGAAAGTGATCATGTACCTGATTGCCGTGTGGCAGGCCGTCGACTTCGTCCAGGGCAAATTGTCCAGCGCGAAAAGCTCAACAGACGTTAAGGAGTCTATTGCTCAGATACCTCAAGAACAGGCGAGCTTGCTGTCAGGCCATCGTGTTCTGATCAGAGACAGGGTTAACCTGAGAACTCAACCTTCCGAAAAATCCGAAATCAAAGCGCTGCCCAAAATCGGAGCAGTTCTTGAGGTATTGGAGGATGGGGAGGTATGGATACGAGTTTCCGTTGATGTCTCAGGCGAAATCGTCGAAGGCTGGATCGCTCGGCGGTATACTGTGGCATTAGGCATTCCGAAGCAGCAGTAGATCTTAGGGCGGGGGAGCTACGCGCACTACTATTGAAACGAAAAAGCCCGGCACTGCGACCGGGCTTTTTCGTCCGATGCCCAGGTTTGGGGACACTAAAATTTTCTCACCTACGCAGAACGAGGCTGAGAAAATGAATTGCAGATGATCCCAGTAAGTAGCGAACACGCTGCATCCTAAATCGCCGATTCACCACCCACCGCCAAGCATCTGGCCATCGCTCCCAGCGCATGACCCCTCCCCCTCATCTGACTGCATCTACCTACGTCTGTGCGGCACTAAGCTGCTCAGATCATTGTGAATTCTTCGCCTCTTTCACGGTGTGGCGTGCCTGCATCGGATCGTGCGGTTCTTCATTAGCGCACTCCGCCTTCTCGACCATCAAACGCGCTAAAGACTGAAACAGTCGCGTACTGCTTTCTGGCACCAACCCCAGCGTCAATGAGGCTATTGACCTTTCTCTTGACACATGGCCAAATGGTCGAGAAGCTGCCGATTTGTGATGTTTATGGTCAGCTGGTAGGCGGGAGGCCCGGGGCAAAGCCCCGGGCCTCCCGCCTACCAGCTGAGTGAAATCAAGCATTCTGCCCTCATTGCATGACCGGCCTTGCCAGCTTGGCAATCAGCACTTATGCTTCGGATCATACACGTTCGTTTGCTGCGACTCGTCGGCATTCGGAGCAACGTAGGATGCTATAGGACGATGCGTGTGTTAGCCTTTGTACGTGTACCTTTATCAGTCTAAACAGGCGCAATAGCGATGAACTTGGCCAATGTGCAAGCCCAAAGCCTCAGCTTCTCCAATATCATGGCCTTCAAGGACATGGCACGAGAGCAGCAGGTGCAAGCAGTGTACAGCGCTGATCGTAACGCTCTAGAGATGGCTGCCAGCTTAGTAAAATCGGCTCTGAGAGGGAACGCAGCAGCAATCGCGCGTCCTCGACGCTTTTCGGCAGCCTAAAGAGTGTCGCAGCCCGAGCAACTGCCTGAGGCTGCACCCAATCTGGTCGCTAACGCCCCGCTATCCCCTTTCCAGCTTTTGGAACGATCCGCAGTTTTTGTCACGCTTCGCGATCTGATTCAACGCGCCTTTCAGCCTTCAGTCCAAGAGGTTGTGAAGCAACATCACCTCGTGATTGTCGGCGGCCAGTCACTGGCCTTGTGGGCGAGGCAGTATCTCATCGACGAGCTGACCGGCGAAGAAGTCGCATTTGTGACCAGCGACGATTTGGACTTCATTGGCAATAGCTCTTCTATCGAACATTGCCGACAAGCCCTGAAAATCGATTTCCGCAAGGCATCAATTGAAGATAACACGCCAAATTTAGCCATCGGCCTGTACGAATGGCAAAAGGACAAACGGCTTGTTGTGGACATCCTGGGTGAGATTGCAGGCGTCGAAGAGAAAGTGCTGTTCAAAAACTTGTCCCTCATAGACCTAGAAGGCGTAGCGATAGCAGTCATCGACCCGATTACTTGCATTCAATCGCGCCTAGCCAACCTTTTCGCCTTATGGCAGTCGAATACACATCGTGAAGCAATCCGAACGAAGATCGCGATTAGAGCAGCAAACTGCTTCATCCGGGAGATCCTAGTTCATGATGGCTACCGTGCAGCTGCCACAGTTATTAGACGAGTTAAGAAGCTAGCACTTTCAGACAACGGCAAGCGCGTATTTGTCGAATATGGCATAGACGTCTTTAGCGCAATCCCGAACGATCCAGCCATTTTCCCCGCACTCTACAGCATTCACGAGCGACCTAAAAATTTGAGGCAGCTAGAAGATATTCGCCGAAGAAAGCTCGTTCAGTACAATCGCTTTGGACGAGCCGGCGACATCCACGAATCCCATACAAAGCCGCAGATAGCGCCGTTTGACAATAGGTAAGTGCACGATAGCTTAATCGCCCACTATGCCGCTGCGGCCGCAGGTACGATACCCGCCTGCTTTACTGTGATGACCTTACCTAACCAACTAGGCCGCGCAACCGCACCACCACCTACATTAACTGTCCAGGAATTGATGCTACCACTGAATTAGGCCTCTTCGGCTTCAGCCTGAAATACCTCAATAAGCTTCTGGTTGTAGTCGTCGAGGTAAGCCTGAAGCCCTGCACGATCAATCAGTCGCACGGCCGCCGTAGCTGCAAGCTCCTTGGCTGACTTAGTGAAGTAGGAGTTGGTTACAACCATTGCTTCATCGCAGCCATAGAAGGCTTTGGCTGAGATCGCCTGCTGCACAGCAGCATTGCCGACCGAACCGCTGTAGTTCTTGGCCTGGATCACCATCGTCTTACCGAATCGGCTCACGAACAGATCCGCGCCTTGATCAGCGGTCTTCTGAGTCTCTCGGACGTCGTAACCGATGGTCTGGAAAATTTCGACCAAGAATGCCTCGAACTGGAAGCCGTCCATCGCGTCGACCAAGTACATGGTGATGAAGCGATTCGGGTTGAAGTGCTCGAGTTGGCTCCCCAAACGCTCAACCAGGATGTCGAAGTAGATTTCTTCGCATAGACCTAACCCGGACTGAAATGTCTGAAGAGGAAGCAGTGGAACACCGGTTGTGGTGGCTGCCTGAGGGTTGAACTGCAGTCCCGGGAACGAGGCGTCGATTTCCCACAGGTAGTAGTAGAAGAGCGCCAAGTCCGCACGGAAAGTCGTACCAGCCTCTTCGATCCATGACCTCAGCGAGCTTGCTAGGTCAGATTTGATATGGCGGCTTACCTCTCGGGAGAAGCCGGCGTACACAGAGTTGAATGCGGTCGTGAGCAGTAGCTTATCTAGCAAGGTTGGAAGCTGCTCAAGCTCGTCAAAGCCTCTGCGAATCAGCACCTCCCTGAAAAGCTCACGCTCGGTGTAAACGCCATTCATCCGTGCACCTGGTATCGCTGCTTCATCACCGCCGCCACCTACTGGATAGCGGGTGGTGTGAATGAAATTGGTGAAATACGGCTGCTTGAGCTCTGCGTATTTTCTGAGAACGCTATTCAGCAAGTCGTTCAGCTGGGCCTGCTCCTTCTTCTTCCCCCAGATGTCCTTCAGGAACCCTTTCGACTGGTACTGGAAATCGGGGTAGAAGGACGGATCGAGCGGCGTCATACCTTGCTGGGTATGCTGAGGCTGTGCGGCCGGCTCTGAGGCCCCGCATCGGGAACAATAGGTCTCAAAGGTCGAGCGATGGCAATGATTGCATTGATAGATCACGGTATATCGTCCCTGTCTCGTTAGCCTTGCGCGGCCACCCGCTCTGCTTGCTGAATTGCTGGCTTAGGCAATGCCATGCGAAGGCTTTCACGATACTGCTCCGCCGGCGCCTCATGGGTGACCTCGACGACCGCATCATAATTCTCCCGGATGATTCTCTCGATCTCAGCGATGTCAGCTCGGAAGAATTCTTTGCGCCCGTTGACCTTGTTGAGGCGACCGGAAGCAAAGTGGTCGTGGAGCTTTGCTTCCAACGCGGGCGCATTGTTCGAGAACACCATTGCATGCACGTCGAACCAGAATGGCACCGATGCGTCACCCAACTCATCGACTCGATCCATTGGCTCAAGGCGACGTGTCATACCGATCTTGTAAATGCCCTCGCCGAATGCGCCGAGGTTAGAGATCACATACACATACCCGGCTTTGGCATTCTGCTCGCGATAATCTATGAGCTTCTCTTCGCTCTCAAGCTCGGCTCGACCGGCCTCAACCTCGGCCAGCTTCACCAGTAGCGCTGAACGCTCCTCATCAGTTTGCACTTGCTCTAGGCGAGCCTGGAGGTCACGCATAGCGGTTGTGAAGTGCTTCCGCTCCTTCGCAATTTTCTCACGGGCCGCGCGAATTTCTTGCTCAAGCTTCTGCTGCTCTCGGAGCTCTTCTCGGGCGCGCTTGGCCTCTTCCTTTTCCTCTTGCTTCTTGATCTGGAATTCATGGGCAAGGTGCAGCTCATCGAGCTTAAGGTCGAGGTAAACCCCAGAAATCTCTACGCTCATGATCTTGCCCAGACGGTTGCAAGCTTCATAAGATTTAAGGATTCGCTTCTCGCCCAGCTCGACGTTGTCGAATTTCACGCTGGCCACACAGGCATCAGCTTCATTGTTGAACGAGCGAATCACCAGCTTGATCATGTCGTTGACGAGCTTACGGCCTTGGGCCTGGCTGTTATTCACCGTCCAGTTCATGTTGCCGGTGGCCGCCTGCCCATTCTTGATCAGGACTTTCTGACGATCACGGACGTGATCCAGTCGAGCCTTGTACTCCTGGCTGCTGGTTAGCTTGAACTTGGGCTCATAGAGAGCGAAGCTTTCCAGGAGCAACGTCTCTTCCCAAACGAGTATCTGCCCCTGCAGATCTGTGGAGCGCTGGGCGAGAGCAGCCAACTCCCTTTCAGCACGTTGGGTTTGCTCGCGTACACCCGTCAGCCTCGCTTGCTCTTGCGCAATCAGCTGCTGGATATTCACTACATCCATGGCGCCGATCTTCGTAACGAGTTCTTGCAGTTGCGAATGCTGCAGCTGAAGCTCCGCAAGCTGTGCTTTAAGGGCTTCAGCACGCTGTCGATGGGCTGGGCCTTTCAGATAGTCGCTAAACGACATGGGTTCCCTCCTCGTTTGAGTCGAATGCTTTGAGCGGAGAAGCACGAGGTAGGTATGCGATCGCCCTACAATGATCCGCCGTGCGGAGCATTTCCGGCGTTAGCCCAGTGCACCTCTTCCCTGCTGCGAATGAGCGTAACCGGAGTGAAATCAGAAAGCCATCACGAAGACAGCAAGGGTGAAGCAGTTAACAAGCGTCCGGTGGTGCTGGTATCAAGCTGAAGCCTTGCCTTCCGCAACTCCTACTCCGCCTGGCGAAGCTCGTTTTTGATGCCAGTCCACATCAAAACCAATGTCGTGATTTTTTCGCGAGAGGCCGTCAACTCCTCCCCATCACGACAAGCTCGTTTTCAAGCAAAAGACACTGCTGCTCCAGCAATTCCTCCCGCGAAATGAAAGCGAAGCAGTCGTCGACGGTCTCATCTGAGTGATTCATTACGCTTGTCACCACCAAGAGTACAAATGTTCTCAGGGCGAGCTTAGCGAGCTATACTGTACGCATCAACAGTATTTCGACGGAATGGAGCCCACCCACCCGCCGCCTAGCCCAGCTGGTAGGGCAGCTTTTGAGGTGGAAAGCGGTTGCAGTGTCGAGGTCACTGAGGAAAGTCATACGGAGGAGCCGTACATGTCACTGAAGTCATCATTCGCCATCGTCCTTCGGGCGCTTCGCTGTAAGCGGAACATGTCGCAGCGTGACTTTGGTGATACGAGTCGGACTTTCCTTTCAAAATTGGAGGGCGCTCGATCAAGCCTCACGTTGGACAAACTCGAACAGGTGAGCCAGCGTCTTGAGTTGAGCCCCTTGACGTTGCTTGCTCTTACCTTGAGCCAAGAGTCCGGCAAATCCGCAGTCGACCTCATCGAAGACCTCCGGTCAGAGATTGAAGGCCTGGAACGCGATGGAGGTGTACCGGGTTTGGAAAAGACCGCCCATTGCATAACTGCTCGTAAGCCTCGCGAGCATCAGGCCTCGCTAGCCCTCTAAACCCAGCTCTGCTTTCAAGCTCTCTCATCACAGACAGCATTCGAGCAGCCGCTGGAAGTGACATGAACTCAATCGAGCTCGGGCTTCGATGGTGATGAGATCGTGGGCCACGGTTCATCACCGCTCCAGGTTTCTTCCAGAATGGTTCTGAACACACCACTGAGCCCAGGGTGCTTACCCGTTGCTTGGAGCTCTTGAACGAGCGCCTGTAGATCCCTGGCCTCTTGGGCCGTTAGGATCAAGTCGCAATAGTGCAGCCCTTCTGTAGCTTTTGTGAGCTGAGCTTTATGGTCGTCCTGCATGAAAAAGCCTCGATGTGCTCAGGCGTCGGCCCGTTTGCCTGCAACGCTGAAGATCACGCAAACCGATCTACGACTATACAAACAGCCAGGCGCGTGTCAGGAAGTCTACCTCTGCTCCGGCGTAGCCTCTGTAGAGCATTACACCCGATCCCATCTCAAAAAAAATGGGGGCGGCTCTGAAATTGAGTACAAAAGCAAAGCTAGCCGGCCTGAAGGCCGGAGGAAGCGACTACTTTAGAGAAGCTCCCAAGCCGCAGTCAGTCATCAAGACCCGAGGACAAGATAACTGTTCAAAAAGTAGACAGGAATGCTAGATGGCAACTGAAGGCCTGCGATGGAAGCGGTAGGTGCCGGATACGGTGAGGGAGACCTAGCACGCTGCTTTTTGTTGATCACAAAATATATACTCCGTCCCGCAAAAAAAATTTCAAGGGGGGTGCGTTGAAATATTTTTTCTAGTCGCTTCTTCTACCCCTGACACCCTCACTGAAAGCCCGCGTTTGTGGTGACTCTTCTCTAGCCACGCACGACCAAGCATCGCTCACATCCCGCCCTGGCGGGCTTTTTGCCAGCTACGCATCAGATGCCGTAAACGGAACGACTGAGCTCAGCAGATGAGTTCTGATTCACAAGCCATAAAAAACCCCCGCGAGCGGGGGCTTTAATCGTGTCATCACGACTTACTTAGAGACCCAGCTCTCGACTTCATCAGAGCCGTACTCAGCCTTCCACTCTTTCAACTGACGATGATTACCACCCTTGGTTTCAATGACTTCACCTGAGTGCGGATTCTTATACTGTTTGACCTGGCGAGCGCGGCGAGGTGCTTTCTCTACAGCAACAGGTGCGGCACGGCGGCCGGCCTGTGGATCCAGCAGGTTGATGATGTCACGCAAGCTGTAGCCGTACTTGGCCAGCAGGTCGCGCAGTTTGGTCTCAAACTCGATTTCTTTCTGAAGCTCGCTGCTGCCCTTCATAGCTTCCAGTTCAGCCAACTGGGCTGCCAATTTTTGCTCAAGCTGACGAAACTCTGCCAATCTCGACATGTGCGTACTCCATAATGTGTGGATGATCTTAAGAGAATCCTAACGCAGGTTAAGTTCAAACCCAAATGAAAATCAGGGCCACCAGTCATCGGCTTTCTTACTGCTGCTCCAGTAGCCGTATTCTGAGCTCGGCAAGTCCACGGATAGGTCAATAACTTTTCGGATATCTACTTTTAATGGATCAAGCAGCTCTACTTGTTGTGTAGCCCAGCTAACCCACATTGCCATTGCCATTTGAGTTGCTTCGTCCCGAGGCGAGGCTTCAATTGTCGCCTGGATGAATGCTCGCAGCCGCTGAGCGCGCTCCCAGCTTTCTAGATTTTTCGTCAAATTCTGACGCAGCTTGTCCAACCGACGCTGCTGGTCAATTCTCTCTGTGCGCACTCGCTCCTCCTCTGCCCGCCGACGGCGACTAGCCTCATCGGATGATCGTTGGGCTTTCACGGAAGCGGCAATACGAACAAAGCCCGTAAGGATCTGACCAAGCTTCGATTCGAGCTTCCCTGTTTTGCTGTCCGTCCAAGTTTTTTGAATCAGTACTTCGGATCGCGCATCGACGATGAGGAAGAATACGCCAGTGGGCTCCCACCCAAAGCGAGCGGCCCTCATCGCGGCAAAGTCAGGCTCCCATCGCTGCCCAGGCTTGATAGGTTTGGAAGCAGGCGGTGGAATATCGAAGCGTTTTATGCGCTCCTGGATCGTGATCAGTAGCTCTTCCCCGTCGACTCGCACGAAACTACCTTTACTACCTACACCCCAGGTGTAGCCCAGCGACTCACTGGCTTTGATCAAGGTGTCATAGAGAAGCGCGCAGCGATCCATCTCATTTCGGGAGATGTGCGAGTTCAATACCGTTGTTTTGTCGAATACCAGTGCATTATTGAGCTCTTTGGCCTTCCTCGCTGCACTTAGCCATTTTTTTACCAACGGATGAGGGTCAGATAACTCCGTGGGCACGATCAAGATTTTAGGGTCTTTGATTACATTTTCTGGCCTCAGCCTAGAAGCCTTCTCGACATTTAGAACGTGAAACGTGATTGGCGTGGTGAAGGCTGGGGGCTTTGGACGACGTGGGCGTTTTGAGATTGGCTTGGCCCAGTGCCCCCGGGTAGGCAACGTGATCCCCGCTTTGCGGCAGGCCTTCGATAAGCCCACATCCGAGACACCTATTTCCTTTGCGATGATGAGAACAGGTCGCTCCCACACCATTTCAAATAGCTGTTGAGGTGTGAATGTCTTTTCAACGTACATTACTCACCCTTTGTGGCATCCAAAGCGTTGTACCAATCAGCGTATGGCGAAAGGTCTACTCGACAGCGATTGTAGTCCGGGCTGCCGTCGTCCCACCAAACGGGCCCCCGCTCGCCCAGACCCACTTTCGCAGCATTCACTCGCGCACGCGCAGATTTGAGCATGCTCGAATCGTCAGCGCGCTTGGCCTTTTTGACATCTCGTCGAGCATCCATCAGGGCATGCACAAGGCGTTGCCGCTCGCATTCACTCAATGAAGGATTCGTGCAGCGCCAGAGCTGACCTTTGACAACGAAATAGCGTCCGTCTGGTGTCGTTGGATTCATAGCGCAGATCTCGTGAGCGATACATCAAGGACACCAGAGAGGACTCAAAGGCTGCACGCCAGAAGAAGACGGATCGCCATATTGCTGAACTGTCGTTCGTGGAGGCAGCGCAATCTGCAGCTGGATGCACGAGGGGAGCAAGACAGCTTTCAATAGCGCCATGGAGCACATTTGTACTCCAACCTCTTCCCTTCACTGCATCCACCAACCACCCTACCCCGCGTGTTTTCCGGAGCACCTTTGACACAGGTTATTATCGATAGCTGTTCACTCAGAGACACAGGCAGCGTATGACTGAACAAAACCGGCACGACGTACCATCAGCCGCTTTGACGGCGCGGGACGTCTTCCAAGTGTTGCGAGAGGCGGTGTTCGGGCGCCGAAAAATGACCAAGATTGGCAGCCAGTCCTGGGAGCAGGCGTACGCCTGCCATTTCGAAGTGGATATAGAGGGATGGCGGATCACGATCTACAACGACTGTGATGAGCTGGACTATTGCGAGCGGTGCGTTAGCCCGGATGGGCAGCGCTGGGATTTCGATCCTGGTAACCGGACAGATCCGGTTGCCCTGTTATCGACATGGGAGCATCAGAGCCTGGTGCGCATGTTAAAAGCCTTGTAGAGCGTTTAGGCGTGCCTTACCAGGCCCGGCTGTCGTGAACCGAGCCATCGCCTTGCGACGTCTCGGCCCTTCGGGCTTCCATCCGTCACGCCGCCGCGCTCCGCCCACGATTTCTCACTTTTTATCCTCTCAAATGACTCTATGCCGCTAGAACGACTTGGCCTTCCAAGCGGCACCTCTTGACCAAGTGTGGCGTTAAGTGGCCATTACTAGTGACTAGTCTCGGATGGGCCGCCAAGTGCGCGCAGCTGATAATCAGTAACGGCCTGAAACCTATGCTCTGCCAACAGCCGCAGGCGCTCGAGCTCCGCCCCGCTGACACCGTCGGCTTGCGCCTGGTGATAACGTTTCATAGCCTCCACGGCATCGGTGTACATCGGATGATCAGGAAGCAGGACGCTATTGGGATCCTTCATCATCGTGGTATTTCCTAGGGCCTATACGATTACATGAATCATAGCCTCGAATACCTCAGCTTCTGCGGTACCAGCTTCGCACTCCATGGAGACTGAGGAGAGCACCGCAATCCGCATGGCTGCGAATCAGCGGCCTTCCGATGCCACATCTCAACTCAATGTACCGACTGACCTAACGTACCGACTGCGTGCAGGTGATAGCCGGCCACGGTCAGGTGATAGGCCTCGACGCAAAGGCGCTCGGACTTTGTGCCGGGTCGGCCTAGGGCGATCGCTTCACTGTAGACACGGATCGCCCCGAGCGCTTGCTTCACTTAGCCATTCCGGCAGAGCGTTTCCGTAAAAGTCACGATGTGGCTGGGTGGAAGCTGGGTGCAAGACACGCATCAATGAGTTGAGCAGTCTCGATCAGTCGCTGGCTCAAAGCTGGGAGAAGCGTCACTGCGACGATAGATCTTCGTTGAGCGAGTTCAAGGACGATATGAAGAACGGCATCGGAGTGCCGCATGATTTCTATCAAATGTAGCCCACTAGGCCCGTTGGCTCCAGAGATCCAATTTTTTGTCGTTCTTTCACTCGCGTTAGTCCAATTTCGCAGGGTCTTAATAGCTCTGTGTGAAGTGCCAAGCTCGTTCAGCAGCGCTGACGCCAACGCATGGGCGTACACGTCAGAGCTTATTGGAAAAGAATTGCCCATTTTCGCGATCATTTTTCCACCTCCCAAATTTATTATTTGATATGCGCCGATAGGCATACAGCAGTCTTGCCTAGGGTAATAGGTATGCCACAAACCAACTGATAGGCCTGCCAAATGCGACCGAGCACATCATTTAGCGCAGAAACCACTAACAGGGCGGCAGCTTATGTCAGGATGTCGACTGAGCATCAGCAGTACTCCACAGAAAATCAGCTGGACGCTATCAACATTTACGCGCAGACCCACAATCTCAATGTTGTAAAAATCTATACGGATGCAGGGAAAAGTGGACTCAGTCTAGATGGGCGCGAGGCTCTTCAACGTCTGCTTGCGGATGTAGAATATAGAAACTGCGACTTCGCCACCGTGCTCGTCTATGACGTCAGTCGGTGGGGGCGCTTTCAAGACCCAGACGTCAGCGCAAGTTATGAAGTACGCTGCCGGCAAGCAGGCGTTAGAGTAGAATATTGTGCTGAACAATTTGTAAATGACGGCTCCCCCGTGTCCAGCATCATAAAAAGCATGAAAAGAATGATGGCTGGCGAATACAGCCGCGAACTTTCTGTGAAGGTATTTGCCGGCCAGTCACGTTTGATTCAGCTAGGGTATAGGCAGGGCGGCACTGCAGGTTACGGCCTACGACGCCACCTCATAGACCAAGCTGGCAGACCTAAGGCAACGCTTTCCTGCAAAGAATACAAAAGTCTTCAAACCGACAGGGTAGTTCTAGCGCCTGGGCCAGACGCTGAGCGAGAAGTAGTGCTAGAGATATATAACTCATTTATTAAAAAGGCTCTGACAGAAAAAGAAATTGCCGATTCACTAAACAGGCGCGGGCTACTTACTGACCTAAACAGGCCATGGACGCGCGGTGTTGTACATCAAATTCTTGTGAATGAAAAATATATCGGCAACAACGTTTGGAACCATACATCAGCAAAACTAAAGATGCCTCGCATCGCCAACCCCGCGACTGAATGGATAAGAGCCGACGCAGCATTTCCAGCAATAGTTGACCGCTCGCTATTTATTGCTGCCCAGGCAATAATTCAGGCTCGTACTCGCTTATGGTCAAACGAAGAAATGCTGACGAGTCTAAAAGACTTATTTCAAGAGCGAGGGTGTCTCTCAGGCCTTATCATTGACGAACAGGAGGACATACCATCAAGCAGCTGTTACCGAAAGCGGTTTGGCAGTCTGATTGACAGCTATCGTCTCATCGGATATGAGCCGGCTAGGGACTATAGTTTCATTGAAGCCAATCGTCATCTACGAGAACGTTATCCTGAGATACTCACTGATACGCAGCAGAAAATTGAGGCTGTAGGAGGACGAATATCCATAGATCCGAGCACTCAACTAGTACTTGTTAATGACGAGTTTACAATTTCCATTGTACTCTGCCGTTGCCAGCAAATAGGAGCGGATCGTCGACGCTGGCAAGTAAGATTCGACTTCAGCCTTTTCCCGGACATCACTGTCGCCGTACGCATGCTCCCAGGGGAAGAAGAAGTTCTTGATTACTATCTGTTTCCTATGATTGATCTGGTAGCGCCTAATTTGCGGCTCGGCGACGCAAACCCCCGAGAACTGGAATTGTATCGCTTCGAAAGTTTGGAAATCTTGTCCACGCTGAGCAAGCGATTCCACCTGACGAGCGCCGCGTAATGAACGCGCCTCAGGATGCTCCGCTGACACTACATGTCGCCCGAGCTTCGTCTATTGAACAAATCCCCTTAGAGCTCATCAAGGTTATTAACCCAAGGCAGCGCAATAAGAAAGTTTTCGCCAGATTAGTTGAAAATATAGCAAATCTAGGATTAAAAAGACCTATAACTGTAGCCCGCACTAACGCAGGCTTCGACCTAGTGTGTGGTCAAGGTAGATTTGAAGCCTTTAAGGTGTTAGGAGAGAGAAAAATCCCTTGCGTGGTGATAACTGCTAGTGAAGTGGACAGATATCTGATCAGTCTAGTAGAAAATCTCGCGCGGCGAAAGCACTCGAACCGCGACCTGCTAGAAGCAATAAATTCGTTACATGATCGCGGATACACCACCAAACAAATATCACAAAAGACGTGCCTAGACTATAACTATGTTGGCGGAATACTAATTTTACTAAGGCAAGGTGAAGAGCGATTAATCAGCGCTGTAGAAAAAGGCTGGCTACCAATTAAAATTGCTATAACAGTCGCACGCTCAGATGATACTGTAACTCAAGCAGCCATGCTCGAGGCATATGAAAATGGGTTGCTGAAGGGCGAGCAATTAATGAAAGTCCGCCGCTTAATCGACAATCGTCGCGCTGGCGGGAAATGCTTCAAACATCAGAAAATACCTGTAAAGATCACTACCTCCCGCCAGCTTCTTAATGCGTATCAATCTGAGGTACGCAGACAAAGATTGATGGTAAAGAAAGCGGACATCGGCGAACAACGTCTATTATTTATCGTCACAGCATTAAGAAAACTTCTCTCTGATGAGTATTTTTGCTCCCTGTTGAAGAGTGAAGGCATTGAGGACATGCCACAGGTTTTAGCGGATCGCGTCAAGGGAGAAATATGAACGAAGTTAAAAGCGCGTTTGATAGCAGGTTATTAACTTTGGCAACATCTCAACTGCTGCCATCACGAATTATCCCAGCATCAACTCTCAGCTCGCCTAAGTATTTAACGATACTAGCATCCGTACGAGAGCTTGGAATCATTGAGCCAATAGCTATACATCATGAGCCGATTGACTTGAATGAGCAACCATCGAGATATTTAGTACTTGACGGACACCTGCGACTAGCAGCGTTAAAACAGCTAAGCGCTCGACATGCACTTTGTATGCTTTCGACCGATGACGAGGGATTCACGTATAACAGACAAATAAGTCGACTAACTCCCATTCAAGAAAGCAAGATGATAACTCAGGCTATCGAGAGAGGAGTTTCTGCCGAGCGAATCGCTGAAGTCCTCAATATTAGCCTTGACCGGATCCAGCTGAGGCAAAACCTACTAAAAGGAATAGCGAAAGAGGCCATCGAACTATTAAAAACAAGAATGGTTAGTCAGCCGGTCTTCCATGCACTTAGAAAAATGAAGCCAATGCGGCAGATCGAAGCTGCAGAAATGATGATTTCTGCAAACTGCTATACCGGACGTTACGCGCAGATGGTATTGACCGCAACAAGACCTGAGGACTTATTGGAGACTAAGACCTCAGTCGAAGGTGTATCTCCTGAAAATATCGTGAAAATGGAAAGAGAAATGGAGAGACTTTACCATGATTACCGGCTTGTTGAGGATACTTTGGGAGAAACCATGTTGGTTCTGGTTGTAGCAAAAGGCTATTTGACTAGAATTTTACGCAACGACTCAATTTCGGCGTATTTGCAACGTTTCGAGCCTGACTTAGCTCGAGAACTAATGGGAATTATGGATGCAGTCACAGCAGATGCGAGAAATCTAGAGCGGGAGTAAGGGCCCTACAGTTCAGCTTCTTGACCTTTGAAGGATTGAAGACAGCCGAGAAAGCCGTACTGCTACGATTCAGTGGTCTATGGCACCATGTCTGTCTAATGTACCGACTCACCTAGCGTACCGGCTTTGTACAGTTGATAATCGACCACGGTCTGGTACAGGTGATCCGCTGCAACGCGAAGGCGCTCGATCTCGGCTTCGGGTCTGCCCTGGGCCATTGCCTGGTTGTAGGCTCTGATGGCCTCCAGCGCTTGCTTCAGAAGAGGCTCACCTGCTTCCGCAATTCCCAGCACTGTTCGCTTCATTTGGTTGCCTCTGCGTCGTTAATCATTCAATGTCGCGCTCTATAGTATGACTCTTAGCCCCTTCGGGGATATGCGATGTGACGCAGCCGCATGTACCCTATTTCTGACCGCTTCGCGCTCAAAGATTGGGACAGCGTTATTTACAGTAAACAGTCCAGAGCTCATCAACTCGAGTGGTAAAGCTCTGACTCATCATCTCCCGGCGCATACCCCAGCTTGGATCGACCGGCACGCTTGCCAGCCGCATCGTCCCCCTACCCCACCTAGCATTCACCGCATCGAGCACGCCCATCAACTTCTCGCTCGCCACAGGCTGAGCAGCCGCGAACAGGTCACCGGTAATCTCGTTTGGCTGGGTGAGGTCGAGGAGCAGCACCTCCGCCTTGCTGTAACGGAAACCTTCACGGAAAACCCGCTCCACGCCCTCCTGCGCAACTTTTGTCAGTAAACGCGTATCGTCCGTTGGATATGGCAGCTCGACCAGGACGCCGTTGGCGTACTTCGCCTCATCCGGATTGAACATGCCCGTGCGGATGCTCACTCGAAGCCGTTTGCAGAGCGACTTCTGGGCCCGCAGCTTCTCGGCAGCTCTGGATGTGTAAGTTGCAACCGCCTCTTTGATTGGAGCCAGCTCGGTCAGTCGGGTACCAAACATACGACTACAGCAGATCTCCTTTTTGGGTGGGTCTGACTCGTCCAGCTCAAGGCAGCTGGTGCCGCCAAGCTCACGCACAGTCTTCTCCAGAACCACGCTGAACTGTTTGCGAAGTGACCAGGCATCAGCATGGGCAAGCTCCCATGCGGTTCGGATATCCATTGCCGCCAGGTGGGCGGACAGGCGACGGCCAATGCCCCAGACATCACTCGCGTCACATTTCTTTAGCACCCAGTTTCGCTTTACTTCATCGCGCAGGTCGACGACACCACCGGTGTGGCTCTGCCATTTCTTTGCGGCATGATTTGCCAGCTTGGCCAGGGTTTTGGTTGAGGCAATACCAACGCCGACCGGGATACCTGTCCGCCGATAAACCTCGGAACGGATCTGTCGGCCCAGGCGCTCAAGGTCGCCGGGCATACCCGTGAGCTCAGCGAAGGCTTCGTCGATGCTATACACCTCTACGGCGGGCACCATGGACTCGATGACCGTCATCACCCGCTCGCTCATATCACCGTAGAGCTCGTAGTTCGACGAGCACGCAACGATGCCATGCTTGCGAAGTTTGTCCTTAATCTGGAAATACGGTTCACCCATCTTCACGTACGGCTTCGAGCATGAGGATCTTGCTATCACACAGCCATCATTGTTGCTGAGCACGACGACAGGCTTGGTGCGAAGGTCGAGACGAAATACACGCTCACAGCTCGCGTAGAAGCTGTTGCAGTCAATGAGGACGAAGACCCGCTCAGGCTTTGTCATGGCTTCGCACGCTGTAGGTCACCACACCCCAAACCTGCAACTCCTCTCCTTCGAGCAGGTACCGAGATGGATAACGTGAATTTTCGGATTTGAGCACCACCTGACTGCCATCTCGGGCCAGGCGTTTACACAGGGGTTCGCAGTTCACAGCCGCAATGACAATGTGGCCAGGTTCAGCCTCGATGGAGCGATCTACGATCACGAGGTCGCCAGGGAAGATGCCGGCGCCGATCATGCTGTCACCCTCCACCCGTACTAAGTAGATATGCGGGGCTCGCACGTCGAGCAGCTCATCAAGCGAGATCCGCTTTTCCAGATGGTCGGCTGCAGGTGATGGAAAGCCCGCTGGGACACGGAAGGAAAAAAGCGGAAGCTTTGCTCCGCTTGGTTTTAGAGGGCCGAGAATGGTGATCATGACGAAATGCCTATACTGTATATCTGTACAGTTAAGCGATTTGTCTGCATTTGGTCAACGTCGCCTCATCAGCTCATGCAGGCACCTCGACCTTGTGATTACGTATTTTTCACACCTGATACGAGACACTCCAACTATCCCTACGTGTGATAGACTTTGCCCGCCATGGCGGCCCAAGAATGCGTGATCGCTGACATCTGTGCATAGCGACCACCAGAGTGCTAATTTTCACGTCTATGCCACCCGCTGCGCAGCAGGCAGCTGATCGGTCGCGAGTCGTCTTCCACGCCCTACTCGCAGGGCCAATGCTGAATCATCGACTCACCTGGCCGAGAGTCGAGCGCGTCTTAGTGAAGAGCCATGCAAAAAACACGCATAGGCTATTCAAAATCTCACATCTGATTAAGCGTCTTGCCGCCGAGCTGCTCTGATAGCTCCTAGCACCGCTACGAAATCTTCCGAGTTCACTCGTTCGACAATGCACGCGTTCCATAGTGATGGAATGGCATGAGTCTCGGCTGTCAGCAAAGCAGCCTCCCAGTAGCCTTTCAGTTTCAAACTCCCACCACCCACTGCCAGGCGCGAGGGGTTGAGCAAATTTATGATACTGGCCATCCCAAGACCCAATGCATCACCCCCGGCCCTTACTGTTGCCATGGCGATAGGGTCATCATCATTTGCCAAACGTGCGAGTGCCTCGCCACTGATGCCAAGCAGGGTGGCCATAGCGCCGCCACCAGCTATTTCATCCAGCCGCTTAACTGATCCATCAATGTGCAGCGGGAGGTACCCAAGCTCGCCAGCCCAGCCATTAACACCACGTAACCTCCGTCCGTGCGTCATGAATGCGGCGCCGATGGCAGTGCCAGCCATGATCACGCCACCTGTAAAATCATCGCTAGCATCCTGCATTTCTTCCAACAGGGCCGCCTCTACATCATTGATGACTGTCACCTGGCACCCAAGTGCTTTGAGCGAGGTTTCTGGACGCCAGCCTGTCAGGCTGGGTAGGACATCGCAGCTAACGATCTCGCCGTCGGAAGCGACCAGACCAGGTACCGCGATACCAATACGAGCCGGGCGTATATTCAGATCATCTATGAAGGCGCGGAGCTGGGCGGAAAAGTCTTCGGGTGTATAGCCGGGCCCAGTTTCAAATCGTCGTGAAAAGGCTCCGCATAATAGCAGTAGCTTAGTACCGCCCAAGTCGGCGCCAATGATGATCTCATTCCCTTCAGGGGTACTGTGCATTGCGATACCTTTGGTTTGGGGTGGACATCTTCAGGCCTCGGGCTTGAATGGCCCATCATTTAGTTGTACGCGATAGTGTAGTGAAGGCACCTCAAGAACTGGTAAGTCACGTTAGGGGATCGCTGAACAATGGGTGCACTGAGGAGGAGATTCAGGAGGTGGTTCTGCACCGCGCGATGTATGCCGACGTCCCCGCGTCCGCAGAAGCTTTCCGGGCAGCGCAGCAGGTCTATGATCTTCAAGAAAGCGGCCCTACGGTGCCCACAGTTTTCAAGCATGTGCAATGAACCGCCAAGGCCTTCCAAAGCATCACGGGGGCGCAACGATTGCCGCGTCACGTTGCATGCTGACCGCTTAAAAACAACCATCTGACATATTTCCCAGTCCTCCTTCGACAGCATTTGTGCCCGCGAATGCGCGCTTCCTTTACAAGTCTTGCACATGAATACGCTCGGCCGCGCCATGAAAGAGCCTCTGCCCCTCCCGTGAGCATCGTGCTTGTCTCCCTGGTGCCCTCAGATGAACCAAAGTCAGGGATTGCCGGTCAATCCGTAACAGAAGATTGCAACGGATGAAATACAGCAAATGGTTTCATTTGATCTGCAGAGGATGCTCATTGGCGAATTCCCGCTGACCTTTCTATTAGAGGTCGCTCTCCGCGCATCAGCGGCTTTTTTTGCGGTGTTCTTCTTTCTGAAATTCAGTGGTCGACGCGGAATCAGACAGTTGTCCCGATTCGAGCTCGTGGTGATCCTCACCTTGGGCTCAGCCGCAGGCGATGTTACTTTCTACGAAGATGTCCCTCTCCTCCCGGTTGCATTGGTTTTCCTCACGCTTTTGCTGCTCTATCGCGGAACCGTCTACCTGATGAGGCGCAGCAAAACATGCGAGGCCTGGATCGATGGATTGCCCATCACGGTCGTAAAGGACGGCATGTACGAGATCCATTCGCTGCGGAATTTGAACATCTCGTCCAATGAGCTTTTCATGGAACTGCGCCAACAAGGTGTGGAGCATCTCGGCCAGGTTCGACTCGGCCTACTGGAAACCGATGGCGATGTCAGTCTGTATTTCTATGGGCCAGATGACACACGGCCAGGTCTGTCAGTGCTGCCAGCTGAACATCGTCCGGAGTACCTAGCCCCGCCGAACGCTGGCCTACATTGCTGCGTCAGCTGCGGCTTCCCAACCTTCCATGAGCCTCAGGACTCAGCCGAATGTGAACGCTGCGGACATAACGTCTGGTCACCTGCACTGGATACCTTACGCAACCGCTAGAACACATTTTCACCGTTGCTATCCCACACGACGCCATCCCACCCGGGCGGGTTTTTAGCCTACCAATGCTGATCAGCTTGGACGGAGTGGGCGTACATCAGTGCTTCGTCCGCGAGCTCCAACATATCGGCCAGGGTTCCTGAGTCCACGGCATGCGTATCACGTAATGAATATGCTTGGTGCAGAAGCTCTCTGTGATGTTTCTTAGGTGCGAGGAGCAGGGCCTCGGTGTCGTTGAGCAGCTGCCGCCACTCTTGGATCGACATTACCGGCAGATTGGTGCCCGTCATGGCAGCATCCTCTTTACTGTATACGCATACAGTATTCAGAAAAAGCCCGGCTGCATAGGTAGTGCAGACGAAATGCGCCTGCGATGAGAGTTAAGGTTGGCCGAAATTGAGCAGGGCTTTGCCCAACATCCCACAAAGCCTGGTTCGGCATACACAGCTTGGGTTCAAGCAAGCGGTACGCGAAAGCCCTCGCCCGATGCTCTTCACGTCCTTTTCACATGCGATGTGGGAGCGTTAGTTATCCCTACGTGTGATAGAAGCTCCCTTGCCCGCCTAACAGCGGGCTTTCTTTTGCCCGCAATTCTTCATCGATTCTGGCCATTCGTCCGTTGGGCTGTCCGATTCATCGACCATGGCTGTCATCTGAGGACACTAGCCAGAGCCTTTCTCATGCGACAGCTATTCCAATCGATGTCCCTTCCCCTCGCCTGCACGCTGCTGTGGGCTTGCTCCGCTCCCGAAACGAAGTCTCCCGTTGAGACACCAGGCAGGCCCGAGTCTGCTAAAACCCAGCTGCTGGAAGCCGGCGCCGCTACGCTACAGTCCAAGCCGCCCATTGAGGCCATCAATACCTACCTGGATGGCTTTCACTTTTACAACGGGCATCCGGACGTGCAGATGGAAGCGCACCATTACTGCTCCATCCTGAATGAGGATGTCATCCAGTGCGTGATCCTCGATGGGAACACGAAGGGCGCGAAGATCATGGGCGTCGAGTACATCATCGACGAGAAGCTTTTTGCCGGGTTGCCACCCAAAGAGAAGGCGATGTGGCACAGCCATGGTTACGAGGTCTCCTCTGGGCAACTGGTCGCCCCAGGCATTCCTGCACCTGCTGAGCATGCTCTGATGGAGCGCTTGGCGCATACCTATGGGAAGACATGGCATACCTGGCACACCGATCAGGACAAAGCGCTGCCTGTGGGTGTGCCGCAGTTGATGATGGGCTTTACCGCAGATGGGCAGGCTGACCCGGCGATGGTCGAACAGCGCAACCGGCGCCTGGGTGTGGATGCTGCAAAAACTAAAGCCGAGCGGGCTGACATTCGTATTCCTGAAGCTGATCCCCAGGCGGATGGCTGGCAGCACGGTAACGTCATTCAAATCACCGATCCAACTGGCGCGCATCTGCACCGCCCCGCTACATCGACTCCGGCGAATACCAACAGCCGCTCTAGCCAATAGCACTTGGGACAGTTCTATGTAGCTATGCCTTGGGCGTGCCCCTATGGGGACGGCTGTCGTAAACCGAGCCGGCCTTGGCGGTCTCGGCCCTATCGGGCTTCCATCCTCACGCCTATGGCCCATCCTTGGGCCGGCGCGCTCCGCTTGCTAGTTGCCGTCACCCAAACGTCCGGCCTAGTGTCCTTGTCTCAAAGTGAACGTTCAGCGATCCACACCACTCCATGTACCGCACCGTGTTTCGCGACAACACGGCAAGGGAAGGATCCCGATCAACATCCATGGAGGGGAAAGCTGTGAGCGTCACCTTGAGATGTCTCAAATGCGGTGGGCAAGACCTTGTAAGGCCACGGAGGTTGAACAAGAAGGCCATCCTCACGTGCCGAGGGTGTGCCGCCATTGCCAATTACGGCGATCTGATGGAGGCAGAAGGTCGGCGGCTCATCGCCGACATCAGGCAGCGCCTGCCTCTCTTGGAAGCCGGGTAGTCGTACATCGAGCGCGGACAACTGCCCAAGCTAGGCATGAACGTCTCTTGAATCGGAGAACGCGATCCCTGGGCGGTCAATCAGGCTCGCCTGCCACAAGACTTAGGTGCATAAAGGAAAATGCGGTACATCGAAGAGTCACCAAAGCCGGTTAGCAAATTTGGTCATCCTGGAAGCGGCCTGAATCGGCCTGAATCGGCCTGCATGCAAATTCAATGTGAGCCTTCTAGGTCGTTATATTGACCGAATCGGTCAATGAAATCTATAGTTACAGTCCAAACTCCCCCGTGCGAGGCGATCATGCCAGTCGAACTGCATCACATACTGCTGGTTTTCATGGTCTACATCCTTGGCGCAGCGAGCCCCGGGCCAAGCAATATGCGGATCATGGCTGTCGCCATGCAGGACGGACGCAGATCAGCCCTTTGCCTTGCTGCTGGTGTCGTCAGTGGATCGCTTTTTTGGGGGAGTCTGGCAGCAACAGGCATATCTGCGGTACTGAAGGAGTACGCTCAGGCATTGGTAATCCTGAAGATCATGGGTGGGGCCTACTTGCTCTACCTGGGCTTCAAAGCAGCTCGTTCAGCCTTGAAAACGGATAAGCAGCTTGCCAATAGTGCAGGCCTGCCCCCGCGAGCTTCTGGATTCAAGCTTTATCAGCGAGGTCTGTTGATGCACCTGACGAACCCCAAAGCCCTCTTGGGCTGGATGGCAACCATGAGCCTTGGTCTCGGCGCACAAGCGTCTCAGTCGACAGTGGCAATCATCCTGGCAGGTTGCGCAGTTCTAAGCGTTACCATCTTCTGCGGATACGCAATCATATTTTCAACTGCTCCAATGATTCGCGCCTACCAGCGTGCTCGTCGCGTCATTGAGGGCTCACTGGCCATAGTCTTTGGAGCAGCGGGCTTCAAATTGCTGATGTCCCGTTTCTAACTCTTGCATCGCCACAGCTTATGGCCCTTAACGGAGTAATAAAACTTTAGTTCGAGTATCTGCTCCACCCACTTTTCTACGCAAAAAAATGGCCACACACAGACATGTGTAGCCCTCGCAGTTAAATTTCAAAATCAACGCCGCACTAAATTTCTTTTAGTGTACTGCCCCCACGCAACAGAGCAGATCATCAACGTGTTCCAGAGGCTTAAAAATTTTATCTTCATGGTGCTACCTACTATGGATTCAAGATGGTGCCGTGATCAGCACTGGTTGAGCGAAATCAGGCTAGGCAATCCAAGCCCTTAAGAAAAGCTATAATTCCTAACCCAGGTTAAGCCTTCCTAATCCGGATACTGATCATGAACCTTGTGCATCCACAAGTCGCGGCATTCATCGCTGTCTTGGAGGAGAAGAGCTTCGAAAAGGCAGCCAGCCGCCTATCGGTTACTCCTTCAGCGATATCACAGCGCATCAAGGCTCTGGAGGATCGCCTCGGCCAGGTACTCATCGATCGAGAATTTCCCTGCCGCCCCACGCCCGCCGGTGAATGCCTGCTGAGCCGGGTGCGTCCCATGCAGATCCTTGAAGCCGAGGCCTTGGCAGACTTCCTGCCAGGTTTCAGTAGCTCGGCTTTCGCAACCTCAATCTCTATAGCAGTGAACGATGACTCCCTTTCCACCTGGCTCATCTCCGCCTTGGCTAACCTCCACCAAGAGCATGGATACCTTTTTGACATACAACGAGATGATCAAGGCCACACACTCGAATTTTTGAAAAGCGGAGCTGTAATGGGTGCCATTACCTCAGAAGCCCACGCCCTACAAGGCTGCCAAGTACATTACTTGGGATGCATGAGGTATCACGCCATAGCCTCCCCGAAATTCGTTCAGGACTACTTTTCTGAAGGTCTGGATGCCAAGGGGTTCGGACAAGCTCCTGTCCTTTCCTACAACCGCAAGGACACACTCCAGTCATCGTTCATACGAGGCGTTACCTCGCACGATGTAAGCCCTCCAGTTCACTACCTACCTACTACCACGGGCTTCATTGAGGCGGCAGAGCGCCACCTTGGTTGGTGTGTCGTCGCTGAAGGTTTGTTTGAAGCATCCCGTAACGCAGGAAGGGTCATAGAGATAGCACCAGGCAAGCATGTTGAAGTGCCTATGTATTGGCAGCATGTGGCAGTGCGCTCAGAAACCCTTCTTGCAGTTACCAAGGCTATTAAAGCAGCAGCTGCAACCAGCTTACACTTGTAATCAGGGTATCCGTAAATAACTCCATCGCGCTCCATACGTGCAATACACTGACGGACTGCGTTGCGCAAAAGGTTACTTTGGTACCTAGCTCTGCATGGGCAATGTTGGCGTTGGTGGTGAGCTCGACCAGGATCCGCTCACCCTGTGGGTCGAGCAGACGTTCTTTCAAGCAGTATCCCTATATGTCTCGAATACAGCTGGAAAGGCCATCGATATCTCCTTTGCTCAGCACAAGATGATCCACAGACAAACTGGCCGTCTCAGTCACTTCACCTTTCCACATGTCCAGCTCCGCCAAAAGTTGCGAAGACTTGCTGGGAGCAAGCTGCGCCAGGGTGACCATTGGGCTCGCAATGCTCCGACGATGCAGCCTTGCTGCGAGGGCGCCCGTTGCAGTCTGCGGATCGACAGCTGTTCCCGCCTCTTTGTACAAGGTGACCATCTCCGCTTTGACTTGCTCATCAGCAACGGCATACGAGTCAAACAACATCCGTGCCTGCAGCCACTGCTTGTTCCCAATACTCAGCTTACCGGAATCCTCGAAAGCAGCCATCAGGCGCTGCACGGTACTGCCGTCATGATCATAGAGTTCCCAGATAAAGCGCTCGAGGTTTGAAAAGAGTGAAAAGTCCATAGAGGGGGACAGCGAATGGCTGACCTCTCGGGTTGAGTAGCTGTTTTGATTGATGAAGCGATGCAGAGAGTCATTGGTGTTGGTTGACACAATGACCTGATTGATTGCCAGCCCCATTTTTTGGGCAATGAAGCAAGCATAGATCTCGGCGAAGCTCGCACCCGGTATGCTGAAACCAACAGGGCGCACTCCTCCACCAAGCTGCAAAGCACTGTGGAAAAAGAAGACGATCTGAGCTAAGACCCCCACCCAATTCGTAGAGTTGAAACTGATTGGAAGGACATCTTTCACCGGCCAGGCTCTGAGCACTTTGGAAACCAGTGTCTGGCAATCATCGAAGCTACCGCTAACCTCGATCAACCGAACATGATCTGAGCTGGATCCCATCAAACCAGCCAACCGATCGGCAGGCACACCGTCCTGGGGATAGAGGGCCAACACCTTTACATTGGGCACATCTTTGAAGGCTTCGACAGCTGCAAGCCCCGTATCACCATTGGTTGCCCCAATAACGACTGCTTGGCTGGGCGGTGTCAGAAAATATGTAACAAGCCGAGATTGGAGTTGGGCTGCGAAATCCTTGGAAGCCTGCGTAGGCCCATGGTGCAGCTGCAGAACCCATTCATTTGGGCCAATCTGCTGAAGAGGAGCTACCGCTCGGTGGTCAAAGCATTGGTAGCAGTCCTTCAGTATCGTCCTCAAGGCAGAGCTTTCAATTTCACCGCTCACAAATGGGGAAATTACACGAAACGCGAGCTCATCAAAGGGAAGCCATGACCAGCTGGCAATGGCTTCACTGTCAAAGTGTGGGAGGCTCTCGGGCACGTAGAGCCCTCCATCAGATGCCATGCCTGAGAGAACAACGCTACGAAAATTGGCAGGCTCAGCAGAACCACGAGTGCTTACGTAGTCCATATTTACTCCAAATAATAATTAAGCGACCATTCCGTGCTGCAAGATAATTTGTCAAGCAGCCCTAAAACAACCTTATGCACGAAGCGTACGCAACTGAATATAACAAATCCCATTATTTCATGGTAAAAACACCAAAATAAGAGCATTTTGATCGCGAACCATGCAAATCAAGAAAGCATGCTCGTTTTGGAATGCAAAAAAGGCCGCCCAATGGCAGCCTTTAGTCATTAATCTAGCTCATGCTGCCGACGATAACTTCATAAGCAACAAGCCACCTATAATCATAATAGCAGCTAGGATCCTGAGCGAGCCTGCCGGTTCGCCAAGAAATGCAATACCTACAGCAAAAGCGCCAACAGCGCCTATCCCTGTCCAGATAGTATAGGCTGTACCTAATGGCAAACTCTTCATCGAATAGGAAAGCAAAACAAAGCTTGCAACAACTGTAATGATAGTTACAACTGAAGCTCCGGCCTTTGTGAAGCCTTCTGATTGTTTCATCGAAAAGGCCCACACAACCTCGAGAATTCCTGCAATTATCAAACTAACCCAAGCCATCGACGGCTCCATTAAGAAGCCGGGTCGTCCCGGCAAGATTAACCCAAATTCAAGGGGTCGTCCCCTGGGCATCAGAACTCTGAAGCTAACTCAAGCTTCGATGAGCTCACTAGTAATTACAGCGCCCGGCATCATTTTCGACAAGCCGGTGATAAGATCATCTGCTGCTGCATTCAGTGCTTCAATTGGCATTTCAGGCAAGCTTTCGAGTATGAACCACATCTGTTTGGCCTCGGAATCCAGACGGGTTCGGATGCCTTGACGCCAGTTCCAACGACGGCAAGTCACGCCCCGATCATCACGCCAAATTACCTCACCAGCATCAGGTGGTTCATTCGCAGGCTCGCCACTTTTCATCGTGTCAAACTCTTCACTGCCATCAGCGAAGGTCAACCGGGGCATGCCAACGTAAGCGGCAAAATTCTCGCCACCCACTGGAATGGCATATTGAATGCTGATGGCATTGTAAAGGTCGACAACCGGATCAATTGTTGGAAGCTTCCCATCTTTTTTGACCCGCTTCAGGAGCGCCTCGGCAGAGCACGGGGTACGCTGCGGCTTCACACCAAACTTACGGAACGCGTCCCCCCAAGCAGCGAGGTGAGCATCAGCCCAATGTGCAGTGCCTGCCTCAACAACCTGATACGCACGCTCCATCGCTTCAGCGGCTACACCAGGATTGACGATAGGAGCCGCTTCTACGACGACGCTGACGGCTCGAAAGCCTGGAGTGAGCTCAGCAATCCTTGGGTCAATTGACGGATGTACAGAAAGCATCAGAGAATCTCCTAAACTGACCAATTTAGAGCATTTTACTGACCGATGACCAAAAAAGTCAATATATCGACCGATCCGGAAATCCATGTCCAACAGGTCAGCGAGGCAGTGGCTAAGCGGCTTAGGGAGGTACGCAAGCAGCAGAAAATCTCTCTTGATGAGCTTGCCCGTCGCTCTGGCGTCAGCAAGGGAATGGTTGTAGAGATTGAAAACTGCAAAGCGAATCCAAGTATCGGCATCCTGTGCAAGATCTCCGCAGCCCTTGGGTTGTCCGTCGCTGACGTCGTGAATGTGGCGAGCACTCCCACTGCCCGCCTAATTGACGCGCAGGAGATCCCGACGCTCTGGAACGGGCCCGAAGGTGGCACAGCTCGCTTACTCGCAGGCACAAGCGGGCCTAACATGATTGAGCTGTGGAAGTGGGAAATCAAACCTGGTGAGTTTTTCGAGTCCAGCGGCCATCCCACAGGCACCTTCGAGCTGTTTCATGTTGAACAAGGTACGTTGACCCTGGAGATCAGCGAGACAACGCTCATCATTGAACAGGGGTGTTCAGCAGTTGCGAAAACAGACGTCCCCCACCGGTACATCAACAATGGAAAAAAGACAGTGATTTTCGCCATGACCGTAGCCGAGCTTCATCAGTAAGGTTCCTTAAGTAAAAAAAGCCTCCCGGATAGGGAGGCAAAGAGGGTTACCTACGAAGATCAGGGATTCGGGAGGTTGCATGAGGTCTCCCGAATGAATTTCAGTTACTGAAGGTCTCGTCCAGGGCCGCCGAAATGTCCTTGATCAGGTCGTCAGCATCTTCGAGACCAATCGAAAGACGCAGGTGACCATACTCAAGGAACTCTTTTGGATAGTGCTCAGAGCCGCCGCGGGCCTCAGGGCCCACGTGAACGATGAGCGATTCGTCGTGACCGATGGAAACGGCTGAAGTAATAACCCTCAGTTTCGCAACAAAGCGGTTCTGCTTGTCAGAGTTGCCTTTCACAGCAAACGCCATGACACCGCCAAACCCTTTGCCTTCAAACTGACGACGGGCCAGTTCGTGCTGAGGATGGGACGGCAGACCCGGGTAGTAAACGTAGGCAATGCGGTCATCTGAATCCAGGAACGCAGCCACCTTCTCAGCCGTCGCGAGATGCTGACGGATGCGCAGGGGCAAGGTTACTGAGCCTCGCATGATCAGCCAGGCATTAAATGGGGAGATGACAGCACCTAGGTCAACCAAAGCATCATGCTTGATCTTGCCGATCAATTCTTTGCTGCCAATCACAACACCCCCCATAGCGTCACCATGACCATTGATGTACTTGGTCAGGGAGTGAACAACCAGGTCAGCCCCTTTGCTCAAGGCGTGGAAGAACGGCGGCGGGGTGAAGGTTGCATCGACCGACAGCAGAGCGCCATGCGCTTTGGCAATTTCTGCCAAGCCTTCGATATCAGCGACCTTGGTGGTCGGGTTCCCGATGGACTCGGTATGGATCAGCTTGGTGTTGGGCTTCATGGCCTTACGCACTGCGTCCAAGTCACCCATGTTGACGAAGGTCGCTTGAATGCCATAGCGCTCAGGAAGCAGCTCTGCGAACAGACGCCACACCGCTTCGTAGGTCACGTCGCCGACGACAATGTGGTCTCCACTTTTCAGAAAAGTGAAAAACACCGAGTGCAGTGCAGCAACGCCAGTCGCAAATGCGGCTGCAGCCTCACCTCCCTCAATAGCTGCTAGTTTCTTCTCCAGGCACACTTGGTTGTGGCCCGCGTTACGGGTGTAGACCAACCCATCTGGGCTCGACCAGTCCATGTCTTCCGGGTCATCAGGAAGACGATAAGAGTTTGCCATGACCAGCGGGGTGCGCACGGCGCCGGTGGTGACGTCCATAACGTTGCCACCATGAACTGCCTGGCTGCTAACGCCCAACGTGGCCAAGTTTTCTTTATCAGGACGCATCTTAATACCCTCTTGCTTATTGAGCTTCTTTTAATGTGGGCTTAACAGCCAACTCTTCGTTTGCTTCAGCAGCTGTGGTTAAAACCAACTCCTGATTTTCATCAAACTTCAATTTTCCGTTTGCGATTCCGTAAACTCGACCTCGAACCACATACCAACCAATCACAAGAACCGCTGCGTAGAAGGGGATAGACGCAGCGGAGTACGTACCTACTGGGTAGTCGCAAGCAATCAGAATGAAGACCAAAACGAAGAATGCCAGCGTTGCGTAACCGCTATAAGGCGCGAACAACATCCTGAATTTAGGCCGCTCAATAAGGCCTTGCTGGGATAGCTTGAAGAGTTTGAGCTGGCAGAGAATAATCACTCCCCAAGCACCAAGCATCAAAATGGCCGTCAACGACATGGCAATTTCAAAAGCTTGACCGGGCAGAAATGCATTCATTGCAACGCCAACCAGGGAAGCAATTGTCGTGAACATAATCCCTGCAAACGGCACCCCATTGCTGTTCATTTTCACAAGGAATGGCGGCGCGGATCCTGTTACAGCAAGGGAGCGGAGAATACGTCCGGTGGTGTAAATCCCGGCATTGAGGGATGAAATGGCAGCAGTGAACAACACCATGTTCATGATTGCATCAGCACCGCGCACCCCAATGGCACCGAAGAAGGTCACCAATGGACTCACTCCTGGGATATAAGAGGAGCTCGGCATAAGCAGCGAAAGCAGCAATATAGTGCCAACATAGAAAACAACAATACGGAAGACAACTGCTCGAATGGCTTTAGGCATGACCTTTTCAACATCTTTGGCCTCCCCTGCGGCTGTGCCAACAAGTTCAATACTACCGTAAGCGAATACCACACCCTGTATCAAAATTACAGCCGGCATCACACCATAAGGGAACCACCCCCCATGATCAGAAATCAACTGGAACCCAGGAACATGGCCGTCGATGGGTGTACCAAAGATAACCATGTACACACCCACGCAGAGGAATGTAACCAGGGCTGCTACTTTAAAAAAGGCAAACCAGAATTCCAGCTCGCCAAAAATTTTTACAGATACCAGGTTAATACCAGTAATAATCGCTAGCACACCCAGTGCGGAGGCCCATTGTGGGACGTCTCCGAGGAATGGAACATACGCCTTGAAGAAATTCAGGTAAAGCGCGGTCGCAGTGAGTTCAGCAATCGCAACCGTTACCCAGTTTGTCCAATACATCCAACCCGCTGCATAAGCCAGTTTTTCACCATAGAACTCTCGGGCATAAGACACAAATGACCCGGTGGACGGCCTGTGGAGAACCAACTCACCGAGAGCGCGAATGATGAACCACGCAAAGACACCGCACACAGCAAATGCAAAAACAAGTGACGGGCCGGCCTCAGAAAGTCGAGCACCTGCACCCAAGAACAAACCGCTGCCAACCGCCCCGCCAATCGCAATCATCTGTATTTGACGAGCTCGCAACGTCTTTTTGTAACCGACGTCCTCCGCACCAACATACTTAACCCTGCTTGCACGCTCAGTAGCTGGGCCAGCAGTTACACTCTCTTTAAAGCTCATACGCCAACACCTTGTTATTGTATTACGGCAAGGTGCAAGACATACACACCTTACATACGCAGCATATTCACATCGAAAAACTATCACCTCGCACACTCCAAGCCAGGTAGACCAGGATGGGGCGAGTAGAAAATTTATAAACGCACGGATAGTTAGTGAGAACCGCCAATAAAAGCTTGAACTTCTATCTCCACATCCACACCCAGTACCAGTTCAGAAACGACTGTCGAGCGCGCAGGCAGATTTGTGCCGAAGAATTCTTTGTAGACTTCATTCAAGCCATCAAAATGACTCAGATCTGATAGCCATACTGTTGCTTTGACGACTTGGTCAAAACTGGCCCCAGTAGCGGCCAAGGTTTCACCAATGCGCAGGCAGACTGCTTTGGTCTGAGCCCTGATGTCACCCTTGATGATTTCACCGGATGCGCTAACGGGAATCTGCCCTGAAAGGAATAGAAAACCACCCGCCTTCACAGCTCTGGAAAGAGGGAGTGGTGCCTGGCTAGGGTATCGTTGAATAAGGTTGCTCATTATCGCTCCCCTGATCTTAAATAAAGGGGCACGGATGCCCCTCCTTTACTACCTGACGAAAACCGGCCCCTGAATTGGCTTCAGACGTTATTCACTGGGCCCGTTCAAGCAAATGACCTTAGGCTGGGTCATATCTTCGTAGGCGAAGCGCACACCCTCACGCCCCATGCTGCCGTACTTGAAGCCACCGAATGGCATCGCATCGAAACGGTAGTCAGACGAGTCGTTGATCATCACACCACCCGCCTCAAGCAGCTTTGCTGCCTTCATAGCGGTGTTCAGATTGCTGGTGAAGATGCCAGCGTGCAGGCTGTACTCTGGCTCATTGGCAAGCGCCAGCGCATCTTCAAGCGTGCTGACCTCCTGCAAGATGACGATGGGGCTGAACACCTCTTCCTGCCAGACCTTGCACTCAAAGCTCACGTCTTCCAGGACGGTTGGATAGAACAGAGTGCCCTCCCGCTTGTTACCAAGCAGAACTTTGGCACCCTTGCTGACAGCTTCCTGTACGGAGTCTTGTGCACGTTTGGCCGCTGCCTCAGAGATCATCGGGCCGACGTCCGTCGCCTCGTCTGCCTGATTACCCACTACCAAAGCGCGGGACTGCTCGACGAACTTCTCCTTGAAGATCTGGTAGATCTTGCTGTCGATCAGGATGCGTTGGGTACCGATGCAATTCTGCCCTGCTGCCCAGTACGCGCCAGAAACGCACGACTCAACGGTCGACTCAAGCTCGCAGTCGGCCATGACGATTACTGGCGCATTACCGCCAAGATCCATTGCCATCTTCTTGAGCCCTGCAGTCTTGGTAATCTGCTCGCCTGTAGCAAAGCCACCTGTGAAGGAGATCATCCGCACAGCGCGGTGAGCAACCAACGCCTTACCCAGCTCAGCATCACCGGTAGCCACCGAAACAACTTCAGTAGGCAACCCAGCCTTGTTCAGGTAGGTCACCAGCTTGACGGCGGACAGCGGAGCGAGCTCGGAAGGCTTCAGCACCACCGAGTTGCCGCCGGCGATAGCCGGGCCCAGCTTATGAGCAACCAGGTTCAGCGGGTCGTTATAGGGGGTGATAGCCAAGATCACGCCCAAAGGCTCGCGAGTGAACCACCCTTGGCGAGATTCAGAACCAACATAGGAGTCGAATGGAATCACCTCGCCTGCGTTACGCTTGGCCTCTTCAGCCGAAAGCTTGAGCGTGTTTACACAACGAAGGACTTCCTTGCGTGCTTGGCGAATTGTTTTACCAGACTCCGCTGAAATGAGTTTCGCGAAATCATCCTTGTCCTTCTCCACCAGTGCAGCTGTGTGCTCCAGAATACGAGAACGCTCAGCACGAGAAAGGTTGCGAGCGGTCACAGCACCGTGCTTGGCAGCTTCGATCACCAAGTGAGCAGAAGTTGCGGGAACCTTGGCCACCTCACCAATCACAGAACCATCAAACGGGTTGAATACTGTGATCTCTTCGTAATCTGTGGACAGAGCCAGACTCAAGCTGTTCATATTCAGATCGCCTGTTTGGTTTTGTTCTTGTGGATGCTGATGATGTCGGACAGCAGTGCGTAGGCAGTTTCAATACGGCCAGCACCAGCACCTACAACAGTGACCGGGCCCAGGAGGTTGGTTTCAAAGCTGACAGCATTCGTTGCGCCACTTACCCCGGCCAATGCATCAGAGTTCGGAAGAAGTTGCGGGCTAACCGAAGCAGTCACAGTACCAGCCGGGGTGCGCTGTGCACTGCCAATGAGCTTCCAGCGCGAGTTATTTTGAGCGGCATTCTGAATATCTTGTGCAGTGATGTTCGAGATGCCTTCACAGCACACATCGTTCGGAGTCAGCTTCGCACCCAGCAGTTCATTTGCCAGGATCACTACCTTCAGACGTACATCATGACCTTCAACGTCAGCAGTTGGATCTGCTTCGGCATAGCCCAGCTCCTGAGCCTCCGACAATGCGTCACCGAAGTTGAGACCGGCTTGCATGCTGCTGAGAATGAAATTGGAAGTTCCGTTCAGAATGCCCTTGAAACCAGTGATTTCCGAACCGGCCAATGTTTCTTGCGCCAGACGGATCACCGGAGTACCGCTCATCACGGCACCTTCAAACTCAAAGGCTGCACCATTCGTCGCAGCCAGCTTCTTCAGCGCAGCCGAGTGGAGAGCCACTGGGCCTTTGTTTGTAGTCACAACGCTAATGCCCTTTTCCAGAGCCCAGCGACAGAACGTGGTTGCTGGCTCACCATCAACCGGATTGGTGAAGGTGGCCTCAGCAACAATATCTGCACCGGAAAAACGAATGACCGTCTCGTTGGCCGGCTCGGCGCTACCATTCTCCAGGGCTGCGAAGGCACCTTTGGCTGCAGGCACAGCTACCAATTTCTTAGGATCCAGGCCGTCCTTACCGATCACCGAACCCAAGAAAATGTCGCTAACGCCAACGATTTTCAGCGTAAAGCCAAGCTCGGCAGCCCACAGTTCATTCTTCTCGGCAACCAGTTGGGCCAGAGCGCGGTTAACACCGCCGAAACCCAGCAAAGCAATTTTGTATTCAGTCACAGCAACGGCCTCATTTTGTTGTTTACCACTGGAGGAAATCGTAAGCTGCAACCCTGCTTAACCGAATATGCCAAACAGACAGATCTTGCTAGCAAAATGCTCGTATAGTATGTCGCTTTGCTTGTGCACTATTTTGTATGAGACAGCACAAAAGAAGTCACCGTATTCACAACCCCAGGCAGACTGGAAATATCAGTCCAGACCTTATTAATTCTGTCCGGAGAACTCGCCTCAACGGTCAGAACGATATCAAGATCACCACTCATTACATTGCAAGCGATCACCTCAGGAATCGCAGCGACAGAGCGCACTACGTCTGCACCCCTCATGCGATCCTGCCTGTACACAAAAACCAGTGCTCGTATCGGTGGATGGTCTGAAGACGCAGACCCCTTCACAATCGTATATCCTTTGATATACCCGTCTCGCTCCAAGCGCTCAATCCTGAGCCGAACAGCGTTTCTAGAAAGATTAACTTTCAGCGCAATATCGTTGTGAGCTAAACGCGAATTCCTGGTTAGTTCTTCGATGATCCTTTCATCGACTTTGTCCAAAGTGCGTTTCATCGCTACCTCCGGATCGCGTAACGCAATCACTCACACATAAAATTATTACTTAGCTGCCCTGGCCAAGCCTCTTAAGCTCAGCCGAGCCAAACCCGGCATCAGGGCCAGGGCTCATCCGTTGGCCCACCAAGGGGAGCCAAGATCTCGGCTATCAGCTCTGGTCAGCAGGCACGCTCACAGCTTCGTGCCATCGACCGAAAAAGTCAATATACTGACCGTCGCCACACCAACCGCCCTTTGCCAGGAAGGCAAAGCCAACCCAGTCCCACATGGGCGAAGGAGAAAAAATGACTGCCAAAGACGTTTTTCACTCGATGTTTCAGTACAAAGCTTGGTCTGAAGCCGAGCTGTTCAAAATCCTCACAGAGTCTCCTAGCACGTTCACTGCGCCGCATCTGACAGAAGCTTTATGGCATCTCGCTCACATCAACATCGTGGACAACCTGTTTAAGGGGAGGTTGCTGGGTGACCCCATGCCCTGCAGCTCAACCACTACAAACGAACCGCAACATTTATCTGACCTATCGTTAAAGTTTTCTAAAACGAACAACTGGTTTGTTAACTACACGAAATCTGTTACTGAGGCAGAGCTTGAAGAAAGGCTGAATTTTGTGTTTGAAGATGGAAAGCCAGGAAATATGAAGAAGTCAGAAATGTTGATCCATGTCCTCTCGCATGGACTGCTGCATCGTGGGATGGTAAGCGGCCTAATACCGTTTGCAGCAAGTGAAGGTTGGCAGGATCACTTCACGACCTTCTTGAAACATTGAAAATTATCTAGATTTTCATTTCATAAAGTATGCAACTTTTACAGTTTCAGCATTGATCGGGCGACCATGCATAAGCTAAACGCTTCAAACAGGAACTAGACATGTACTTACCGAAACATTTCAGCGAACACCAAAAGGAAGTGCTACACACCCTAATAATGGAAAATCCATTTGGCACATTGGTAACCAATGGGCCAGCTGGACTTGATGCCAATCATCTTCCTTTCGAGCTTGAGCCAAATATTGGTGCACTGGGAGTACTCAGCGCCCATGCTTCAAAAAACAACCCCCTACTCAACGAAGTAAAGAACTTGGATGAGGTGCTAGTGGTATTCCAGGCAGGCAATGCCTACATTTCACCTACCTGGCTACCGAGCAAAAAAGAAACAGAGAGACAAGTACCGAGCTGGAATTACAAGGTTGTCCATGCAAAAGGACGCATCAAGCTTATCCAGGATGAAGCCCACGCCCGCAAACTGGTCGCCAAGCTGACCAAGCGGCATGAGGCCTCAAGGGAAAGGCCTTGGAAGATGTCTGACGCCCCTAAAGAATATATTGGTGAATTACTTAAAAGAATTTTTCTAATTGAGATTGAAATAACTGATCTTATTGGGAAATTCAAATTAAATCAGGATGATGGGCCGAAGGACATGGTCGGCGCGGGCATCGCCCTCATAGAGCAGGGTGAGCAAACCATTGGGGAAGCCATGCTCGAAGCAGCCAAGAAACTCTAGCCTAATGGATCGTGGGATGGGCTGGGATTCAACCTTAGCGTTCAAGCTGCTTGCAAAGCACAGCCCCGGATCACTGAAAGAATCAGTGATCCGGGGCTGTGGCTCGGGGATTTCGCCGAGAGCCGCGTGATGCTTCTTAACCGATCGTCACAGACGGACGCATGCGAGGGGTCATAATATTGACTTTTCCGGTCACCGACACATACAGTAACTCAACCTCCAATTTACGCGGTTTGGCTGTACAGGTTCAGCTTTCTTTCAATGCACACGCTTGAGGCTCGCAAGCCGAAAGTGCCGTACTGGTCTGCCACTCAGTCAGCGCAATCGATACCAACGCCATTGTCCAGAACAATGGGTATTCCCAGCCACCTCCGGTGTTGCTGAACAACCAGCCATTGCCCGAATGCGCCCAGGTTGCGCCAAGTAAGATAGGAACTGCAGCAGTTGCTGCAATATGGGGTTTTAGTCTCAAGATAAGCATGCCTCCCGTGACAATCTCCACCAAGAGCGTTACCCAAGCCAAGAACCCGGGAAGTCCGATAGACTCGAAAAAAGCGACCGTCCCTGCCATCGTGAATACAAACACCTTGAGATAAAGCGAGTGCGTGATTAGTGCGACACCTGCAGTGAGTCGAAGAAATAAGCGACCGAAGTACGCAGGGTTAAAATTAGTCATGTTAGTTCCTTCATCTATGCAGTGCCGTTTGCCCTGCTTACGACTAATTCTGGTGGCTACTTGAATTCCAAACAATCTGCTTTTTCACCAAACAGGACTGCAAGAATGCACAACTGGGACTGGGATGATCTACGGTTAATCCTCGCAGTAGCTGAACATGCATCGTTTGCAGGGGCAGCCAGGCACCTCAATGTAAATCACACCACCGTCCTACGGCGAGTGAATACATTTGAGCAGGCACACGGGTTACGAATTTTCAATCGGCTTGCCACAGGCTATACGCTGACTGAAGCCGGCGAGGAACTGCTGCGGACTGCTGAAATAATGAGAGGAGCCGTAAGCGACCTATCGCTTCGTCTTGAAGGAAAAGACCTCAAGCTGGAGGGGACACTTCGAATTACCACCTGCGATACGATTATGGGCTCGATCCTTCCTCAGATTCTTGAAAAATTCAGCAAGCAACATGAGAAAATCGTAGTTGAATTGTCAACTGGGCCTTTTGTCACTGACTTGGCGCAGCGACATGCAGATGTGGCTATCCGGACTGGAGATAACCCCACCGAGTCCCTGATTGGCAGGCACCTCTCCGATGTCCGATTCGCCCTGTACGCATCCATTGAAATGGCTGAGTTGCTAGAGTGTGTCGACCCATTGACCTTCACCAAGTGGATCTCACCTGACCTGACTTTCAGCCAGATGGCTGTCACGAAATGGATTCAATCAACAATCCCAGCCAGTTCAATCATCTTCAAGGCTGACTCGTTGATCTCGTTGCGCCAGGCCGCGCTAGCGGGGATGGGAATTGCTCCTCTACCCCGCTATCTGGGAGATAACACGCCAGGCCTTGTCAGGCTCAAATCGGATGCGCTGGATCCGTTCACAACTGGCCTCTGGATCCTTACACATCGCGACCTGCGGCATACCGCGAGAGTTCGCGAGTTCATATCGTTAGTGAGCGACGAACTGAGGCAGCGCAGCTATTAAGTCTCTCATGCCAGCAGTGCGTCACTGGCGGGCCATTCACATCCGGGCGTCACGTCCGGAATGAAGCAACCAGACCCCTGAGCCGCTCGATCTGAGACTGCAGGTTCTCGCAGGCACTCAGGGTTGACTGGAGGTTTTTCACGTTTTCTGTGTTCAGGCTATTGATCTGCACAATATCAACGTTGAGAGACTCAATGACAGAGGACTGCTCCTCGGTGGCGGTCGCCACAGCTTGATTCATGCCATCGATATCGCCGACATGGTTATTGATAACGTGAAGGCACGCCCCCGCCTCATTCGCCACCGCCATGCCTTGCTCACTCAGATGGCCACTCACTTCCATCCGATTGACAGCTTCTTGGGCGCCTGCCTGTAGCTCATCGATCATCACATGAATTTCTTGAGTTGAAGCCTGCGTTCGATATGCGAGGCTACGAACCTCATCTGCGACAACGGAAAATCCCCGACCAGCCTCTCCTGCTCGGGCTGCCTCGATCGCAGCATTGAGAGCAAGCAAATTGGTTTGCTCGGAAATACCCTTGATGACCTCCAGGATGCGTCCAATGCTGACCGTTTTATCGTTCAACGATTCAATGCTGCCCGACGCCAGCCGAAGATTGTCAGATAGATCACTCATCTTGGAGATGGTACCTGCAACCACCTGCCCTCCCTCATGAGACTGACTCCGAGCTTTTGCTGCCTGTACCGAGGCATCGCCGGCATTGCGGGCGATCTCTTGAGCAGCAGCACCAAGTTCATGAATCGCTGCCGCTACGCTATCTGTTCGCTGCGCCTGCTCGCCAGACATCGACAGGGAGCCCGCAGATGACGTGGTGACAAGCTTCACCTCGGTAAACACCAACTCAGTTGCGGTGGAAACATCACGAATCGAATCGTGTATCCGCCCTACAAACACGTTGAAATCCTGGGCCAGCATACCGAACTCGTCTTGGGTTTTAACCTCAAGGCGCTTTGTTAGGTCTCCCTCCCCCCTGGCAACGTCCTTCATTGCAACACTCATGCGTCGTAGAGGATGCATAAGCCAATAAATCATGACGCCCAGAAGCAGTATTGTCGCAGCGACGGTGATCGATGTAGCTATGACCGCCGCAAATCTGAAGCCAGCCAGCTCTTGGAACGCTTTGTCCTTGTCGAGCGCCAAGCCAACGTACCACTTGACTGCAGGAAGCCCATTGATCGCCGCAAACATGACCAACTCACGCTTGCCTGCCTGCTGCACCTCATGGAGCTCACCGCCAAACCCATCCTTGCCGCCCGCGTAGACCGAAGTGAAATCCTTCATCAGAAGGTCACGATTAGGGTGGACTAATATTTTGCCTTCCGAATCAACCAGGAATGCGTAGCCCATGCCTTTGAGCTCTACCGAATTTATCATCTCCTCAACGGTATCAAGCGGCAAATCACCCGCCACAACGCCTTGCACGCTGCCCCTACTAACGACTGGCGCCGCAACAGTAAGCATCAGCTTCCCGTTGGTATCATCTCGATAGGGCTCTGTTAGCACGGTGTGCTTTTGCGCTTCTGCTGTCTTGTACCAAGGTCTCGTACGGGCATCGTAACCAGACGGCATTTCATCTTGAGGACGAATAAAAAACTCCCCCTCCGCATTACCAAAGTAGGTAAATGAAAACACTGACTTAAGAACTGATTGATCAAGCACAGAAATTAATTTCTCTGGGACTGGAGAGCCTGCGAGCAACTCCTTCAAGCTATCAAGCAACAGCAATCGGCCAGACATCCATTGCGAGATACCATTGGCAGTGGAGTTACTCACACCCGATAGCTTAGTTTCAATCCCCCGGTACAGTGCATCACGCTGTAGCATGTCGTTGTACGCGGCAAAGCTAGCAAAAGAAGCTGCAACCACTAGCGCAGCAGAGATTATGATCTTATGTGAAAACATCAATTTCATTGACGATCGTCCTATCGCCGAAATAAAAAGGCCAATCGGAGATCGATTGGCCGCATACCGAACATTCGTTATTATTTTAGACCGTTCGACAGGAACTGCTGGAGGCGCTCACTACGAGGATTGGTTAAGATGTCCGCTCCACCCTGCTCTTCCACCAGCCCCTGGTGTAAAAACAGGATCTGGCTAGAGACTTGTTTTGCGAAGGCCATTTCGTGTGTCACCATCAACATGGTTCGCCCCTCTTCCGCCAGCGCCTGCAACACCTTCAGCACTTCACCAACAAGCTCAGGATCCAAAGCCGATGTTGGTTCATCAAAGAGTAAGATCTCAGGCTCCATCGCTAACGCCCGGGCAATAGCAACACGTTGTTGCTGCCCACCAGACAAAAAGCTTGGGTACTGTGATGCAACCCTAGAGGGAAGGCCGACCTTATCCAAATATTGACGTGCTGCCTGCTCTGCATCAGCTTTCTTAACGCCCAGGACACGCTGAGGCGCCAAGGTAATGTTGTCCAGCACACTCAAATGGCTCCACAGATTGAAGTGCTGAAATACCATGGCCAAACGGGTGCGCAGCCGCTGTAGATCTGCGGCATCAGCCACTCGCAACCCGTGTCTATCTTTAACCATCCTGATCACTTGCCCGTCGAGCGTCATGGCGCCGTCAGTAGGCGTCTCCAGGAAATTGATACAACGCAAGAAGGTACTTTTGCCAGACCCACTGGCACCTATTAGGCTGATCACATCCCCTTTATGGGCTTTTAGCGATACACCTCTCAGAACTTGGTGATCGCCATAGCTTTTGTGAAGATTTTCAACGGTCAGCTTGTACCCTAACTCAAGGCCGTTTCCCATGTGCTGGTTCTGCTCAATGCTATTGGGTGTTATTAGACTGGTCATCAGCGGCATTCCTAAAGTCAATGAGCGGGCCCAAGAAAGGACAGCCAGCGTCGCTCAGCTAAGCGAAATAATCCTACAAGAGCAAACGAGAGAACCAAATAGATCAAAGCTCCAATCCCAAAAGACTGGAACGTCAAGAACGTTTCTGAGTTTGCGTCACGTGCAACTTTCAAGATATCCGGGATGGTGGCAGTGAAGGCTACCGAGGTCGAGTGCAGCATCAATATCACTTCATTACTATAGTACGGGAGAGCCCGCCTCAGCGCAGACGGCACTACTACGAATGCGTTTAACCTCCAACCATTAAGCCCGTAGGCCTTAGCCGCTTCAAGCTCGCCATAGGGAATATTCCTGATTGCGCCTGCAAATATCTCGGTTGTATACGCGCACGTATTCAGCGCAAAGGCTAGGATCGTACAGTTCATCGCATCTCTGAAGAACTCGTCCAACAAAGGCTGTGAGCGCACGGCAGCGATACTATAGATCCCCGTGTAGCAAATCAGTAGCTGAATGTAGAGGGGCGTTCCCCTGAAGAGATAGGTGTAAAACTGGACAGGCCAACGTACATAAGCTCGCTCTGAAACCCTCGCAATGGCTAGGGGAATCGCCCCCAAAAAACCTATGAAGATTGATGCGGTCAGCAGCCACAGCGTCATGGCCAGCCCTGTCATTTCCGTCCCATCCGTGTACAGGAAAGCCTTCCAATACTCCTGCAGTAATTCAATCATTGCAGAGCCTCGCGAGAGCCAGCGGAATATTTACGTGCAAGCCTGCGCAATACCAAGTTCGATAGCGTCGTAATGACTAAGTAAATAAGAGCCGCCAACACAAGAAAGTAAAATAGCTGAAACGTACTCTTGCCGGCGTCCTGGGCGGCTTTGACCAAATCTGCAAGACCTATGATTGACACCAAAGCTGTAGCCTTGAGCAAAACCAGCCAGTTATTGCCAATGCCGGGGAGCGCAAAACGCATCATTTGGGGAAAGGTAATAAGGAAAAAGCGTTGGGATCTGCTGAGACCATAAGCCACTGCCGCTTCTCGCTGCCCCTTGGGGACGGAAAGCATGGCTCCTCGGAATGTTTCCGTGAAGTAGGCTCCGTAGATGAACCCAAGAGTTATCACGCCAGCCGCAAATGGGTCAATTTCGATGTAATTCCAGCCCAAAGATTGCGTCAGGCTGGTTAACCACGTCTGCAGGCTGTAGAAGATCAGGAGCATCAGCACAAGATCTGGTACCCCGCGAATGAGCGTGGTGTACATCTGAGCAGGTAACCGAGCTATAGCTAAGGAGGAAAGCTTGGCGCAAGCGCCAATTAGACCCAATATTACGCTCACTGCAAGGGACAGCAAGGACAGCTTTATGGTCATCCAGGTACCCATCAGCAGCAGTGGCCCAAAGCCCTGCATGCTAAGCCCTGGAAGACCAACAACTTCAAAAAAGTTATCAATCATGATCGAACGACTCTTGATGAAATAAAGCGCCTATGTGGGATAGGCGCATACCATTACTTGCCGCTGTAAAGGTTCAAATCACCAAAATACTTCGTTTGGAGCTTGGCGTAGGTTCCATTTTCGTGGATTGCCTTAATGGCCCTATTCAACTGCGCCTTCAGGTCATCATTGCCCTTGACAACTGCAATGGCCGTTTTAGAGGGAAGCAACTCGCTTTCGACTTGCTCGCTCATCTCATAATCAGCACCTTGAGGCGAGCTTAGAAATCCTGCTTTCGCTTGAAGCGTGTCCTGGATAGAAGCATCGAGCCGGCCCGACACAAGATCGTAGTAAACCTGGCTCTGGTTTTGGTAGGACTGAACCTTAACACCCGCCTTCTTCAATACCGCTTTAGCGTAGCCTTCCTGAATGCTACCTTGGAAAAAGCCAACACGCTTGCCTTTGAGCGAACTCACATCCGCGCTGAGCCCAGAGCCCTTTTTATAAACATACGACGTTGGGCCGGAGAACAGTTCATTTGTGAAATCGACTGCTTTTTCACGTACAGGTGTGACTGTCATAGAAGACAGCACTCCATCGAACTTATTTGCACGAAGCCCAGGAATCAGTCCATCAAAATCACTTTCGATCCATTTGCACTCAGCCTTGAGCTCAGCGCAAATCGCATTTCCCAAGTCAATATCAAAGCCGACAAGTTTGCCATCTGGAGCCTTGGATTCGAAGGGAGCGTAGTTGGCATCTACGCCAAATCGGATCTCTTTATATTCTTTCGCCTGCGCCAGGCTGATGCAGAAGGGAAGCGCAGCCAGAACAAAAAGCTTACGGAGTGACATCATTTGGAAATCCCTAGATATTGTAATTGAATTAAGGGCTAGCCGTTTCAACGAGTTGTGCTCATCAAAACCACAGTTATCCATGAGCGCTGCACACCTACGCGCTTCCGTGCATGGTTGCTGTCATCTTGCTCATGTTGTCATGCTACGCCATCAGTTGACCGGTACAAGCTGGCAATAAGCTCGTACTGGCGAGCATATTGCTCGCCATTGGTAGCAATATGCTCATAGCCTTCACTTCTTTCTAAAAGTCGGGACAGAATTGGAGCTGAGTGGGGCTACAAGGGGCGCGTAAGAGACGCAGAGGGTTGTTTATAAGTGGCCAAATAAAGCGCCCAGGCCATTAACGACTGACATTCTAAACACACGTTTAAGTATCTGTGAGGTTCAGCGCCCTCTCCTACTACCGGCCTCATAGCGCTGATGGCATTATGCTCACACTGCGTTGCCCATAGGTTTCATCACGCGCACTCGATTGGCCCATAGGACGCCATCGGGATACGCCACACCTTCAAGGATCGTGTTGATGTCCAACGAAAACGCCCCGCCAGCCTTCACCCCTTCTCAAGATGCCGTAGTACCCTCGCCCGCTGCTGACAAACCTGTGGAGCTCGATGCCAACCGTAAGGGCCTTCAGGCCTACTTGGCACCAGGGGCTTCTGATTGGGCGCCATTGAATGAACACGCCCACATCGTTCTCAAGGGCGCTCCACCATCTGATCCAGCGAGGATCGTCTCCAACCGCACGGCTCTGTCGGACATGCTCGCTGCGGCATTGCAAGTTCCCAATCTGGGCTTCTTGGCAGGAAGTGGGACGTCTTTAGGGGCTCCAGGTGGGCCAAGCATGTGGGATCTGTGGAAGCGCTCGATGTGCACAGCTGGCTCAGGGGATCCCACCGAAGCGGCAGCACGCGTGATGGATGTGGTGCACTACAAAGAAACCACCAATCCAAACATCGAGCATTTCCTTTCACAGTGCGACGCCTATCTCGCCTTCAACAAAGACGCGACTGTCGAAGAGTTCGTCAGCGAGGTCAAAGCAGTCATCCTGCACGCATGCTCTGCATTCCTGAGGGCCCCGACCGCCGATATTTCGGCATACAGGCAGTTGCTGCAAAAGCTGGCGAGACGACGAGTCCGAGATCCTCGCCTGAAGGTCTTTACTACAAACTATGACATGTGCTTCGAGACAGCAGCCTCTGACCTCGGCATGATGGCCATCGATGGTTTCTCCTACACCCGTAGGCGGCGGTTCGATGGCAAGCATTTTAGCTACGACATCGTCAGGCGAGAGGCGGAAGGTCATGAGTTCGCCGAAGGTGTGTTCCAGCTACTGAAGTTGCATGGATCCGTCAGCTGGAGCAGAGAGGAAAAGGACATTTACGAGGACACTGCGCCTACCCCTGCGAACGCGTGCCTCATCTACCCTGCCAAAGGCAAATACCAGCAGGCATTCCTGCAGCCTCACCTGGAGCTTCTGTCGCGCTACCTGGAGTTTCTGCGTCAGCCCAACAGTTGCCTCATCGTGGCGGGCTTCGGCTTCAACGATGATCACCTCTCCGAGCCAATCTTTTCAGCAATCCAATCCAACCCGAGCCTGAAACTCATACTCTGCGATTTCCAGTGCATCACGCATTTGCATAACCGGGGGCATCATGGCTCAAGCGACTATTGGGGCAGATTCCATGACCTTGCCAAGCGTGGCCTGGACATCCACTTCATCAGTGGCTCGTTCAGCGATCTGGTCAGCCACATTCCGCACCTGAGAACAGCTTCTCCCGCAGAGCAGTTGGCGAATGCCGTAAGACGCCTGGGGGGCCACAACGCATGAGTGCTCTTGACGGGATTCTTGCTAGCAATCTCAAAATTGGCGTGGTTTCGAGTGTGAGCGCCCACCTGGTAAAGACCAACCTGGCACATGCCGGCAACGTGAGCGGCCAGTATTTGGGCCACAATCGATACGGCAAGGGCGAAGTTGGCGAGCTTGTGCTCATTGAAGGCCAACAAGCGGTGCTGCTCGGACGCATAACCGAGGTCACACTGCCTGATAGGGATCGCACGGAGATTTCCCAGGACTTTGCGGGCAGCCGCCAAATCGATGCAATCGGCTTCATACGGCTGCTCGGCTCCGTAAACCCCCAATCCTTGCGAGTAACGGCGGGAGTGAGCTCATACCCACGGCTTGGCGACCGGGTCTATTCCGCCCCTGGAGAGTTTATCTCCCGGATTCCATTGCTGACTTCAACGGGGGTCGATGGTGCGCCACCTGAGGTGGCGTTGAACCTTGGTCACGTTGCCGGGGATGGCGGATTTCCAATTGCTGTCACTCCCGAGAAAATTTTCGGAAGGCACTGCGCAATCCTGGGCTCCACAGGCGGCGGCAAGAGCTGGACGACATCCAAGCTAATCGAGGAGTGTCGCCGCTTCTCAGCGAAAGTAGTGCTGATCGATGCCACGGGTGAGTACCGTTCGCTCGTTGGGGATGACACGGTTCATTGCCACCTTGGCAGCCCTCTTCATCTGGCTGAAGGCTCTGAAGAAGTCGCGATTCCGCCGACTAGCTTCACCGAGTCTGACTTCATTGCTCTTTTCCAACCATCGGGTAAAACTCAAGGCCCAAAATTAAGGGCAGCTATCAAGAGTCTTAGACTAGTCAACCTGGCTGAAGATCTGTTCCCCGACAATATCGTATTGAAAGTGGATCAGCCGAAAAAGCTGTATCGCAAAGCCATGAACAGAGACAAAAATGCAAGCCTGGTCGAAAATCCCACCACTCCTTTTAACCCTCGATATCTTGTCCCTCAGTTAATTGAAGAGTGCTGTTATCCAACCGCACAAAAAGATCCACAAAGCTTTGGCTCAGCCAGTACAGAACTTTCGTACTGTTCATCTTTGATGACTCGCATACTTGGCGTGATGGAGTCACCAGCCCTCAGCTGTGTCTTCAATCCTGCTCCCGCTCTCAGCAGTTTCGTAGATCAACTGGACAGCTTCATTCGCAGTGACAAGAAGCTGTTCAGGGTCTGCTTGAGCTCAATTGGATACGAGTTCAACGCCCGTGAGGTGGTGGCCAACGTTATCGGAAGACTTCTATTGCAGCGAGCCCGGGCTGAGGTTTTCAGGACAAGGCCGCTAATCACCATCCTCGACGAGGCTCATAATTTCCTCGGCAAAACCGTCGGTAACGAGGATGATCTACAGAATCTGGATGCCTTTGAACTGATTGCTAAGGAGGGTCGAAAATACGGGTTGAACATTTGCCTGGCGACCCAGCGACCGCGCGACATAACCGAAGGCGTGCTCAGTCAGATGGGTACCCTGCTCGTCCACCGGCTCACTAACGACCGTGACCGCGAAGTCGTTGAACGGGCCTGCGGTGAGATCGATCGCTCAGCTGCTGCATTCCTGCCAAACCTGAAACAGGGTGAGGTAGCGATGGTGGGTGTGGATTTCCCGATCCCGGTTACGATTCAGATAGCCAAACCAACCCAGCCACCCAAGTCTGATGGCCCCAGCTTCCAAAGCACTTGGGGGAAGCCAGGCTAGTCTACTATGCAGTGGCGCTCTTCTACCGTTGAAGCGCGCCACTTGGGGTCTAAGCAGGCTCGCGAAAATTATGCATCAGCAATAATTATTGCTCTTCCATAATTTGACCTAAATCGTGGGCCTACGGTCAGCAAAGCTCGCCACCATCCTCCTTGGCAGTTTTAGTAGCCCGTACGTAGGCGTCATCACCCAAAATTGCATCGCCTTCATCATCGAACATCACAGCAAGCCACCGCGCCCGCTTGATCTCAGCTATTTGAGAGAAAAAGCAGCGTTCGCAGAGGTGAAGCTCCTGCTCTTGGCCGCAATGCGCTGAGCCTTTGCCCCATGACGCATGCATCGTTCCGTACTGGGGCTCACCTTCGCCATTTCGCGTAGACATACAGCAGACATCGCATACCACGTCGACGATCACATCGGGCTCACTTGCTTGTGCGACCTTCATACAACTCCTCCGCGATCCTCTACGAGCATAAGTCGCACTTTTACGACCTCAACCTAGTCGGGCGCCGCAGCTTAATGCTCAGCATCGATCTGCCAGATTCGGGTAGCCTGCCCCTGGCGGGGCAATAACAGGCGATTGAGTATACGCATGATAAAATCGCCTCAGATTTTTCTTGTGGAGATCTCGCTTGAGCACGCAACCTGCTAACGGCTACTACGATTCGCTGCTTCACGCTCCCTCTTTCTCCAGCGACCCAATCGGCAAACGCCAAGCTGAGCGCTGGAAACGTCTTGTGGATGACATCCACAAATCCACAACAGAGCAAGACCTCCGCGAGGCCCGGGGGAAGGCGGAGGGTTACATCATCGGCCTAATGGAATGTGGTCATCTGCCACCAGATGGCGAACGCGACTACGTGATCCTTAGCTCGATTCATCGTCGTCAGGATTTTTTGCGTACACTTCTCGCGACGCTCACCTGATCCGTGTATTCGACCTTTCAGGCGCCCGTAAAGGCGCCTGGCTCGCGATCCGAAGATGCGTGAGGTTGGTCAGCGGTTGCGATCAGTGCTCGAAGACTCTTCCGGCCCGCTCCGCGCTTGAATGAAGTCAGTACGAAATTCCCCGCCTTTGTATCTACCACCCAGAAGCGCCCTACTCTATTCAACGAGAAGATCGGCGTGGTCGTAAGCAAATATGCCCCTGTGCGCTTTTCAATAAGCCCTGGAACAATTTGACCAACCACGACCCCGACTGCGAAATCGTTCGAAATTTCTACGTCACTCAGATAGGCAGTGATCGGCACCGGATACTGCTGACCCATCGCTTGAATGATGCGCGTGAGCTGAAAAATCGATGGCTCTTCACCTGGGTACCTCATGATCTCATCTGTCATTTGTTCTTGCGCTCCTGCGTCCAATTCAACACCCCTCTGAGAGCTTTCGCTCCTAGAGGCGCTTAGATTTCAATGATGAAGTCCGGTACAAAGCCGGTCTTTTCACCTGGATACCCTCTGGGGTTCGAAATGAGCCGACATCCCGAAACAACCGTGTCGACCGAGTAATGGGTATGACCGAAGATCCAGGCGTCAGCCTCCGAAATTAGGTCACGCCATTGGTTGAAGTACGCCGCACCGAGGTGGCCTTCATGACCATCACCAGCGACCTCTTCAATCGGGCAATGATGCGTGACGACCACGGTCTTGCCTCCGAAATCCTTAGCCAACTCCGTAGCCAGAAAGTCCCGCGCACAAATGTTGCGAGCGATGAGATCGACAGGGCGAAGCTTTCTAAAGCCCTCGCCGATTCGGATCTGGGTGAAGTCGCTCATCCACTCCCAGCACAACGACATCGCTACGCGGTAATCCCCTGTCGACGTAAAATCTGTCCACGCCGTCGTCGCTAAAAATCTGACATCACCAACGATCAGTGCTTGGTTATCCAGAACATGAACATGCCCAGCTGCCGCCTGTTGCATCTTCGTCAGCGTGCGGTCTATATGGCCCCGGTAGAACTCGTGATTCCCAGGGACGTAGATCACTGGACAGTCAAACGCCGCGTTCGCCCACTCGACCCCTTGACCGCGCACAGAGATGTCACCAGCAAGCACGACCAGCTCGACGTCCAGCTGAGGCGGCTCGAACTCCGAAAACTCATTATGCAAATCCGAGTAGACCGCAATCTTCATACCGCGCTCCATAGGGCTGCGTCGCTACTTCCGGGCCTGTCCGAAGGACGACCGGGCTATAAAATCTGAAATGCTCAAGGACGAAACGACAGCACCAATTCGAGCGATGCTTGCTTTCTGTATCCATCGCCGACAAGCAAATAGATCGTGTTCCGAGTCTCAAACATGCATGGATGCTGGAACGAAACCGCATAGGTTGATCTCACCCAGCTGCCCGGCACAAAACGCCCTCGGCTGTCGTAGATGACTTCATGAGCGAGCACGAGCATCGGTGCAATTCCACCCGGCAATGGCTCAACCTCACTCGGGGGGATTTCGACAATGATCCATCGCTTCACGAGGCAGAATGCTTTTCCAGGAAAGCGCTCCTGGGCGGCTTCAATTAGGTCAGCCCTCTCACCAGCCCACCCTTTGGCGACCTCGCCGGCGCCGTATAGGAATGACATCGCGCCCTCCAAAGAGACGGACATACCTCAGCTCCTCGTACTCGAAAAAATTTGTCCGTCTTGAGTGATAAGTCCGTAGGTCGGGTTCGCCTCAGTACCGTCGTGGAAACGGATCTCTGTAGGTGGCCCCATCCAGAATTCGGATTGCTTCGTCATCTCTGGCGGAGCGAGCAGCTGCACTCTGTTGACGCACAGAAAGACGACCGATACGCCTTTACACAAAGGGTCGCTGCTTCGGCGCTCGAGACGATATGCATAGACGGCCCAAGGCATCCGCCAACGAAGCCACTGACCAAAAGAGATTTGATAACTCGAGACTTAAGCAACCTCATCGCCTACTGAGCTCTTCACTGCGGGAACCTCGCTCAAGTAGACCTCTCCTGAGTCAGTGACAAACTCAAATTTCGGTCTTTGCTCACAATCCGATATCAAACGAATCTCGGACAGAGGTTCAAGGACGAATGACGGCTTCTCAGTCAGCACAGGTGGTGCTAGCAAGTGAATTTTGTTCACCTGTAAGAAATCCGAGCTCTCGCCGTTGCAGACACGCTGTACCAACGCTATGTCGCTGAAGAATCGAGCGATCGGGCCAATTCCATCTTCGTCAAGACCTACACCCTCGATCAAGAAGCTGTACCGCGAGCGATCGAGGCGGATACGGTTCCAGAAAAGCAGAGCATCGTCCCCACTTGGAAACGTCCCCTGAAGCTCACTTCGATTAGTCAAAAACACGTGTAGTCCTGATTTCCTGGGGTCATACCACAGCTGTCGTCGGCCTTGTGGCAAGGCTCAACGAGCTAATCTCATTCAGTCAATTGATGTAAATCGTTCAGTCGCGACAGTCGCTCTACAGGCCCATTACCCCTGCGCTGAGCACAAAATGCCATGCAGTTTCATGCAACACAATATACCCAATGGCGTGAAATCGATCAATGTGGCTTTATCCTTGCTTTTTGGGGGCCATCATGGTCACACGGAAGACGCTAGCAGCTGTCATTCGTGAAGCTCGCGCCATTGCAGGGACGTCCAGGGATCAGCTGGTCAGCAAAATTCACCCTAACCATCTGCATAACCTTGAGTACGCCAAGAGCGGCGCCACGCTCGAGAAGCTTGCCGAGCTGTGTGAAGCCCTAGGGACAGATCCACTTGCCCTTCTCGTCATTGCCTCCAGCCATGATTTATCAATCACCCCTCAGGCTCGCCTGACCTCCATCAGCAGCGAGATCGATCGACTGTCTGACCTTGGCCTGGTCAAGGGTCTGGCTAAGCACATTCAGAATGGCGAGCTCACAGTCGAGAGAAGCGGCAGAAGCATCCCCCCAGAAAAATTGAAAGCAGTCCTGCAATGCAAAGATGAAGGAATGTCACAGAAAGAAGCCGCTGAGTTTGTCGGAGTTTCAACCGCAACAGTGAGTAGGATCTGGAGGAGAACCTGATCTCAATTGGCCACGCGTGCCAACAAAATGTACCATGGCGTCTTTTTTATAACGCCCCATATTCATGACTGACTCATCAAAAACAAAAAATCCGGCCTCCGAAGTGATTTGGTCGGGTACTGCACTTCACATCATTAAAGCTGCCGCTAAGATTATCCAAGACGACGGACTTAGCAAAGCGACCATGCGAAATATCGCATCAAGCGCAGAGGTACAACCGCCCCAGATATACAGCCACATCGGTGATCGAGACAAATTATTAGAAACAGTTGCCATCTATCTCTGGACTGAGCATCACAGCGCCACTATTTTAGGTGACGATCCAGTTACAGACTTCCACCATGCAATCGACAAATTTATCTACTTTGGATTAATTCACTCGGAATTATATCTATACGTAAGTCATCCTCGACAAGGCGCAGGATCGAGGTTATGGAGCCATCAATCAGACTTCTTGAGATTCCATCTTAACCGAATCGCCAAAGCGCGACGTTTACGTGGAAGCGTAAGTCAAGCAGTAGATTTTTTGCTGCCATTCTGCATTGGGACAACGATCACGTGCATGAATGCACTCAGCCAGCCAAGTGATGTGAGCTGGCTAGTAATGAAGGCAGTTCAACCACTCATTGTGCGGGACAAGAATCATCCCATCGAATCTCAAGAAAGCATGAAGGCGTCAGCGCTAGCCGCAGCCCTAGCGACCAGCATATATGAAGTGAAGAATTTTACTTTAGGGGAGAAGCTCCTGTTTAAGGAGCTGCTGACGCGTCTCGCCTCCTCTTGAATTGAGACGACCATCGGCTCCACCTTTGGCGGGCGCACAGCTCGGAGCCTGACGCCCCGTCCACCTAGCAGAACAACAGCTCCGTTTCAGCTAACCCGTTACGCCATCTGAATGCCCGCCCCTCCCTTCACAGAGCCGTTGTCAGACAGCGCTCCAGCCTGATTCGCGGAATACGCGATAGCTATGACCGGCCAAAGCGTGCAGCTGAGGCCGAACACAAATGTGATCCACGTCACATTTTTCACTCCGCGAAAATTTTCCCAGTGACCATTGACAGAACGAGTTAACAATAGATCTGCAAGCGAAAGGAGACGTAGAAATAGCATTCGTCTCACGCCTATGACTTGATGATCAGCACATCGGCCGCGCGAACTTTCCCATAACGGTTAGGGGCGACCCACGGTCAAACTACACCCCAACAGTAACGATGTTATATAGTGTTATATAACGCCGTTAAGCAGCATCGACACATACTGAAAACCTTGTTCATAAACATGCAGCAAGGTGCAGTTGCACGCTTAAACACCTCATGTCAGCATTTTCTCAGCCCTAAACTTCGGAATTAAGAAATGCTTGTCGTAGAAAATGCAAAACCTAACACTCCCCCTTCGCCACCGATAATCATACCAGCCCAGAAAAACGGTCGCTCTTATTACACAATTGTCTCTTATGACAAAATGACCGACGACTTCTTTAACGCATGGTCATATCAGCTTAGAAAGAAAAAATCAAAGAACACTAATAAAGCATACACTGAATACAACGGTGTATTTCTAGGCTATGTTCACCATATCGCATTCCAGCATGGAGAATTAACAGCTCCACTACTATCAGAAGCTATTGAGCACTATGAAAGCTTTCTTGTTTTCGGCACAGAAAGCGACGTTCCAATGGTTCGCAGAGCTGCGCGTGCACTGGGTAATCGCAATTTAAGCGGCAGCTCTGTCGGGGTAGCACTTGCGGCGCTGAATAGTTTTGTCGATGCAAGTGAACGCTTTCGTCTCGGTATGATTGAGCTTGAACAGCGGGGTTATATCGCTTCGAAATCCCTTTCAGGGTTTTCCCTAGCTCAGACCGTAAGGATCGAGTCGCCGCAAAAGGTACGCACAGCTATCAAAGAGAATAGCTGGCTTGCGGGGTGCTTGGCAGGCGGCGCTCGTCGAATCAAGCGCAAAGGTCTATCTGCAATTTCGAAACCATCAGACCTGGCTCATACAGATATGTATGGAGGAGATGAGTTTGCATTCCCGATCGATAAATGTGCAGAGCTGATCCGCAGCGCCACATGTAGTCGTGACCGAATGTTGTGGAGCTTACTCGCTGCATGCGGCGCGCGGGTTTCGGAAGCGCAGACAATGCTCAATATTGATATTGACCCGAGCTTAGAAGAACACCTAAATCGAGTTCGAATTATCGACCCAGATACGCGGCGAAATGTTTTGATCAAATATCTCTCAGAAGAAGAAATTAATGGTCTTCCTCACAAGGGGCGCGCTCACCCACAAACATTTTTGATTGAGCCGTTCGCTTCTATGTTCTGGATAGCACTTGAAGAATACAAAGCAGATCTTCGAAAGCAAAACTACATGGCACCCATTACGCATGATTTCCTTCTGAGAAACCTACAGTCTGGCGCCCCTATGACGAATAGCTACCAAACTCTATATGAGCGTTTTAGAGATGCAGCAAAGAAAGTTACGGGTAGGCAGTATGGTTTCCATAGCTTGCGCCATATGTACGGATACTATCTGGTAAACCACTGCCCGAATCCGCTTCCGGGAAGCAATAGAAAGTACGGACTCCCCCTCGAAACCGTTCAAAAACTTATGGGGCATGCACGCCTAAAAACGACTAGACGCTACGCTCGCCAGGACGCGCATCTACTTCAAGCAACTTTAGCCGCTGCAAACATGGCACGCCTCACTGGCGGGCCAAAAACAGTGATCGAAGCACGAATCGCTTTTCACAATGAAGAAATTACTCGCTTGAAACAGCTTTCTTTGGAGGCAAAATGATTAATCCATCTCACACTGAAGCAATGTGGCTGATTGACGACAATGAGATCGGGCCTGCGTTCGACCTTGCCATGTCTGACGCACGCCACCGTTTTTGGAAGCTGTACGGCATAGCAAATGGGAGCAGTCAAAAAGATGCACTTGAAAGCCTTAACAAACTTGGCGTGAGACCATTTGCAAAATTCACCAGATCACAAGTGGATGACCTCGTATATTGCTGCTTCAAATATCATGAAGGGCGAGAATCTATTCTTAACGAGCTAATGCCGACGTTAAAAGCGAACCAAGTTCCCGTGATCACTCCAATCCTAAAGATCGCATTCGTTCGCCTTTGGATCGAGTGCAAGGTTATCTTGCCCTTGAAGTGGCAATGTCCAATACACTGCGATCGGATTCTTGACGATTTGATCAAAGAGCAAATGGAAATCGGAAAGTGCCCTCTACTAGCGACGATCCGAGGAATCAATCCGCATTCGTCCATTGGCTACGTTGGCCCGATGTCATTAAAGGATCGTGAGCTTAGGTCGACCTACTGGCTACGTCTAGTCTTAGGCTCAAACTTATACGATGCTGAATACTTTACAACTGAAAATGCTTGCGAACTCATCGTCCGCAGTTTTGGGGCGAAATCAGAACTCGGAAGATTTTATACGGACGACTTCTCGCTATTCGTTTCTGGCCTTTCTAAAAATGAATGGTTGAAGCCTGCAGTTGATAAAGCTCTAGCAGAGAACCGTGCAGAATTAATGAAATCTAGATCCTCCAAGCTTCCCGTAACTAAAGAATCAAGGTCTGCCAAAGCTCGCCAGGCGATGATTGATAAAACTCTGTCATACTTAGAGGGCAATGATCATAGCGTAAGCATGTTGGCTCACACGTTCCCCCACGCTCGGGAGATGAGGATCGCATTTGAATTTAAACAAGACTCACCTCCACCCGGTGGCCTTGCACTGCTGCCCGAGAAAGTAGTGAATTTTTGTCAGATGATTAGCTCCACTTATAAAGCTTTTCTCAGATCACGTCGCATTCAGCGCGCAGACACTCATATTCTGTCGTATGCATTCATGATAGCGTACTGTGGCCCATATCTTTACAAATTCTTCATGAACCGCGATGGAAATCTAGACGAGTATCCAACAACGTTCAATGATTTTACATGTGCACTCTACATCACCGCAGATCACGACCTACTGAAGGAGCTGAACGTATTTGCAAAAGCCCCACCTGAAACGCTACTAAAGTTAATAGCGGAGTTGGCGGAGTTGAATGACTGGTCTGCAGACACACACTACATGCGTGTTTACCCGTGCGATGATTTCATAGACTACATTATTTCTCAAGCAGGAATTATCCCTCATGCGGATCAGGTTCGCAATAGTTTCTCTCAAGATTGCTATCCTATGCTGCGAAAGCGTACTGGCACAATTAAAAAAACTGTTCCCAGGGCCTATTTCTCAACATTCTTGAGCATGCTCAACTCATTGGAATACCTGACAATGCATTTGAACGAGATGGCCGACGGAACAATGAGCGGAGTAGTGTTAGACCAATTAAAAGAGCCTAGCATCAATGAACTCATGTATAGCTCCCAATGGGCTGGGCTTTGGGGTGTCAGAGGGCAAAGCTGTCAATGCATTGATTTATCCGCATTAAACTATACACCGATATTTTACTATGAAGGTAGAGCACGCCCATTTAAGTACATCCCCAAATTTTATAGAATCACAAATATTCATATTGATGGAAAGATGCAGCCAAGAGTAATCATGAATGACATTCGGATAACGCAACTGATGTGCGAAACAGGAATTCGACAAAAGCATCTGATTTGGCTTGACTTAGAGCGCTATAAAAATCACTCTCATAACTTAGGGCGCCCTCTAGACGCGCTCCTTGTGAGCACTGACAAATCTCACGGCGAATGGACAGCCATCGTTTCGAAGCGGGTAATGGATCTACTTGGCAGACAAGCGGCGTGGTATAAGCGCTGCACCTCGCCAGACTACAAAGAAAACCTGTGGTATAGCTTCCATAAAAACTCTCCCTTCGGCAAACTCAAACCAATGTTCCGACTCCCCATCAGCCACGGCAGCTGGGCGAACTACGAAAGCTATCACCTTATTTTACTTTGCCTAGATTATTTCATTAAAAGCGAAGTAGGGGATACTAAACAACCAAACCTCGTATGGCTTAAGCCCGCTAGTCGCACAGATGAGGCTCAAGATATCAAGGACTATTCCATCGAAGGCCTTGGCGCGCTCAGCTCTAACATGGTGACAAGTGACTGCACACCACACGGCTTGAGAGCAGGCTTCGTCTCTGAAGCAATCAAATTTCTACCACCGAGCTTGGTCGGCCAGTGGTTAACTGGCCAATCCGAACCCTTAGTTAACTACTATTCTATATTTGACCCAGATGACATCGGTATTTCTCACCAGCAAATGCTATGCAATGCATTGATGAGCAATCAAGATAAGCTCACCACCGGCGATCTTCCTGAACTCGCTGCGGCGATTTCGAGTATTAACCAAAAAATGCACGGCGATATCATTCGAAACCCAAAAGTCGCGATCTCAAAATACAAACTTATGAGCCTATCAAACGGAAAAGATGACAACGGACTAGACCGATTAATCGCGAAAGAGGTGAGCGAACTAGCATTCAACCCAACGCACATTTGCCCATTCAATAACATTTGCCCTGGCGAGGTCATTGCACTCTTCGGGGAGAAAAATTGCTGCTCGGCTTGCCCATATGCTATCCGCGGGGTAGCACACCTGCCTGCTATCTCAGCAAGAAAAGATAAATACAAAGAACTTCTAGCAACTAGCCTGAACGTCATTGGCGAATACTTGACGCGAAGGCCAGCAGCAAGAATTCGCGCAGAACTGGAGCAGATGGAACTCGAAAACGACCGTTTCGCTCGAGAGGCGTGCTTGCTAGAGACTATTGAACAACAACTCATAATCATGCATGACAATGGCCTAGATCAAGAACTTGCCGTTCAAAATCGAGAAGAGATCCAAGTTCACTATGAGAGGTTGAATTTGACGGAAGAGTCAGGACTACTCAAGCGACTCATCGACGTGCAGAACTTCCCCGACGCGAGCAGTGAAGATCTCACTATGCGACTCTCTCATCTGCGCCATGCGTTACTGATGAAAGATGGAGACATCGCAACCCTTTTGGGGGTTGGGGACAACAAGTCCATCCCAATCCATACTAAAGTGGCTAACCAAATCTGCACAATGGTTAAGTCAGGCGCTATCGATGCGTTCGAACTGTTCGGCGTCAGCACCGGCGGAGAAGAGGTTATTAAGCAGCTTGTGGCTCAAGTTGCCACCGCCCCGAGGCTAACACATATGGTAATGTAGAGACTATTGATGAAAGAAAACCCTAAAAAGCCATCACCATTAAGGCGATCTACCTTCGATAAATATGTGGCAGAGAGATCTGCCCATATCGAATTGATCATCGAACAATCATTACGCCATGTGAACGCAAAAAAATTTAGCAACCTCACGGACTACTGCAAGTCATTGGCAGCAGTAGTCTCTGATATTCGCGCGGCAAAAGCGGGTGATCCGACGACCCCGTTTTTTAACAAGACAGTAAAGCCGTTTAGCTATGTGACATTGCTGCGCAATGAAAAGTACCGTCAAATCGTACAGGGAATGTACGATCACAGCAGGCAAGTTATGGAGCAGCCTCAGGCAATCTCCGAGGATGCTTCGATTAAGATAGCTAGCCTACAAGGCCAAATTAACTTATTGAAGGACAGGTTGAGCGGAACGAAGACCAATGGTGGCTCGAATGCTTTAGCAGATGCCGAAGCTCAGACCAACATAGTGAAACTATCAGAGTTCCTAATCGAAACACTTCGAGTATATACAGAGATGAGGACAGTATTTAGCAGTGCTTTGAAGCTAGTCAGCGAGCCTACAGCCAAGCACCCAATTATTGGACTCTATAGCTCATACGGACTGATCGCTGAAGCTGAAGCGTTGCAAAAAATCGAAGAAGGGCGAAAGTTTGTTGATAAACTTGCACGCCCCTTAAATCTGGCGGGCGATTGATGATCTATCTGTAGCCACGCACGACCTAAATTTTTGGTAGTACGCTTGTGCATCAACTCGCAGCTCACCCAGAATCGCTCAAACTTAACGCGCCTGGGAGGCTAAGGCAGCCCTGCATTCTGTCATAGCTGCACTACACACGTTTCATGAGCTGTATGAAGCACGTGAGCGCAGCAACTGACAGTCTCGAGGTTCTATCACTAACAACCGCTTCGTCCACGTTTGTACGTACAAGTGCGACGCTGTTGCAGCCCCTCCCCCAAATTTGCCCTATCTCAGGGACGCTCTTCCCCCACGCCGCTGCTCAACCTTCCGACCCACCTCAAGATCTATTCGCAGAATATAGCTGCCTGCTGAGAAGCTACGAAGAGGATGTGCTGCTCACCTAACGAGAATGGCACCGTTATCTCGCCCACACCTTCAATTACCGGGAACTGATGCCCTGGTACCTTCCCAGAACACCGAGCACTGCCGCCCACTCATTCAGTTCCGAGCGCTCACCGATGGCTGCACACCCGGGTCGACGCTCTTCACACGTAGCGGCGGCCAGGCAACCACCAGCTAAATTTTACCTAACTCAAGCTTGCTCAGTTTTGGGAGCCCTAAGGGGAGCTGAGACTTTGATGGCCAATTGCACCCTAAAAGCGCCTTCCAAAGCATGCAGTTGGGTGATTACGATCTCAATAGGGTGCAATGAGGTGCAGTAGCATGCATCTGGCTGACTGCACACTTGATAGGCGCTCGTGATCGCGCCTGTCAGAGGTCGAATTTCGAGCAACAAAAAAGGGCTCCAGATTTCTCTGAGCCCTTTATTTACTGCGATTTGGCGGGGAACCAGGGATTCGAACCCTGGGAACGCTCTCACGTTCGCCGGTTTTCAAGACCGGTGCATTCAACCACTCTGCCAATTCCCCGGATGCATCTGGAATACTGACTGAAGCATGCAGCTGGGATTGGCCTTGGATAAGAACCCTAGGATAGTTGCCCATCGACGGTTTTCAAGACCGTTGCCTTAAACCACTCGGCCACGCTTCCAGCTCGTTTTGCGGCCGCCATCATACCGTAATGAAACAAGCTGTCAAACTCTCTGTGTCGCGGGTTGCGGGAGCTCTGATAGACTCCTAGCATCTGAACGTTTGAAAACCACAGGTTTACCAAGGAGTGTCGCCATGCGCGAACAGGATTACGCCGTACACCACGGCCAGCAGGTCGAGCAGCAGGAGATCAGCAAGGTCCTGCGCAACACGTACAGCCTGCTGGCACTTACCCTCGCCTTCAGCGGTGTCATGGCCTTCGTGGCCCAGCAGATGCGCGTCGGCTACCCGAACGTGTTCGTGGTGCTGATCGGCTTCTACGGGCTGTTCTTCCTTACCAACAAACTGCGTGATTCGGCCTGGGGCCTGGTGTCCACCTTCGCCCTCACCGGCTTCATGGGGTTCATCCTCGGCCCTATCCTCAACCGTTACCTGGGCATGGCCGGTGGCGCCGAGGTGGTCAGCTCGGCGTTTGCCATGACTGCGCTGGTGTTCGGTGGTCTGTCGGCCTATGTGCTGATCACCCGCAAGGACATGAGCTTCCTCAGCGGCTTCATCACTGCGGGCTTCTTTGTCCTGCTGGGTGCTGTCGTGGCCAGCTTCTTCTTCCAGATCAGCGGCCTGCAACTGGCGATCAGCGCTGGCTTCGTACTGTTCTCGTCGGTCTGCATCCTGTTCCAGACCAGCGCGATCATTCATGGTGGCGAGCGTAACTACATCATGGCGACCATCAGCCTGTATGTGTCGATCTACAACCTGTTTGTCAGCCTGCTGCAGCTGTTTGGCATCATGGGTCGTGATGACTGATTGATTGCTGCGTGAGAAAGCCCGCTTCGGCGGGCTTTTTTGTGGGAGCGGGCGAGCCCGCGAACACCGGCTGAGCCGGTGCCAGGCACCGCATAGCATTCTTCGCGGGTATGCCCGCGCCCACAGGTTCGGCTTTTGGGCAATATCACTCAGTAATTGACTATAAAGTCAGATAAGCAGGCGAATGCCCTTCGATCATGCCGCCATCGTGCATTGGTCTACCCCAATCCGCCCTCACCCCGTAGAATGCGCTCCTTTTTCTTCCGGGGCAGCTTCCAATGAGCTCACACGAACACAGCCCAGGCGCGGCGGCGCCTGCCAATGAACTGGTGCTGGGTCTGGAGGACAAGCCAAGGCTGTTGATCGGCCTGCTGGCTGCCCTGCAGCACCTGCTGGCGATCATCGTGCCGATCGTCACCCCTGGCCTGCTGATTTGCCAGGCGCTGGGTGTTTCCGCACGTGATACCAACCTGATCGTTTCCATGTCGCTGGTCATTTCGGGTATCGCCACCTTCGTCCAGTGCAAGCGCTTCGGGCCGTTCGGTGCCGGGCTGCTGATCGTCCAGGGCACCAGCTTCAACTTCGTCGGCCCGCTGATTGCCGGCGGGGCGCTGATGGTCAAGCAGGGTACGCCGGTAGAGGGCGTGATGGCGGCCATCTTTGGCGTGGTAATCGCCGGCTCGTTCGTCGAAATGGGTGTGTCGCGCATCCTGCCCTTCGTCAAACGCCTGATTACCCCGTTGGTAACGGGTATCGTGGTGCTGATGATCGGCCTGACCCTGATCAAGGTCGGCCTGATCAGTATGGGTGGTGGCTTCGGCGCCATGGCCAACGGCACCTTCGCCAATGGCGAGAACCTGCTGCTGTCGGGCGTGGTGCTGGCGATCATCGTCATCCTCAACCGCATCCCGGTGGTGTGGATGCGCAGCTGTGCCATCGTTATCGCCCTGGCAGTCGGCTATGCGCTGGCCGGCTATCTGGGCCGCTTGGACTTCACCGGCATGCATGAAGCCGCGCTGTTCCAGGTGCCAACGCCGCTGCACTTCGGCCTGGGCTTTTCCTGGGCACTGTTCATTCCGATGCTGGTCATCTACCTGGTGACTTCGCTGGAAGCCATCGGTGACGTTACCGCCACCAGCAAGGTGTCGCGCCAGCCGGTCGAGGGGCCGGTGTGGATGCAACGCATCAAGGGCGGTGTGCTGGTCAACGGGGCCAACTCGCTGCTGGCCGGTTTGTTCAACACCTTCCCCAGCTCGATCTTTGCCCAGAACAACGGCGTGATTCAGCTGACCGGCATCGCCAGCCGCCATATCGGCCTGTGGATCGCCGTGATGCTGGTGCTGCTGGGCCTGTTCCCGAGCGTTGCCGGGGTGATCCAGGCAGTGCCGGAGCCAGTGCTGGGTGGTGCGGCCATGGTCATGTTCGGTGCGGTTGCGGCGTCGGGTATCAATATCCTGGCCAGCACACGGCTGGACCGTCGTGCACTGCTGATTATCGCGGTGTCCCTGGCCTTGGGCCTGGGTGTGGCGCAGGTGCCGGAGTTCCTGGCGCACATGCCGGCGGCGATACGCAATGTGCTGGAGTCGGGGGTGGCTACCGGAGGTATCTGTGCCCTGGTGCTGAACTGGTTCTTGCCGGAAAGCAAGGAACAGGCTTAAGCCTGGTGTCCGGCTGTCAGAGCCAAGGGGCTGCTACGCAGCCCATCGCCGGCAAGCCAGCTCCCACAGGTACTGCGCATGGCTCGAGGTCAGCGCGGTTGGTGTGGGAGCTGGCTTGCCGGCGATAGGGCCCTGACAGGCAACACAAGACAGTTGCTCCCACCTCGACCGCGCTGACCTCAAGCCATACGCAGTACCGGCAACACAAGGCCGTTGCCCCTACAGGGACAGCGCCGGCCTGCAGATGGGTGCAAGATAGAAAGCCCGCCCCGCCATGCACAAGCGGGCGCGGGCTTTTTTGCTTTATCATGGCACCATTCCTTTTGCATGAGTTACCCATGAAATTCGCTATCGCGGTGTTCTCCCCGGCCCATGCGCCCTCCTCGCGGCGCGCCTTGCGCTACGCCGAGGCGGTGCTGGCTGGCGGGCATGAGATTGCCCGGCTGTTCTTCTATCAGGACGGGGTACACAGTGCCTCGGCCAACGTGGTCGCCCCCCAGGATGAGCTGGATGTGGCCGGCCAATGGCGTGCTTTCATCGAGACCAACCAGCTGGACGCAGTGGTGTGCATCGCCGCGGCCCTGCGCCGTGGCGTGCTCGACGAGGCCGAAGCCAACCGCTACCAGCGCCCGGCCGTGAACCTGCCCAAGCCCTGGGAGTTGTCGGGGCTTGGCCAACTGCATGAGGCGGCGCAGGTTGCCGATCGCCTTGTCTGCTTTGGAGGCGACTGAAATGGCCAAATCCTTGTTGATCATCAGCCGCCAGGCCCCCTGGAACGGCCCATCGGCCCGCGAGGCACTGGACATCGCCCTGGCTGGCGGTGCGTTCGATTTGCCGCTGGGCATGCTGTTCCTCGATGACGGCGTGTTCCAGCTCGCTGCAGACCAGCAGCCCACCGCCGTGCAACAGAAGAACCTGGCCGCCAACCTGCAAGCGCTGCCAATGTTCGGCGTCGAGGACCTGTTCGCCTGCAGCCACAGCCTCGCACGGCGCGGCCTGGCAGCCGACACCCTGGCGCTGCCGGTGCAAGTGCTGGACAACGCGGCCCTGGCCGCGCTGATTGCCCGTTTCGACCAGGTGGTAACACTCTGATGACGACCCTGCATGTAATTGCCCACTCCCCGTTTGGCGACGAGCGCCTGGCCAGCTGCCTGCGCCTGCTCGGTACCGACGACGCCCTGCTGCTGTGCGGCGATGCGGTGTATGCCCTGCGCAGCGGCAGCGAGCCGCACCGCCAGTTGCAAGCCGCCGGCCTGGCCCAGCGCCTGTTTGCCCTGGAAGAAGACGTGCAGGCCCGCGCGGTCGGCAACGAACTGGCCAAGGCCGTGGACTATGCCGGGTTCGTCGAACTGTCGCTGCATTACGACAAGGTCAACAGCTGGCTATGAGTACCCTCAACGTTGGCGATCAGGCGATCGCCCTGGACAAGGACGGCTTCCTGGTCGACCTGCAAGACTGGTCGCATGCCGCCGCCGAGGCCTTGGCCGCACGCGAGGGCATCCCGCTGACGGCGGACCACTGGGAAATTCTCGAACTGCTGCGCCAGTTCTACCAGGAATACCAGTTGTCCCCGGCCACGCGCCCGCTGATCAAGTACACGGCCCTCAAACTGGGCCCGGACAAGGGCAACAGCCCGCACCTGAACCGCCTGTTCAACGGCACTCCCGCCAAACTGGCCGCCAAACTGGCGGGCCTGCCCAAGCCGACCAACTGCATATGACAGCACCTCGCCCGCTTACCCTGGTAACCCCCGCCGAACACCCGTTCGCCGAATTCGTGCGCATTCTTGGCAAAGGCAAGCGCGGTGCGCGCGGCCTGACCCGGGAAGAAGCCCGCGTGGCCATGACCCTGCTGCTGGAAGGCAAGGTTGAAGATGCCCAGCTCGGCGCCTTCCTCATGCTGCTGCGGCACAAGGAAGAAAGCGCCGAAGAACTGGCCGGGTTCACCGAGGCCCTGCGCGCGCATTTGCAGGCGCCGAGCATCGCCGTGGACCTGGACTGGCCCACTTACGCCGGCAAGAAGCGCCACCTGCCCTGGTACCTGCTGGCGGCCAAGTGCCTGGCCAACAATGGCGTGCGCATCCTGATGCACGGTGGCGGTGCACACACTGCCGGGCGCCTGTACACCGAGCAGCTTCTGTCGTTGCTGGAAATTCCGCTGTGCCGTGACTGGGCTGCAGTCAGCCACGGCCTGGACCAGCAGCGCCTGGTCTTCTTCCCGCTGCAGGACTGGGCGCCGCAGTTACAGCGCATGATCGACCTGCGCAACACCCTGGGCCTGCGTTCGCCCATCCATTCGCTGGCCCGGGTGCTCAACCCGCTGGCTGCGCGTTGTGGCCTGCAGAGCATCTTCCACCCCGGTTACCAGGCGGTGCACCGCGAAGCCAGCCGCCTGCTGGGCGACCATGCCGTGGTGATCAAAGGCGATGGCGGCGAGATCGAGGTCAACCCCGATGTCATCAGCCACTTGTACGGCACCACTGCCGGCGAAGCCTGGGATGAGGAATGGCCAGCACTGAGCGAACGCCGCCACGTGAAGCCGCCAAGCCTGCAGCCCGAGCAATTGCTCGCGGTCTGGCGCGGCGAGGCCGAGGACAGCTACGGTGAAATGGCCGTGGTCGCGACCATGGCCTTGGCCTTGCGCGGCCTGGGCAGCGACCGTGAGCAGGCATTCGCCACAGCGCGTGGTTACTGGAGCGCTCGGAACAAATCGAATAATTAGATGATTATGGCGCGGTCCTTGCGCTATTTATTCGAACGATTTCCCCTAGACTGGGCTCCAACGACAAACAACTTTGTTCCAAGGAGCTCACCATGGGCCTTTTGATCGACGGCCGCTGGCATGACCAGTGGTATGAAAACGGCAAGGACGGCACCTTCAAACGCGAAAATGCCCAACGCCGCAATCAGCTGCCCGCTCCCGAAGCCGGCCGTTACCACCTGTACGTCTCGCTGGCCTGCCCATGGGCACACCGCACCCTGATCTTCCGCGCGCTCAAGGGCCTGGAGCCATTGATCGACGTGTCAGTGGTGAGCTGGCTGATGCAGGACCATGGCTGGACGTTCGACCAGCAGCAAGGCTCCAGCGGCGATCACCTCGACGCACTGCAGTACCTGCACCAGCGCTACACCCAGGATGACCCACACTACACGGGCCGGGTGACGGTACCGGTGCTGTGGGACAAGAAAGAGAAACGCATCGTCAACAACGAGTCGTCGGAGATCATCCGTATCTTCAACAGCGCGTTCAACGAACTGACCGGCAATACACTGGACCTGTACCCGGAGCCGCTGCGCCCGACCATCGAGGCGCTGAACGAGCGCATCTACCCGGCAGTGAACAACGGCGTGTATCGCGCAGGCTTTGCCACTACGCAGGACGCCTACGAGGCTGCGTTCGACGATGTGTTCAACGAACTGGATTATCTGGAAGACCTGCTCAGCCGTAACCGCTACCTGGCCGGTGAGTACCTGACCGAGGCGGATGTACGCCTGTTCACCACCTTGGTGCGCTTCGATGCGGTGTACCACGGGCACTTCAAGTGCAACCTGCGGCGCCTGAGCGATTATCACAATCTGTCGAACTGGCTGCGCGAGCTGTATCAGTGGCCGGGGGTGGCGGGTACAGTGGACATGGAGCACATCCAGAAGCACTACTACATGAGCCACAAGACCATCAACCCGAACGGGATCGTGCCCAAGGGGCCGCTGCAGGACTTCAACCTGCCGCATGACCGGGAGCGGTTGGCAGGCAAGGGGATTTGGCAGGTTTGAGATTGCAGGGGCTGCTTTGCAGCCCATCGCAGGCAAGCCAGCTCCCACCCCGACCGCGCTGACCTCAAGACCTGCGCAGTACCTGTCCGAAGCCTTGTGCAGCACCTGTGGGAGCTGGCTTGCCTGCGATGGGCCGCAAAGCGGCCCCAGCGGTTTCAAGTGTTTTGCGAGCCTTCGAACCAGGCCAGCTTGTCACGCAACTGCACCACTTCCCCGACAATCACCAGGGTCGGCGCATGCACTTCATGCTGGGCCACCAGCTCCGGCAAGTCGGCCAAAGTGCCGGTGAACACCCGCTGATTACGCGTAGTCCCCTGCTGCACCAGCGCCGCCGGGGTACTGGCCGCACGGCCATGGCGAATCAGCTCGGCGCAGATGGTCGGTAAACCCACCAAGCCCATGTAGAACACCAGGGTCTGCGCCGGTGCCACCAGGTCATGCCAAGGCAGGTTGCTGGTGCCGTCCTTCAAGTGCCCGGTCACGAAACGCACCGACTGGGCATAGTCGCGGTGAGTCAGCGGAATCCCGCCATAGGCGGAACACCCGCTCGCCGCGGTAATGCCCGGCACCACCTGGAACGGGATGCCCTGCCCGGCCAGCTCTTCGATCTCTTCGCCACCCCGGCCGAAGATGAACGGGTCGCCGCCTTTCAGACGCAGTACACGCTTGCCCTGCCGGGCCAGATCGACCAGCAGGCGGTTGATCTGGTCCTGCGGCACGGCATGGTCGGCACGGCGCTTGCCCACGTAGATTCGCTCGGCATCGCGCCGGCACATCTCGATGATCGCCGGCGCCACCAGGCGGTCGTACAGCACCACGTCGGCCTGCTGCATCAGGCGCAAGGCACGGAAGGTCAGCAAGTCCGGGTCGCCCGGGCCCGCACCCACCAGGTACACCTCACCGCCCTGCTGCACGGGTGCACCATCGACCATCGCCTGCAACAGGCGCTCGGCCTCGGCGCCCTGCCCGGCCAGCTGGCGCTCGGCAATCGGCCCCTGGAACACGGTTTCCCAGAAGCCACGGCGCTGGTTGACATCCGGGTACAAGGCCTTGACCTTTTCGCGAAAGCGCGCGGCCAGGCCGGCCAGTTCGCCATAGGCTGACGGGATCCAGGCTTCCAGCTTGGCGCGAATCAAACGCGCCAGCACCGGGGCATCGCCGCCACTGGACACTGCCACCACCAACGGTGAACGGTCGACGATCGCCGGGAAGATCACCGTGCACAGGGCCGGCGCATCCACCACGTTGACCGGCAGGCTCAGCGCCTGCGCATCCGCCGACACCTGGGCATTGAGCCCAGGGTCGTCGGTGGCAGCGATCACCAGCCGGCAGCCGACCAGGTCGGCCGCCTGATAGCCGCGCACCAGCACCTCGCCGCCACCTTCCCGGGCAAGCGCTGCCAACTGGCCGTCGACATCCGGTGCCACCACCCGCAACGCGGCGCCGGCATCGGCCAGCAGGCGCGCCTTGCGCAAGGCGATCTCACCGCCGCCAACGACCAGCACGCGGCCGCCCTGCAGCTTGTGGAACAGCGGCAGGTAATCCATTTAGCGGATAACCTCGACGCCGCCCATGTATGGCTTCAGCACTTCCGGTACACGGATCGAACCGTCGGCCTGCTGGTAGTTTTCCAGCACGGCAACCAGGGTACGGCCTACGGCCAGGCCGGAGCCGTTGAGGGTGTGCACCAGCTCTGGCTTGCCGGTTTCCGGGTTGCGCCAGCGGGCCTGCATGCGGCGCGCCTGGAAGTCGCCGCAGTTGGAGCACGAGCTGATTTCGCGGTACTTGTCCTGGCTGGGTACCCATACTTCCAGGTCGTAGGTCTTCACCGCACCAAAGCCCATGTCGCCGGTGCACAGGGCCAGCACGCGGTACGGCAGCTCCAGCAACTGCAGCACGCGCTCGGCGTTGGCAGTCAGGCCTTCCAGGGCCTCCATCGACTTGGACGGCTCGACCACCTGCACCATCTCGACCTTGTCGAACTGGTGCTGGCGGATCATGCCGCGGGTGTCACGGCCGGAAGCACCGGCTTCGCTGCGGAAGCACGGGGTGTGGGCGACCAGCTTCAGTGGCAGCTGTTTGGCGTCGAGGATTTCACCGGCCACCAGGTTGGTCAGCGACACTTCGGCGGTCGGAATCAGGTAGAAGTCGGCTTCGCCTTCGCGGCTGATCTTGAACAGGTCTTCCTCGAACTTTGGCAGCTGGCCAGTGCCCTGCAGGGCCGGAGCCTGGACCAGGTACGGGGTGTAATGCTCCTCGTAGCCGTGCTCGCCGGTGTGCAGGTTGATCATGAATTGCGCCAGGGCACGGTGCAGGCGGGCGATCGGGCCACGCAGCACGGCAAAGCGCGCGCCAGACAACTTGGCAGCGGCTTCGAAGTCCAGGCCACCGCTGACTTCGCCAAGGGCGACGTGGTCCTTGATTTCGAAGTCGAAGGCCTTCGGTGTGCCCCAACGGCGCACTTCGACGTTGTCGTCTTCGCTGGCACCGACCGGTACGCTGGCGTCCGGCAGGTTGGGAATGGTCAGCAGGATGCCGTCCAGTTCGGCCTGGATGCCGTCCAGTTCGGCCTTGCCGGCAGCCAGTTCGTTGGCCATGCGTTCGACGTCGGCCATCAGCGGCGCAATGTCTTCGCCCTTGGCCTTGGCCTGGCCGATGGACTTGGAACGGGCGTTACGCTCGGCCTGCAGTTGCTCGGTGCGGGTCTGCACCGCCTTGCGGCGCTCTTCCAGTGATTCGATGCGCGCGACATCCAGGCTGAAGCCACGGGAGGCCAGGCGATCCGCCACTTCCTGAAGTTGGCCGCGTAACAGTTTGGAATCGAGCATATCGTTCTCTCGTTATGTGTAGGTGTTGGTTCAGAATCGGGTCAGGCACAGGCCGGCCCAGGTCGCGAGCAGCCCGCCCACCACGCTGATACCGGTATAGCCCAAAGCCAGAGGCACTTGCCCGCTTTCCAGCAGGCGTACGGTATCCAGCGAAAAGGAGGAAAAGGTCGTCAGGCCGCCGAGGAAGCCGACGATCAGCCCGGCACGCAACTCGACCGGCACGACCGGCTTGTGCAGGAACAGGCCATAGAGCAGGCCGATCAGCAGGCAGCCAACCAGGTTGACCGCCAGCGTACCGAGATAGAAGTGCCGTAGCCAGTGGGCAGCCACCCAATTGGTGGTAGCAAAGCGCAACAAGGTACCGGCAATACCACCCGCGCTGACGGCGGCAATCAGTGCAATCACGGTTTTCTCCGCTGGCGGGGGCTGTTGCGGTCGAGGTCGGCCAGGTGGCGCAGCTTCTCGCCAATCTTCAGCTCCAGGCCTCGGGGCACCGGCTGGTAGTACTGGCGCGGCTCGAGTTCCTCGGGGAAGTAATCTTCACCGGCGGCATAGGCGTCGGGCTCGTCGTGGGCATAGCGGTACTCGTCGCCGTAGCCCAGTTGCTTCATCAGCTTGGTCGGGGCGTTGCGCAGGTGCAGCGGCACTTCCAGCGAGCCATGCTCGGCCGCCTCGCGCAGGGCGGTCTTGAAGCCCATGTACACCGCGTTGCTTTTCGGCGCACAGGCCAGGTAGGTAATGGCCTGGGCCACCGCCAGCTCGCCCTCGGGGCTGCCCAGGCGCTCTTGCACATCCCAGGCCGCCAGGCACAGGCTGAGCGCGCGCGGGTCGGCGTTGCCGATGTCTTCGCTGGCCATGCGTACCACGCGGCGGGCGATGTACAACGGGTCGCAGCCGCCGTTGAGCATGCGCGCGAACCAGTACAGGGCGCCATCGGGGTTGGAGCCGCGCACCGACTTGTGCAGGGCGGAAATCTGGTCGTAGAACGCCTCGCCACCCTTGTCGAAGCGGCGGCGACTGTCACCGAGCAGGCTCTGCAGCATCTCGACATCGATCTCGCTGCCGTCTTCGGCCAGGTCCGAGGCGTTCTCGAGGAAGTTGAGCATGCGCCGGCCATCGCCATCGGCGGCGGCCATCAGCATCTTGAAAGCGTCGTCGCCAACCCGCAGGTTGCGCTTGCCCAGCCCGCGTTCCTCAGTCAGCGCGCGGTTGACCAGCTTGCGCAGCGCCGCCTCGTCCAGGCTCTTGAGCACATACACCCGCGCGCGCGACAGCAGTGCGTTGTTCAGCTCGAACGACGGGTTTTCGGTGGTGGCGCCAATGAACAGCAGGGTGCCGTCTTCCACATAGGGCAGGAACGCATCCTGCTGCGACTTGTTGAAGCGGTGCACTTCGTCGACGAACAGGATGGTGCGGCGGCCGTACTGGCCAGCCTGCTGCTTCGCCACCTCGACCGCCTGGCGAATCTCCTTCACCCCGGCCAGCACCGCCGACACCGTTTCGAAGTGCGCATCGCAGAACTGCGCCAGCAGCCGCGCAAGGGTGGTCTTGCCCACCCCCGGCGGCCCCCAGAAGATCATCGAGTGCAGCGCACCCTGCTCCAGCGCCTCGCGCAGCGGTTTGCCGCGCGCCAGCAGGTGCTCCTGGCCAACGTACTCGTCCAGGTTGGACGGGCGCAGGCGAGCCGCCAGGGGCTGGGCGACGGGTTCGCTTCGAAACAGGTCCATGGCGAGCTCTGGTTACTCCTTGATGACGTCCGCGCCTTTGGGGATGTCGAACTTGAACTTGCTGTCCGGCACCGCCTGGTTGGCCTTCACGCCATTGAACAGGATGTTGGTGCGCTGGCCGACGCTGTCGATCAGCTGCATGTCATTGATCAGGCCCTTGCGGAACGACACGCGCAGCGAGTCGAACAGGGTGTCCTTGGTTTTCGGCTTGAGGGTGAAGTCCATCACTTCGCCCTGCTCCTTCGAGCTGATGTCGAAGCTCTGGCTGATCTTCGACACGTCACCGGACAGCAGCAGCGCCGGGGTCTGGTTCAGCCGTACATCGAGCTTCTTGATGGTCGCCTGCTCCAGGTCCGGGTCCCACAGGGTGACGTTCTTGCCGTCGGACACCACCACCTGCTCCTGCGGCGCATCGGTGTGCCAGTAGAACAGGCCCGGGCGCTTGACGGTCATCTTGCCGGAGGTTTCCTGCAGGCTGGTGCCGCCGGCGTCCAGGGTCAGCTGGGAGAAGTTGGCCTCGATGGTCTGCGACTTTTCAAGCAACTGGGTCAGGCGTTGTACATCTTGCTCACCGGCATAAGCCGAAACGGTGGCCGACACAGAAGCCGCGGCCAGGGCAGAAACCAACAGCATGCGAATCGCGCGCATGGGAGTCCTCATCGAGCATTGAAAAGGCCGGGCGCCACCGTTGGCGCCCGGCAGGGTGTTCATCAGTCGCGCGGGCCGCCCGGGGCAATCACTTCCCGCGAGCCGTTGCTGTTCATGGGGGTGACCACGCCGGCCATTTCCATGGCTTCGATCATGCGGGCGGCGCGGTTGTAGCCGATCTTCAGTTTGCGCTGCACGGCCGAGATGGACGCACGGCGGCTTTCCAGCACGAACTGCACGGCCTCATCATACAGGGCGTCGCTTTCCGAATCTTCGCCATCGCCACCACCACCGCCGCCTTCGAAGCCGCTGCCGGCCTCTTCGACGCCGTTGAGGATGTCGTCGTTGTAGTCCGGGGCGCCACGCAGCTTCCACGCTTCCACCACGCGGTGCACTTCGTCGTCGGAGACGAAGGCGCCGTGCACGCGAATCGGCAGGCTGGTGCCCGGCGGCATGTACAGCATGTCGCCATGGCCCAGCAGCTGTTCGGCACCACCCTGGTCGATGATGGTCCGCGAGTCGATCTTGCTCGACACCTGGAACGCCATGCGGGTCGGGATGTTGGCCTTGATCAGGCCGGTAATCACATCCACAGACGGGCGCTGGGTGGCGAGGATCAGGTGGATACCGGCCGCACGGGCCTTCTGGGCGATACGGGCGATCAGCTCTTCGACCTTCTTGCCGACGATCATCATCA
>Ga0209676_1000294_pt1 | contig 101100 bp, 90 predicted proteins | sample AraplaCvi_mLB_r2_FD_184282 | JGI IMG/M metagenome (GOLD analysis project Ga0209676, IMG submission 184282) | Arabidopsis root microbial communities from North Carolina, USA - plate scrape MF_Cvi_mLB_r2 (SPAdes) (version 2) | ecosystem: Host-associated > Plants > Roots > Endosphere | place: USA...
ATCGGCACCCATTTTCGCGATGAATTTGTTGGGATCCGTGTCAGGAAGCAACTGGTTCTCGCGTGGGAGCTTGTCGATGATATCGAGGTATTCATCTTCGGTCAGGAAGTCGAGGTAGCCAACGCCGTCCTCTTCCTTGATACCTGGCTGAACTACCGCGTACCGTTCGTAGTAAATGATCTGGTCGAGTTTCTTGGTAGAAAGACCGAGCAGATAACCGATTTTGTTCGGCAAGCTGCGGAAGTACCAGATATGTGCAACAGGAACCACCAATTCAATGTGACCCATGCGCTCGCGGCGAACCTTTTTCTCGGTTACCTCCACCCCGCAGCGGTCGCAGATGATTCCTTTATAACGAATGCGCTTGTATTTCCCGCAGTGACATTCCCAGTCTTTGACAGGACCGAAAATGCGCTCGCAGAACAGACCGCCCATCTCCGGCTTGTAGGTCCGGTAGTTGATGGTTTCAGGCTGGGTTACTTCACCGAAGGAGCTTTCTAGGATAGACTCCGGTGACGCCAGACTGATCGTCATTCTGGAAAAGTCGCTGTTTAATTTTTTATTCTTTTTGAAAGACATAATAAAGAGTCGTTTGTCTGTTAGTCGAAACTAATTCAATTGCTTTTCTATGGCGCGGTCACCCGCGCCAACGACTAGAAATTAGTCCAGTGTAATCTCCAATGCTAGTCCGCGAAGCTCGTGAACAAGTACGTTGAATGACTCTGGGATATTTGGTTTCGGAAGGTTTTCACCTTTCACGATCGCTTCGTACGCTTTGGCGCGGCCCACCACATCATCGGATTTCACCGTAAGGATCTCCTGAAGAATGTGCGATGCACCGAACGCTTCAAGCGCCCACACTTCCATTTCACCGAAACGCTGTCCACCGAACTGCGCTTTACCACCCAATGGTTGCTGGGTAATGAGCGAGTATGGCCCGATAGAACGCGCGTGCATTTTATCGTCAACCAAGTGGCCCAGTTTCATCATGTACATCAGACCGACAGTTACCGGCTGATCGAACTGCTCACCAGTCAGACCATTGTACAGATACGTACGTCCCCAAGCCGGCAGACCCGCTTCTTTCAACTCAGCAGCAACTTCCGCTTCTGTTGCGCCGTCGAAGATCGGAGTCGCGTAACGACGACCGAGTTTCAGACCGGCCCATGCCAGAATGGTTTCATAGATCTGACCGATGTTCATACGTGAAGGTACCCCAAGCGGGTTCAACACGATGTTTACCGGAGTTCCATCTTCAAGGAATGGCATATCTTCGTCACGAACAATACGGGCAACAACCCCTTTGTTACCGTGGCGACCCGCCATTTTATCCCCTACTTTCAGTTTACGTTTCTTGGCAATGTAAACTTTCGCGAGTTTCACGATACCTGCTGGCAATTCATCACCTACTTCCAATGCGAAACGATCACGTTTAAAGCGGCCCATTACTTCACTGCGGGCATTCAGGTAGTTTTTCAACACCAGCGAGATCTGACGGTTGGTGTCAGCATCTTCGCTCCAAGAGTCGGTCAATACGTCTCCGATAAGGTTAACCTCTTCGGGAACTGCATATTGGCTTTCGTCACGGTACGGGTTGTTGGCAGGGAAGAGGTTCTCGGAGATGTTTCTCACGTTGAACTTCATTCCTTTGCTGATCAGCTCGTCGCCGAACTTGTGCTTCACGCCCGAGCTGGTTTTGCCGTCAGTCAATGTTACCAGCTTGTCGATCACACGACCGCGCAATGCAGTCAGGTCACGGCTGTATTTTTTCATCAACAGACGAAGCTCGTCTTTATGTTTTGCACGCTCTTCTTTGGTTGGGCGGGAGAACAGTTTGGTATCGATTACCACACCTTTCATCGATGGCGGTGCCTTTTTCGAAGCATCCTTCACATCACCTGCCTTATCACCGAAGATCGCACGAAGGAGTTTTTCTTCCGGAGTAGGATCAGATTCTCCTTTTGGAGTGATCTTACCGATCAGGATATCACCTTCTTTCACCTCAGTACCTACTTGTACGATACCGTTTTCGTCGAGGTTTTTAACTGTTTCCTCGCTTACGTTCGGGATCTCAGCGGTCAGCTCTTCTTCTCCGCGTTTGGTATCACGCACTTCGAGTTCGAATTCTTCGATGTGGATCGAAGTAAAGATATCGTCGCGTACTACTTTCTCGGAGATTACGATCGCATCCTCGAAGTTGTATCCCTGCCAAGGCATGAATGCAACCAAAAGGTTACGGCCCAATGCAAGTTCACCACCTTCGGTACCATAACCCTGGCAAAGCGGCTCGCCTTTTTTCACTTTCTGGCCTTTCAACACCATTGGTTGGAGGTTCAAACAAGTGTCCTGGTTGGTACGACGGAATTTCACGAGGTCGTAAGAAACGCTGTCGTCGATGAAGCTAACCAGACGATCTTCGTCCGTACGGTCGTACTTCACAACGATTTTCTTCGCATCTACGAATTCGATTTCACCATCTCCTTCCGCTACGACCAATGCACGTGAGTCCATTGCCACGCGGCGTTCGAGACCAGTTCCTACGATTGGAGCCTGCGGGCGCAACAATGGCACACCCTGGCGCTGCATGTTGGATCCCATCAATGCACGGTTCGCATCATCGTGTTCAAGGAACGGAATCAGCGAAGCCGCCACCGATACGATCTGGTTCGCAGCAACGTCCATATATGACGCTTGCGAAGGATCCACCATCGGGAAGTCACCTTCGAAACGTGTTTTAATTTTCTCAACGGTGAAGTTTCCTTCTTTATCCACAGAAGCATTCGCCTGTGCGATGTATTTGGAATCTTCTTCTTCCGCCGTCATGTAGATCAGCTCGTCGGTCAGTTTACCTGCGCTATCGATTACACGGTAAGGTGTTTCGATGAAGCCCATACCGTTCACTTTCGCGAATACGCAAAGTGACGAGATCAGACCGATGTTCGGACCTTCCGGTGTTTCGATCGTACACAGACGCCCGTAGTGGGTGTAGTGAACGTCACGAACCTCGAAACCTGCTCTTTCACGGGAAAGACCACCTGGCCCGAGTGCCGACATACGACGTTTGTGCGTAATCTCAGCCAATGGGTTGGTTTGGTCCATAAACTGAGAAAGCTGGTTGGTACCGAAGAACGAGTTGATTACCGATGACAATGTTCTTGCATTGATCAGATCAACCGGTTTGAAATCTTCATTGTCACGTACGTTCATACGCTCCTTGATGGTACGCGCCATACGTGCCAAACCTACGCCGAACTGTGCATAAAGCTGCTCGCCCACGGTACGTACACGACGGTTTGACAAGTGGTCGATATCATCGACTACCGCTTTCGCATTGATCAAACCGATCAGGTATTTCACAATGGAAACGATATCGCCGGTTGTCAGAACGCGAACGTCGAGGCTGGTATCCGATCCCAATTTCTTGTTGATCCGGTAACGGCCTACATCACCCAGGTCGTAACGTTTATCCGAGAAGAACAAGCTCTGGATTACGTCACGTGCAGTTTGCTCATCCGGAGCTTCTGCATTACGCAGCTGGCGGTAAATTTGCTCAACCGCTTCCTTATCGGAGTTTGAGCTATCTTTTTGAAGCGTATTATAAATGATGTTATAATCCGCTACGTTCATGTCCTCTTTGTGCATGATGATCGACTTCTGACCTGATTCCAGGATCACGTCGATATCATCTGCCGAAATCGAAGAATCACGTTCCAGCAACACTTCGTTACGCTGGATAGAAACTACCTCTCCGGTATCCTCATCCACGAAGTCCTCAGTCCATGTACGGAGAACCCTTGCCGCCAACCGGCGTCCTACTGCCTTTTTCAGGTTAGCAGGTGTTGCGCTGATTTCCTCAGAAAGGCCGAACAGGTCGAGGATATCTTTATCAGACCCGAAACCGATCGCTCTCAAAAGGGTGGTTACGGGGAACTTCTTCTTACGGTCGATGTACGCGTACATCACGTTGTTCACGTCCGTAGAGAATTCGATCCAGGAACCTTTGAATGGAATAATCCGCGCAGAATATAGTTTGGAACCGTTGGTGTGCTTGCTCATAGAGAAGAACACGCCCGGTGAACGGTGAAGCTGAGATACGATTACACGCTCAGCACCATTGATCACGAACGAACCGCGTTCGGTCATGTAAGGGATGTTTCCGAGGAATACCTCCTGCTCAATGGTTTCAAATTCTTCATGATCGGCGTCATTACAGATCAAACGCAGCTTCGCCTTCAAAGGCACTGCGTAAGTCAGACCGCGATCGATGGATTCGTCGACTGAATACTTCGGTGGTTCAAGGAGATAATCGATGAACTCGAGAACGAAGTTTTCGCGTGAGTCGGCGATGGGGAAGTTTTCAGCGAAAACTTTGTAAAGTCCTTCTCCGGAGCGGTCTTCAACCGATGTATCCAGACTAAAGAAATCACGGAACGATTGTACCTGGATTCCCAAAAGATCGGGATAATCGATAATCTGATTAATCCGAGAGAAATTCTTTCTTGGTGTTTTTGGATTAATAGTAGCCAAGGCTATGTGTGATTTGGGTTAGTAGAAAAACTAATTAGTTTTAACCTAATCTATTGCCTCGTAGAGAAAGGTCAACCGTCCCTGTTCTTCCATTCTACGAGTAAGGAAGTGTTTCGGACAAGGTAAACCGGAAGGGGATTTTGGAAGTGATCTCGTCACCGCCTCTAACCAGAACGACAAAAAAGTACTTTTCGTTTGGTTTGTATACAAAAACAGGAAAAGACCTGACGGTTGTCAGGCCTATTCCCTAAGAATTTATCTTCTAATGCTGTGGAGCAAATTACTTCACTTCAACTTCTGCACCAGCTTCTTCAAGTTGCTTTTTCAGAGCGTCAGCTTCGTCCTTAGCAACACCTTCTTTTACAGGTTTTGGAGCGCCGTCAACGAGTTCTTTCGCTTCTTTCAGGCCAAGACCAGTCAGGTCTTTAACCAATTTCACAACAGCCAATTTACCAGCACCAGCCGATTTCAAGATTACATCGAAAGATGTTTTCTCTTCAACCGCAGGAGCATCAGCACCAGCGCCAGCGCCAGGACCTGCTACCATTACTGCACCAGCAGCTGCTGGCTCAATACCGTACTCGTCTTTAAGAATTGCAGCCAATTCGTTCACTTCTTTAACCGTAAGGTTAACAAGCTGTTCTGCGAAAGCTTTCAAATCTGCCATTTTTATTTTGATTTTTTTGATTATACAATAAGATGATTTAAAAGGCTCCTTTAATTATTAACCCGGGGAGCAAAGCCTGGCTATTTAATTAGTCTTCTTTTTCAGACAAAGTTTTCAAGATACCAGCCAGATTCTGTCCGCCGCTTGTAAGAGCGCCGATAACATTTTTGGCAGGTGATTGCAACAATCCGATCACTTCGCCGATCAGTTCTTGTTTCGATTTCAGTGAAATCAGAACGTCCAGCTGGCTTTCTCCAACAAACAGGGCAGTATCAACAGAAGCTCCTTTGAACTTCAATTTGTCGCTACCTGATTTCTTTTTGAAATCCTTGATCAGTTGCGCAGGAACTTTACCTGACTCCGGGTGAAACATTACTCCAGAAAATCCTTTCAACACTTCGTCGAAAGAAGAATAGTCTGTATCTAATGTCTCGAGCGCTTTTTTAATCAATGTATTCTTCACAACACGATACTCAACACCACGCTCGAAGCAAAGGCCTCTCAGGGTATTTACCTCGCTCACGGTCATACCGGTAGCGTTAGTAATGTAGAAGTATGGCGTGCTGGCGAATTTTTGACTTAGTTCGTCAATAATTACTGCTTTTTCTTCCCGTGTCATATTACAATCCTGGAATCGTGTTTTTGTCAATAATAACACCCGGGCTCATCGTGCTTGACAAGTGAATGCTTTTTACGTAAGTTCCTTTGGCCGATGAAGGCTTAAGGCGAACCAAAGTATTGATAACTTCCGTTGCGTTTTGCGCAAGCTGGTCAGTTCCGAAAGAAACTTTACCGATGCTCGTGTGGATGATACCCGTTTTATCAACTTTGAAGTCAATTTTACCAGCTTTCACCTCTTTCACCGCTTTCGCTACATCCGGAGTCACAGTTCCTGACTTAGGGTTTGGCATCAGACCGCGAGGACCCAATACTTTACCAAGTCTACCTACTTTTGCCATTACACTAGGCATTGTAATAATCACGTCGATGTCTGTCCAGCCTTGCTCGATTTTTGTAATGTATTCGTCAAGACCAACATAATCCGCTCCTGCCTCTTTCGCCTCTGCCTCCTTATCGGGAGTACACAGCACCAATACACGAACTTCTTTTCCGGTTCCGTGTGGCAATGTTACCACGCCACGCACCATTTGGTCAGCTTTACGAGGATCTACGCCCAAACGAACGTCGATATCTACGGAAGCATCAAATTTGGTATAGGAAATCGTTTTCAGAACATCCGCAGCTGCTTCCAGGGTATAAGCCTGGGTTGCGTCGTATTTTGAAAGAGCTTCTTTTTGCTTTTTGGTCAATTTTCCCATGTTCTTTGTTTCTTTGGCGTATCTATAAATCTACGCTCAGTTGTTTTCTTCCCATGGGGCCTTGCCAGCCACGGTGATACCCATACTACGAGCCGTTCCCGCGATCATTTTCATAGCAGACTCTACGGTGAAGCAGTTCAGGTCGGGCATTTTAGTTTCAGCGATCGTCTTAACTTGATCCCATGAAACTGATCCTACCTTTACACGGTTTGGCTGAGCCGAACCTGTCTTTACTTTTGAGGCTTCCAGAAGAAGAATAGCGGCCGGGGGGGTTTTGATGACGAAGTCGAAAGACTTGTCTTTGTAGTATGTAATAACTACCGGCAATACCACACCCATTTTATCCTGGGTACGGCCATTGAACTGCTTGCAAAACTCCATGATATTCAAACCCTTCGATCCTAGTGCAGGACCAATTGGAGGTGATGGGTTGGCTTGGCCACCTTTCACCTGCAGTTTGACGTATCCACCTATTTCTTTTGCCATTGTTTTGGAATTTGTCGGTTCATCGATTGACTAGCGGCTCACATGCAGTTGGAAGCCTACCTGCCCGCTATTCGCTCAACTATCCTTTTCTACTTGTGCGTAACTGAGTTCCACGGGTGTATTACGCCCGAATATTTTTACAACTACATTGAGTTTTTTCTTCTCATCGAATACTTCTTCCACCAGGCCGATAAATCCGCTGAACGGACCATCCACGACTTTCACAGTCTCGCCTTTGATGAAAGACATACTTGGCGCTTCTTCGTGCTGCTCTGCTTCGTCGACCTTACCGAGGATACGGTTAATTTCCGACTGGCGAAGAGGAACAGGCACTTTGGAATTCCCTTCGGCATTGCCCAGGAAACCAATTACGCCGGGGATACTTGTAATAATGTGCAGCACCTCTCCTTTTGACAGATCGGCCGAAATGATGATATAGCCGGGAAAGAAGTTCTTTTCCCGTACACGCTTTTTACCGTTACGCATTTCGTAGATCTTCTCAGAAGGAATCAGGATTTGCGGAACGAATTCGTTTAGCTTCTGGCGTGTTATTTCATTTTCAATGTAGGACTTGATTTTTTTCTCTTGCCCAGACACTGCCCTTAATACAAACCAATTTAGACTACTCATACCTTTCAGGGGGTTATCTTTACTAAAATAGCCTTAGAAAGACTGGTAAAACAGTTTCAGTGCGTTCTCAAATACGAGATCCATTACACCTACCACGAAGGCAAAAATGAGCGAACCTACAAGCACCAGTGTGGTGTTGGCTTGCAGTTCGTTGAAAGGCGGCCATGTCACATGTTGGGTCATTTCTTCCCAGGACGCTTTCAAAAAAGAAGTAAATTTTTCCATTTCACCTTTTCGATTTATGCACGGGTGGAGAGATTCGAACTCCCATCAACGGTTTTGGAGACCGCTATTCTACCCTTGAACTACACCCGTTTATCGTGCAATTGCCCATTCGGGGCTGCAAAGATACGACTTTTTTATAAAAAACAAGTGCATTCCAAAAGAAATGCACTTGTTTTAATATTACTATCTTGATTAGTCAAGAATTTCAGTTACCTGACCAGCACCTACGGTACGTCCACCTTCACGGATCGCGAAACGAAGACCTTTTTCCATAGCGATTTTGTTGATCAGTTTCACTTCGATAGTGATGTTGTCACCTGGCATAACCATTTCAACACCTGCTGGAAGTGAGATTTCACCTGTCACGTCAGTGGTACGGAAGTAGAACTGAGGACGGTATTTGTTAAAGAATGGAGTGTGACGTCCACCTTCTTCTTTCGACAGTACGTAAACTTCACCTTTGAAGTGCAGGTGAGGCTTAACTGAACCTGGCTTACAGATTACCATACCACGACGGATCTCTTCTTTGTCGATACCGCGAAGCAACAAACCCACGTTGTCACCAGCTTCACCGCGGTCAAGGATCTTACGGAACATCTCAACACCAGTTACGGTTGATTTGAGACCTTCTGCACCCATACCGAGGATATCAACAGGATCACCAGAGTTGATTACACCACGCTCGATACGACCAGTTGCCACAGTACCACGACCAGTGATCGAGAATACGTCTTCAACAGGCATCAAGAATGGAAGATCAGTCATACGTGGAGGAATTGGAATCCAAGTATCTACAGCTTCCATCAGATCTTCGATAGTTTTAACCCACTTAGGCTCGCCGTTAAGACCACCCAAAGCAGATCCCTGGATTACAGGAATGTTGTCGCCATCGAATTCGTAGAAGCTCAGAAGCTCGCGGATCTCCATCTCAACGAGTTCAAGAAGTTCCGGATCATCAACCATGTCCACTTTGTTCATGAACACAACAAGCTGAGGTACACCTACCTGACGAGCAAGAAGGATGTGCTCACGAGTTTGTGGCATAGGACCGTCAGTAGCAGCAACCACGATGATTGCGCCGTCCATCTGAGCAGCACCAGTTACCATGTTCTTCACGTAGTCAGCGTGACCTGGGCAGTCAACGTGCGCATAGTGACGGTTGGCTGTCTGGTATTCTACGTGAGAAGTGTTGATTGTAATACCGCGCTCTTTTTCTTCAGGAGCATTGTCGATTGAAGAAAAGTCGCGTTTCTGTGCAAAACCTTTATCAGCCAACACAGTTGTAATCGCCGCTGTAAGGGTAGTTTTACCGTGGTCAACGTGCCCGATAGTACCAATATTTACGTGGGGTTTCGAGCGGTCAAACGTCTCTTTTGCCATGACTTAAGTACGCTTAAAATTAAAAGTTATTACGAATTTATTATACACTACTAATTGATCCTGCTGGTTTTACTGCAATCAAACACCGCAATCATTTACCAAACCAGGATCAAAACCAATGCAGGGACACATCCTGCTTTTTGAGCTTTTGAGGGGATTTGAACGGCACCGGCCGCCCGGCCCTGACCTCTTCCTTACCAAGGAAGTGCTCAAAAAATTCCTGAGCTTTTGAGGGGATTTGAACCCCTGACCTCTTCCTTACCAAGGAAGTGCTCTACCCCTGAGCTACAAAAGCATTGTTCTTAGAACCAAAAAGCGATTAGCGAAAGTTATCTATTGAATGTTTTCGCTAATCGCTTCGATGATGCTTCTAATTGAGCGGAAGACGAGGTTCGAACTCGCGACCTATAGCTTGGAAGGCTATCGCTCTACCAGCTGAGCTACTTCCGCATTTGTTTTCGTCTTTACCTCAAAAACTGGTCTTAATTGAAGCATTTTTTCAGACTCAAACTGTGGGGGCGGATGGATTCGAACCACCGAAGACATAAGTCAGCAGATTTACAGTCTGCCCCATTTGGCCACTCTGGTACACCCCCAGACAACATTTCAACACAAGCGTGAAAACCGTTTGTTTCACAATTTGGAGTCGCAAAATTATACCCATTTTTTAGATTCTCAAATTCTTTTGAAAAAAAAATAAAAAAAAATGCGGCCTGGAACCAAAAACATCGATTCCAGGCCACATGGGCACTTTTTCGACTTAAAATAATCTTACCCCAAAACTCAGCATCCGGACCGACGGCCCCCGGTTGGCTTCGAAAAGATAGTTCAAGTCGTAGTTCACAAAGAAGTCAGGAAAGTTACGGATACCAATTTCGGCAGCTAAACCATAGCGCAAATCTTCGATATAAAAGTTACGCCGGTCGTGGTCCACATCCTTCGTACCGACCTTCCGGACCTTCGTATAACTACCGATCCGGTAACCGCCGTAAGCACCTGCGCTGATATACGATATGAATGAGTGTGAAAAGCTTAGCGTAGGCATCACCGAAAGGTTGACGTACGGCACTACGAGTTTCGATTTCCTTACTTCCACCGGTTTGCCCTGGTCGTCCACCACATCCCGGAACTCGACCCCGTCATCCGTCTTGACAATCGTGTTATCCCCATCGTACATCATGTTATACCACGAAAAATCGACGCCGAAGTCCAGATGCAGCCGGGCATTCTTACCCCGTGCAACACTTGCGCTGGCCACATAACCCAGGCTCACATAGCGCGATCCGAACGGTTTCAGGTCATAATCCGATTTATTGAAACCGGCGGTAGCCTCATTCGTACCATAGGTATTCAACCCCAATGCGACATTAAAACCCTTCCTCGGACTCGATCCACCCCATGATTTTCGCTGGAACCGTTTCCCGATGCGCCGATACGTCGAATCCGACCCGACCACCTCGTCACCTTCCTTTACCTCCACACCGGAGCCATCAATGGAAACCTTCGTGTCGCCGTCTTTGATATGAATGCCACGAAGGCCAATCCTTACGTAGTCCTTATCCGTCGCCTGATCGGCGTCTTTCAGGTATTTCTTCCCGTTGAATTCTTCCCGCAGGAACGTCGTATCCGCCTTTGTACTGTCCAATCTCATTTTCAGGTCCTTCAAAAGCGCGTTAAGGTCGTATTTCATGATCTTTTCGAGCTCCGTCCGGTTTTCACCGTAAATGATCAGCCGCGTTTTATCGCCGAAAGTGACTATAATCGAATCCTTGTCGGAGAATTCATCGTTGGAATTGAACGAACCGGCGCGCGTGCCAATGGCTGCCAATACAAACAGCACCGCCATTGCATATATTTTACTTTTCATGGCACAATAGATTACAGTTTTGTCTTGTCTTTAGGGTGGTCTTTTTCTGAACTTCTGTCTTCCTTGTTACGCAGGCGATCGTCCACACGTGCTACAAGGTTTTTTGGATTAAAACCCACTTCATCCCAGTCGACTTTTTCGCCTGCTCTCGCATTTTTAAGCTGGCGGAAAACTCTTGCAAACCGGGTATTACGTGGTTTCTCTTCCGCTTCATTAGTACCGGTCTCTACCGCAACGACAATCGTTCTTGTCAGTTCGGGTTCCGGCTTGCTTACCTGACTAACAGCTGGCTCATCAGGCAAAGTCTTGATTCCCTGTGCAACGGGATTTTTTGCCGGTTCCGCTTGCACTGCATTCACCGGAACCGAAAGTTTTTCCGCAATAGCCACAACCGGCGTATTCTCAACAGGCTCGGGATGAGTATCGGAGGCTTGAATGCGCCGTGCTTTCACATTTAGCGTCTCATTGTCTTGCGCTCTGGCTATTTGTGTTTCTCCGTTAACAGGTGCATTGTAAGCAGGCTTCAAAACCCCGCCGGTGTTATCCACTTCGGCATTAGCTTTTTTCTTTGCCGCGGTCAGTTGTTCAACCGGCGCATTTAATTTTTCTACCGTGTAAACCGTCGAATCAACAGGCGCAGGCCTAGCCGACGCAACGGTCTGTTGTGGTTGGATACCACCCGGCGAAGCACCCTGCTGATTCTGCCAAACCAGGTATCCTCCCATCACCGCCGCAGCCACACCGGCGGCAGCATACCAACCCCACACAACAGGACGACGTCGTACCGGTTGCTTTTCCTGAATTTTTAGCCACGCATTTTCCGAAGGTGTTCTTTCTAATCCTTCGAGTTTACGTTTGAAAAGATCATCAACAGGATGCTTTTTCATAGTCTACTTTTTTTTTATAATTATTCTGCCATTCCGCCACCATCTTCTGCAACAATGCGCGGGCGCGGTGCAACTGTGATTTCGATGTACTTTCAGTAATACCCAGCATCTGGGCGATTTCAATGTGAGCGTAGCCTTCAATGGCGTACAGGTTAAAAACCGTCCGATACCCTACCGGCAGCGCCTCGATCAACGCCATCAATTCTTCGGTTTCCAGATTCTGATCTGCGTGGATGTAATCGGGAATGTTGTTGGCCTCATCCGACAGGTTATCTTCCAGAATCCGCTTTTGTTTCCGCAAATAACCCAACGCCTCGTTCACCATTATCCTTCTGATCCACCCCTCGAAACTTCCTTCACTATTGAACTGATTTATTTTTTCAAAAACCTTCAAAAAACCCTCCACCATCACATCCTCGGCCGCCATTTCATTGCATACATAGCGGAAGCACAAAGCCAGCATTCTATGGCTGTATTTGTCGTAGAGCTGTCGCTGCGCCTTCGGATCTTCTTTCCTCAGGGCTTTAACGAGCTGTGCTTCCTGGCTAAATAATGCTAAAATTCGACCCATTCTAATTGGTGGTTTCGACAGCAAGATGCGCAATCCTCCGCGTGAGGTTGCATGTGCCGGAAAAGTTTTTTGATATATTTTTTAGCTTTGATGCGAATATCACTCATTGATCACCAAAAGGACTTTTCTCCCATGCTCGACTCCTCTGCGCCTATCGGAATTTTTGACAGCGGAATCGGCGGTATGACCGTCGCCAGTGCCGTAACCCGGTTGCTTCCACAAGAAAACACCATCTATTTCGGCGACACGGCACATTTGCCTTATGGCGATAAATCCACGGCAGCCATCCAGGCCTATTCGATCAAAATCTGCAACATGCTTTTACAGCAAAACTGCAAGCTGATCCTTATCGCCTGCAACTCCGCGTCCGCAGCCGCCTACGAGCTCGTGCGCGAGTACGTGGGAAGCAAAGCGAAGGTCCTGAATGTGATTGACCCCGTGGTGGATTATGTGAAGGAGCATTATGAAGGAAAAACAATCGGCCTGATCGGTACCAAGCAGACGGTCCTGTCCAATGTGTATAAAAAGAAAGTAGATGCGCTGGATCGCAACATCCACCTGAAATCCCTCGCTACGCCATTACTCGCGCCCATGATCGAGGAGGGTTTTTTCGACAACAACATCAGCGAAAGTGTGATTGCCAATTACCTTTCCGATCCATCTCTGAATGGCATTGAAGCATTGATCCTCGGTTGCACGCATTATCCGTTGATCAAAACACAGATCCGTAAATTCTATGGCGATACGGTAGAGACGCTCGACACCTCTGAAATCGTCGCACGATCTCTGAAAGCGTGGCTCGAACAACATTACCTGATCAATGAGAAAGGTGAGGGCAAGCGGCAGTTCTATGTGTCGGATTACACATTGTCATTTGAACAATCCACTAACATATTCTTCGGCCGGCAAATCCAGCTGGAACATTACCCGCTCTGGGAGTAATGCATCAATAGACCAGCTTCACAGGCCCGAGCAGTCCAGACGGCATCGGTTGCCAGCGGGTTGCGTCAAACTTCTTGTATGTAATATCGACGATATTGATATCGTAAAATTTCTTCCAATCGGGCTGTTGCTGGTCGCGGAGGCGCATGTAGTTGGCCGAAAGGTTGGTTACCTCTATTTCCAGCACATTATCCTTCGCTTTCAATGCATTTCCTACGGGAAGAATGAATGGAATATGCCACGCCACGCCGAGGTCTTTCCCATTTAGCTTTACATGGGCCACTTCACGGACATCGCCCAAATCCAGCGACGCATTGGCATAGTTCGTAGCAGAACCGGGCAGGTCGAAAGTAATGCGGTACCGTGCTTTGCCTGAAAAATATCCGGCAGAATCCGGCAAAGAAGTCCATGAGGTAAGCCCGGTAAGTTGTGCGGCGGCGGGTAATTTGGGTTTGCCATTCAAAAACGTAAGCTCCCATTTCCCGTTAATGTCGAAATGCTTTCCTGTACTGTGCGCTTCCGGTGCATCCTGTCCGTCGGCGAAAGTAGTCAGGAAGCACGACTCACCCGGTAAAAGCCGCAGAAAAATCTCTTCGCTGCCTTTGGCTCCACGCATCCTGGGCATAGAAACGCCGCTAAGGGGGGCTGATTTGAAGAACGCCCCTCCCTTACCGATTTTCACCCAGCCTTCTTTGAATGTATTTCCAAGATTCGTTACAAAATAAAGCGGTAAGCCCTCGCCGAGGCGCTTGCGTATGAATGTCAGTCCCTTTTCAGCTAATTGCTCCCTCACCACGCCATTCGCAGCCAGATCAGCGTTCAGGTTCGTTGAAACCTTTACATTTTTTAGTTTTGAAAGTCGTGTCAATGCGTAGCCGAATGCATTTTGGCGTTGCTCGTGATTGGCATTACCAGTTACGATAGCAGGCAACTTTTGATCAAAAACAATCTTCGCGCCTGCATCTGCGAGTCGCTGCAATTCTTTCAATGTTTCCTCGGGCAGGTACGTTGCCGACGGGATTAGCAAAGTCTTATAGGTAGCATTGCCGGAATTCAAAATACCATTCACCTCGACTGTGAACTTCTTCAATTGCAAATCCGACACGAAATCGAATGCATAACCTTCCTTCCAGAGCTTTTCCGACAATCTCCCAAACGGCAAGTCCAGCAACCAGCGGTCTACATGGTGGACTTCGAGCAAATGTACGCCTCCACCCGATTTAGCCTTGGTAGCCCACAAATCGTGAATCGGGAAATAGACCAGCACATCGTTGTCCGCCTTGCTATTCTGCAATTGTCGCTGGCAAAGGTCTATGTACCGGTTCAGCAGCGGCAAATGCTCGGAGAAATGGGATGTTTTGCCAAAATTGGTGGAAGCATAAAACAGCCACCCGGGAAAACCTTCCTTTTCAGGGGAATAGGTGGTACCATGATAAAAAACGTGGTTTATACCAGCCGTAAAAAGCTCATCGATTTGCGGCTTGATCTGGGACAATGAAACCTTGAAATGATTTGCCAGCCAGGTCCCGGTCTCAGAACTCACCAGTTTCTTACCCGACAAATTCGCCGCCGAGGACGCAAACTTCATCGCCAGCGGGTTCGGCGTCCCGAACTGATCGATCGAATAATCCGGATCCACGCGCAGGCCGGGAATATTGAAACGGCTGGTACCGAATGATTCCGTTTCCGGGATATCCGCAGCTTCGTAAAGGTCGAGCAGGTTACCCGGAGACCCGTGCGCCTGGTAGCGCGTCACAAATCCGCGCGTACGGCTCCAATCCGTCCAGGGCTTTGCGTACCGTTCCAGCAGCAGCTCCGCCAATGTCTGGTGATAATCTATTTTAACTAATGTAGCCTCGGGACTTCCCGTCGAGTCGTTGAGTGATGCTAGTTTGCCCAGCAAATCATATTTCCTGCGTGATTGGAATTGCTGTGCAAAATCGTCTGTCCAGTTGGCTCCGTACGCTTCATAGGAGTCATTGTACATCGCCCTGGGCTTAGCGGAAGCCTTGCTGAATGCCGAATCAAACCGGGAGAGATATTGTGACATCCCATTTGCATTGAATGGATCCAAAACTAATCCTTCTCCACCCGGAGCGGCACGTTTCACCTTTTGTCCCGTTGGCTTTACCAACGGCTTCCCATCTACGACGGTCATGCTTTGCGCCGCAGACGCCACCGTCACATTCGGCCCGCCGAACGGCCATCCGGTACCTGTCGTCATGTCCACGCCCAATCCGAGGCGCTTACCTTCGCGCACGGTGTGCTCCATGACTTCCAGCCATTGGTCGCCCAGAAAAGGAATCGCCGCTTTTTCGTACCCTTTCACTCCGTAAATCGGAATGATGTGCACGCCGCCAAGCCCCGACTTGCTGAAATATTCCAGCTGAGCCGTTATATCCGCTTTGGTAACCGCGCTACCCATCCACCACCAGTACGTCCACGGTTTGGACGTCGACAATTCTTGCGCATTGCTATGGGCAAACTGGGCGAATATCAGGAGGGCAGCGAGTAGAATCCGAAGCATGACAGGACAGTGTTTTTCTTTAAAGACGCGCAATGCATTATCTACGCCACTACAAGTAAATATTTTGCAAAACCCAACGCACAAAAAAAGGCAGAACCGCATGGCCCTGCCCTTAAATTTCTCCTTTTTCAAATCAGTTCTCGTATGCAGACCGCACGCGCGCCGCTACGAACTGACGCTCGGCTTGTGCCCGCTTGGAATTGCGGTACCAAAGGTAACCGATCACCGCTACGAGGATGTAGGGGATCACAAAGAGGAACATAATACCGGTATTCAATCCGACACCTACATTGTTGCGACCGTTACCCATCGAGCTTTCTACCGATCCGCGGCACATAGCGCATTGCGCAAATGCACCCACGCTGTTCATCACGAACAGTATTACCAATCCGAATATCGCTAAGAACTTTTTCATACGTAATATGGACTAATCATCAGGTAAACGATTACACCGGTAACACTCACATAAAGCCAGATTGGCATTGCCCATTTCACAGCCTTACGGTGTTCAGTGATTTGATTGGTATATCCAAAATACACCGCACGCAATACAAACCAAACGACTCCGATCGACAACACAATATGCGAGATCAGTAAAAAGTAATACACAGGCCTTACAAATCCGGTTCCCCCGAATGGCGTCGCTTCGTTGGAAATGTGGTAAAGCACATAGCATACCAGAAACACTGCCCCGAGCGCGAATGCCGCCGTCATTGTCTGCCGGTGTGCTATCACATTCTTTTGTTTGATAAAATAATAGCCCATGATCAGCAACATGGCCGTCACGGTGTTAATTACCCCAATCACATGCGGAAGGACTTTCGTCCATGCGCCGAGATCGATCTTCTGCCGGATCCCCAGCAACAATGCAACCACTACCGGAATGACAATGGCCAGAATATTGATGATACGTTCGTACTTTGGTTTTCTTTCGATTGTTAATGTTGCCATACCCACTTATTTCGCATTCCTTATTTCGCATTCTTCTTTTCATAATCGAGGATCTTGATCTCGGCCATCAGCCGGTCGGTTTCCTCTCCATCTCCGGCTTTATAAAAGCCTCTCACGTGTTTGTTACGGTCAATCAGTACAATCTGCCCTGCCCGACCATTCAGAGCGCCGCTTCCTTTGGCAGCATCTGTCAGTTCCTTCAAAAAACAGCTTGCAATCGTCGCACTATCCGCCTTTACCGATTGCCATTCTCCACGTCTTACAGTATCGGTCGCAATCACCAACACTTGCAATTCCGGGATCGAAGCTTTCAATGCCGCAATGCGGGCTATTTCATCGACCGCCCTATCACAAGGCTCTCCGCATTCCGACGGCATCCGGCTCACGACAGTCAACCGTCCGTCCAGGTTCACGCCGCCGAACACGCCGCAATCCGTTGAAACCCGATGAAACAACGTATCGCCATTTTGCACGACGGTCGAGCCGCTACCATCCTTTTCAGCCACGAAGTATGGCAGGTCGTAATGGTTCGTCCCGAACAGTTTCAGTAAAGCAAAAATCAAAGCCGGTATTACTAATGTGACGATCAGTAATCCGGCTTTGGGAAATTTTTTCATTCTAATTTATTATCCGAAAATCGCTTCGAAAATCGCATTTCCTTCGAGCAGGAGCGCCAGGATCAACCAGGCTACGAAAATGACCGGCACGAGTATCGACCAGATCAGCGTTTTTGTTTCATGTTTCAAGTGCATGAATTCCCCAACGATGTAGAATGCTTTCACGATCGTCATGACGATAAAGATCGAAACTTTAAGAACGCCATGGGGAATTGTAAATGCGATCAAGAACTCGAGTGAGGTGATGATCAAGAGAATCCAAAAGGTTTTCCAGATCGCTTTACGCTGCTCTGCTCCTGCTTCGGGATCCTGGTTATGCACGTGGTGATGATGTACTTCCGCCATTTTACTTCAATTTTAAATATTGTCCTATAAATTAAACCAGGTAGAAGAATGTAAATACAAACACCCAAACCAGATCCACAAAGTGCCAGTAGAGACCTACCTTCTCAACCATTTCGTAGCTTCCTCTCTTGTCGTAGAAACCTGTTGCGGCACGGAAGAAGATCAGAATGTTTAGGATCACACCCGAGAATACGTGTGTTCCGTGGAAACCGGTGATGAAAAAGAAAAAGTCAGCGAAAGCCGGAGGGCCGTACTGGTTTTCGGTCAGGTTAGCACCAAAAATTGTTTTCTCAACCCAGGTACCGTTTTCGATCACCTTCATCACCGTACCGGCATCGGTTCCGTGGATGAAGTGGCTCCATTCCCAAGCCTGGCAACCCAGGAAGGTAAAACCGCCGAGGATGGTCCAAAGCATATATTTTTCAACATTCGCACGGTCCATGCGGTGACCTGCTTCCACTGCAAGTACCATGGTAACGGAGCTCGCGATGAGGATGAATGTCATGATACCAACGAATACCAGCGGCAGCGAAACACCGTGCAGGAATGGTACGGCTTCGTAAACCCTTTCAGGTACCGGCCAGTACATGTTGGAGAAGGTAAAATCTTCGTGTTTTCCGGTGAATGCAGGGAAACTAAACCGGGCTGTACCATATGCCACCAGCAAGGCAGAGAAAGTAAAGGTATCCGAGATGAGGAAGAACCACATCATCAGTTTACCGTAACTTGCTTTCATAGGCTCAATACCCCCCAACCACATTTTGGGTTCTACCGCGCCGGGTGTTGTTACATGTGCCGCCATTGATAAAAAAATTATTAATTAAAGGTCAATAAAAAAACAAAAAGGTATAACCAGAGTATGTCCAAAAAGTGCCAGTAAGTAGCACTGATCTGAATTCTTCTCAGATTTTTGGAATGCACATTCAGCTTAAATGCCGAGAACAGCGCAAATACCAAAACAATCAGGCCGGTAATAATGTGGAAACCGTGAAGCCCGGTGAACACGTAAAAGAACGAGCCGGACGGGTTTCCTACAAAATAGACATTCATCGCCACCAGCTCTTTCCAGCCCTGAAATTGCATATAAAGGAAGATCAGGCCGAGTACAAAAGTAATAGAAATTGCTATTTTCAATTGTTGGAACTGATCTTTTTTTGCCGAGAAATAGGCCCATTGCATCGCTACGCTGCTCATTATGAGCACCACGGTGCTGTACCAGAATATCTGCGGCATCTCGAATTCCAGCCAGTTACCTTCCGCACGACGCACCAGGTATGCGCTGCTCTGCGAGGCGAAAAGCATGATGATCGTTACGAGGAACAGCCATAGAATAAACTTCTTAGGGTCCATCGCCAACGTCTCCTGCGGCTCTCTTTCCAATTTATATTGCTGAACGTTTTCCATTTTCTCTCAATTCAATATCACAATTTATCCAACAAAAAAGCAATCTGTACGATGGGCAGGTAGATGAACGATCCTAACATCAGCTGTTTTGCGGTCTTGTCCGTACACGTGCGCATCAGGTGGAACGTCTGCGCGAGGAACAACACCCCGAAAACTGTCGCAATAAATGCGGAATTGATGCCCGTCATTCCCAGCTCGTACGGCAACCAGCCGATTGGAAGCAGGAACAATGTATAGATCATGATCTGCAAAGTCGTATCAGAGTCTTTCAAACCGTTGGCGGGCAACAATTTGAAACCTGCTCTTTTGTAATCTTCGTCCAGCACCCATGCAATGGCCCAAAAATGCGGGAATTGCCAGAAGAACTGAATCGCAAACAGGATACCAGGTTCCAGACCAAAATGGTTGGTAGCTGCTACCCAACCGATCATCGGAGGAAATGCCCCAGGGAATGCTCCCACGAACACCGCGATCGGACCGACGCGCTTCAACGGCGTGTAAACAAAGCCGTAAAGCACCAGCGACAGCAGGGAAATAAGCCCCGTCGTCAGGTTAAATACCATTACAAATATCGTCAGCGACGCCACGCCGAGAATCACAGACCACAATGCCGCTTGTTCTACGGTAATTCTTCCGCTTGGCAATGGCCGTGAAGCCGTTCTTTTCATCATTTTATCCAGGTCCTTTTCCAGGATCTGGTTGATAATGTTCGCTGCACCGGTAATACCGATTGAAGCCAGCACGAAAAGTACCATGTCGCCGGCCTTTACATCCCGCGAACCCAGGCAATAGCCCATTGCTCCGGAGAACGCGATCAACGACGCCAACCGGAATTTGAGTAATTCAAATAAAACCCCTAATCTCTCTCTGATCTTCCCAACCCCGCTTACACTTTCCTCTACTGAAATCATTATTACAGAAATTGAAAATTCTAAAACTGGCTACCAGCCGTCGCGGCCACGCCTTCATATTTTAAATACTTCTTACCATTCACTACCAGCCAGACGATAAACTGCAAACCGATTAAAAGAATGGCGAATGTGAGGTGAACAGGCTGCGCAAATGCAGGAACCCCGAAATACGCCATGATTACACCCGTTGCGATCTCCGCTGTCAGTATCCAGAAGCAGGCTTTGGCAATTTTGCCGGCCACCGTCCCCTGGTTTCCGGGTTTCAAAACTTTGTTGATCCAGATTGCATTCACAACAAAGACCAGAATTGAAAATGACCGGTGTATATAAAAATTAGCACCTAATTCATCGATCCATTGTGACCGGGCACCGTAACCGAGCCGCATGATCACTATATCCATCGCTTCACGAACTTGCGTCCCGAGCAGGATCTGGAAAAGCGACAACGCCATTACCGCTATCCCTATTCCGCTGAGCACTCTCTCGCTGCCTTCGCGCAATGTGAGCACTTTCTCAACATATCCTGCCCACGTAAACAAGTACAGCACAATGAAAATAATCACTATGGCGAGCAGCATGTGTACTGTGACGATCACCGGGTGCAATTCGAAAGAAACTACTTTCGCACCGAGCCAACCCTGGAAGCCGGTCAACATAAATGCTGTGAGACTCCAAAAGAATATTTGCTTGTTTCCGGATTTCAGAAAAGGAATGGAGGCCAGCAGCATCGCAAAAATGATGATACCCGTGAGCGCTCCTACAAGCCTGTTTACGTACTCGGTCCAGGTTTTCGTCGCATTAAACTCGACTTCTCCTTTCAGCTTCGCACCGTAAATCTCCTTGTAATTGGGAGGAAGTTGTGATGCTTCGGTAGGAGGGACCCATCTGCCGAAGCATTTAGGCCAGTCGGGACAGCCCATTCCTGAGCCTGTGCTTCTCACAACGCCGCCTGCTATTACTACCAGGTACAGTGAAATGAGTGTATTTAAAGCGAATCGCCGGAACCGGCGATTCGCTTTAAGATCAATGATGTGTTTTGAACTGGTCATTGAAGTTTTGTGACTCAATCACCTTTTCTGTCGCGATCAACTCATTCTCATGAGGGAAGTTCGATTCAGGTGTTTGAGAATACGGAATGTTCTGAGGAATGAAGTCCTCTTTTGCACCCGGTTTGCTGTAATCATATGACCAACGATATACCGCAGGAATTTCGCCTTCCCAGTTTCCATGACCCGGAATAATAGGTGCAGTCCATTCGAGCGTGTTTGAACGCCATGGGTTTTGCGGAGCTTTTCTTCCTTTGAAAATGCTGTAAAAGAAGTTCCAGAGGAAAATGAACTGTGCAAGGAACGTGAATATCGCTGCGATAGAGATAAACATGTTCATATCCATGAACTTATGTGTAAAGTCGTAGCTGGTGAACTGGTAGTAACGACGAGGGAAGCCCGCGATACCTACGTAGTGCATTGGAATAAATACCAGGTAAATTCCGATGAAAGTCAACCAGAAGTGTGCCTGACCCAATGAAGTGTTCATCATGCGGCCGAACATCTTAGGGAACCAGTGGTAAACCCCGGCGAACAGACCGAAGGCCGACGCAGCACCCATTACCAAGTGGAAGTGAGCTACTACGAAGTAAGTATCGTGCAATTGAATATCCAATGCACTGTTACCCAGGATAATACCGGTAAGACCACCTGATACGAACAGGGAAACCAGACCGATTGAGAACAACATACCCGGAGTGAACACGATGTTACCTTTCCAGAGTGTTGTGATGTAGTTAAAACCTTTCACCGCAGAAGGCACCGCGATAATCAGCGTCAGGAACATGAAGACCGATCCGAGGAATGGGTTCATACCTGTTACGAACATGTGGTGTGCCCATACGATAAATGCCAGGAATGCAATACCGAGCATGGAAGCGATCATTGCACGGTAACCGAAGATCGGCTTGCGTGAGTTCGTCGCGATTACTTCGGATGTGATACCCAAAGCTGGCAAGAGTACGATGTATACCTCAGGGTGACCGAGGAACCAGAACAAGTGCTGGAACAAGATAGGGCTACCACCCACGTTTGGCAGCGCTTCACCGTTGATATAAATGTCGGAAAGATAGAAGCTGGTACCGAAGTGACGGTCGAAGATCAGCAGCAATACAGACGAAAGCAATACAGGGAATGAGATCAGACCGAGAACTGCAGTGATCAGGAACGACCAGATCGTCAGAGGCAGGCGGTCGAAAGACATACCTCTTGTACGCAGGTTGATAACCGTAGTAATGTAGTTAATACCACCCAACAGCTGCGAAACGATAAAGAATGCCATACTAGCCAACCACAATGTCATACCCATGCCTGAGCCAGGGTGCGCCTGTGGCAATGCGCTCAATGGAGGGTAAATTACCCAACCACCGGCAGCAGGTCCTTGTTGCAGGAACAAAGATGCGAACATGATAATACTGGCCAGGAAGAAGAACCAGTAAGATAGCATGTTCATAAAACCTGACGCCATATCGCGCGCTCCAATTTGAAGCGGGATCAGGAAGTTACTGAAAGTACCGCTCAAACCTGCCGTCAATACAAAGAATACCATGATGGTACCGTGCATTGTAACCAAAGCCAGGTAGAAGTTAGGGTCCAGCTTACCTGCGTCGCTGATCCAGCCACCGAGGACAGGCTTCAACCATGACAGGTTAGAATCGGGCAAACCGAGCTGGATACGGAAGATCACCGACATGGTAATCCCGATAACAGCCCACAAAATACCCGTGATCAGATACTGCTTGGCAATTACCTTGTGATCTTCACAAAATATATATTTCTGCCAAAAGCTTTGTGCTTCGTGGTGGTGGTCATGCTCGTCTGCGTGATGGTGAGCTGTTTCCAATCCTTCAATAGCTGACATATACTTTTATTGTAATTTAATTAATAGAATTATCGTAGACTAGAACTTGCACCGGCACCGCCAGCTGATGTTGCTGAGCTGTCGGCCGCAGGCGTTGCTGCTTCGGCAGGCACATATTTCATCGCCTTCGCTTTCAGGTTCTCAGGAACTTTTGCAAGATACTCTGGGTAAGTCGACAGGAAAGTAGCCTGCTCTGATACCCATTTCTTGTATGTAGCCTCATCGTCTACGATCAATCTCATTTTCATTGAAAAGTGACCTTGTCCACATACCTCCGTACAAGCAATCTCGTAGTCAAATTTCGGGTTACCGGTTTCGGCGCGCATATCAGCGGTTGTCTTGTCTGGTACGAACCAGAATTTGGTTGGCATACCTGGAACAGCATCCATTTTCACACGCATGTGAGGAATGAATACGCTGTGCAATACGTCACGGGCACGGATTTTCAACAATACCGGACGTCCTACCGGAATGTGCATTTCAGAAGGGTTCGTGAAGTCGTCGAAGGAATTCTCGTCCGACAAATCGATACCTACTTCGTTTTGTGCGTCAATCAGTTTATAGTTGTAATCACCCAGCTTGTTATTATCGACACCGCCGTAACGTGCGATCCAGTTGAACTGCTTACCGGTGATCTCGATCACTTCCGCGTCGCGTGGTGCTTCTGCTGTGATATCCGACCATGCTTTCCAGCCTGTGAATACCAGCAATGCCATTACGATAGCAGGGATGATAGTCCAAACCAATTCGAGCTTGTGGTTTTCGGGATAGAATGTAGCTCTGTGCCCTTTTTTGTGTTGATATTTCCAGGCGAAGAAAAACACCAGGAAGTTCACGATGATGAAAGGGATGGTAAGGATTCCCATCGAGAACCAGAACAAGTCATCGGTTCTTCTACCGTGTATCGAAGACGCTTCGGGCAGGAAGAATTCACGTGCATGCAGGTATGACCAGGTAATGGAAACAGCGCCTCCAATCAGGATCACGATAAACATGGCACCATTGAATTTATTACCAGAAGTTTCAACCTCCTCTGAATCGGTTTTGTTGATACTCTTCAAAACACCCTGCAGCCTGGATATCACAACCCCGGTGAGGACAATAAATACAAGAGCAACTAATGCGATAATAATATACATGATGATTTACTGGTTTTGCAATTAGGCGATATCGTGATGCAGTGATTCCTCCAACATCGGGTGATTTCTCGGGATCAGATTTGCCTTGGTCAACTGGTTTGCGATTGAATATGCAAAGGCACAAAGGAAGATCAGGAAGAAGCCCCACTCCAATGGTCCAAGCTCAGCGCTGGCACCTACCGTTCCCGGCATAACGTTCGTGTAGAAATCGAACCAGTGTCCGACGATCACACTCCAGCAAGCCACTTTCAGAATCGAATGTGTGAACTTCGCGTCGCGAGTCATCAATACGAGGAACGGGAAGAAGAAGTTCAGGAACAATGTAATAAAGAAAGGCGCCTTGAAGAACCCACCGTGTCCGCGGAAACGCTCGATGAAATAGATCGTTTCTTCCGGAAGGTTAGCATAGTAGATCAAAAGGAATTGTGCGAACCACACATATGTCCAGAAAATACTGAATGCAAATACAAACTTGCCAAGGTCGCGAAGGTGGCTTGAGTTTACTGCCCTCAGGTAACCTCTTTCGCGCAATGTTACGATTGTCAGGGTGATTACCGCCAGACCCGCTACGTGCCAGCTAGCCAGTGTATACCAGCCGAACATGGTGCTGAACCAGTGTGTATCGATTGACATGACGAAATCCCATGCAGATGTAGAAGAAGTAACACCGAATACGACCAGGAACGCTGTTCCCAAACGGATCGATTTTTCGTAGAACTCTGTTCCACCGATTTCATCTTCCTGCAATGACAGGGTACGGATCTTTCTCCACATCAGGTACCATACGGCAAAATACACAACCAGACGTCCAAGGAAGAAAGGTGTATTCAAATAGCCGTGTTTGCCGGCGATGATTTTGTCATATTCAGGACCACCTACTTCATAGAGGCCTTCGTGCGTCCAGTGAAACAGGTCATGACCGCCCAAAAGGAACGTAATGATCATCACGGCACCTGTTACCGGAAGGAACGCAGGCAATGCCTCAGGTACTCTTTTGAATACTGCCGACCAGCCAGCTTGTGCCAGGTAGTTATAAGAAAGGAAGAACATCCCGATAACGGACATTCCGGTAAAATATACACCATTTACCCAAAGGTTAGCCCAAATGCGCGCCGTCCAGCTTTTCGCATGGTGACCGCCTTCTGCCGCAGCGCCGTGAGCGTCCGCGCCATGTGCCGCAGCTGCCGCTCCGTGCTCAGCCGCTGCATGGCCTGCCGCCGCAGCATGTTCTGCTCCGTGTGCCGCCACTTCATGACCACCACCGCCATTGGCTGCGAGGTATGCTCCTAATAGTACAAGAGCCAGTCCTACACCGCCACCAATGAGCAAACTTCTCTTAGCTCCCGATGTAAATTCAAACCGTTCTTCAATAGAAGGAATCGAATGTCCTGATGCCATTATTTAAAATATTTCTCTGTTTTCAAAATTGTACTTAAGCCCCTTTCTGCAATTTCTGTACGTAGTGTACGATCTTCCAGCGTTCCTCAGGGTTGATCTGGGATCCGTGAGGCCACATGCGCGCTTTCCCGTGTGTGATCACGTGGAAAATATGCCCTTCGTTCAGGTTTTTGTAAGCATCGCTCGCGTAGTTGGGAACACCTTTATACATCGCTCCCACTTTTCCGTCACCGGCACCGGAAGCACCGTGGCAATGCTGGCAATATCTGTCGTAAAGTACTTTTCCTTCTGCCAGCGTCTTCTCATTCAGAGGGACCGGGTTTTTAAGTACTCTTTCCGAAATCTCGATGCTGTCGGCAGGAATGTTGTAAACCATCAGGTCAACTACTGCCGAATCTGAAGATCCGAAGGTTGTGTGGTAGTTACGACGAGCGACAGTACCAGCCACCGGCAAACGCATGGTTAATCCCTGCGGGTTGATCGGGTTGGCTTTTTCCTGCTTATATGGTTCATAACCTACGGGGAGGTACATGTTTGGTGCATATTCCTTCCCTGGATTGTTGGGATCCTTTTTACAACCAGCAGCGGCAGTAAGCAATACGGCAGCAACCAATAGAGATCTATATAAACTTTTCAATTTCATTGCTTTAAACGCCATTAGAATTGCTTAATGTTGACTTCTTCCGCGCCGCTGTCTTTCAACGCTCTCGCTATCTCTTCTTCGCTCATTGAGTTTCTGCTCATCTCGATCGCCATCACAAACTTGTTGTCCGTGGCGCGTACGTCGAATCTCGGGTGAAAATGCGTACCCGGTCCGAGTCCATTCGAAATGAAGAAGGTAATCACCATACCGAATGCAGTGAAAAGTACCGTTCCTTCGAATGTAATGGGGATATAGTTAGGAATCGAGATCGGATCTTTACCACCGATGATCATCGGCCAGTCAAATCCCATTGTCCAGATCATCAGCGTCAGCACGCAGCAGCATCCTGTCACTCCAAACATAAAGGCAGCGATACCGATACGCGTTCTTGGGTGGCCCAGTGCTTCGTCCAACCCGTGGATAGGGAATGGAGAGTATACTTCTTTGATTTTCACACCGGCTTTTCTCAGCTTGGGTACTGCGTGAAGAACAGTATCGTCATCGTCGTAAACTCCGACCAAATATTTACCAGATAATTCTGCCATACTATTACTTAATTATAATCTCTATAATTCGCTTTTTCGCAATGCTTTTATTCCTGATCCTTGTTGTAAACCGGCTCAGCCGTTCCACGCTGTCTTACTTTCGCAACTCCGGCGATCTTAGCAGGCAGCTGCGCAGAAGTTGAACGCAATACCGCTTTTACTTCTGCCATATTTACTACCGGCAGGTATTTCGAGAACAGGAGGAACAATGTGAAGAACAAACCGAAGGAGAAAATGTAATCCCCGATATCGTATCTCGTTGGCGAGAACATCGACCAGCTTGAAGGAACGTAGTCACGGTGCAGGGAGGTTACGATAATTACGAAACGCTCGAACCACATACCAATGTTTACAACCACAGAGATGAAGAATGTAAACGTAATGTTGCGACGCAGTTTTCTTGACCAGAAAAGCTGTGGAGAGATTACGTTACAGGTCATCATCGCCCAGTATGCCCACCAGTAAGGACCGGTCATACGGTTGAAGAATGCGTAGTATTCGTATTCAACACCACCGTACCATGCGATGAAGAACTCAGTGATATAGGCCACACCTACAACAGAACCTGTCAGCGTGATAACCTTGTTCATTGTTTCGATGTGCTCCAATGTAATGTAGTCTTCCAGTTTGTAAACTACACGTGTGATCAGCATCAGGTTTTGTACCATCGCGAATCCGGAGAAGATCGCACCCGCAACGAAGTACGGAGGGAAGATGGTTGTGTGCCATCCCGGAATTACCGAGGTAGCAAAGTCCATACTTACAATGGTGTGTACCGAAAGTACAAGTGGCGTAGAAAGACCCGCAAGGATCAATGAAATGTATTCGTAACGTGCCCAGGTCTTAGCTGAACCGTCCCAGCCCATTGCAAATGTTCCGTACATGAATTTCGAAACTTTGCTGGTAGCGCGGTCGCGGATGGTAGCAAGGTCAGGGATCAGACCGATATACCAAAACACCAAAGATACGGAGAAATAAGTACTGATCGCGAATACGTCCCAAACGAGTGGCGAGTTGAAGTTAACCCAAAGCGAACCAAATGCGTTTGGCAATGGAAGAGCCCAGTAAGCCATCCAGGGACGACCCATGTGCATCAAAATAAAAGAAGCAGCACAAATAACGGCGAAGATCGTCATCGCTTCCGCTGCGCGGTTGATGGAAGTTCTCCATTTCTGACGGAAGAGCAAGAGGATCGCGGAGATCAGTGTTCCCGCGTGACCGATACCTACCCACCATACGAAGTTGGTGATGTCCCAGGCCCAACCTACTGTTTTATTCAAACCCCAAACTCCGAGGCCTTCCCACCAGGTCCAGGCAAGACACACAGACCCATATGCCAGAACGATGAGCGAAAGTCCGAAAGCAATCTTCCATTCTTTCGTTGGAGTTGCCTCCACGTGACGACATATGTCTTCCGTTACGTCCGCGTACGTTTTCCCACCTTGGATCAGCGGTTCTCTTACAGGTGAAGTAACATGCATACTACTATTTATTTATAATGATTGGATCGTCAATAATTCTAAACTCTGATATTAAGCGTGCTCTTTCTCAGCCTTTTCTGCCTTTGCAGCAGCTGCATCCTTGTTACGGACTTTGGTGAGGTAAGAGATTTGCGGACGAACGTTGATTTCTTCCAGCATATGGAATGCACGTCCTTCTCTTTCGACTTCGAGCAATTTCGAAATGCGGCTTTCCGGATCGTTCATATCTCCAAAAGTAATCGCGTCGGTAGGGCATGAAGATGCACAAGCCACGTTTACTTCACCGTCAACAATGCGTCTTCTTTCTTTCTTCGCAGTAAGCTTAGCCTCCTGGATTCTGTGAACACACATCGAACATTTCTCGATAACCCCTCTTGAACGTACTGTTACATCAGGGTTAATGACCATTTTACCAAGGTCATTGTTGAATGCATAATCGAAGTTGTCGTTATCAAAATATTTGAACCAGTTGAAGCGACGTACTTTATATGGACAGTTGTTTGCACAATATCTTGTACCAACGCAACGGTTGTAAGTCATTTGGTTCAAGCCCTCGGAGCTGTGGGTGGTAGCCAATACCGGACATACCGTCTCGCAAGGAGCATTGTTACAGTGCTGGCAGAGCATTGGCTGGAATGTAACTTCCGGATTTTCAGAAGCGATTTCCAGTCCGCGAAGATCTTCCACATCCGCGTCGCTGCTGTAATAGCGGTCGATACGCAGCCAGTGCATTTCACGTGCATTGATGATCTCCTGACGACCAACAACCGGAATGTTGTTCTCGTTCTGGCAGCTGATCACACAAGATCCGCAACCGAAGCAGGTGTTCAGGTCGATCACCATTCCCCACGAGTGGTTCTTGTATTTGTGACCGTTCCAAAGCGACAAGTCTGTTGCATCAACTTCACCTTCCGAAGTCTGGATTTTCGGAACGAAACGTCCGGCCATCGGATCTTTTTGGAAGTGAGCGAGTACAGTCTCTTGCAGAACCGACTTACGGTTCATAACGGTATTGTGCGTCTGAGTCTGAGCGATTTCGCGGGTCTCACCTGTTTTTGAAACAGTTACTTCACCCGGTGTGAAGTTCAGGAAGCCGTCGGTGAATGTTGCAAACGGGAATACGTTTTTACCTACACCATTAGCAGATTTGCCCGCCTTTTCACGACCGAAACCAATCGCAACTGCAACGGTTCCTTGTGCAAGACCTGGCTGAATGATCACCGGCAATTCAACTGATTTACCTTTCACATCCACTTTCACTACATCACCCTGCGCAAGGCCAAGTTCCTTTGCAGTTTTTTGTGAAAGACCAGCGTGGTTATCCCAGCAAGCTTTTGTGATAGGATCAGGATTTTCCTGCAACCATGGGTTGTTCGCGGCAAAACCGGTACCCATGCCTACGTTTTCGAAAATCGCCAGCTCCAAGCCTGATGAAGACGCTTTGTATCTTTTTGCAATCGCAGCAGCAGCGGCAGGAAGGTTTCCTGAGAATGCAGCACCAGCGCCCGTAGCAGCCGAAGCTACATCGAACACACCATCGTGCAGAGATTTAACCCAGAATTTCTCGAAGTCACCACCTCCCGCTTGCGGGAAAATATTCTTTCTCCAGTATGCTTTTACATACTCGTGGTAGTCAGCCGAAGCTCCCGCCCATTTCAGAAGCGAAGATTGCGCCTGGCGAGTGCTGAAAATCAGGCTGATCGCTGGCTGCATCAAGCTGTATGATCCTGCAACAGGCTCTGCATCACCCCATGATTCGAGGTAGTGCGGTGCAGGAAGGATGTATTTCAAAAGTGAAGACGTTTCATCTGCACGGTCGTTGAATGACACGCTCAATGAAACCTGTGGCAATGCAGCCGCCAGTTCAGCACCACGTGGGTGATCGTAAACCGGGTTGGCACCCCATAAAATCAATGCAGAAACTTTACCGCCTTTAACCTCGTCGATCAACTGGTTGGTAGCGATATCATTACCCTGGCGGTAGTTTGCAGGTTTATCAAGATTGATCGTAGTACCGTAGCTTCCCAGCAGGCTGTTCAGCGCATTTACTACCACTTGTACCGAAGGATCGTTTACACCAGAAACAACCAATGCCTGTCCTTTCGCCGCAACGAGATCCGCAGCAGCTTTGTCCAGGTTATCGATAGTCAATGCAGGTGTTGCAACCGGAGCTCCGCCCAATTTTGCTGCCACTTTATTATATAGTGCAGCTGCCACCAGACCGATCTGCGAAGGCTTCACAGCAGTACGGTAATCCGCATTGGCGCCGGTCAGGGAAAGTGTCGATTCGAATTGGTACAAACGGGACATTTGCTTGTTGCCATCATGCTCGCTGCTCACGCGACGGGTGTCGGCGAATTGCTTGGAGAATGTATCAGGAGCAAGCCATGTTCCGAGGAAGTCGCCATCGATACCTACGATTACTTTCGCTTTGCTGAAATCGTAAGAAGGGATAACGGCTTTACCGAATGACAACTCATTACCTTTTACGAGAGCGTAAGAAGAGTTGGCATCGTAAACCACGTGGGCAGTGGTTGGATATTTTGCAGTGAAGTCTGCGATTACCGCCTTAGTCGACGGGCTCAATACTGTGGAAGTAAGGATACGGATCGCTCCGCCTTTTGCAGCGATCTGTCCAAGCTGATCAGCGATCTCCTTGTCGACAGTTTCCCAGGCTACTTTGGTATCTTCTCCCTTTTTAGGGCCCTTCAGTTTCTCATTGTCGTACAAGCCGAGCAACGAAGCGTGCGCACGTGAGCTCACACCCCAGGAAACTTTTGAAAGGGAATTGCTTTCTATTTTAATAGGCCGTCCCTCACGGGTTTTGACCAGGATACTCGCGTAATCTCCACCTTCTGCGTAAGTGGATGCATACCAGTTAGAGATAGTAGGGAATTCGCCTTCGGGCTTGTTTACGTAAGGGATGGCCTTCTTAACCGGTGCTTCGCAAGCTGCGAGAGATACGGCTGCCATTCCAAAACCCAGTACTTTAAGGAAATCACGACGATGGGTTCCTACGCCATCCACCAGGCTTTCATACTGACTTTCGGTCGGTGCGCTTGGGAACTCAGAACTTGCATCTTTGACAAACTTTTCGTCATTCCTCAGCTCTTCAAGTCCCCGCCAGTATCTTTTATTAGTATTTTCCATAAAACTATTCAATACAATGAGTTGTATCCGGTATTAATTTCTTGATTAGTAGTGGCACTTAGAACATTCCAGACCACCAATATCCGCTACTTTCAAAGCCTCTTTGCTTTCGGAAGCGTGCAACTGTACCAGCTTGTCGTAGTACTGATTGTCCTTGGTATTTACCTCAGTTTTACGGTGACAATCAATACACCATCCCATCGTCAATGACGAACGTTGCTGTATTACTTCCATTTTCTCAACTTCGCCGTGGCAGTTCTGGCATTCCAGGCCACCCACGTTCACGTGTTGTGCGTGGTTGAAGTAAGCCAGGTCAGGCAGGTTGTGAACGCGCACCCATTCGATAGGCTGGTTGTTCTCGATAGAAGTATAAATCTTTTGAATTTCAGGAGATTCCTTTTTGATAACACCGTGGCAGTTCATACAGATGTTAGCAGAAGGTATGTGTGCCGACTTACCACGGTTAACGCCGGTGTGGCAGTAGTTACAGTCGATTTTGTACTCGCCTGCGTGCAATTTGTGAGAGAATGAAATAGGTTGCTTAGGAGCGTATCCTTGCTGAACCCCTACATTAAACGCACCGTCCAAAGTAGATTTCAAAACGAGCAGAACGAAAATCCAGAGTGTCGCAGAACGGATGGCAGGATCAACAGTGATTCTTTTCAGCAATCCACCGAAACCTTCACCGGCAGCAGCCTCAGTTTCAGCACCGCCACCTTTAACCGCTTTCGATAGAAGCGATACGATCACGAGCAGAACGCCGAGTACCAGTACCATAACAACTACCAATGCAACCAGTACTATCACGAACAGATCGGAAGGCGCACCGCCCTTAGCATCACCGGCAGCAGCGCCGCCAGCGGGAGCAGCACCGGCCGCCGCAGCAGCAGGAGCAGCAGACGCCTGATCTACATAAGCGAAGATCGCTTTGATGTCATCATCCGAAAGGTTCGGGAAGCTCGTCATCTGAGCTTTCGAATATTCGTTGTAAATCTTGACAGCGTATTCATCGCCGGAAGCGATCATGGCCGAAGAGTTACGTACCCATTTCGAAAGCCATGCAAAATCGTGGCGGGAGCTTGCCCCCTTCAAACCTGGACCAACTACACGTTCATCCGTCGGAGCGTGGCACTGGGCGCAATTGTTTTTGAAGATCGACTCACCTTTCGCAGCGTCGCCTCCACCGGCAGGGGCTGCTGCAGCCGTAGCAGTGCTATCCTGGGCAGATACTAAAGTGGGTACGCTTAATAAGATAGCTAAGAGGATAGCTACAAAGGTTTTTGAGTAATTAAAGAAGGAACAAAACTTAGCGTCCATTCGGAATGGTATATTCATAATCAACTATTCATTATTCTTCAACAGACAAAACTAGCTTACGATTTTTTATCCACAAAAGTATTTCAGGGATATTTTACCCCACCTTCTTATTTATAATTTGTCTAATTTGCTGGACTAAATTAACAGCAGTTACAAAATTTATAGAAGCTGATTTTCAGCTAACTAGCAAAAAAAATACCATTTGGAGCTCGTTTAAAAAGCGGTGTCCAAATGGTATTTTTCAGGCATTTAATTGTGTCCAAAATCTGGGGAAAATGACCACAATTCAAGGTGAGGTTCCGAGCGGATTCGAACCGCTGTACGAGGTTTTGCAGACCTCTGCCTAGCCACTCGGCCACGGAACCATTTTTTAAAATCAGCTGCCTGCACGAGGCTGGCAGCTGATTCCGGGTGCAAAAGTATTAAAAAATTCTTCTACACCATATTTTATTTTACTTTTTTCCTTTCTTCTCGCTCTCTTCCAACTGCTCTTTCAAAGCAGACAGAACGCTAAGGTCTCCGAAAGTAGATTTTTCTACTTCTTTGTTCACTGATTCAGCAGCAGGAGCTTTGGCAGCTTTTGCTTCTTTCTTTTCCTCAGCAGGAACACCTTTCACTTTAGAGTGAGTCAGAACGATCTTCTTCTCGTCTTTCAGGAATTCAAGAACAGTGAAGTCAAGGCTCTCACCTACCTCAGCAAATGTTCCGTCTTCCTTCGCAAGGTTTTTGATAGAAGCAACACCTTCGATTCCGTAAGGAAGTTCGAGCGTGGCGAATTTATCACCCTTAGCAACGATAGTCGATTTGTGTACTGAACCTACTTCGAAAATGCTTTCGAAAGTATCCCATGGGTTTTCTTCAAGCTGCTTGTGACCCAGAGCCAGGCGACGGTTGTCCGCGTCAAGTTCAAGTACAACTACTTCCAGCTCGTCGTTTACTTTCACGAAGTCGGAAGGATGCTTGATTTTCTTAGTCCATGAAAGGTCAGAAACGTGTACCAGACCGTCGATACCTTCTTCCAATTCGATGAAGAGACCGAAGTTGGTCAGGTTACGAACAACACCTTTGTGACGGGTACCAATCGCATATTTCTCTTTCAATGAACCTTGAGTCCAAGGATCTTCGGTGAGTTGTTTGATGCCCAGAGACATTTTGCGCTCCTGACGGTCAAGCGTCAACACAACCGCGCTGATCTCATCGTTCACATTCATGAACTCCTGTGGATTGCGCAGGTGCTGAGACCATGACATTTCAGAAACGTGGATCAGACCTTCAACACCTGGCTTGATTTCAAGGAAAGCGCCGTAGTCAGCAACGTTCACGATGCGACCAGTAACTTTCGATCCAACCTGGATTGACTCGTCCAGAGAATCCCATGGGTGAGACTGAAGTTGTTTCAGACCCAAAGAAATGCGTTTTTTCTCTTCGTCGAAGTCGAGAACAACCACGTTCAGTTTCTGATCCAGTGAAAGGAGGTCAGATGGGTGGTTGATACGGCCCCAAGAAATATCCGTGATGTGCAACAGACCGTCAACACCACCCAAATCGATGAACACACCGAAGTTGGTCATGTTTTTGATCACGCCTTCCAGTACCTGACCTTTTTCAAGGTTGTTCAGGATTTGCTGACGTTGTGCTTCAAGATCTTTTTCGATCAGGATTTTGTGAGATACTACTACGTTATCGTTCGCGTAGTTGATTTTCACAACTTTTACTTCCATACGCTTTCCAACGAAAACGTCGAAGTCGCGGATCGGTTTCACATCGATTTGTGAACCTGGCAAAAAGGCTTCAATGCCGAAAATATCAACGATAAGACCACCTTTGGTTCTTCTCTTAACATTTGCATCGATAACAACATCCTCATCGAATGATTTCTGGATGTTATCCCATGCAGTGATAACTTTCGCTTTTTTGCGTGAAAGTACCAGCTGACCTTGTGCGTCTTCCTGGTTCTCTACGTAAACTTCCACTTCGTCGCCGATTTTCAAACCTGGCAGGTCGCGGAATTCATTGGATGAAACGATACCATCAGATTTGAAACCGATGTTCAGGATCACCTCACGGTCTGTAATACCTACTACAACACCTTTAACTACTTCTTTTTCCGAAACCGGAGAAAGGGTAGTTTCATACATTTGTTCCAGACGGCTGCGGTCAGCAGATGAATAAGCGGTTCCGAAACCTTTGTCTGATGCTTTATCCCAATCGAATTCGGGAAGCGGTTGATTTTGTTTTTCCTTAGACATAAATAGGAATAATGGCCCTTCGATACATCAGCCGCCGGGCTAATCGGCTGAAAATTAGTTCAACAAGTATTTTTGAAAAATTAGGACGCAAAATTACGCGATTCGGAAGCAATATCCGAACAGTTGGGCGATTTAATTTTACGCAAGGGGAAGAAGGTGCCGTTCGGGCGTAAAATGGTCAGGGTTAGTCAGGTATTGTCAGGAAGTAGCGGTCCGCCGCGCGGTCAAGTGTTGTCAGGGGTAGTCATGAAGTTGCGGTCCGCCGCGCGGTCAAGTGTTGTCAGGAGGTGGTCAAGTATATTCAGGTATGGTCAGAGATAGTCGGGGAATAAAATCGGAGAAGACCTTGATCCAGGTATCAAAAGAGTACGTGTAACAACCAATGACTATTCCTGCCCACAAATGACAACCCACAAACCGGTGCTATACCGAACGGACGTTAACAGTGCCGCTCTTTCGATCCGAGGTACGGCAGCCATTCGTCGTCGGCCATGCCCGAAAAATCACGAATGAACATTAAAAAAGAAGGCCGGAACGGTCGCTGCTTTAACGGCATGTCAACCTCTTCCGGCGTATGGTCTCCTTTGCGGGAGTTGCATCTTTTACATGCGGTGGCCAAATTATCCCAGGTGGTTTTCCCTCCCCTGCTTTTCGGCATCACATGGTCCAGGGTCAGATTATCGTGGGTTCCGCAATACTGGCACCTGTTGCCGTCCCGCTTGAAGAGGTTTTGCCTGGTCATGACTACGCCCCTGTATGGTATATGTATGTAGCGATGGAGGCGTATCACGACGGGCATGGGAAACCTGTCGTTGACAGTCCTGAGATGCTCCTGCTGAGACTCTGCTAGCATTTCTGCTTTTTTCATGTAAACCAGCAGAAACGCCTTCGGAACTGTGCAAACACTTAATGCGCTATAATCTTGATTAAGAACCAGTACTTTACCCATGAGCCCTGTGGTAGTTAATTCCCACAATATAAGAATATTTCACCAGAAAAAACGCTCCGGTATTTTCAAATATTGTTGAAAGAATTTAACAGAAAGTCCCGAGGATCACTGGATTAGCGCATTTCGCATGTCAAAGCTGCCAGCTACTCAGTAACCTGCCCTGTCGTTCTCGCGTTTTACGTCCCGCTCTTTTATACTATCGCGCTTATCATAAAGCTTCTTCCCTTTGGCCAATGCAATGTGCAGCTTCGCTAACCCACGCTCGCTGGTAAACAACCGGACAGGTATAATCGTAAGGCCGACATCCTTCAAGCCTTCGATCAACTTCTTGCGCTCACGCTTGGTAATCAACAGCTTGCGATCACGCATCGGCTCGTGATTGTAGTGAGTACCTTCCGTATAAGGCGAAATGTGCAGGCTGCGAATAAACAGCTCGCCGTCCATAAAAAGGCAGTAAGCATCCTGAAAGTTGACTTTACCCTGCCTGATCGACTTGATTTCCGTGCCCGTGAGCACCATACCGGTCGTGAACTCTTCCAGAAAGAAGTACTCGAATGAAGCCCGCCTGTTCCTTATATCTACTTTTTTAACTATTTTTTCCGACATATCGATTCCCAAAATTTTACAAAGGGGCTCAAAATTAAGTTTTTGTTAAAACTATACCAATGAAACCTATTAGCCATTTCCTGACACTTGCATTACTTGCCAATGCCTTTACCTATGCCGCAAGCGCCGCCACGCCACCATCCGACGAAACGGATGCCCGGCAGGTTGTTGATAAGCTGTTTACGGGCATGCGCGCCGGCGACTCCACGGCAGTAAGAAGCGTATTTACCAAAAATGCCGCATTGACTTCCATTTCCAAAAACGCCGCCGATTCGGTGATCACTCACAAGGGTAGCGTCGACGGGTTCGTGAAAGCCGTTGGCACGCCGCACAAGGAACAATGGGACGAGCGCATTTACGACGTCAAAGTCTCCATCGACGGCCCAATGGCAGTCGTTTGGGCACCCTATAAGTTTTATCTCGGCGACAAGTTCTCGCATTGCGGCGTCAATGTTTTCAACCTCATCAAAACCGGCTCGGGCTGGAAGATCAATGACATTACCGACACCCGCCGGAAAGACGCTTGCCCCTGATCAACGCATTTAAAACTTAATAAATGCAAAGCGGCCCGCCAGATAACCTGACGGGCCGCTTTGCTAAATGCCATTGCCTATTTGAGCATATTCAGCAGGCTTGTCAATTTATCTTTCAAATCCTTGCGATCGACGATGAAGTCGAGGAAACCGTGTTCCAAGACGAATTCTGCACTCTGGAAGCCTTTCGGCAGGTCTTTACCGATCGTCTCCCGGATTACACGCGGACCCGCGAAACCGATCAATGCTTCGGGCTCTGAAATATTGAAGTCTCCTAACATTGCGTAAGACGCTGTTACACCGCCGGTTGTAGGATCGGTTAATAGCGAAATATACGGGACTTTGGCTTCTGACAATTGCGCCAGGCGTGCTGAGGTCTTAGCCATCTGCATCAGTGAAAACCCTGCCTCCATCATACGCGCTCCGCCCGACTTCGAAATCATCAGGAACGGGACCTTCTTTTCGAGTGAGTAAGAAATCGCGCGGGCGATTTTCTCGCCTACCACCGAACCCATCGATCCACCGATGAAACTGAAATCCATACAAGCGATCACGAGGTCCAGGCCATTCATTTTACCATGTCCTGTGCGAACCGCATCTTTCAACCCGGTTTTCTTCATGGTCGATTTAATACGATCCGGATAAGCTTTGGTATCCACAAAACCGAGTGGGTCGCCGGAGATCAGGTTAGCGTCGAGCTCGATAAACTCGTTGTCGTCGAAAAGCAAGTTGAAATACACATCCGAACCTACCTTCTCGTGATAGTTGCAATGAGGGCAGGTAAAAGCATTCTGCTTATGTTCCCTGGTAGGGGTGATTTTTTTGCAATTAGGACATTGATACCACAAACCGTCCGGCGCTTCGCGCTTCATTTCAGTTGGTGTATTGATACCTTTTTCTTTGCGAATAAACCAGGACATATTTTATGTGGGTTGATTTATATATAACAATCTGAAAGCCAGACAATTATCTAAATTTCATGCTGAATAACGGGCTCAAATATAACAATAATTGTTGTGTATCATGAAAACCAGCCTGGTAACGTGTCGGTTTGGCGATTAGATTTGCCACCAGTAACGGCGTCGTTAGAACAATTTCAAACATAATTTGTTACTAGTGACAAGAACATTAACCGGCACATGACTGCATCCACATCGCCTATTGTGATTATCGTTGGCACCAACCGGCCCAACTCGATGTCCAGGAAAATAGCGGAATATTACCAGGGAATTCTACAACAACTGCACGCACCCAGCATTATCCTTGATCTGGTGAACCTGCCCGATGATTTTACGGTATCCGCATTGTATGCCAATAGTGGCAAGAACGAATCATTCAACAACCTGAAATCATTGCTGGAACAGACCGATAAATTCGTTTTCATCGTGCCTGAGTACAATGGTTCCTACCCGGGTGTGCTCAAAGCGTTTATAGACGGACTTCCTTATCCCAACAGTTTTTCCAACAAAAAGGCCGCATTGGTAGGATTGTCGTCCAATATGCAAGGCGCAGCCATTGCATTGAGCCATTTGAACGACGTTTTTAGTTACCTGGGCATGAATACGCTCGCGCTACGTGTGAAGCTCGCGCAGATCCGTTCGCATTACAATGAAAATGTCATGTCAAACGCATTGTATAAAGAGCTGCTCGAAATTCAGGCAGGTCAAATCATCCACTTCTAGGACATTTAAATGCATTAAAAAGGGAGCTCATCGCTCCCTTTTTGCTATTTCAACCAGTGCTGTTCCATTTCATGTGCCGGAATCGTAGGCCGCTTCCAGAGCTCTACTCTACTACGACGATACGCCGGGCCTTCCAGATCGGCATATTTCACCAGCCCGTCCCGGAATGACTTCACCATCATTTCCATTTTCAGGGCATCTTCGTCGGTCCAGTCGTTCGCCGGTTCAATTTCCGTCAGCGAAATGTTGATCGGATCGAAGCCATGCGTTACTCTTTCATCTTCCAGAACGAGGTCGATCGAGCTGGTTGGTGTATTTTCTTCCAGTTCGCCTGTCAATACCAATTCCTCTTCTTCAACAACGGGAGGAAGCTCATCCTTTGGCTCTTCCACAACTACGGGAGTCGGCTCAGGCTGTCCTTTCACTCCTTTGAGCTGAATGCCGGGGATCGGCGATTCGATACTGTCGAAACCAGCCGCAACCACAGTAACCCGGAGCTTATCGCCCAACGAATCGTCGGTGATCGTACCCAGCTTAAACATACGTGCTTCGCCACCCACTTGTGAGAGCACATATTGCCAGATCTCACGCTGCTCTCGCATGGTAGCCTCCTTCTTCTTGCTGGTAGCAAGCGTTACGAGGATCCTTTTTGCACCACGAATGTCGCGGTCGTTCAGAAGCGGAGAGTCCAGCGCTTCCTTGATCGCATTCTGCGCGCGATCGGCACCGGTAGATTCCGAAGTTCCCATTACCGACTGGCCGGCACTTTTCAACACTTTCTCCACATCTTTGAAGTCGGTGTTGATATTACCGTTAGTGGTAATGATTTCGGAAATACTTTTCACGGCATTGAGCAAGATACCGTCCGCTTCCGCAAACGCTTGCGTCAACGTCATGTCCTCGTACAATTCTTCGAGCTTGTCGTTGAGTACCACGAGGACCGTATCGCTATATTCTTTCAGCTGCTCGATCCCTTCGAGTGCCTGCTCTTTCTTGTCAAGTCCCTCCCAGGTATAAGGCGCGGTCACTACGGCCACCGTCAGTTTGCCCATTTCCTTGGCCAATTGCGCGATCACCGGTGCTGCGCCCGTTCCCGTTCCACCACCCATACCGGCGGTGATAAATACCATCTGCGTAGAGCCCCCCAGGAGGCCTTTGATCTCCTCGATGGTCTCCAAAGCCGCTTCCTTGCCCTTCGTGGCGTCAGTACCGGCTCCCAGGCCTTGTGTCAAAGTCGCACCCAACTGGATTTTGACAGGTACCGGGCTATTTGCCAGCGCTTGCCTGTCTGTATTACAAACCGCAAATTCTACATCCTTGATTTTTTTTTCAAACATGTAGTTCACAGCATTGCTACCACCCCCGCCGACACCAATCACCTTGATGATAGCCGGTTCACCGTGGCCTTCTCCATTTGGGTCTTTGATGATTTCGTTCACTATATAGTCCTGGTCTAATGCGTGCAACAAGCTATTGTTCATATTTTTTCCGGGGTTGAGTATGTGATATGGCTGTTAATAGTCTCCCAGACTCTCGTCTTTCTTACCGATAATACCCGTTATGTTATCCCAAAACGTACCATTACGCTTTGGTGCCTCTTTTACTTCCTTCACAGGTTCTTTCTGAACGACATTGCCCGTATTAAATGCAGCAGGCTTACAAACCGATTTCACCCGTGGATCCACTGATTTCAATCCGGCCCAGGCCAGTCCGATAGCAGTATTAAACGAAGCATTGCTTACCGCATCCGCCTTCGCTGTCCGTTCCAGGTTTTCGGGATAACCCACGCGCACCGACATATCCGTAACCCTTTCGAACAATGCTTCGATCTCCGGAATGTTCGCCGAGCCGCCGGTAAGCACGAGCCCGCCAATCAGCCTGTCGGCATATCCCGATTTAATGATCTCCGCATAAACCATCGCAGCGATTTCTTTCAAACGCTCTTCGATGATCAATGCCACATTCTTTTTCAAAACCGGCTTCGGCTGGCGGCCTGCGAGGTAATTGATCAGGATCTCTACATTCAAAGGAACGTCTGCGGACACTGCCACGCCGTATTCCTTTTTCAAATGCTCCGCATTCTCAAACTGAATCCCGCAGCCAACTTCGAGGTCGGAGGTGATGTGCCGCCCGCCGATAGGGAACGACGCAATATGGCGCACAATGCGATCGTGGTAAATGATCACATCCGTAGTATGGTCGCCAATATCCACCATGGCAATGCCGGCTTTCATTTCGTTGTCGGTCAACACCGCAAGGCTGGTCGCCAATGGAGCCAATACGAGCTTATCGCATTTCAAAGCTTGGTCCGCTTCCGCGAGGCTTTTCTTCGTGCGCAATACCGACTGGCTGTTGGCAGAAACCACCAGGAAGTTACCGCCCAGTTTAATGCCCGTGCGGCCTACCGGCTCACGTACGCCTGTCGAGTTATCGACGGTGAAATCCATCGGTAACACATGCAGCACATCGAAGTTCGGTTCGATTTTCGCGCGGTACATATCGTCGACCAGCTGGTCTACATCCCGCTGCGTTACTTCCTCGCCCGACGATGCCGACGGTCTGATCACGCCATCGCTCTGCGCGCTCACTTTCACGTGCGTGCCGCCAAAGCTCACATTGACTATTCCTATATCGAGATCAGACCGCGAACCGGCTTCTGCCAGTGCTTCCTTGATCGCGCTGCCAACCTGTTTAATGTTTTCAACGGAGCCGTTTACAACTGCTCCCGACGGCACAGGGACTTCGCTGAAGCCCAAAATCTCGATATTGTTCCGGCGTGTCGCCGAGCCTTGCGCAGCCACCACCGTTATTTTAGTACTTCCAATATCTACCCCAACTACAATCTTATCGTGTGCCATGCTGATGGTGAATTATTATTCACAAACTATTTGATCTTGAAACTTAACACTAATTCTTTTATACCTGCCCCAATCCTTGCTAAGCACCTTGTCGTAAAAGATGCGTAGCTTTTTGAATTTGGACTCGAAATCCTCCGCCATCCCCAGCTCGATCCGTTGGTCGCCCAGTAAAGTCGTAAGGTCTATCTCACCATCCTTATCCACATTCATTTGCGTAACCTGCGCCTTCCAGAACGGGTCAGTATTCAGAAAACGCAATAACTCCAAAACCTGAGCGCCCTTTTCGGACCTCAGTTTTTGTGGGTTCTGGAAATACGCCCCTGAAACCAGTAACGTTCTTGCTGAATAACTTTCTGATAGAGGAAAAAAAACGCCTTCATGGTTGATATAGTATCCCGAGGTGTTTCGCATTTCCCCATTATCCGACGTGTTAATCCAGCGCGCAAGCGGTTTCTCCTGCTCTACTTCGACTACTATATTGCCCCTAAGGTCACGAAAAACCTGACATTTCTTGATCAATTTGTTGCGGCTGACACGGTTTTCCAGATCATGCAGGGCCACATCGCTGAGCCTGGCCCCGATCAACGGATCGCCGCCGTTCTCTGTCAGCAGCATTTGTACATCCATTTGGTTCAGGAATCTTGTACCCGAATCACCCTGGATCGATATTACGAGATTTGTACAACGCTGTTGACCCAGCTTGCTTTCCGCCATACCGATGCCGGCAATTGGCAGAATAAGCCACAAACTACGCTTCAACAAAGTCCATGAATAGTCAAATTTACGTAACATCTTAGTAATATTAAAAATGCTTTGACTAATTATTCGCAACTGGATTTTGTAGCAAATCGCGTATCGGGCCCACCAAAGTATCGATGTCCCCGGCGCCTATCGTGACTACAATATCCGTATTTAATTCTTTTAAAAGTTGTAAAACTTCTTCTTTTGCAACCAGTTGTTTATCATTAGCGGTCACTTTGTCCAGGATCATTTCAGAATTGACACCCTCGATCGGCAACTCGCGTGCAGGATAAATATCGAGTAACAAAAGCCGATCCGCCAGCGACAAACTTTCTGCGAAGCCATCCGCAAAATCGCGCGTGCGGGTGAACAGGTGCGGTTGGAAGATCGCCGTCACGTGGCGGCCCGGGTACAAGCCTTTCACCGAAGACAGGAATGCCTCGATTTCCGTCGGGTGGTGTGCATAATCGTCGATATATACATTGCCTTCTTCCTCCACCTGATATTCAAAACGGCGCTTCACGCCACCGTAACTTTCCAGCGCTTCCTTGATTTTCGCTGGCTCCACACCCACATACAATGCTACGGCGCTCGCCGCGATCGAGTTCTCGATGTTATGGTAACCCGGGATCTTCATCGCAACGCCTTTGATCACACCGCCGGGATAGATCAGGTCGAATACGAAACGGGCATTCTCAATACGGATATTCTCCGAACGATATAGTCCGCTATTCAATGAGTAGGTAAATACCTGCGCCTTGCTGCTATCAGCAATTTCCAGGCCTTCGCGCATGAATAATGCACCGTTCTCATCAATCTGGCTCACATAATCGCGGAAAGATTCAAGCACCGCTTCGTGCTTGCCGTAAATATCGAGGTGGTCGGCATCGGTGGATGTTACAATCGCGATTTCCGGGAATAATGTGAGGAAAGAGCGGTCGAATTCGTCGGCTTCTACTACACAAAAAACCTCTTCCAGCTTGTCGGTAGGTTCGTTGAGCAGCAGGTTCGTGCCGTAGTTTTGGGTGATACCTCCTAAAAACGCCGTGCTGTTCACATGCGCGTGACGCAGGATATGCGCTACGAGCGAGGACGTGGTCGTTTTCCCGTGCGTACCCGCGACGCCGATCGTCCTCAGGTTTTTAGTCAAAATACCCAGTACCTGCGAGCGTTTCAGGATCATAAAATTTTCGTCCCGGAAATAAAGCATTTGCTTGTGCTGCACAGGCACGGCAGGCGTGTACACGACGAGCGTTTGCTGCGGATCGGCTTTAAAATCCGCCGGGATCGTCGATATTTCATCTTCGAGCGTCACCGGAATGCCTTCTTCAATGAGTTTGCCTACCAGCGGGGTCATCGTTTTGTCATAACCGGCCACTTCAAAGCCATTAGCCTTAAACCAGCGGGCCAGCGCACTCATTCCGATCCCGCCTATTCCTACAAAATAGATATATTTCCAGTTTGTCACAGAGGATGACATCATATTCAAATCTTGGGGTTACTGAATCAAATTAAAAACTTCCGCGGCAATATCGTCGGCCGCGCCGGGACGTGCCAGTTTATTGATATTCGTCTGTAATTCGCGTTGGCGTGTCACATCATCGAGCAATGCCAATGCCTGATCCACCAGTCTCGTGCGTGCTTCGTCGTCTTTCACCAGAATAGCCGCATTGCTATCGACGAGGTTCATCGCATTCTTCGTCTGATGGTCTTCCGAAGCATACGGGAACGGCACCAGGATGGCGGACTTCGCAGCCAGGCACAACTCCGAAACCGACAACGCACCAGCGCGTGACACTACCACGTCGGCCACAGCATAGGCCAGGTCCATCGTGTATATAAAGTCAAATGCTTTCACCCGGTCGGTGCCCAACTTTTCAATAGCGGCTTTGGCCTTATCGATATCATTCTTGCCGGTTTGCCATAATACCTGATACCCTGCCTCTACCAACCGGCCCAGCCCTTCGGCAATACTTTCGTTGATCGAACGCGCCCCGAGGCTGCCACCCATGACGAACAGCGTTTTTGCGCCCTCACTCAATTCAAAATGTTCCAAAGCGGCAGCGCGCTTTAAATGCACATAGGTAATATCACTCCGGACGGGGTTACCCAGCATGGTGATTTTCTCTTTCGGGAAAAACGCTTCCATGCCCGGATATGCCACGCATATTCTGGCTGCTCTTTTGGCCAGTAATTTGTTGGTAACGCCCGCATAGGAATTCTGTTCCTGGATCAAGGTCGGGATGCCAGCCATGGATGCCATCATCAGCAATGGCCCACTGGCAAAACCGCCTACGCCCACTGCCACGTCGGGTTTAAAGTCCTTGATCACCGCCCGGGCTTTCATCAGGCTTCGGAACATCTTGAACGGAAGTGTGAGGTTTTCCAGCGAAAGACTTCTTTTAATGCCCGCAATGGGAAGCCCCACAATTTTATATCCTGCCCGGGGGACTTTTTCCATCTCCATTTTGCCCAAAGCGCCTACAAATAGGATTTCCGTGTCCGGCTCTCTGTGCTGCAATGCATTGGCAATGGCGATGGCCGGGTAAATATGCCCGCCGGTGCCTCCCCCGCTGATAATGATTCTTTTTGCCATGTTAGATGCGTTTTTCCTCCACGATTTCGCCCCGGCTCACGCTGAGGATCATGCCCATTGCAATACCCGTAAATAGCAGCGACGTTCCACCCTGACTAAAAAACGGCAGCGTCTGCCCGGTAACCGGTACCAACCCGACCGTTACCGCCATCGCCGAAAATGCCTGGCTCACCACGATGAATGTAAGCCCGGCCGACAGCAACCCGCCGAACGGCCGTTTGGTCGCCTCGATGGCTTTCAGGCCGCGGTATAACAGGATCAGATACAAGATGATCAATGCGGTACCGCCTAACGTGCCGTACTCCTCCACCGCCACCGCAAAAATGAAGTCTTTCTGAGGCTCCGGCAGGAAACGGCGCTGGCGGCTTTTGGAAACCCCTTCTCCATATAATCCGCCACGTGCCATAGCCATGTAGGATTGCTGGGATTGGTACACGACCACGTCCTTGTCAAAAAACGTCGAAATCCGGCTCTGCGCCGTCCCCGACCTTTGAGTCGAGTTCAACAAAATGGCGATGGTTGCGAAGAATACGAGACCGAGCGCAGTAAATGCCAGGTAATGCAGTGGAACTTTGCCCACGAACATCAGCAAAAAGCAAATGCCGGCCAGCATCACGGCTGTCGACACGTTACTCACGAAAATCAGCCCGCACACGACGCCAACGAGCGCGAGCGGCTCCATAAAGAGCTCGCGGGTATTCCAGCCGCCTTTGATATGCCGCGCCAGTATCAGCGACAAGTGTGCCACCAATGCCACTTTGGCCCATTCGGAAGGCTGGAAACGCTGGCCGATCACCGGGATCTCAATCCAGCGGGCCGCGTCGTTAACCGATCTACCGAAAAACATCGTGAATATCAAAAGTAGGATGGAGCTCCAAACAGCAAGCCGCGTCACATACACAAATTTGATGTAAGGCACACGGTGGACGAAATACATCACGCCGAGCGACAGCACGCACAGCAATGCATGTTTATAAAGGTAATATTCGGTGTTACCGTCCATCTGGCTGTAAGCGTCCTTCACAGAAGCGCTGTACACCACCACAATGCTCCACATCAGCATGATAATGCATATCCCCCATATCCAGGGATCGCCTTTGAGGTTTTTGCTAAACCATGCCTGGGTATCTTCCCTTGTTTTGTTCAGGAAATCCATATCGTTTGGCGGCTAAATTTGTTGTCGGGAATGGTCAGGGATGGTCATTGAATGAGGTTTCTGACAGCAGCTTTAAATTGATCGCCCCGGTCTTCGTAGTTTTTGAACAAATCAAAACTCGCGCAAGCGGGCGAAAGCAGTACGATATCCCCCGGCACGCCCCATTCCCGTCCTTTGTTGACGGCGTCCTGGACGTCCTCGGTGGCGTATATTTGCGGGACTTTGCCTGAAAAGTAGTCTTCCAGCTTAGCCGGATCTTTCCCCAGCACAATCAGTCCTTTTACTTTTTCCTTTACCAGTTCATCAATTTGTGAATAATCATTCCCTTTATCCACACCACCGGCAATCAGGATCACCGGCTGGTCGAAGCTGCCCAATGCATAGAAAACAGAATCGACGTTGGTAGCCTTGGAATCATTAATGTAAGTCACATCGTCGATCACTTCCACCTGTTCCAAACGATGGGGTGCATTCGTGAACGATTTCAAGCCTTCGCTGATCTTTTCCGCATCGATACCGAGCAACTGTGCAACCGAAATTGCTGCCAGCGCATTGATCGCATTGTGCGGGCCTTTGATCGGCAGCTCGTTGAATGCCTGCTCAAATGCACGGCCATTGACATTGGAAGTCAGCTGACCGTTTTTAAGGTACGAGCCCGATTCCAATACATTTTCCAGCGAAACCTGCACTTTCCCAACCGCCGGGTTTCTCTTTTCGAGCTCCTTTCCAATCACTTCACTTTCTTTATAATAAATGAAATGATCCGAGGCCGTTTGGTTACGAATAATGTTAAACTTGGAATTCACATAGTTCTGAAAATCATACCCATAACGATCAAGGTGATCGGGAGTGATATTCAGGAGGAGAGAAATATAAGGATGGAAATCTACAATGTTATCGAGCTGGAAGCTACTGATTTCCAATACATAATAATCAAAATGCTTTTCAGCAACTGCCCACGCGAAACTGTCGCCGATATTACCGGCGAGGCCCACATTCAGCCCGGCGGTTTTGAGCAAATGATAGGTAAGTAATGTAGTGGTAGTCTTGCCGTTACTACCCGTGATCGCGATCAGCTTCGCATCCGTGTAGCGCGAGGCAAACTCTATTTCAGAGATCACCGGAATGCCTTTCTCCTTCAATGCGACGATGAGCGGCACCTTATCCGGAATACCCGGGCTTTTCACCACGAGGTCACTTTCGAGGATGCGTTCCTCCGAATGCTGTCCTTGTTCAAACGGAATATTTTCACTGTTCAGAATGTCAGCGTACTTCTGATGCAACTGGCCCTTATCCGATAAAAAAACTTCAAAACCTTTGGATTTCGCAAGAATCGCGGCACCGGCGCCGCTTTCTCCGCCACCCAGAATCGTCACCTTTTTTTGCACAAGAATCGAATTAAAACGTTGAACAATCTGCAATAACCACGAAGGTAAATCTTTTGCCGAAAACTTTTTTTAATGCCCTCCCAATAACATGGATAAAAAAAGAGGCACACGGAATATGCCTCTCTTTTACTATTTATGAACTTTAACTAGTTCTACTCCTTCTTCAAGGATTCGGATAATTTAAGTCGATTGGCCGCTTTTACAATCAGGAATATCACCCAGGCGATGAGCAGGAACTGAATGAGAACCTGGATAAAGTTGCCGTACCGGATCGCTACTTCCGGCGTTTCGCCGACAGCCTCTTTCAGCACTACCTTAAGTTGTGTAAAATCCACTCCACCGAGGATAAGCCCCAGGATCGGGTTGAGAATATCTTCCACCAACGAAGTAGTGATTTTTCCAAATGCAGCGCCGATCACGACACCGACAGCGAGGTCGAGCACATTCCCTTGTGCGATAAACGTTTTGAACTCCTTTAGCATAACAAGATGAGGTTAGTTGATTAGATTAAAAAGCGAACAAAAAGCCTATGCTGAGGGCCTGAGCAAACTGGATCTTGTTGCTCTGGTCTTCGTCGTAAACCATAATGGCGCCGAGGTTGACATTGACATACTTGTTGATCTTCGCTGTCAGCTGGGCGTCCAGACGGTTATCTATATTCAAGGGGTGCTTGAAGCTCGAAAACATCAGATACCGGAATTTCAGGTTGACGTCCTTCGCGATATCCTTGTCAAAATTGGCCACCAGCTGGATCAGCGCCGCTTCCGTACGCACTTTCTTGCCAATGGGCACGCCATAATTTTTCTGATCAGGCGTGTTTACATACAAATCCTCATCAATCACAATGGTCTGCCGCAGCGCACCCGGCGCGAGATCTACAAAGAAATACGGCACCGGGCGATATTCGATACCGATCGCTTCGGTCAGATAGGCGGGAGCAAGTATTCCCGATACCTTTTTCTTGAACTGAACCGTGTCTTTCTCGGTAGAATATTCATAACCGTTACCAAACTGCGAAAGGAAGTTGACATTGGCGAAAAGGCTCCATTTAGCTGTCAGTTCGCGGTTATACTTGGTATCAAAGAAAATCCGGTCGACATTCTTACGGCTTTGCTGACCCTTGTTGCGGACGATACCATACTGTCCCTGGAAGTCATTTCGCCACGAATTCTTACCTACTTTTTTCTCATTCAATGCATTCAGAAAAAGGCCCAGCGCTATGGAGTTTACACCACCACCCGTCCAGTTGGAACTGAAAGAACCCTGGTTCAGGTTGGCACCGAACTCTATTTTGTGCCAGGCAGTATCATTAGCGGTTTTCAAACGGCCGGAATTGATCGAATTGGAGAGATCAACTTTATTTTGGGAAACGGCAGGGAATGTCAGAAGTACAAGTAAAGTTAGGGCAATAAAGGATGTGCGTTGAAGTTTTTGGCTCATAGTCAATGTGTTTAGTGGGACCATACTCATTAAATTTCCACGATTTACAACTAACAAATGAGGAGGTTACGGTCAAAGTAAAGCAATTTCTGACGCTTTCAAAAAAAATTGCCGCCTTCTGAAAGTTTATGATACCACTTGCGGAGTTTCCTGCGGGAGCGCATCAGGCGCATTTTAACCGCACTTTCGGTGATCCTGAAGAGGCTTGCAATGTCGCGGATACTACGGTCGTCGAGATACCGGAGGTATATCATCGCCTTGTCTTCCAGCCCGAGCAAATCGAGCGCCTCTTTCAGCATCATCAGGTTCAGTTCTTCCTCAAACAGGCCTTGCAGGCAAAGTTCTTCTTTCCCGATATGCTCGGGCGTTTCCGCCTCGTGGACGAGTATAACTCTGCGCTTATTCCCGCGCGCGAGGTCCATACAATGGTTATGAGTGATGGTAAAAAGCCAGGTGGAGAATTTGGCGCCGGTCTTAAAAGAGCCCATTTTATGGATGAGTTTAAGAAAGACATCGTGCATAATGTCTTCGGCGCGGGTAGCGTCTTTAGTGAGTGTGACGCATTTTTGATAAACCTTGACGGCATAACGCTCGTAAAGTTGCTGAAAATGACGATTGTCCCTTGATTCGAGGAAGAGTCTAAGTAATTCTTCATCTGTCGAATTATGCTCCGAACAGGAATTGCTCCGTAAATCAACCATTCTGCCTGATGAAATGCCGCCGATAGCGTGTGTAGAAAATTAAATTGCATTTAACTTTCTGTAAATATGAAAAAACAACGCCTGGTATACAAATTAGATACCAGGCGTTGTCAATATATTTTGTTGCTAAAAAGGCTTATCCGCCGATCGCTACACGTTTGAATGAGGTTACAGACAAACCTTTTGAAGTTTTCTCAAGCAGCTGACGGATAGTCAATGAAGAATCCTTCACGAACTCCTGGTTTAACAGGGTGCTGTCTTTGTAGAACTTCTGCAATTTACCCTGCGCGATTTTCTCAAGCATTGCCTCAGGCTTGCCTTCTGCACGAGCCTGCTCTTTACCTACTTCGATTTCGCGCTCGATAGTAGCAGCGTCGATACCGTCTTTGTCGAGCGCAACCGGCTTCATAGCGGCAATCTGCATTGCTACGTCTTTACCAAGCTCAGCAACATCCGTTCCGTTTACGCCGGCGAATGCTACCAACACACCCAATTTACCGTTTGAGTGGATGTAAGGGACAACTTTGTCGGCTGTTACGTTCTCGTAAGCGCTGATTTCCAGTTTCTCTCCCAGCTTACCTGTAAGCTCAACCATATGCTCGGATACCGGACGGCCGTCAGCCAAAGTTGCAGCCAGAAGGGCATCTTTGTCAGCGATATTATCCGCTACTGCTTTATCAAGGATAGATTGTGCAAGGTTTTTGAAGTCTTCCACGTTCGATACAGGCTCAGTTTCGCAAGCCAGCGCAACGAGCTTACCATTGGTACCGTCAGCGCTGATGTTGATCAGCACAGTTCCTTCTGATACAGCGTTGTCTGCACGTTTTGCAGCAACTTTCTGTCCTTGTTTACGGAGAATATCAACGGCTTTGTCGAAATCGCCATCTGCTTCCTGCAGGGCTTTTTTACAATCCATCATGCCCGCGCCGGTCATCTGGCGGAGTTTGTTTACATCTTGTGCGGTAATTGCCATGATCGTGATAAATATTATGTATTAATGTTTTGTATTGAAATGGCCTTTAACCGGAGATTATCAATTGGTTAAGGAATCGCATTTCGGTGAATTTTAAAAAAACGTAGCCCATAGCAAGAGGCTATGGGCTACCGTATATGTCAAGTATGGCGGTCATTTGAAAACTACGCCATATTGCCCTTTTTACTCTTCGTCAGATTCAGCAACTTCTGCTTCTGCTGCAACTTCGGCGCGAGGAGCTGCCTCTTCACCTTTGTCAGCTGCGCGTTTAGCTTCTTCTTCCTCTACCAGGCGCTGATCGTCTTTGTCTTGTTTGCGTTCCATCAAACCTTCTTCGATAGCCTTACCGATCGCCAGGGTGATCAACGAGATTGCTTTGTAAGCATCGTCGTTAGATGGGATAGGGAAGTCAACCAATTCAGGGTTTGAGTTGGTATCGCAGATCGCAAAAATAGGGATGTTCAATCTTTTTGCTTCTGCAACCGCAATGTGCTCGCGTTTTACATCAACGATGAAAAGTGCCGCTGGAAGGCGAGTAAGGTCCGCTACACCACCTAGTACTCTTTCCAGTTTCTCCTTTTCACGTGTAAGCATCAGGCGTTCTCTTTTCGCAATATTGCTAACCGTGGCTTCGTCTTTCAGCATCTTCTCGAGAGTCTGCATTTTTTTCAAAGACTTGCGAATCGTGCCAAAGTTTGTCAGCATACCACCCAACCAACGATCAGTCACGTAAGGCATTTTAAGGCGTTTCGCCTCTTCCGTTACGATTTCCTGCGCTTGTTTTTTAGTAGCAACAAACATGATCTTACGTCCTGAACGAACGATCTGTTTCAGCGCAGCTTCCGCTTCGCCAAGGCAGCTCAAAGTTTTGTTCAGGTCAATGATGTGGATCCCGTTCTTCTCCATGAAGATATACGGAGCCATCCGTGGATCCCACTTGCGGGTAAGGTGACCAAAGTGGACACCTGCATCCAATAGTTCTTTATATTCTATTTGTGCCATTGCCAAATTTGATTTAAAATATTTTGAGACTTGTTACGCAGCACGAAGCATCGGGCACGATAAGCAACGTCTGGACAATTTTTTGTCATTGGTTGCGGTCAGGTATTGTCATTGATAGTCATGTGTTGTTTTAATTGAGAAGAAAACAATAAATGACCTTACATGACCGTTCCTGACTACACTTGACTCTTCTGACCACTGCATGACCATTCTTGACTATAAATGACCACACATGACCATTTATTAACGTTTCGAGAACTGGAATCTTCTGCGAGCCTTAGCGCGTCCGTATTTCTTACGCTCAACCATACGTGGGTCACGGGTAAGGAATCCTTCTTTTTTCAATGCGCCGCGGAATTCGCCGTTGTATTGAACCAGTGCACGTGAAACCGCCATACGGATAGCCTCCGCCTGGCCTGAGATTCCACCACCTCTTACGTTCACTTTGATATCGTAACCATTTCCACCTGAGATTGTCGCGAACGGTTGTTGCAACACGATCTGGTGTACTTCAAATGGGAAATATTCTTTGTAATCACGACCGTTTACTTTAATGTCGCCTTTACCAGGTGTAAGGTAAATACGAGCAACGGCTGTTTTTCTTCTACCTATTGTGTTGATCACTTCCATGAATTACAATTGGATTTGCTTTGGTTGCTGTGCGCTGTGCGGGTGTTCTGCAGCAGCGTAAACAAACAGGTTTGTAAATAAACGACGTCCCAAACGGTTCTTTGGAAGCATGCCTTTTACGGCTTTCTCGATCACACGCTCAGGGTGTTTTTCGAGCAACTCGCGAGGAGTTTGAAAACGTTGACCTCCTGGGTAACCTGTGTGGCGAACATAAACTTTGTCCGTCATTTTCTTACCTGTCAACTTGATCTTATCGGCGTTGATAACGATAACGTTATCACCACAATCCACATGAGGAGTGTAGCTTGCTTTGTGTTTGCCTCTGATAATCTTAGCAACTTCGCTGGCCAAACGACCAAGAACTGCATTTTCAGCATCCACAACAATCCACTCCTTGTTTACTGTGTTTTTGTTCGCCGAGATGGTTTTGTAGCTTAACGTATCCACGATTAACAAAAAATTAAATTGATTTTCAATAATTTACACTGTAACAAGACAGTCCATCGCAAAATGGGAGTGCAAATATAGAGTTTAACAAATTGAATTACAAGTGTGTTTGTGAAATTCATTTGTCAATTCCCTAATCCAAAGGCCAATGCGACGTATGGAAGGCCGTAGAGTTTGGACACATGTCGCTGGTTGTTATCAAGGTAAACGTTGAAACCGTCGCTTTTTTTCGTGGTATACGTAAGCCGGGTATAAGTGTAACCTAGCTTCACACCCACTCTCCGGGTTGCCATAAAACGCACAAATGCTTCCGACTGCCCGGTGTTCCGGCGCAGCGCCAATGGCAATGCATTGAAAAGCGTGGGTTTGCTGGCTAGCCACTGATTATAATTGGGCGCGCCAGTACCGTTTGTGGGAACATTTTTCTCATAGTACCCATGCCTTTTCGAGCCGTAAGTCAGCCCAAGCAGGTCGGTATTCACACCAATATCGAGTTTCCAGAAGCTTACGTTCACACCTGCGATAAAGCTGAGCCCATTGACAGAAACGTCCCGGTATTCCAGATAATCCTTGATACCCGCAATGCGTTCGGTGTAGAGGTTTGCCCTTCCGTCGTAGAGGCCCCATGCCCTGAAACCAACACCAACCCGCAGCCACGGTAGCCGCTGCGAACCTATTTCCTCGTGATACATTATAGAGGGTGCCCACGAGTTGCTCCCTAAGCTGGCACCGACATCCACACCGCCAGCAATCGGGGAAGTATATTGTGCGTGTGTGGAAGTGGCATTCAGTAATAAAATGATCAATAGTCCTTTTAAAATTTTCATTGCTGAATCCATAGTTAGATGATGAATGCTACAATAATAACTCATACCCGAAAGAAATCGCGGGTTATCCGTTTGCAAGCGGTTATATTGCTACTCTGCGGATTCTCCGGGGCCAATTTGCTCGCACAAAGCACCGACCAGCTGGGATTTGTGCCTCTTTTTAATGGCAAAAATCTGAATGGATGGGTTGATGTCAACACCTCCAAAGAAACCTGGAAAGTGAAAAACGGGACATTAATATGCTCTGGCAAACCGATTGGCGTCATGCGCTCCGACCGGCAATATGAAAACTTCATCCTCGAAGTTGAGTGGAAACACATGGAAGCCGGCGGCAACTCGGGCGTATTCATCTGGAGCGAGGGCACCCCGCAGGAACACGACCCGCTCACCAAGGCCATCGAAGTGCAAATGCTCGAACTCGAATATGCCCCGCAACACAATGCGACCGAAGACTACGTGCACGGTGAGCTCTTTCCTACCATGGGCATGACCGCCATCCCCGACAACCCCCGCGGTATCCGTAGCAAATCCCTCGAAAAACGCTGCAAGGGCAAAGGCGAGTGGAATAAATATGTGGTCGTGGCCGTCGACGGCACGGTAAAGCTCTCTGTCAACGGCAAATTCGTCAACGGACTCCGCGCCTCCGAGCGCAAGAAAGGCTACATCTGCCTCGAAGCCGAAGGCGCCGAAATCCATTTCCGGAACATGCGCATTATGGAGCTGCCGGGAGGCATTACCACACCGGAGCAGGTCGCGCCGGTGGTCCATTGAAGGTACTTGCATGGGTTATGTGCAGGCAAAATATTATATTAGCATAATAACTAACTGAAAATGCTATGCAGCAAACCTTTCAGATAAATACTACCGAACTCGACATCCGGTTTATTGAATCGGTGAAGGAAATTTTTGGTGAAAGAAAAGTTAAAATAGTAGTGGAAGATGTCGCGGAAAGTGCAGAGTTCAAAGACGCACTTTTGGACAGCTTATTCGGCAGTTGGGAAAGTGAGGAAACCGGGGAGGAATTGGTAAAAATGATATATTCAAATCGAAATGATTCACCGAGGGACATTGAACTATGAGTCAATATCTACTGGATACCAATATTTGCATACACTATTTGAAGGGAGAATGCGATTTGAAGAATCAGGTACAAAAAGCCGGTTTTGACAATTGCTATATTTCCGAAATCACCATTGCAGAGCTTTTATATGGTGTTGAAAACAGCGCACCAACAAGATATTTACAGAACCTCAAAATGGTACGGGATTTTGAGCTAGCATTTCCAGACCAAACCCTGCCCGCCATTACCGGATTCTCTATTTATGCCAAAGAAAAAGCAAGGTTAAAAAGAAGCGGCCGCATCGTAAGCGAATTTGACCTGCTGATTGGTGCAACCGCATTGAGATATGATCTTACCTTAGTGACCCGCAACACAAAAGATTTTGCAAACCTGGCTGGCATCCAGCTCGAAAATTGGATAGATAATTGAAAATCTCCTTCATTGGCGCAGGTAACGTTGCCTGGCATCTGGCGCAGGCGTTCGAGGACGCAGGACACTGGATTTGCGAGGTGTACAGCCGCGACACGCAAAAAGCGCGTCAGCTGGCTTCTTCTTTATATGATACCAATATCCAGCCCGACCTCAATTTCTCGGAAAGCGAAGCCGAAGTGATCGTAATCGCTGTCACGGATGACGCCATCGAGAGCGTGATCCAGCGCATTGTGTTGCCGGAAGGCGTAATACTCGTGCACACGTCCGGCACGCGCTCGCTGGCTGAATTTCAGAAACTTGTGGAGATTTACAGCGACGTATATGTCCACACGGGCGTGTTCTATCCTTTGCAGACATTCACCAAGGACGTCGAAATGGATTACAGCGAGCTCCCGTTCTGCATCGAGTCGCGAAATGAGCTCATTGAAGGTAAGCTAATGCAGTTGGCGTCGAGCGTGAGCAATAATGTTACCCGGATGGATTCCGACGAACGCTTTATCCTGCATGTGGCAGCCGTTTTTGCGAGTAATTTTACCAATTATATGCTCACCGTCTCCCACGACCTGCTCGAACGCGAGCAACTCAATTTCGACCTGCTGAAACCGCTCATTCAAACCACTATTTACAAAGCGCTGGGTTCCGATGACCCCTCGATCGGCCAAACCGGCCCGGCACGGCGCGGTGACTGGAAAACCACTGCACGCCACCTCGAATATTTGCAGGAGACCAACGAGGATTATACGGAAATATACCGCCTGCTTACCGACAAGATCCGCAACCTCTATATTTCAAAATAATAAGTAGCCGCACCGTCACGAAAAAAGTTAGGCTATATTTGCAGGATTCACAATTCTGCTATACATGAATTCGACTTTAACGGAACGTTTCAAGCGCATTACTACCTTCATTTTTGATATCGACGGCGTCATGACCGACGGCAGCGTCATCGCTCTCGAAACCGGCGAGCAGCCCCGCATTTTCAACGTGCGAGATGGCTACGGCATCAACCGGGCGATCAGAATGGGTTACCGCGTGGCGATCATCTCCGCGCAGAGCCAGGTAGGCGTTCGGAAACGCCTCGAATACCTGGGTGTTTCCGATATCTTCATCGGCACATCACCGGACGGCAAACTCCCCATTTTCAAAAAATACCTGGCAGAAACCGGCCTTACCGAAGACGAAATCGTGTTCATGGGCGATGACCTGCCCGATTACGAGGTCATGCGCACAAGCGTCATGGGCGCGTGCCCGGCCGATTCCGCCGACGAAATCCTTGCTATCGCCGATTATATTTCCCCAAAAAACGGCGGTCGTGGCGCCGTTCGCGACCTGATCGAACAGGTCATGAAAGTGCAGGAAAAATGGATGGCCTGGTTTGAATAAAAAGCTTGGTGGTGGACAAGAAAAAGCGCTATTTCCCGAATCTGAACGGTATCCGTGCCATTGCCGCATCGCTGGTGGTATTTCACCACCTCGAACAGGCCAAGCACGCATTGGGCATCGCCAATGTCTATGATATGCCCATCATCCAGCATGCAGGAAGGCTTGGTGTGGGGTTGTTCTTCGTATTGAGTGGTTTTCTGATCACCTATTTGCTGCTCGAAGAGCGTGGGCGGTTCGGGGATGTTGACGCCAAAAAATTCTATCTGCGCCGCGTATTCCGCATATGGCCCATTTACTTTCTCATCATAGGGTTATCATTCTTCGTTTTTCCCCACATTCCGATATTCGATTACCCGGGCATTGAAGAAAAACTGACCGTAAACCTGTCCGAGCGGCTAGCTTTGCTGCTGTTGGTACTGCCCAACTTTGCATTTGTCCTCTACGATCTGCCCTATTGGTGCGCGCAAACGTGGTCCATCGGCGTGGAAGAGCAATTCTATTATCTCTGGCCGTGGCTGATCAAATATCCCAAAAAGCGGATTCCGATATTCATTTTCTTCCTCGCATTAACGGCTGGCTTGCTCTACCTGGGGCTGGAAATGGCCGACCCGTCGGAAGAGACCCGCAAATCGATGATCACCACATTCCTGGGCCAATTCCGCATTCAAACGATGGCTTTGGGTGGGCTGTGCGCGTGGCTGGTTTATAATGATAAATTGAAATTCCTCGGTTTCATTTTCAGGAAAGACGTACAGATCGTCGCATACACAATCCTCCTCGCATTGTTCTTCTCAGGCGTGCATTTCTTTGGATTCCTCGAAGTATATGCTTTGTTCTTCGCATTCTTCGTGCTCAATGTCTCCTGCAATCCGAATACAATTGTGCATTTGGGGCATCCGGTGATGGATCATCTGGGCAAGATTTCCTACGGGCTTTACATTTATCACGTAGCGGTGATTGTCGTGATTATCAACCTGTTCGAAATGTATGCGCCGGGCTGGCGGGATGCGAGTTATCAGGCGGTACTTTATGTCGTAACCTTTGTCGGCTCGGTGGCGGTCGCTACTTTTTCATTTAATTATATTGAAAAGCCCCTCCTGGCGTACAAGGATCGTAAGTTCGGCCGCTAGCTATTTGCGCTTCGGCAGTTCGGACATCGTGTAGAATTTCAAATGCTGCTTATCGGCCTCGCGCAAAATCGCAGCCAGAAAACTGACATTAAAGCCATATTTGCCATTCTTAGGCTCGCTGTATAGCGGCTCATGCCCGAAAACCATCAGTGCAGTGCCATTCTCTTTTGCTTCCTGAATCGCCTCCACGATTTCCTCTTCGGTTACCTCGTCGTAGTCGATCATCAATGCATCCACTTTTTGCTCTCCTTTGAATGCATAGTAAATCGCATTCATCCACCGCGGCGGCCAGGCATAAAGCTGAATGCCTTTCAACTTCCTCCTTGAAATAGCCACATCGCGTAAAATTGTAAACCCTTTGGCCAAAAGCACTGAATCGACGCGATTATTATGATTTCCGCCAGGATGCGCGTAGGAAGTGGGTTTGAAACCTGCCGCATTCATGTGGCGCAAGCCTGGTTCCAGTTCGGCTTCAATGTATCCTTTCGGGCCACCCGCAACCATGAGTTCGGTGGATTTGGCGTGAACAGTTCCATGAAAACCTATTTCGTGTCCCTCTTTTTCAAGCTGTTTCAGCATCGCTACCTCTTCCTCATGCAGGCTGTCGGGACAGGTAATGAAGAAGGTCGCTTTGGCACTATATTTCTGAAATAAGGGCCGGAGCTCGTACCACTCTTTGATAAAATGATCGTCGAATGAAATGGCAATGCCGCCCGCATCGGGCTTTCCGGATGGGCTTCCGCAGCCCCAGAGCGCACTCATTAGCACGAAGAGCAGTAGCCCACGCAATTCATTCAATGCATTGGAAGACGTTTTAATGTATTTCAAAACTTCGAAAATGATCTGTTATTTTCGCTAAATTAATGACACGGATGAAAATACTGCACACCGCCGACTGGCATATCGGCAAAAAGCTCGATAACTTTTCCCGCCTCGACGAACAGCGCCTCGTCCTCGAAGAAATCTGCGAAATCGCAGAACGCGAGGCCGTCGACGCGATCGTCATCGCCGGCGACTTGTTCGACAATTTCAACCCATCGTCCGAAGCGACCGAGCTTTTGTACAGTACATTACATCGGCTCTCGGCCAACGGTACCCGCGCGGTGATCGCCATTGCCGGCAACCACGATTCCCCAGAGCGCATCCAGGTCCCCGACGCCCTCGCGAAAGTTTGCGGCATTCTGTTTGTCGGTTTCCCGAATACGGAAGTCAAGCCATTCTGCACGCAGGGCAAAGTGGATATTGTCAAAACTGCGCCAGGTTTCATTGAAATCAATCTTCCTAATGCCCCCTTCCCCCTGCGCGTACTGCACACGCCTTACGCAAACGAGCAACGCCTGAAAACCTTCCTCGGCGTGGAAGAATCCGAAGAGGCATTACGCATTCATTTGCAGGAACATTGGCAAACCCTTGCCGATCAATACCTCGATGATAAGGGCTTCAACCTACTGGCAACCCACTTATTTGTCATGCAAAAAGGTGGCCCCATGCCCGAAGAGCCCGACGACGAGCGCCCGATCCTGCATATAGGCGGCGCCCAGGCCATTTACACCGAGAACTTCCCGAAGCAGGTGCATTACATTGCATTAGGCCATTTACACCGCTTTCATCAGGTCGATAAGGTTCCGGCCCCATCGGTATATTCCAGCAGTCCGCTGGCGTACAGCTTTTCGGAGGCCAATCAAAACAAGTATGTAATCCTGATCGAAGCAGAAGCCGGAAAGTTGGTCGGTTACACGCCTATTGAGCTTTTGAAAGGCAAAAAACTACACCGCAAGAGCTTTCATAGCATTGATGAGGCGATTGAATGGCTGGGCGAGCATTCAGAGGATTTAATTGAGCTAACGATCATTTCCGACAACTATCTCGAAGCATCCGACAAAAAGCGCTTAATGGAAGCGCATTCGGGCATTATCCAGATAATTCCGCAGATTAAAAAGAGCGAGGTGGCCGATACGTCGGCCGAAGTCGATCTGTCGCTGAGTATGGAGAAGCTTTTTCAGGAGTATTTCAAAAGCAAAAACAAAGGACAGGAGCCATCGGAAGGCTTAATGGAAGTTTTCCGCGAGGTACTAGGCAGCGAAGCAGAATAACAAGTAATGGCGCGAAGGTCTCCTTCGTGCCTACTATTCGCAGGCCTCCGGCCGGACGATACCGAAAGACGCTTTTTCATACATGACCGGCCGGAGGCCTGCGAATAGTGTGTGCAAAGCAGGAGCTTTGCACCATCGCACAAAAAAGCGGGCTACTCCATTTGGAATAACCCGCTCTCTTTCTTATTTGGTCTTGATGAATATCAGCTGGCTCTTTTCAGCTTCGCTTCAATGGTCTGCTGTGTATGCGGTACGATGCGCAAACGCTCTTTCGGGATTAGTTTACCGGTGTCGATACAAATGCCGTAAGTACCGTTTTTGATGCGGATCAGCGCGTTTTCGAGCTGTACCGAATATTTTTGAAGACGTGCGGCCAATTGGCTCAAATTCTCACGCTCACTGGCATCTGCCCCATCCTCCACTAATTTGGCTGCTCCGGCTGTTACGTCCGTGCCACTATCGTTCTTTTTACTCAATCCTGTTTTGATGTATTCGAGCTCACTTCTTGTCGCTTCCAGCTTCCCACGGATCAGCTCTTCAAACTCCTTTAATTCTTCCTCTGAATATCTTGTTCGTTCTTCTTGCATAATCTGAATTGATTTGTTAGTCTACATCAAGGAGCGTTCAAAGCACAAAAGTACTAGTATTCTGCCTATTTCGGAATAGTATTTAATTAATAACCACTTTCAAATGAGAAACTTACTAACACTGACATCAGGGGCTATAATCAACAAAGCCAAAACCTGGGTCGGTAATGGCTTCGCTGAGAATCTCTGAAGATTATTTATAAAGCACCGATTTTACGGCCTCCACTGTGCGCTTCACGCTAGGCAGGATCTCTTCGATCAACGTAGGCGCATAAGGCAGAGGTACATCGCGGCTGTTCACACGAATCACCGGCGCATCCATATAATCAAATGCATGGCGTTGAATATGGTAGGCGAGCTCCGAAGAAATAGCAGCCAGTGGCCAGGCTTCTTCCACGACCACGCAGCGGTTGGTTTTCTTAACTGACTCGATCACGGTAGCGTAATCGATCGGGCGAACAGTGCGCAAATCAACCACTTCCACGTCGATACCTTCTTTTTCCAGTTGAAGCACTGCCGGCATGACCACGCGGGGGATCATTTTACCGAAAGAAACGATGGTAACATCTTTACCCTGGCGTTTGATATCCGCCTTACCCAGCGGAATGAGGTACTCTTCCTCAGGTACCGCCATTTTATCACCGTACATCACCTCCGACTCCATGAAAATCACGGGGTTGTTGTCGCGGATGGACGATTTCAACAGACCTTTTGCGTCGTAAGGGTTCGAAGGAACGACTACTTTCAAACCTGGTGTGTTGGCAAACCAGTTTTCGAAGTTCTGGGAGTGCTGTGCACCCAGCTGACCTGCATTACCGGTCGGACCGCGGAACACGATCGGGCAACCGTACTGGCCGCCTGACATCGAAAGAATTTTCGCCGCACTGTTGATGATCTGGTCGATCGCCACGAGCGAGAAGTTAAACGTCATGAACTCGACGATCGGGCGCAGGCCGTTTCCGGCAGCTCCTACCGCTATCCCCGCAAAGCCAAGCTCCGCGATGGGCGTATCGATCACGCGCTCAGGGCCGAACTCATCGAGCATTCCCTGACTCGCCTTATAAGCACCGTTGTATTCCGCAACCTCTTCCCCCATCAAAAAAATACTCTTGTCAAGGCGCATCTCTTCCGACATAGCGTCGCGAATGGCATCTCTAAATGCTATTTCTTTCATTCGTAATTCTGATAATTATTAATTCTTAGAAGAAACCACCGCAGCATCATTGCATCTGATCCAGACCGACCTGCGCGGTTACATTAAAAGAGGTTTTGTACACTTATTTCAAAATGATCTGGTAAAATTAGGCAACACCGGCCAATTCTCAAATTCTTTACCGGAACCATTCTGTTAAAAAATGGGGTAAATGCAGCGCATTCAGGTATTAAATCGGGATCACATCCACTTCTACTGAAAGTGTGTGTTTTCCGTAGCTGAAAATAATGCCTTTCAGCGGCGGCACATCGCTGTAATCGCGGCCCCAGGCAGTGACGATATGGCGCTCGCCGGGAACCACATTGTTCGTCGGATCAAAGTCACACCAGCCGTAATCGGGGATAAAAACCGAGATCCATGCATGCGATGCATCCGAACCCTGCAACTTGGGTTTTCCGGGCGGCGGAAGCGTTTCGAGGTACCCGCTCACATACCGCGCCGCGAAACCAAAACTGCGGATACAGGCAATAGCAAGGTGCGAAAAATCCTGACAAACACCCTTTTTAGCAGCCAATACCTCCTTAATGGGTGTATTCACGGTCGAGAAATCAGGCATGAACTTGAATTCGGTGTATATCTTCTTGCTCAGTTTCGCAATGCACTCGTATAATGGCACATTATCATCAAAACAATCGGCCGCAAATGCCTTTATTTCCGCATCCCATTTTACAAGCGGGCTGGGTAATGTGTATTCCAAAACGGAAATCTTCGTCGCGCGGTCGCCCGTGAGCCGCTCCCTGGCCTCTCCACTCGTTACCGACGACGGAATGAACAGCGAGCCCGTACGCTCTTTTAAACGTTCGACGATAGCCGTTGTCAGCACCGTCAGCGTGTTATGGGGCGAATGCAGGGAAAAATAATGCGTGGTATTTCCGTAAAAATCGACCCGCTCGCTGACCTGCGCCGGTTCCGGAGTGATTTTAATGCTGAAATCCTGGCAAAGCTGGTCGGGTAGCGTGCGCGGGGTGAGGCACACGAGGCTGTGGTAATTGTTCACGGCCTCGGCGTATTTGTATTCGGTTTTATGGATCAGCTTATACTTCATCCGTATCGTAGTCCATCGGTTCAAAAGAGTGGTGTATCAATGTGTGGCTGAAATACTGGTTGGTGAGGTAAATGGATACCGAACTCACCAGCCTTGCCACCTCTCCGAGCAGGGTAAAGAGCTCGTCCCGCTCGTCGTCCGCATTGCATTTGCACAAATCCTGGATGTTCGACAGTTTGATCAGCGTCGATGCTTTCAATGCAAGCTTTTCGGCCTCATTCAGCCTTTCCCCATGCGCGGCAGCGGGCAATTCCGCCAGGTTTTTGCCCAGCTCGTCGAGCATATAAGTTAATGAATAGGGCAAGCGCGGTTCAAGCAAAATCATGTCCAGCATAGCCTCCACACTCAAATGCGACTTATAGATCTGCCGGTAATTCACCAGCATATGATGGTTGATCAACGTCGCTTCTATCAGTTCATTCTCTACCGCAGGCGTACGCCCCACGCCAAAATTCGACTGAATCACGCTGATTCTCGACAATATCCGCTCAATCAGCTTCCCGGTTTCGAGCAACAAATAGCTGTTATCCCGCGGCATACTTTCGGCAATCACCCCCAGGAAAGTAAACATATTGTTGAATAGCCCATCGAGCGTGCGCTGGATGTTGGTGCTATTCATATGCGACGCATTCCGGATTTCGTGGTAGCCGTTATCAATCAAATCCACGATCCGCCATATGTCCAGTTCCCACTGATTCCGTACCGCTCCCACGGCATTCAGGAACGAGCCGATATTCGACGCGACGGTTCCTGGGCGGCAGTTATCGGAAATCAATGCGATGATTTCCTTGTAAGGGTCATTCAGCTTTTCATCCCCATCCAAAAACCCGGGATAGGTGGATGAGACGTGCGTCAGCGACTGTAAAAGCACTTTGATATGCTCCTGCTTCGCCGACCCGCCAAAGTTGCGATCGAGGTTGAGCACATTGATCGTAACATTCATAAACTTGATCACGGCCATTGCCCGCTCGCAGTACCGCCCTACCCAGAACAGGTTTTCGGCGCTCCGGCTCGGAAGCGAAACGTGCTTGTTCACCGCGGCGGGAGTGTTAAGCACAATGCGTTCCTGCGGCTCGTCGGATTTGTCGGAAACGATCCAGGTATCTTTGGAAAAACCACCCTGCTGATTGGAAATCACAAACCGGTCCTTCACCGCCGAGCTGCGCGTAAGCCCGCCCTGCATCACGTGATAACCGTTTTCGTCGGCCACCATAAATGCCCGTAGCGCAGCATAACGCGGCTCTATCACGCCGTTGATCAATGAAGGTGTTGTGGAAAGGCTCACCTCCTGCTGCGCGATAAAATCGTGCGGTCGCTGGATGATCATCGCTTTCAGCTTCTCTTTTTCCTCCTTGCTCTGGGTCCGGCCATAAATCGAGGCGAATTTGGATTTGCGGTTAGCCTTTTTGATGATCAGCTCGTCGATATTGTCGAGTACGTAAGCCAGCTCTTTCTGATGCCCGCACCACCAGGTGGCCACATTAGGCATAATCAACTTTTCGCCCAGAAAATACTGGCATATATTCTCCATGAATGCCAGAAAAGCATGGTTTTCCAGCACGCTCGATCCCGGCGGGTTCATCACCTGCACGTTGCCGAGGCGGATCGCCTGCAAAAGTCCCGGTACACCCAGCCGGGAGTCCTCCCGCAATTCCAGCGGGTCGCACCATTCGTCGTCGACCCGGCGAACGATCACATCCACTTTCTGCAAGCCGTCGATCGATTTCAGCCATACGCTCCCATTACGTACGAGCAGGTCGTCGCCCTGCGCGAGCGTGTAGCCAAGGTACGAGGCCAGGTAAGCATGTTCGAAATAGGCCTCATTGCCCGGCCCGGGGGTGAGGTACACGATATTCGGGGCGTCGCGGGTTTTGTCAGCCAGCCTGAGTACCGTGTTTTGAATGCTGTTAAAAAAAGGAGAGAGCTTGCTTACATACATGCCGTCGGCCAGCTCGGGCAGCAGCTTGCTCATTACAATGCGGTTTTCGAGCGTGTAGCCCGAGCCCGAAGGCGCCTGCGTGCGGCTGTCGAGCACCCACATTTGGCCGTCCGGTCCCCGCGCCATGTCGGCCGCGAACAATGTCAGCTGCCGCGGGCCGGGGACTTTGATATCAATGCAAGGCCGTAAAAATCCTGTGTTCTCAAAAACGAGCTCCGCCGGGATGACGGCGTCCTTCACCAGGTTTCTGGGCCCGTAGATATCTTTTAAAATAAGGTCGAGTAATATGGCCCGCTGCTGTAAACCTTTCGAAATTTTGTCCCATTCACGGTGTTCTATCAGAAAAGGGATCGGGTCGAGCTGCCAGGGACGGTTCATGCCGTCGGGACTGCCGTAGACGTTGTAAGTCACACCATTCTCCCGCAGCTTGCTGATAATCTCCTGATTACGGTTTTGAAGCTCCCCGATACCCAGCTTTTCCAGCGTGGCGAAAAGCGCCTGCCAGTGTGGCTTCAATTTTCCGTTGGGGTCCAGCACCTCGTCATAGGAAGTCAGGCCGGCTTGATAGGATTGTAACAGGTTCACGGAAGCCTCGGTAAGCATATTCAAAATCAGGGTTATACTGCAAATCTATCGCGATTTCCAGAATTTGCGTAAATCCAGGGTATTGGGATACTCCGGATTGATCAGTTCGATCGGCGTGTCGCCGCGCATTTCCTTTTTCGTTTCGGCTACAAACCGGGAAACGCCTGAGGCCGTTTTCTCGATAACCGGCACCTCACGGGTAGCCGACGGCGTATGTCCGAATCCCTGGAACAAGCTGATTTTGCGTGATTCGGCCTCGAAACTATTGACCGGATAAGTATCAAAACTACGCCCGCCAGGGTGCGAAACGAAATAGGTACAGCCGCCCAATATACGGTTATTCCAGGTATCCACAATATCGAAAACCAGTGGTGCATCGGCCCCGATCGTCGGGTGCAATGCCGACGGCGGGTTCCAGGCTTTGTAACGTATACCCGCCACATATTCACCTTTAATTCCTGCGCTCCGGAGCGGCACGCGGCAGCCATTGCAGACCAGAATATGCCTTCCTTCCACAAAACCGCTCACTTTTACTTGCAACCTTTCGAGCGAGGAATCTACAAACCGCGCGGTGCCCGCATTCGACAATTCTTCTCCTAAAACATGCCAGGGCTCAATGCCCAGGCGCAATTCCAGCTGAATATTGTCGACCGTAATGCCGCCGTAGTACGGGAAGCGGAACTCGAAGAACGGGTCGAACCACGAAATATCGAAATTGTAACCCGCCGCTTTCAGGTCGTTCACCACGTCCACCATATCCAGGTAGGCGAAATGCGGCAACAGAAAACGGTCGTGAAGCTCGGTACCCCAGCGGATCAGTTTATGCTTATACGGTTCTTTCCAAAACTTCGCGATGAGCGCGCGTATGAGCAGCGTCTGCACGAGGTTCATATGCTTGTGCGGCGGCATATCAAATGCCCGGAATTCGAGAATACCCAGCCGTCCGCTCGATGAATCGGGCGAATACAATTTATCCATACAAAACTCCGAGCGGTGGGTATTGCCCGTAATATCTACCAATAAATTCCTGAAAATGCGGTCGACCATCCAGAATGGCACCTCGCCATGCTCGGGAATCTGGTCAAATGCGATTTCTACTTCATACAATCGCTCATCGCGACCTTCGTCGATGCGCGGCGCCTGGCTGGTAGGGCCAATAAACGGACCTGCGAAAAGGTAGCTCAATGCCGGGTGATGCTGCCAGTAGGTTAAAAGGCTGCGCAGCAAGTCGGGGCGCCGCAATATCGGGCTATCGGCCGGTTTGGCACCGCCGATGGTTACGTGGTTACCACCTCCCGTGCCGGTATGCCGGCCATCGACCATGAATTTATCGGTCCCAAGCCGCGAAAAGAACGCCTCTTCATACAATGCACTGATATTATCCACCAATTCCTGCCAGTTTTTGGCCGGATGGATATTCACTTCGATCACACCCGGATCGGGCGTAACGATCAATTTCTGCAAACGATAATCCGATGGCGCCGGATATCCTTCGATCCGCACCGGCATTTTCAGCTTCTCGGCAGTGGCTTCAATGGATGCAATCAGGTCGAGGTAATGTTCCAGGTAATCGGTGGGCGGCAGGAAAATATAGATAATGCCGTCACGCTCTTCCACGCAAATCGCCGTTTTAATCACCGGCACGTCGAAAAGCAGATTATCCGGCGCCTCTTCTTCCTTCTTTTTCTTTGAATCTTCTTCTTCATCAGCCTGCTGCACGTTCAAAGGCAATTCGTATGGGGGCGCCACCGAACCGTAGCGCGCCTGCACAATGGGTTGGTAATCGGCCAATGCAGGCAAATCCTCAAACGGGCTGCGCTCCACAGGTTGCTCCCGCCGCTCCCTGGCGATTTCGGGCAGCGAATTCAACGGCAGGCGGTAACCCATCGCCGAATTCCCGGGAATCAGGAAGCAGTTGCCGCGACGGAACTGCCAGGCCGTACTCGTCCAATGCGCCCCGTCCCACCGCACAGGTATCACAAATCCCGCCGGGTTATTCAGGCCCTTTTCGAGCAATTTGGCCAGGGTCCTGCGTTCTACCGAATCCTTCAAATTCACTTTCAAAGGATCGACATTCACAGGCAGCTTACCCTCTTCCATCGCCCAGTAAACAGGGTCTTCGTAGGCCGGGGTAATGTTGTTGGTGTCAATACCCAGGTATTTGGCGAGCTCCGAACTGAAAATTTCAGCCTCTCCGAATGCATATTTCGTCTGCCCCTCCTTGGTCACGAGTTCATCGTTTTTCCACATCGGAACACCATCATTCCGCCAGTACAAAGCATATTGCCAGCGTGGGAACAATTCGCCCGGATACCATTTACCCTGCCCAAAGTGAAGTAGCCCGCCATGCGCGAATCTGTTTTTAAGCCTCAATGAAAGATCATAAGCCAGTTGTCGCTTCAACGGCCCATCCGCAGCCGTGTTCCACTCGGCCGATTCGTAATCATCTATGGAAATGAAGGTCGGCTCGCCGCCCATCGTGAGGCGAACGTCGTTTTCTTGTAAATCCTTTTCCACATCATAACCCACCTGCATCACCTGCGCCCATTGCTCTTCGGAATACGGCTTGGTGACGCGCGGATCTTCATGAATGCGGAAAACCTTGTTATCAAATTCAAAGGTCACTTCGGCAACATCCGTAGCCCCCGAAACCGGGGCTGCACTGGCGTAATCGGGCGTGCAGCAGAGCGGAATATGCCCTTCGCTGGCAAAAAGCCCGGAAGTAGGATCCAAACCGATCCATCCCGCGCCGGGTACGTAGGCCTCCGTCCATGCATGAAGGTCGGTAAAATCGGCCTCAGGCCCGGAAGGTCCGTCGAGCGACTTGATATCGGAAGTGAGCTGCACCAGGTAACCCGACACAAACCGTGCCGCAATCCCCAGATGCCGCAGGATCTGCACCAGCAGCCACGCCGAATCGCGGCAGGAGCCGCTTTGGATTGTGAGCGTTTGTTCGCAGGTCTGTACGCCTGCTTCCATGCGAATATTGTAATTAATGGCCTTGTACAGCTCCTGATTGAGATACACCAGGAAATCGACCGTCTTAATATCCTGCTGAATACTCAGTTTTTGAATAAAATCCATCAAAAGCGGCCCTGCTTCGCGTGGTTCGAGGTACGGCCCCAGCTCCTTTTCCAGGGTGTCCTCGTATTTGAAAGGATATTTATCCGCGTAATCCTCCACAAAAAAGTCGAATGGATTGATCACCTGCATTTTGGCGATCACCTCCACATCGATGCTCAGCTCGGTTGCTTTTTCGGGGAACACCACCCGCGCCTGGTAATTTCCGAACGGATCCTGCTGCCAGTTGATGAAATGGTTTTCGGGCGTAATTTTCAGGGAATAGCCCTCGATGGGTGTGCGTGAATGCGGCGCGGGGCGCAACCTGAAAATATGCGGTGAAAGTGAAACACTCCGGTCGAACTTATATCTTGTTTTGTGCGAAATAGCAACTTTTATAGCCATAATAGGAGTATTATTATAAAATCATATAATTTGGCGCACAGGAAAATACATTACCCTAAACAAATGCTTTACGCTTATTTTTCAAAATATAAGATTGAAGCAAATGAATGAAACGAAATTTTCTTTTAGGTCAATAATCGTACCCGCCCCTCCGGGACTGATAATTCCTTAAAAGTTACGACATTCGCTAAAATCCTTACGATACCATAGTTTAGTCCAAAATGAAAATTGCTATCATCGGCTGCGGCAACATGGGTATGGCCTTCGCCCGCGCCTTCCTGAAATTCGACCTCGTCAAAAACCAGGACTTTTTACTGGTTGAAAAAAGCGCAGACCGCATGGACAGCCTCACGAGCTTCCAACCGGGCGTAATCACGGGCATTATCGGCCCTCAGATCGGCGAATACGACCTGATCATCCTTTCAGTGAAACCGCAGGATTTTCTTTCGGTAGCCGGCGCGCTCAAAGAAGTCATCAAACCCAGCCAGGTAGTATTGTCGATCATGGCCGGTGTTACCATCGAAGGCATTCAGAATGCGCTGGACCACAAAGCAGTGATCCGCGCAATGCCGAATACTCCCGCAATGCTTGGAATGGGCATCACCGCCTATTCAGCATCGCCCGAAGTGGATATTCATCAATTACGCAAAATTGAAAACCTCATCAATGCAACCGGCCGGTCGGTATTCCTCGAAGAGGAGGAGCAACTGAATGCGGTGACGGCATTGAGCGGCAGTGGGCCGGCTTACTTTTTTTACGTCGTAAAAGCGATGATCGAAGCCGGAAAGCAAATGGGCTTTGAAGAAAACGTGGCCGCATTGCTCGTGAAACAAACCATGCTCGGCTCCTACCACCTGATCAACACCGCCGATAAATCCCTCGACGACCTGATCAAGGCGGTAGCATCCAAAGGCGGCACTACTGAGGCTGCATTGCGCCAGTTTGAAGCCGGCGAACTCGATAAAACGCTCGAAAAAGGCATTTTTGCCGCGCAGGTGCGGTCGGCAGAGCTGTCAAGAGGATAATAGCATTCAATAAAGCCCCGCGCGGCTTGCGTCCGCGCGGGGCACACACTTCACAATCATCAACCACGGAAAAATAATGGGAACTTCAGCTAGCAAACTCGCTACTCTCGACATCGTTCTGAATGGATTAATGCGCCGCTACAAAGAGCGCGTCCCCGACGTAGGTGTTATCCTCGACGCGATGGTAGCTGATGGCGTCGTTGAAAAGGCTGACGATATCGAAAACGACCATATCGCTTTCCGTACAATGGGCGTGCCGCAGCTTGGCGTGCAGTCATTCGAGAAAATTTTCCTGCATTACGGCTACGAAAAGCGCGACCATTACTTTTTTGAAGGCAAAAAGCTCGACGCCTGGTGGTATGCCCCACCCCGCGAAACCGATCCGCGCATTTTCGTGAGCGAGCTCCGCGTCGGCGATCTCTCGGAGGAAAGCCAACGCATTATCCGCAGCTACACCGACGAAGTTCTCACGGATCCCGTCGATTCGCTCGACCTCGACAATGGCGAAGCCGTGGACGCATTCCTGCACCAACCGCTCTGGCGCACGCCGACGGTTTCGGACTACCAGTCGTTGCTCACAGAAAGCGAATACGCGGCGTGGGTAATTTACAACCGCTATTATCTCAACCATTTCACGATCAGCGTCCATAACCTCCCGGAAGGCTACAATACTGTCGCGCAGTTCAACGAATTTCTGGAAAAGCACGGCATTAAACTGAATACTTCGGGCGGTAAGATCAAAGTAAGCCCTGACGGAGGGTTATTGCAAAGCGCTACAGTTGCGGAAATGCTGGATGCGGAGTTTGCTAACGGCGAAAAACTGCGCATTTCCGGTTCGTATGTAGAATTTGCCGAAAGGAAAGTGCTGCCAGAGTTTGCAAATCTTCCCGCGGATGAAATTAAGCGAAAGCACCGCCGGGATGGCTTTGAAGCGGGTAATGCTGATAAGATTTTTGAGAGTACTTACACTACGCAGACGGGACGGAGTTAGGCGAGTGTAGAGTTTTCGAAAAGAACATCCGGGCAGAAATCCAGCGGCGCAGGGATTATCGTTCCATCGTAATCTTCCATCTCGGTTAGGTTATCCCAAAGTATGGTCCTACCGTCGGTTCTGGCCTGGATGAAAATTTCAGGTTGAAGAATTTTGCCAAACAGACTTTCTTTCCGGCCCTCATATTCCCCAAGAAACTTCCTGAAATCCGTAATTCGAACCTGCCCATCAGTCCATAGTGATTGGATGACGAACGGTTTTACGGACAATATTTCTTTAACTCTCGGATTCATTATTGTAATGGCCTGATCTTTCGCAGCCTTCCATTATCCTTCTGGGACTCTTCGTAATTCAAAAACAATTCATCCCTGTAAAGTTCCACCCATGCCTGAATGAGCCTTATCTGCTGGGCAAATCGCCCACAATCACATTTCCCGTTTCAATTGAAAACTGTGCTTCCTGTCCGCCGTATTCGGCATGAAAATGCGGAGGAAGATGGTCTTTAAAATACATGTAAATAATGATTCCGAAGAAACGGGAGATTTCTGGCATAGTGAATGTGTATAGGTGTTTAAAACTAAATGCTAGTTACTCATTCACCAGCAAATGCACAACCCTCAATGCATTCCCTTCACTCTTTTCGTTCTTCACGCTTGAAATCGTCAGATGTAGCTTATGTTTTCCTGCGGAAAGTTCGTCGGCCAGCATGAGATACCACGGTAAATGCAGCTGGTTGCTCCATGGCGTGTAGGTATCGAGCGTTTTGGGGTTCTTGCCGTCGATGGTGTAGGTGATCTTTCCGGCGTCCGGGCCGGAGATGATCGCGATCCCTACGCCGCGGCCTTTGAATTCAAAATCCAGGGACGAACCGGCGGCTTCCGCGACCAGCATGGGCACATTTACAAATCCGGGACGGGTTGCGAATTTTACTTTCGGTTTCCAATCCGGATCCAGGGTGAAGCCTTTCAGGTTTTTGGCTTCTTCCAGCTTATGGTAGCAGCCTTTGTCGTACGTGAAACGATCCATCGGCGCGGGGAGCTTGATATCGCCGGTCGCTGGCGATTCCATTTTCAGCATTTCCTTGATGGTCTGTGCGTATAACTCCTGGCCGTACGGCGACGGATGCAGGTCTTTAAAATCGTATTTCCAGTTGAATTCCCCGGCTTTGATACGGTCGTATACTTCTTTCGCGAGGTTAATATAAACGGCGCCGTAATGTTTCGCTACGCGTTCATGCACACCTACTTCAACGGGCTCTTTGCCGGCGTCGTAATCATCATTTTTCTTCGGTTCGGCGAAGGCCATCATCACTACGTCCGCCTTCGGATTGGCCGCGTACATTTGTCTTAAAATACCGTCCAATGCGCGGATTTGTGCTTTTTCACTGAATCCATTCCCGCGGTCGTTTACGGCTGCCTCTACAAAAAGTAAGTCGGGCGTTCCTTTCGCGAGCACGTCGCGGCTGAAACGCATGGAATGTGGCGTGCTGCCGAGCGACGGAATGCCGGCGGCGATGAATGTGAATTCGGTGTCGGGAAAGTGCTCCTGCAAATATTGGGAGGTTTTATCGCGCCAGCCGGGGTTATGGGTGATGGAGCCGCCGAGGAATGCCACTGTACCTTTTCTCGTAGTCCTGAATTTATCAAATGCATTGCCCAGGCCTTTATTTAAAGTAATATATGGCGTGTGCAACAGCGGCTTTTGAATGGGCACGCTATGCTCTTCGATAAAATTGGCGAAGAATTCGGGATGTTCGATCGGGAAATGGTGGCCTTCGAGCGTCTGCTCACCGCGCGTCATAGGGTACACGCTCACAGGCCCGCCTAATGCGAGATAATTTTTGACGAGCACCTCCGTATTTTCAGCAACCGGCGCATGTTCGTCTTTTAATCCAACCACATGGACGATAGGCACTTTATAGGATGCTAACCCGGCGAGGTCGTTCAGCGGGATGTCCGTAAAACTGGCGGCCTGCTCTTCGGTCATGTTGAAAATTTGCTTCCACGCTTCCCAGTCCTTGGGCGAGCCTTTACCCTTACCCTTACCGCCCGGCCAGCTTTTGGGATCGGCAACGGGTGCTTCGGCGTAAATGCAGCTTACTTTATCGGGATTCCGTTTCGCCCAGCCATACACGTACAATCCGCCGCGGCTTACACCCTCCAAAGCCACTTTCGGAGCGAAATGCTTTTCCTTCACGAGGTAATCGTAAAAAGCGTCCCATACCTGCATAGCTTTCGGATGGGCAAACATGTCGTTGGTATTGACGTACGCTACATGAAACCCGCGTGAGAGCAAAATACTGTCCATATCGGTGTGCCATGTGGGGAAATGCGCCCTCCATACCCACGGATTTCCGTCGATCGCCTTTTTAGGTTTCACATACCACGCATTGCGGTCCTGAAATGTGAATTCTACTTTCTCAAAACCTTTCCACTGGGTCGCTTTTTCGGGGGTTTGGGCTGAAATATAGGTCGCCGACAGTGCCAAAACGGCCAGCAGGTTCCAAGCGAAGCTTTGTATGTTCATAGCCTTCAAAAGCACGCATGAGTCCCTTTTTACCGGGAGGCACATCTGCTTTGGTATGATATTTTAAATATTTACCCTGAAAACAATCTTGAAAAAGACTTATGGATAAGATCGAGAAGTTTAAGACCATGGAGAAAATCCTGCGCGAGATCGAGGATTTGAAAAACAGCGAAACTGCCGTGATCAAGAAGATTGGTCAGATTGAAACAGAAAACATGAACGTCAACGTCCAGAACCTCGACAAGTCATTGAACGAGATTTACGACGGTGTCTATAAAAATCTCCAGAATGTGGAAAACCTTCAAAACTCGTTCACCGAAACGGTAGCCGATTTCAAGGATAAGAACAAGATTACCGATGAGATGTTGATGGAAATAAGAGAATAAGATAGCGCGAAGGTAGACCTTCGCGCCGCATTATTTGCAGGCCTTCGGCCGGTCCGTACATGACACCGATTTCTTGCCAATCGACCGGCCGGAGGCCTGCGAATAGATAGTGCAAATCAAGAGATTTGCATCAGCGATTACCGTAATTTCAGCGTCGCTAATGTCAAAATCGCCAGGATAATACCGACAATCCAGAAGCGTGTCACGATTTTGGCCTCGTGAATGCCCTTTTTCTGGTAATGGTGGTGTAGCGGCGACATCAGGAATATCCTTCGCCCTTCGCCGTATTTCTTTTTGGTGTATTTAAAATAACTGACCTGTAATATCACCGACGCATTCTCGACAATAAAAATCCCGCACATGACTGGGATCAGCCACTCTTTACGGATCGCCAGCGCTACCACGGCAATCACCCCGCCGAGCATCAAACTGCCCGTATCACCCATAAACACTTGCGCAGGGTACGCATTGTACCATAAAAACCCGACACAGGCCCCTATGAACGCCGCACAGAATATTACCAGCTCTCCCGAGTTGGGAATGTACATGATGTTCAGGTATTGCGAGAATTTGGTATTACCCGACAAATACGCCAGCACGCCGAGCGTCAATGCGATAATGCCCGACACACCTGCTGCAAGGCCGTCGATACCGTCGGTAATGTTAGCGCCATTGGAGATCGCGGTGATGATGAAAATCGCGATAATGGTGTAGATAACCCAGGTATATTCTTCGGGCAGCCAGCCGAAAAGCAGTGCCTTGTAGTCAAATTCATTGTTCTTGATGAAAGGAATGGTCGTTACCGTCGGGTGGATAATGTCGCGGTAGCGCTGCACCTCGCCCAGGCTGGAACTGAGCACCGGCTGATCATAGACGCGGATTTTCACATTATCATTAAAAGAAAGTGTAATACCGACAATCAGACCCAAGCCTACCTGGCCCACGATTTTGAAACGTCCGGCCAATCCATCCTTGTTGTTCCTGAATTTTTTGAGATAATCATCCAAAAACCCGATCCCTCCTGTCCAGACAGCCGTAATGAGCAGCAGAACGATGTAGACATTGCTCAATTTCGCAAACAGCAAAACGGGGATCAGCAGCGACGCCAGGATAATGAACCCACCCATGGTAGGCGTTCCCGCTTTCTCCATCTGGCCTGCCAGCCCAAGGTCACGGATCGACTCGCCCATTTGCTTTCTCCGAAGCAGATTAATAATCGACTTTCCGTAGGCGGCAGCGATAAACAGCGACAAAACCGTCGCACCCAACGCCCTGAACGAGATATACTGGAATACCCCGGCCCCGGGAATGTTGAATTGTTTGTCTAAATAATCGAAGAGATAATAGAGCATGAAAAAGCGTGTTGGGATGACGGCTGCAAAATTGGTTTTTTTAATAGACTACGCCAAAAGCATAGTGATTTTTAATTGCCCGCCCGTTTTGCGAACACTTCCATCAGCACTTCTTTGTCATCAAAATGGTGTTTAACACCTTTCACGTCCTGGTAATTCTCGTGTCCTTTACCAGCGATGAGAACAATGTCGCCCGGCGTCGCTTCGAGCCCTGCTTTGAGAATAGCCTCGTGGCGGTCTTCGATTACCGTCGTTTTTTTGTAATCCAATGGCGGCACGCCTTTGCGCATCTGGTCGAGGATGTCCATCGGGTCTTCAAAACGCGGGTTATCCGATGTCAGGATCACGCGGTTGCTGTATCGGCAGGCTATTTCCGCCATTTTGGGACGTTTTTCTGCATCGCGGTTACCGCCGCAGCCCACCACCGTTATCACCTGCTCATTACCCTGCCGCAAATGCGTGATCGTTTCGAGCACGTTTTCCAGGGCGTCGGGTGTGTGGGCGTAATCCACAATGCCTACAATATGGTCTGCAGAATGGAATTGCTCGAAGCGTCCCGGAGGGCTTTTCAGATTGGAAAGCTCGGTTAAAACCGCCTCTTCCTTTTCTCCCAAAAGCACCGCTGCACCATATACAGCAAGCAGGTTGTAGGCATTGAAACGGCCGATAACGCGAAACCAGACTTCCTGGTTATTGATCTCCATATGCATCCCCGCGAGCGTATCCGAGATGATTTTCCCTTTAAAAGTCGCGAGCGTTTGGAGTGAGTAGGTTTCGGTACGCGCTTTGGTGTTTTGCACCATCACATTCCCACGGCGGTCATCGATGTTAATTAGTGCAAATGCGGACTTAGGCAATGCATCGAAAAAGCCCTTCTTGGCTTTGATATAGTTATCGAAAGTCTTGTGGAAATCGAGGTGATCGTGGGTAATGTTGGTAAAAATCCCTCCCGCGAAGTGCAAGCCGGTAATGCGGTGCTGCGCTACGGAATGCGAGCTCACCTCCATAAACACGTGGCTACAATTCCGGGCAGCCATCTGCGCCAGCAATGCATTCAATGCAACGGCGTCGGGCGTGGTGTGTGTAGAAGGGATAACCTCGTCTTCAATCTGGTTCTGGACCGTCGACAGCAATCCGCAGCGGTAACCCAATGCCCGGAAAAGCTGGAAGAGGAATGTGGCTACGGAAGTTTTCCCGTTGGTGCCGGTTACCCCCACGAGTTTCACTTTTTTGGAAGGATGCCCATAGAATGCGGCGGCGATCAGCCCCATGGCCGCGGCAGAATCCTCCACCTCAATATAGGTTACATCTTCTCTTACATTTTCCGGCAATTCCTCGCACAGAATGGCCGTCGCGCCGAGCTCCGCAGCTGTGTGGATAAACTGATGACCGTCTACCTGTGTGCCACGCAATGCCACAAAGAGGCTTCCCGGCAGTACTTTTCTGGAATCCAGAATGATATTCTTGACCTTGACGTCGGCATAGCCATGAATAATGGCGCCTTTAACTTCGCCGAGCAGGCTGCTCAACACTTGTTCGTTTTCCATGAAGGATTATTGTAATGTAAGCAGGATTGTCTTGCTTCCTGATTTATTGCTGCCCGGCGGTAGCGATTGCTCTACCACCTTGCCCGAGCCTTTGAATGTTACCCTGAAACCCTTGTTTTCCATTAAATACAAAGCATCCCGCATCGACATGCCTTGCAGGTTGGGCACATCGCGCGAGTCGACTTCGCGCGCGTTCCATTTGGTTTTACCCTTTTTATAGAGCGATGCCGCTGCATATTCGCTTTCTTCCGGTGCGGGCGTCATGTTCAGTGATTTGCTGATCACATTCAGATCATTGGTAATGCCCGCCCATTTCACGTCCTCCGATTTTTCCGGAACCGAGTCCCTCACCGGTTTCTGAATGGCGACGTCGTAGGCATAAATGCGGTCGGCCACTTCCTTAAACACAGGCGCGGCCACACTTCCGGCGTAACGGGTGTAATCGGCGCCGGTGCTTTTGGGGTTATCGATGATTACGATGCAACTGTATTTGGGCTTATCGGCCGGAAAATAGCCTGCAAATGAGGTATAGTTCTTACCCTCGGTATAAACCCCGTTGATCAACTTCCGGGCGGTACCGGTTTTTCCGGCGATCTGGTACAAATCACTTTTGATGTGTTTCGCCAAACCTGCATTCACGACGCCTTCGAGCATCTTCTTCACTTTTCGAATCGTTTCGGGTGACGCAATCGGCTTTTCCTCCACATAAGGCGGGATTTTGTCTTCTATTTCCTCCGCATTACGGATTTCGCGCACAATCATAGGTCGCACCCAATAACCATTGTTCGCCACGGCATTGTAGAATGCGAGCGTTTGCAGAGGCGTCATTTGCATTTCATAGCCATGCGCCATGAAGTACATCGAATAACTGCTCCATTGCTTCGATTTGCGGTCGCGAATCAACGGCGGCTTTTCACCTTTCATATGAATGCCGGTCGGCTGGTTCAGGTGAAATTGTTTGAGATAACTCAGGTATTTGTCTGGCTTATTGGCAAAATACCGTTGCATGAGCTGCACAATGCCGATGTTGGATGATTTTTCCAAAACCTGCGAGGCGGTAATGGTGCCAAAGCCCCCTCGGTGCGCGTCTCGGATAATATGGTTGCGGAACTTCATGGCACCGTCACCGGTATTCACCGTCACCTGGTCGGGGTCCATGTGGGTTTCTTCGAGCAGGGCCATCATCGTCGCCAGCTTGAATGTCGAGCCGGGATCGTTGCTGCCTGCCAATGCGTAGTTGAAAACTTCCTCGTATTTACCGGGCCCGCGCTTGGTAAGGTTCGCCATGGCTTTGATTTCGCCCGTTGCCACCTCCATAATGATCACCGAACCGAAATCCGCGTCCATTTCGAGCAGCTTCCGGCGCAGCGCGATCTCGGTGCGCTCCTGGTAGTTCATATCGAGCGTGGTGTAAATATCTCGTCCGGCGGCGGGCTGCACGTTCAATGCATCCCCTACCGGGATTTTCAGGCCACCTTCGACCTTCTCAACCCAGCCGATACCCGGTCGCCCTTCGAGCTGCTTGTCAAAACTCGCTTCCAGACCAATGTAGCCCCGTCCGCTTTTGGGGTCAATGCCGCCGATCGTACGGTCGGCCATAGGGCTAAATGGCTTGTAGCGTTTGTAGATCGTCTCGAACTTGCCGCCGCCACCTTTACGGTCTTTGGCAAAAAACGGCCATTTTTTGAGCCGCTCGCGCTCCAAATGCGTGATTTCCTTGCTTTTCAGGCGCAGGTACCGCTTGCTTTTGCTCACGCGGTAGCGCATGATCTTGCTTTTGTAGCCTTCGGCGGTGTTCTCCTTGAAGTTTTTGGCGAGCAGCGACGCCAGCTCGTCGATGTGATTATAGAAATAGGCCGAGTCAGCGACCTTAGTGTCAAAACCTACATAATAGTAAGGCAAAGAGGTAGCGAGCAGGCTGTTGTCGCTTGCATAAATATTCCCGCGCATGGCCGGAATCGTGTCCAGTTTCAGGTCGTTCTTTTCCGAATACTCTGCCCAGGTTTTCCCTTTGAAAGTATCGTAATACTGTACCCGTATCAACTTCACGAAAACCATGATCGCCAATACAAACAGCAACCAGCCGACCAAACGGGCCCGGTTGATCAGCGCTTTTTTATTGTTCTGACCGCTTTCGACTTCGTTTTTCATGTGGTGTTGAGAAAAAACGGCTTATTCTTCGTCTTCTTTTAAAATGATTTTCTTGGGTGGTGTAAGGTTCTCGACCAACCCCTCGGCCTGTACTTTCTCCACCACCACGGACTGCTTCCCGGCCCGCTCATATTCGGCATGAATGGAAGTATATTCCGCTTTCAGGTCGTCGACCTCCTTTTTGAGTTTAATGCTTTTCCGCACATAATCCTCCGATTGAAACCCGATCCGCTCGTAAGCGACGAGCAATATGATCACCCATCCGAAATAGTAAAAGTACTTCACCGGCAAACGCTCTTCCTGGCCCGGCAGCTTCTCCCCAAAAACCTTATCGAGCGGCAAAAACTTGTTCAGCCAGTTAAATAGCGAATATTCCCGCTTCCGTTTCGGCGGTTTTGGCGGTACCGGCTTTGGGCGTTTTCTATTTTCAGCCATGCGTAACGTTACGTTAAGTATTTTGTGCGACTAGGTTTGGTCAGGAGGTGGTCATTTGTGGTCAAGTGTTGTCAGAAATGGTCATTTATTGCGGTCCGCCGCGCGGTCAGGTATTGTCATTAATGGTCAGGGGTGGTCATTTATTGCAAATAATTCTCTCTCAATGCTATCCATTATTACTTCTGACAACGCCCGATTACCAATGACTACACTTGACAATACCGAACTACTCTTGGCCACACCTGACAACATCATACACCGGCACCATCAAGCCTTCGCGGCAACACGCAGCTTCGCACTTCTCGCGCGCGGGTTTACGGCTACCTCTTCCGCAGTCGCTTCGATAGGTTTGCGAGTGACGCTTTTCAGCGGTTTGATCTCGTTCCCGTAAAAGTCCTTCTCCACTTCTCCGTAAAACTTCCCTTTCTGAATATAATTTTTCACCAGCCTGTCTTCCAGCGAATGGTACGACATCACCACCAGCCGGCCGTCGGGCGCGAGCACCTCGGGTACCTGCGTGAGGAACTCTTCGAGCACCGCCAGCTCATCATTCACCTCGATCCGCAGCGCCTGGAACACCTGCGCGAAATACTTGTTCTCGCGGTGCTTGGGCGCATAGCGCATAAGAATGCTTTTCAGGTCATTAACGGTTTCGATGGGTGTATTGTATCTAGCGGCGATGATCGCCTCCGCGGCTGTGCGGGCATTGGTCACTTCTCCGTACATACCCAGAATGCGTTGCAATTCCCCTGCCGAGCGTGTTTTGAGCACTTCGCGGGCCGTTTTCTCGGTATGAGGGTTCATGCGCATGTCCAGGTCGGCGTCAAAACGGGTAGAAAACCCCCGCTCGGGCGTGTTGATCTGGTGCGACGAAACGCCCAGATCGGCCAGGATACCGTTCACCTGGGGTGCTTTGTTGAGTTTCAGATAGCGTTTGAGATGCCTGAAATTGGCCGGAATGAACGTAAACCGCTCATCATCCTTGAACTCCAGCGCATTAGCGACCGCATCGGGATCCTGATCGAAAACCAGCAGGCGGCCGGTCGTAAGCCTTTCCAGAATGGCCCGCGAATGCCCGCCGCCACCGAAAGTAACGTCGACATAAATGCCATCAGGCTGTATTTGAAGGCCTTCCAGACACTCGGACAACATGACGGGAACGTGGTAGGTACTAGGCGAATCCATTTGTTAAAAGCAATGTACTGAGGAACTATTTCCGGCAATCCGGCAGTTACAAACTTAGCAATTTTCAAGCGTAGGAATCACGCCCGCGCGGGGAATTAATTTTGGCACCACACATCGCATTAAACACCAGTAATTTGAATATGAGACTCCTGTTATTGTTTGGAATACTTTCATCTTTTATCATCTCAACGAGTTTTCCAGCATTCTCCGACACTCCCGTAAAATCGGGCATCTGGCGGGCCACGCTCACCCGCGACAAGCAGAAATTACCACTGATACTCGATATTTCGCAAAATCCCGACGGCAAAACACTCACCGTGCATATCATTAACGGAACGGAAAAGCTCAAAATGGACAGCAGCTATTTCCAGAACGACTCGCTCGTGATCCCGATGATGATGTTCGACGCCAAGATCATCGCCAAATCGACCGGTGACGAGCTGAAAGGCACTTATTACCGCTATGCCAACGGCGTTGTGGCAGGCTCATTGCCTTTCGAAGCAGAGCAGGGAGAAAATTATAAGTTTTTCAAAAAGGGCGAAGCCAAAACTACGCGCAATGTGAGCGGCAAATGGGCTACAACCTTTAAAAACCCGGCCACCGGCGACGAAACCATTGCCGTAGGTAACTTCGCACAGCAAGGTACCGACGTAACGGGCTCATTTCTTACACCGACCGGCGATTACCGCTTCCTGACCGGCTCTGTTAACGGCGACAGCCTTTATTTATCCACATTCGACGGTTCGTTTGCGATGCTTTTCAAAGCAGCCTTCCAACCCGACGGCTCCCTGAGCGGCAATCAGTGGTCGGGTGTCAAAGCATTCAAAACCTGGACAGCGAAGCCTGATGCAAATGCCAAACTGCCCGATGCCACCAAAATGACCTTCCTCAAACCTGGCCACGAAAGTGTGGATTTCACATTACAGGATACCAAAGGCAAAACCTGGACATTGAAAGATCCGCGTTTTGCCGGCAAGCCGGTCATTATCCAGATCATGGGCTCGTGGTGCCCCAACTGTATGGATGAAACCAATTACCTCGCTCCATGGTATAAAAAGAACAAAAGCCGGGGCGTCGAAATCATAGGTCTCTCCTTCGAGCGCAGCGACAAGCCCGAGATCGCCAATCCTAAAATCAACAAGATGGTGAACCGCTTCGGCATTGACTACCCGGTAGTACTCGCCGGCACCAGCTCAGATGCTTCCACAGCGAAAGCATTGCCCATGCTGAACAAAGTAATGTCCTACCCGACCACCATTTTCATCGACAAGCATGGCAAAGTCCGGGAGATTCATACTGGTTTCAACGGTCCGGGGACCGGCCATTATTACGATGAGTTCGTGACTGATTTTAATACCTTAATGGATAAGCTGATCAGCGAGAAATAATCGGCAAAAAACAAGAGAGGCACACCGTCACATTGCGAGGCGGTGTGTTTTTTATTGACCACAAATTAGTATGCTTGCATAATAGTAAGCACATTGCTTACATTTGTGATAAGGGCATTACCTGATACCAATAGCTTTTTGAAACGATGCGTAAGGAAAAAACAATCGATTTCCAGATCAAATGGGCCTGGCATTCCATATCGCGGATGTACAATGCCTATGCCGCCCGTTTTGACACGACGATGGCCGTCGGGTATGTCCTGCTGAATATCGACATTGAGAACGGCACGCCTGCGACTAAAATAGCTCCTTTGCTCGGTATGGAACCGCGCAGCCTGGTACGGATGCTGAAAAACCTGGAAGAAAGGGGCCTCATCCGCCGGGAAGTGAGTAAAGACGACAAGCGTTTCGTCCGCATTGTACTCACCGAGCTCGGCAAAGAGAAACGCGAACTCGCACGGGAGGGCGTGATTTCTTTTAACACGATGATCCGCGATAAAATACCGCTGGATAAGCTGGTCGTGTTTTTTGACGTCATTAAAGATATAAACCGATTGGTGGAAGAAGAAAACCAGAAGCTCAAAGCGGGCGAGGTCGCCGAAGACCTGGAATAACCATCAATCCCATCCTGAAAACCAACCTTAGTAAAAATGAATCGTTCCATTCGTAAAGTAGCTGTTCTTGGTTCAGGCATTATGGGCTCGCGCATTGCATGCCATTTTGCCAATATAGGTGTCGAAGTGCTCCTGTTGGACATCGTTCCGAAAGACCTTACAGACGCCGAAAAAGCGAAAGGCATCACGACCGACCATCCCGCATTCCGCAACCGGATCGTTAACGATTCGTTCCAAGCGACACTCAAAGCGACGCCTGCGTCGTTGTACAGCCCCGCATTCGCGTCGCGGATCAAGCTCGGCAATTTCGACGATAACCTGGCCGATATCAAAAATTACGATTGGGTGATCGAGGTGGTGGTCGAAAGGCTGGATATCAAGAAAAGCCTTTATGAAAAAGTAGACGCGCTCCGTAAGCCGGGTACGCTTGTTACTTCCAATACATCCGGGATACCCATTCACCTGATGGCCGAAGGTCGCAGCGAGGATTTCCGCAAGAACTTCGCCGGAACACACTTCTTCAACCCGCCGCGCTACTTGCGCCTGCTGGAAATCATCCCGACGGCCGATACAGACCAAAGCGTGGTGGATTTTCTGATGCATTACGGCGAGCTGTTTTTGGGGAAAACGACGGTGCTCTGCAAAGACACGCCAGGCTTCATTGCCAACAGGTTAGGCATTTATGCATTAATACAAACCATCCGCGTAGCCGAAGAAATGGGCCTGAGCGTGGATGAAGTGGATAAACTGACAGGCCCCGTTGCCGGAAGGCCGAAATCGGGTACTTACCGGCTTTCGGATGTGGTCGGGCTTGATACGACGGTACATGTGGCCAATAACCTCTATGCGTCCGGCGAGGGTAAGGATGAATCGCGCGATGCATTTGTGCTGCCGGAGATCATGCAAAAGCTGTTTGATAACAAATGGCTCGGCGACAAAACGGGGCAGGGTTTCTATAAAAAGATCAAAGACGAAAAAGGCAAGTCGGTGATCCTGGCACTGGATTTCAAAACTTTGGAATACGTGCCGTCGGGTAAAGTAAAATTCGAAACGCTGGAAGGCACCAAGAATATCAGCGACGTGTATAAACGTTTCGGTGCGCTGGTAGCGGGGAAGGATAAGGCCGGTGATTTTTACAGAAAGACATTTGCCGACGTTTTCAAATACGCAACATTCCGCATTCCTGAGATTTCGGACGAGATTTTCCGCATCGACCAGGCCATTACGGCTGGATTTGGCTGGCAATACGGACTTTTCGAAACCTGGGACGCCATTGGTGTGAAAAACATGCTGACGATCATGGAATCGCTGGATCTGAAACCCGCCGCCTGGGTTTACGAAATGCTCGCGGCAGGTAATGAGTCGTTCTATAAAGTCGAGCATGGCAAGCGGCTGTATTATGATATTCCTTCGAAATCGTACAAACGCATCCCGGGGCAGGACAGCTTCATTCTGCTCAGCAATCTTTCCAACAATATTGTGTGGAAAAATGCAGGTGCCAATCTGTACGACATCGGCGACGGCATCCTGAACCTCGAATTCAAGTCCAAAATGAATACCATGGGCTCGGAAGTGATCGAAGGCATTCAGAAAGGCATCGGTCTCGCGGAAAAGGATTTCCGCGGATTGGTGATCGGTAATGAAGCGGTGGAAGCATTTTCGGCGGGGGCCAATTTGGCGATGCTGTTTATGTACGCTGTCGAGCAGGAGTTTGACGAGATCAACCTCGTGATTTCGCAGTTCCAACAGACCATGATGCGGGCGCGGTACTCATCGGTGCCGGTTGTGGTGGCGCCTCACACGCTTGCGCTCGGAGGCGGTTGCGAGCTCACATTACATGCGGATAAGGTGGTCGCGCACGCGGAAACCTACATTGGTTTGGTCGAGTTTGGGGTAGGTTTGATCCCTGCCGGCGGCGGTACCAAGGAAATGGCGCTGCGCTGCTCGGATATGTACCAGGCTGGCGACCCTGAATTGAATATCCTGCAAAACGCATTCATGAACATCGCGCAGGCGAAAGTGTCCACGTCCGCGTACGAGGCGAAAGCGATGAATTACTTGCAGGACAAGGACCAGATCGTGCTCAACCGCTCCCGGTTGATTGCGGAAGCGAAACAGGCAGCGATTGATTTGGCTGAAAACGGTTATACGCAACCCAAACCACGCCACGACATCAAGGTGCAGGGAAAAACGGGCATTGCATTGTTCCTGGCGGGCATTACCCAAATGCGCCTCGCCAATTACATCAGCGACCACGACGCTAAAATCGCGGGCAAACTGGCCTATGTGATCAACGGTGGGGATTTGAGCTACCCACAGCTGGTTTCAGAACAATACCTGATCGACCTCGAACGGGAAGCCTTCCTTTCCTTGTGCGGAGAGAAAAAGACACTCGAAAGAATGCAGGGGCTTCTCAACGGCGGAAAACCACCCAGAAACTGATCGGGAATTATTGTTTCACCAAATTATGTTTCATCTTTACGGCTGCTGACCCAAAAGTACATTTGATCAACAATGATTTCGAAAAAAGCTAAATACGCGCTCAAGGCCCTCAAAGTTCTGGCGGAACAATATGGAAAAGGACCGGTATTGATCTCTTACATTGCTGAAAAAGAGAAGATTCCGAAAAAATTCCTGGAAGCGATCCTACTTGACTTGCGGAACAACGGAGTACTGCAAAGCCAAAAAGGAAAAGGCGGCGGTTATCTGCTTCGTGTACCTCCCGGGGAAGTTAATTTCTCGAAGGTATTGCGGATCATCGACGGCCCTATCGCACCTGCGCTCTGCGTTTCCATGTTCTTTTATGGCAAATGCGATGACTGCAAGGATGAAGAAACATGCAGCTTGCGCACCGTTCTCGAAAGATGGAGAGATGCGAACCTGGCTGTTTTGGACAAAACAACGCTAAATGACCTGTTGCAGGCTGAAAACGCCGCGTCAACAGACATTCTATCATAAGGCGCCCTACTCGTGGCGCGGGGTCGCCCGCCGATCGTTGCGGATGTAAAGCCGCACATCGTCATATTCGCCCAGCAAAGTGTAGTGATTACGGATATATTGATTTAACTCAGGGTAGCTTTCGATGCCCTGAGTTTTTTTGTCTTGTACCCAGTGGCTGTTCTTGCCCACCGCGTCTACGACAAATGCCGGCTTCGTCCTTTCCAGGTCCGACATGTAGCGCTTGCGATAGGTATCACGCATCGGATGTTCAAAAATCGACCGTTCTGAGTGGTTCTCGGCCGTTCCCTGCGCTAGCTGGGCTTCTACATAATAAGAGCAATTCCAGCCCCAAACGACCATGTAGTCGCCTTCTTTCTTCCGTTTCAGGATTTCGGTTACCACCGGGCTTTGCTTCAATGTCGTTTTGCCTACCGAATCGAACGCATTCAACCGGCGCTCTTTCACAAAATGCAGCGCGTCATAGCCACCAAACCACAGCACAATGATCGCGGGAAATGCAAGCGACCAGCTTTCAACAGCCGAAAAGCCATAGGCAGCCAGCAATGTCCAGGGAATAATGCAGAAATTGAGGTAATGGATAAAATCGTTGCCTGACTTGGTAGCGGCGTAAATGCTCGCCAGGACAAGGAAAAAAATGGTAAACGGCACATGGAAATCCATTTTGCCGGGCAAGTAAAGCCTCACAATCCTGACCAACCCGATCACGATCGGAACGATCAATGCAAGACTGAAAAATTGAAAATCCGTCGATAACGAAACGATTTTATAGAATTGAGCGGGAATTTCTGCGAAAGTGCTTCCTCCTGCGTAAATCGCATTTCCCAGCACATAAAAATCGATGAGGTCGTCGAAAACACCGAACGCCAGGGTGAATGCGAGGAAAAAGAGTGGCACGGTAAGCCCGCCCAAAATCAATGCGCCTGCGGATTTGAACTCACCATATCCTCGAAAACGGCTGAACAATACCCAGAATGCCGACAGGACTATCACAGCCACAATTGGTACGGCCTGTAGTTTCCCGAAAGGAACCGCTCCCGCCGCCAATCCCAGAAGATAAAGCCCGCCCGGCGATGGCACCGATTTCGGATCGAGACGCGAGAGCTGGTACACACAAAATGCCAGCAGCAGTACCGGAAGCTGCTCGCTCGAATAATGTACAAAATCGATTTCCTGCGTAAAAGCCACGAAAAGCAGCGGTACTATGGAAACGCCGCGCGCTATGGTCACGCCAAACCAGTTTTTCAATGCAGAAAACAGCAAAAGCCACGCCCCTGCAACGCAAAGCAAGCCCATAAAACGAGCAGCCGTATAATCGATCTGGAAACCCAGCAGTTTGGGAAGTACGAGCAGATAGTTATCCAGCGGGCCGATGGTCGTGCCATCAACCGACCGCCAATACACCGGATCCTGCAAAAGGGTAATCGCATGACTGAGCATTTGGCTCTCGTCCTGATTTAGCTCACGGTTGAAAACGATCACCGGCAGCCGCATGATCACAAGCAACAAAACGCCCAATGACAAGTACGTCCGGGTGGATAGCGATTTGTTTTGTGAGGCAAAAATGACAATACCTGCCAATAAGTAGCCCAGGAACCAATAAACGGGCGGAGAATTGTCGAAGCTTAACATACGATTAGCTAAAAGACTCTACTTTCTCGACAAAATCGCGGTAATGAACGGCGGGAATAAAATGCTGCTGCGACCGGTACTGCAACACCATAAACACCAGAAACAGCGAAATAAGGAAGGATTGCAGCATGAGGATCATGAGCGTACTACCCAATGTCGATGCCCAACCGGGCGTAGCATTCCCGATCAGTTTCAGGAAAAGAATGAAGAATATAAATCCAATGGCGACGGCCGACATGAAGATCGAGAAGATCAGAATGCGCACCGCGGTGGTGTCGACCATGACTGAAATGGCACTCAAACCGTGCAGTACGAGTGACACGAAATTCATTTTACTCTCGCCGGCCAGCCTCTTGGCGCGGTTGGTGAGCACCGAATCGTAAGGAATGCGCGATTTGATCACACCGCCCGGATAGTTGTTCCAGATTTCGGAAACACGAACGAGGTTCTGCAAACGGCTTTGCGGCACCAGGCTGAAATTACCGAAAGTGATCACCTTGCCGGTCAGCAGTTTGAAAACATACTTATAAATCACATAGAAGAACCGGAACAGAAAGCCTTCGGTACGCTTGTTCCGCTCCGCAAAAATGATCTTGTCAGGCTCCTCTACCGACCGCTCTGCCAGCTTGTTAATATCACCTGGCGCATCCTCTCCATCCGCGTCCATCACGATCACCTTATCCACCTTCATATTCTCAGCGGCATACGACAGCCCGATCGCGATCGCTTTCTGGTGGCCGAGGTTGCGGTATAGCCGCAACACTTTGAGCTCCTTTCCACCGAAAGCCGCAAACGGCGCAGTTCTCGCGCGCGAAGAGCAGTCGTCGACGATGAGCAGCGTAGTATTTTGAAGAATCGGGGTATTTAAATCCGCATTAATCTTTTGAATCAGCAGATTAAGTGCCTCCCAGTCATTGAATTGGGGGATAATAATGACGTAATTTTCTGGCATGGGAGAGAGTTACGAAAGCCCCCGGAAGAAGTTCCGGAGGCTTTAAGTGTGATTTAAACCGTTTTTACGCCCAATCGCGACGAGATTCCGTCGTGGATCTGGGTGAGTGTTTCCACGAGGCCGTACTCCCAGTTCCAGTCCGGGTAATGCGACTTGAACTTCGAAAGGTCGCTCACATACCAGATGTGGTCTCCGATACGGTTGGTCTCTGAATAAGAGTAAGAAAGTTTGTTTCCGGTAATCTGCTCGCATAATGCGATTGCTTCGAGCATCGAGCAGTTGGCAAAACGGCCACCGCCGGCGTTGTAAACTTCGCCCGGACGCGGGTTTTGGTAATAATGCCAGAACATATTCACCAGGTCGTGGCTATGGATATTGTCGCGTACCTGCTTGCCTTTATATCCGAAAATCGTGTAATGCGTTCCGGTAATGGCACATTTCATCAGGTAGGCCAGGAAGCCGTGCAGCTGTGCGCCGGAGTGGTTAGGGCCGGTGAGGCATCCTCCGCGGAAAACAGCCGTTTTCATGCCGAAATAGCGGCCATATTCCTGCACCATGATATCGGCAGCTACTTTGGAAGCTCCGAAAATAGAGTGCTTCGTGTGGTCGATGCTATGGTTTTCGTCGATACCGTTTTCGAAATACGGGTGGTTCTCATCGATTTCCCAACGTGTTTCAAGCTCTACCAATGGCAGGTAGTTAGGGTTATCCCCATAAACCTTGTTGGTAGAAGTGAAAATAAATACTGCCTCAGGTGCATGCAGGCGGGTCATTTCGAGCATATTCAATGTACCTACCGCATTCACACCGAAATCGGTGAATGGCTCGCGTGCTGCCCAATCGTGGCTTGGCTGCGCTGCCGCGTGAACGATCATCTTAATATCCGTTCCGTATTCCTTGAAAATAGGTTCGAGTTGGCTTACCTCGCGAATGTCCGCAGCATAGTGCTTGTAGTTGCCGAAAGCCTCTTCAATACGGTTACGGTTCCACTCGGTGTTTCCATCCGCACCGAAGAAGTACTGACGAAGGTTGTTATCAACTCCGATGACCAGATCAAACTTGCCAGCCAAAAAAGCAACTGACTCACTTCCAATTAGTCCGGCGGAGCCGGTGACCAAAGCTATGTTCATGTTTTGAATACTTTTTAATCGCTTATTTCTTTCTAAAATTTCGGCTTCGCCCTGCCTCGAATACGTAAAGTAAATTAAAAATGTTCAATCGTCACAACTTCACTTAGTCAATGGGCAGAATCCAGAAGGATAATACGCGTAATGCAATATTAAAATTGTTCAATAACTAAAAAAATAGGGCAAAAAAAAGATATCCCCATTTCGTGGGGATATCTCGTATATTTTCTCAATGAATGGTTGCTATTCTTTCACCAGCGAGCTAGGAATTTTACCACCGTAAAGTTTCGCGCGGATGTCGTTTACGCGGGCGTCGAGTTCAGGCTTCGCATCATACTTGAATGACATCTGACGCGGCAGGGAATCAGGGCTCACACCGTACACCCACTCATTACCGGCGTTCAGATCCTTCTGGTCCTTGTGGTTATACTTTTGGTATTCACAAGAAGAAAGAAGCACCACACACGCAACAAAAGCAACTATTTTATTGAATTTCATTTCTTTGATCGTTCATAGTATTGTGCGCAAAAATAACCGCCAATTTCATAACCACCAAATTGCGGGCGGCTGAAATATTATTTTTTTAACTCGGCCAATTCGTCGCGCACAAACTGCATCAGCTCAGCGATATGCCGCTCCGAGAAATCGAACGGAATATTAGCCGCCTGGTAAATTTCACCGATCGTGGCCGTGTAGCCCAGCTTCAACGCATCAAGGTAGCCCTTCAAACCTTTCGCGGCGTCCTCCCGGTAGTTTTTCCAAACGCCGATCGCCCCGAGTTGCGCAATACCATACTCAATGTAATAGAATGGCACTTCATAAATGTGCAATTGGCGCTGCCACAGGTACTTTTTGAAGTTTTCCAACGTCGACCAGTCCATCACCGTGTCCGTAAATTCTTCGTAAATACGCACCCAGGCCTCAGTGCGCTGCTCAGGCGTGTGCCGCGGGTTTTCGTACATCCAATGCTGGAACTTGTCCACTGTCGCTACCCAGGGCAATGTTTCAATAATGGATTCCAAATGCGTGATTTTTGCACGTTTAAGATCTTCCTCATTTTCGAAAAACTCATCCCAGAAATCCATCGTGATCAGCTCCATCGACATCGAAGCAAGCTCAGCCACTTCCGAAGGCGTATGTTTGAAGGAATTCAAGGCCAGGTCTCGCGTCACGAGCGAATGCACCGCATGCCCGCCCTCGTGCAGGAGCGTGACCATATCGCGCAGGTTCGAAGTCGCATTCATGAAGATAAACGGCACGCCAATTTCGTCGAGGGGATAGTTATAGCCGCCCGGCGCTTTACCCTTCCGCGATTCGAGGTCGAGGTGCTTCATCGTTTTCATAATGCGCAGGCAGTCTCCCAGGAACGGATCGAGGCGCGAGAACGCGCGGATCGTTTTATCCAAAAGCTCTTCACCCGTTTCAAATGGCTTCAACGGCGGTAATCCTTTCGGATCGACTTTCGTATCCCACGGACGAAGCGCGTCCAACTGCAATGCAGCTTTGCGCTCCGCTGCCATCTCATTCAAAATCGGCACCACGGCCTTTTTCACCGAGCCATGAAAGTTGAAGCAATCCTGTGGCGTATAATCGAACCGGCCCATTGCGGCAAACATATAGTCGCGGTAGTTGCTGAAACCGGCATTACGGCCCACGGTGTCGCGCAGGGTTACGAGCGTATTCAGCAATTCATCCAGCTTTTCATGATCGTCGTACCGTCGGCCGGCGATCGCCCGCCAGGCTTCCTCCCGCACATTACGGTCCGTAGATTGCAAACGGTCGGCGGCACGTTGCAGGGTCATTTCCTCTCCATCGAGGGTAACCGTCATCGCACCGGCAATAGCGCCATATTTGCGTTCTTCGGTCTGCATTTCGGTGATCACCGGGATATTCTCTTCCCGGAAAATCTCGATCGCCTTCTTCATTCCCCGCAACGTGATCGCGAAGCCGGGCTCGGTCAGCTCGCCCAGGAATGGGTTATCGACGATCTTCTTGTCGAGCGCATTGCCATACTCCGCCAGCTTCGGCTGAATTTCGGTGATAAAAAACTGCAATGCGTTGATCAACCCTGTATTTGCGGTATCGCAAGTCTGGCGGATATAGCGCCATGCAAAATTTTCGGAGAGGTATGATTCGATCTCGCTCCGGTCCGAAAACCACTGCTTCAAATCTTCCAGGGAGTTGATTTCCCTGTTTTTCAAATTCTCGAAGAACGGCTGAACATCATCCCATTTCTTCAAATCAAATTCTTCCCCAATAAAAGGCCTTTTCGACCGACTAGGTATATGAAGTGTTTCCTGATTGGACATATAAGAGGTACTTTGTTAAAAAATCTAAATTACAACTTCGTCTGTTCCGGCTGCGTTACATCGCTCAAATTATCGGTAACCACATTCTCTGTCTCCTGAATATTATTGAACGCGTATTCCATTTTGCTGCGGTCGAACTCCTTTTCGTTGTTCGCGAGCCAGATGGTGGCTACGCCGTTACCGATGAAGTTGGTAATAGCGCGGGCCTCCGACATAAAACGGTCGACGCCGAGCAGAAGTGCCAGCCCTTCGACAGGAATCACCTTAATGGCCGTCAAAGTCGAGGCGAGCACGACGAAACCGCTGCCGGTTACACCCGCAGCACCTTTTGAGGTCACCATTAGTATGCCGATGAGCGATAATATCTGCCCCATATTCAAATGCACGTTGAAAACCTGCGCGAGGAAGATCGTCGCCATGGAAAGGTAAATGGTGGTGCCGTCGAGATTGAATGAATATCCGGCCGGTACCACGAGCCCTACTACCGGTTTCGAACACCCCATTCGCTCCAACTTGGCCATCAGGGAAGGTAAGCCCGCTTCGGAAGAGGAAGTGCCGAGCACGATCAGCAGTTCTTCCCTTATGTATTTCAAAAAGCGCCACAGGCTAATTTTATAAGTCCTTAAAATCAACCCCAGAACCCCGAAAATAAAGACCGCCATCGTGGCATAAACCGTCCCCATAAGCTTGGCGAGCGGCAGCAGCGTGTGAATGCCGTATTTCCCGATCGTGAACGCCATCCCGCCGAATGCACCGATCGGCGCGAAAATCATCACAAGATGTAATGCCTTGAAAACGTACTTGGACACAAAATTCAGGCCATCGACAATGCGCTGCTTCGCTTCAATACGGCTCAGCACCGAGCCGAAAACCAATGCAAAAAGTAGAACCTGCAAAGTCACATTATCGAAGAAAAATTGCAGCCAGCTGAAATCGTGTGCTTTACCGGCATATTTGGAAATATCCCCCTTTTCCAGTGAATCGGTAACCACGCCGTGACCGGGGCGGATGATATTGGCGACGATAATACCCACAATAAGCGCGAGGGTCGTTACCACTTCGAAATAGAGTAATGCCTTCGCACCCACTTTTCCCACCTTTTTCAGGTCGCCCATGCCCACAATGCCCAACGTGATAGTCAGGAAAATGATGGGGTTAATAAAAAGCTTCACCACCGAAATGAAACCTTCGCCGAGGATCTTCATTTCGACCGCCTTTTCGGGAAGATAGTGGCCGAGCAAGGCACCGGCAGTAATGGCGGTAAGGACCCAGAAGGTCAGGTTGGTAACAAGCTTTTTCAAAGGCGTTCAGGTAATAGGAATGAAACAGATTGTGTCGGGTGCCGCCCACAGCAATCGGGCAACTTACCAATTTACAATAATAAGAAGTCTGCCAGACGATTCCGGGAAGGCGGAAGTAAATTTTTATCAACTATTTATACTTGGTCTAAATTAATATCATATATTTGCCTCAGACAAATGGCGGACATTCACATCCATGATCATTAACAGGCTATGCAGGAGGATTCGCATTCATACAATTCGCTACGGATTTTGAGCCACACCGGCAAGGGTTACATCGGGCAGTGCCATTGCTGCACGCATTTCAATTTCGCCTACGGAAATGTGCTGTTTGTGTTCACAGAGGACGGCTTGCGGGGTTTTCAATCCATTTTGTACGACCAATACCACCTGCAAAGCCTAGGTGAGGCGCTTCCGCACGGCAAAACCCATTTGTTACCATCACCTATTCCGAATTTCATGCTCTCCTTCGACGATACCGAGCTGGAAGAGATCCGCACCATGTTCCAGGAGGCACTGCTGGTGCTGGAAGTGGATAAAATATTTTCCTATAAAAAGTAACCCCTGAAATGACGCCATTTTCGAGATTCTATATTTGTTTGATACTAATCCTTTCGACGACGGCCTCCGGTTATGCGAAAGCGCTCCGGATCGTTTCGGCAAACGGAACCCTGAGCGAAATCCTCGTAGGACTTGGTTTGGAAAAACAGATCGTCGGCGTGGACGTGACGAGCACCTTCCCCGCCTCTCTTGAAAAACTTCCGAAAATCGGCCATAATCGTACCATTGCGGCCGAAGGTATCCTGGCCCTGAACCCCGATGTGATCGTATACACCGACCAGAGCATGCTTTCGCCGGCAGTTGTGAAGCAGCTCAGCAGCAGCGGTAAAAAGCCCGTCGAGTTCAAGCACGAATATTCCAAAGACGGCGCAATCAAACTGATCCGCGAAGTGGGCGCCTACTTTAACGCACAGGCACAGGCCGAAAAAATGATTAAGGCATTGCAGGCCGATCTGGCGAAAATTCCAGCCCCGGCCAATCCCAAAAAATTACTCTTCATCTACGCCCGCGGTGCGGGTACATTAATGGTTTCCGGCACGGGCACGTCGCCCGACAAAATGTTCGCATTGGCCGGGCACAAGAACGCGGTAAGCGGCTTCACCGATTTCAAACCCCTCACCGCGGAGTCGCTCATTGCGGCCAATCCCGACGTGCTGGTACTGTTTTCCAGCGGACTCGAAAGCCTGGAAGGTATGAACGGCCTGCTGAAAGTACCCGGCGTTGCCAATACCCATGCGGGCAAAAACCGCAGGATCGTAACCATGGACGGCCAGCTCCTCACCGGCTTCGGGCCGCGGGTCGGCAAGGCAGCCATTGAACTTGCTCAAAAAGTAAAATAAGAGGCATGCTGACTGAAACGGTAAACGAGCGGGAGACAACGAAAGCGGAGGCGCTCCAAAAACACGTTTTCCCTTCTTCGACGGGCAAAATGGTATGGATACTGGGCTCAATCCTGCTGGCATGCGTAATTTTCGCGGCGTGTACCGGCGCTTTATCGATTTCCGTAAGCGAGTTATGGCGGATCGTCGCATTCAAACTCGGCTGGGTTTCCGAAATGCAGGTCGAGGAACAGAAATCAATCGTTTTCTGGATTATTCGCCTGCCCAGGGTATGCCTGGCGGTGCTGATAGGCGCGGGATTGGGCATTGCGGGCGCGTCGCTGCAAGGGCTTTTCCACAATCCGATCGCCGACGCCACACTCATCGGCGTCACTTCCGGCGCATCGCTTTTCGCTGTGTTCGTCATTATGCTCAACGTTAAATACTTCGGAATGCTGAACGAGCTCGCCGGCGCGTACAGCATTTCGTTTGTCGCCTTCGTCGGTGCGGCCTGCACAACGTTACTCGTATACCAGCTATCGAAGCTCACCGGCGACGGCGGCGTCACCACATTGCTGCTCTGCGGGATCGCGATCAATGCATTCGTAGGAGCAATGACGGGCCTGATGACCTACCTCGCCGACGACGCACAGCTCCGGAGCATTACCTTCTGGAATCTCGGCAGCCTCGGCGGAGCTAACTGGACGTCGGTGTTGGCCGTAGGGCCGTTTGTAGCGATTTCGATTTTCTTCATGCCTTATCTTTCCAAAGCATTGAACCTGCTCGTGCTGGGCGAAAGCCAGGCCGCCAGCCTCGGTGTGAATATGAAGTCATTGAAGCAAAAGGTGATTATCCTCGCAACGATGGGCGTAGGCGCGTCTGTGGCTGTTGCGGGAACAATCGGCTTTGTCGGATTGGTAGTACCACACATTATACGCACATTGTTCGGGCCAAACCACCGGACGTTAATTATCGGATCGGCGTTGTCGGGAGCCATTGTACTCACGCTGGCCGACACCCTCTCCCGCACTATCGTAGCGCCATCGGAGCTCCCGATCGGCATTCTCACGGCCATGCTGGGCACACCGTTCTTCATTTATATTTTGTGGGAACAAAAACGCAAGCGGCTATGATCGAGGTCAGGAATGCGGGATTTGAGGTAAGGGGTCGGAAACTGCTCGAAAATGTCAGCTTTTCCGTCAAACCCGGTGAGTTCTGGGCGATCGTGGGTGCTAATGGCGCCGGAAAATCGACATTGATCAAACTGCTTTCGGCGGAACACGATGTTACGTCGGGCGCAGTACATTTCCACGACCGCGACCTTCGGAAATACAAGCTGAAAGAACTGGCACGGAAACGGGCGGTATTGGCCCAGAAAAACAATATCACCCTCTCGTTCACCACGCAGGAAATCGTACTGATGGGCCGCTATCCATTTTACGATGCGGATCCTTCGCAGCGCGACCTGGCGATCGTCGATATGTGCCTGAAAAAAGTGGGTATCGGTCATTTGAAGGGCCGCCTTTACCCGACATTATCCGGCGGGGAACAGCAGCGCGTACAACTCGCCCGTGCGCTGGCACAGGTGTGGGAGATCGACAGCGGCCTGCTCCTGCTTGACGAGCCTACTACCGGAATGGACCTTTTGCACCAATACGAAACATTCCAATTGTCGAAGGAGCTTACCCGTAAAAACTTCGCGGTGATTGCCGTGATTCATGACCTGAACCAGGCTTTGCAATACGCCGACCGCGTACTGATGCTCAAAAACGGGCATGTGCATGCCATTGGCCTACCCGAAAACGTGCTGACCGAGCAGGCCATCCAGGAAGCCTTCGGATTGCCGGTGCAGATTATCCAGCCGGAAATGACGCCCTACCCGGTGATCGTGCCCCAGGTAGCACCTGTTTCGTACCATTTACCCTGATTTAGTAACTATTAAAATACCCAAAGATGAAGTCAACCCTTTCACCGGACAGAACTGAATTGAAAGAACGCTGGGCAGCATATAAGCTCGCCAACCCCAAATCACGTATCCGTGACGACGCCAAAGCGCTCGGCACTTCGGAAGCCGAACTCCTTGCCACCGGTCTTGGAACGCATGTGCAGCTCCTCGACGGCGATTTCAGAGAGTTGATCAAGGAAATGGGCTCGCTCGGGCACGTGATGGCGCTCACACGCAACGACCACGTGGTGCACGAGCGCAAAGGTGTGTATGAGAAAATATCGTTCAATAACCACGTGGGCCTCGTGCTGGGCGAAGATATTGACCTGCGCCTGTTCCTGGGCGATTGGAAATTCGGCTTCGCGGTTTCGGAAAACGAGCGTTACAGCCTGCAATTCTTCAACAGCTTCGGCGATGCCGCGCATAAAATTTACCTGACAGAAAAAAGCAACAAGGAGGCCTACGACGCACTGGTGACCAAATACCTGGCGACCGACCAGGATGTAAACCTATTTGTCACCGAGAAAAAAGAGAAGATAGCCGAACCGGACGAGGCCGCAAACTTCGATCAAGCCGCATTCCAGAAGGAATGGCTTGCGTTGAAAGATACCCACGACTTTTTCACGCTGCTGCGGAAGCACAAACTGTCGAGAAAGCAGGCGTTGCGCAATGCGCCGGAAGGCTATGCCCACCGCATTAAGCCGGATAGTATGAAGCCGCTCTTCGACGCGATTTCGGAGACCGAGTTACCGATTATGGTGTTTGTTTCGAACCCGAACTGCATTCAGATCCACACCGGTCCGATCAAAAAGATCTTCGTCATGGGCCCGTGGTTGAATGTAATGGATCCGGAGTTCAACCTGCATTTGCGGGAGGACGCCATCGACGAAGCCTGGGTCGTGCGGAAGCCTACCGAAGACGGCATCGTAACCGGCATCGAGCTCATCGATAGGGATGGAGTGATGTTCAACCAGTTCTTCGGCAAGCGTAAGCCGGGCATCCCTGAACTGGCCGAATGGCCTGCGCTGATCGAGCAGCATTCGATCAAACTCTGACCTAAGAAAATGGTCTTACAACGACTAAAGATTAAATTTCGCCATAGTAATTAGAAATCACCGGCTTCATTAGTGAGCCGGTATTTTTTTGTCATGAATTTTCAAATCACCTTTCAGGAAAAATCAAATTTTGCAAACTTTCTAAGAATTACAAATTTTTAAATATCTCAATTTCAACAAATTATATATTTTAATTTGCAAACTTTTTTACTTAAAATTCACAATACGTATCTTTGAAATACTCATTTTTCCTCTCAAAACACTCTGATACCACCTAATGGAATCCATAAAATCTTCACAATCAGAAAGAACCTACACCAGTGACGAAGCCTTTCAGGCGTCGCTGGAATATTTCAGGGGCGACGATCTTGCGGCCCGCGTTTGGGTGAATAAATATGCGCTGAAAGATTCGTTCGGTGCCATCTACGAAGCGACCCCAAACGACATGCACCGCCGCATTGCATCAGAGATCGCGCGCATCGAGCTGCGCTATCCGAATCCGCTGAGCGAAGCCGAAATTTTCGATCTGATCAAAGATTTCAAATACATTATTCCGCAAGGCAGCCCCATGACGGGCATTGGTAACCCATACCAAATCGCCTCGCTTTCCAACTGCTTTGTAATCGGTAACAATGGCGTCTCAGACTCCTATGGCGGCATCATGAAAATCGATCAGGAGCAGGTGCAATTGATGAAACGTCGCGGCGGCGTAGGCCACGACCTTTCGCACATCCGTCCGAAAGGCTCGCCCGTGAAGAACTCGGCACTCACATCGACCGGAATCGTTCCGTTTATGGAGCGCTTCTCCAACTCTACCCGCGAAGTGGCACAGGACGGCCGCAGGGGCGCATTGATGCTCTCGGTTTCCATCAAACATCCCGATTCCGAAAGCTTCATCGACGCTAAAATGGAGCAAGGAAAGGTTACCGGCGCTAACGTTTCGGTGCGGATCGACGATGAATTCATGAAAGCGGTCGACGCAGGAACCGCTTACCGCCAGCAATATCCCATCAAAAGCGATAGTCCTTCGCATATCAAGGACATTGACGCGACGGCGCTCTGGAAGAAAATCGTGCATAATGCATGGCAGTCGGCCGAGCCGGGCATACTCTTCTGGGACACCATCATCCGCGAATCCGTACCCGATTGCTACGCAGACCTCGGTTACCAGACCATTTCGACCAACCCGTGCGGCGAAATCCCGCTTTGTGCGTACGACTCCTGCCGTTTGCTGGCCATTAACCTCTTCTCATACGTTGAGGATGCATTCACTTCCAAGTCAAAATTCAATTGGGAGCTGTTCAAAAAACATATTGCAGCGGCACAGCGCATGATGGACGACATTATCGACCTCGAACTCGAAAAGATCGATGCGATTCTGCAAAAAATAGATGAAGACCCGGAAGATGCTGAAGTGAAGCGCGTAGAGCGCAATCTTTGGCTGAATATCCAGACAAAAGCCAAAGAAGGCCGCCGTACCGGAATCGGCATCACCGCGGAAGGCGACATGCTGGCTGCATTAGGCCTGCGTTATGGAAGCGACGAGGGCAATGCATTTGCCGTGGAAATCCATAAAACCGTTGCACTCGAAGCTTACCGCGGATCGGTTCACACCGCCAAAGAACGCGGTCCGTTCACGATTTTCGACTCGGAAAGGGAGAAAAACAACCCGTTTATCAATCGCCTGAAAGAAGCCGACGCACAGCTTTATTACGAAATGCTGGAATACGGCCGCCGGAATATCGCATTGCTGACGATCGCGCCGACGGGCACGACGAGTTTGATGTCTCAGACTACCTCAGGTATCGAGCCGGTTTTTCTCCCGGTTTATAAAAGAAGAAGAAAGGTAAACCCGAACGACAAGGACGTTCGCGTGGACTTTGTCGACGAGGTAGGCGATTCGTGGGAAGAATATGTGGTTTTCCACCACCGTTTCAAGGAATGGATGGAGGTGAATGGCCTGGATACCACCAAAAATTACGCGCAAAAAGACCTCGACGAGCTGGTAAAAAAATCGCCTTATTACAAAGCCACTTCCAATGATGTGGATTACCTCAAAAAGGTTAAAATGCAGGGCGCAATCCAGCAGTGGGTCGACCACTCGATCAGCGTGACCATTAACATGCCGAACGACGTGACCGAAGAGCTCGTGGGCGAATGCTACATGGAGGCCTGGAAAGCCGGCTGCAAAGGCGTTACAGTGTATCGCGACGGCTCACGTTCAGGCGTTTTGATCGCCAATACGGAGAAAAAAGAAGAACCGAAAGACGGTAGCCCGATGCCATTCCCGACCGAGCGCCCGCAAACGCTGGAAGCCGATGTGGTACGTTTTCAGAATAAAAAGGATAAATGGATTGCGTTTATCGGTTTGATCGACGGGCGGCCGTACGAGATTTTCACCGGTTTTGCGGATGACGAGGATGGCATCCTGATCCCTCGCTGGGTCAATGAAGGTTTGATTATCAAAAACCGGGAAGCCGACGGTAGCTCGCGCTATGATTTTCAATACAAAAATACGCGCGGCTATAAAACGACGATCGAAGGACTTTCCTACAAATTCAATCCTGAATACTGGAACTACGCGAAGCTCATCTCTAGCACATTGCGCCACGGAATGCCGATCGAAAAAGTCGTAGACCTGATCAGCAGCCTCCAACTCGACGAGGCGATCAACACCTGGAAAGCCGGCGTTGCTCGCGCATTGAAACGGTACATCCCGGACGGTACCGAAGCAGCAAAGCAGAAATGCCAGAACTGCGGCTCGACGAATTTGCTGTACCAGGAAGGATGTTTGACATGCCAGGATTGCGGCTCGTCGAAATGCGGATAAATATTTAATTTTGAATGATTGAATGATTGAATAAACAATATTCGGTCATTCAGTCATTCAATCATTCAATCATTACTACTACTCACGCCACTCATTACCCACCGCCTCGCCCCGGTTCAAAGCATTCACGCTTTAAACCGACACCATGGTTATTTCGCAAATCCTGATCAGATACCGCAGAGATAATGCGCTTTCTCAGAAACAAATGTCCGATCTGCTCGGCGTTTCGCAGGTAGGTTATCACAAATGGGAAACCGGCACCACCAAAATTGAAATGGAGCATTACTGCCGCATCGCGACATTATGTGAGGTGAGTTTGCTGGATCTTCTCCCGCGCGACTGGCAGGAGAAGATCAGGGATGAATTGGGAGTATGACTTTCCTTAAAAAGTGTCTTCTACAACTCCCAGGTAATTGAATGGGCTCAATGCGCGAAGTTCTTCCCGTATTTTTTCGGACACGTCCAGCGTTTCGATGAAACGTGAAATGGAATCATGCGTGATTTTTTCGTTGGTACGCGTCAGCTCCTTCAATGCCTCGTAAGGCTTCGGATAGCTTTCGCGGCGGAGGATCGTCTGGATCGCCTCGGATACCACCGCCCAGTTTTCTTCCAGTTCGGCTTTCAATACCTCACCGTTCAGCTCCACTTTGCCCAAACCTTTCAACAAGGAGTTCAAAGCAATGGCCAAATGCGCGATCGGTACACCTATGTTACGGAGTACTGTCGAGTCGGTAAGGTCGCGTTGCAGGCGAGAAACGGGCAGTTTGGACGCGAAATGCTCGAACAATGCCGATGCGAGGCCCAGATTACCCTCGGAGTTTTCGAAATCGATCGGGTTCACCTTGTGCGGCATGGCCGATGATCCTACCTCACCTGCTTTGATTTTCTGTTTGAAATAACCCATCGAAATGTACGTCCACATGTCGCGATTCAAATCGGTGAGGATCGTATTCAGGCGTTTCAGGCAGTCGAAAGTAGCGGCCAGGTTATCGTAATGCTCAATCTGCGTCGTGTGGCGGCTTCTTTTCAGTCCCAAACCTTCCACAAAATGGTGGCCAAATGCCATCCAGTCCTGCTTTGGATAAGCGACGTGGTGTGCGTTGAAGTTACCCGTAGCCCCGCCGAATTTCGCCGAATGCGGGATTTTATCCAGCATTTCGAGCTGACGTTCCAGACGCTCCACAAAAACCAGGAATTCCTTACCTACGCGTGTAGGCGACGCAGGTTGCCCGTGCGTGAATGCGAGCATCGGCACGTTTTTCCATTCGATCGACATGCGTTTCAATACAAAAAGCACTTGACGGAACAATGGCTTGATCTGCCGCTCCATCGCATCTTTCAGCGAAAGCGGGATCGCCGTGTTGTTAATATCCTGGGAAGTGAGACCGAAGTGGATAAATTCCTGGTAAGATTCGATGCCCAGCTTCTCGAATTGCTCCTTAATGAAGTACTCGACAGCCTTCACA